>Ga0302228_10001368_pt1 | contig 18014 bp, 18 predicted proteins | sample II_Palsa_N1_2_FD_193519 | JGI IMG/M metagenome (GOLD analysis project Ga0302228, IMG submission 193519) | Peat permafrost microbial communities from Stordalen Mire near Abisko, Sweden - II_Palsa_N1_2 | ecosystem: Environmental > Terrestrial > Soil > Palsa > Peat permafrost | place: Sweden...
GAGTCATCCGCACCCTTTTGGCGCGGGTGTCGGCTGGGTCGGCAACCTGCTCTAGATAGCCCTGCCGTTCCATGAGGCGGACGAGCTGGCTCATGGCCTGCTTGGTGACGCCAGCTCGCTGGGCGAGGACGGTTGAGCGGGTTCCTCCTTCGTCGAGCAGCCAAAGCAAGCTGGCGGAGGCGAAGGGGAAATCGTCGTAGCCGCGCTGGGCGAGGCAGGCGGTCACGGCGGCGATGTGAGCCCGCGAGGCGACCATCACGCTTCTGGCTACGTTGGGAGGAACTTGCTTCATTTTTAGTAAACTCTCTTGACTAACTGCGTACGGCATGGTTCACTTGAGATAGATAGTCAATGGACTTGACTATCTAGCGTACTGGCGCGAGCCGCTCTCGAAAGGAATCATATGCCTACCTTACTGAACATCCAATCCAGCCCTCGCGGCGGTCAATCGATTTCGCGTACGCTGAGCCACGACTTCGTCGAGGCGTGGCAATCGAAGCATCCAGACGGGAAGGTTGTTCTGCGCGACCTGGCGGAAGAGAACCTGCCGTACGTTGGCGTGCCGTGGATCACGGGAATTTTTCTTGATGCAGGCAAGCACACGCCGGAGATGCGCGAAGCGTTGGCGATCTCGGATGGACTGATCGCGGAAGTTTTCGCTGCCGATGAGATTCTGATTGGAACGCCGATGTACAACTTCACGGTGCCGGCGAATTTGAAGGCTTGGATCGATCTGGTGGTGCGACCGAGGGTCACGCATTCGGGTCCGCCAGAGCGCAAAGGGCTGGTGGTGGGGAAGACGTGCACGGTGATCATTGCGTCAGGGGGCGTGTATGACGAAGGCTTGCCAGCGGCGGCGTCTGATTATGAGTCTGGGTACCTCAGGCGGATCTTGGCGTTCATCGGAATTACCGAGGTGGAGGTGATTCGCGCTGGTGGTACGGCTGTGGTTGCGTTTGGGTCGACTACGGTGGAGGAGCTGGTCGCGCAGTTTCGACCTGCGGTGCTGGAGGCGGTGCGGTGACCTGAAGGGTTAAGTGGTCTTGCATTCTGTAGAGGCGTTGAGGGCGCACTGTTACCCCCACTTATGACGATCATGCCGTCATGCATGGGGCACCCGCGTGATCTTCGTCTCCCACCCGTCCGCAAAAGCGCGTACGGATGGGGCACCCGGTGGTTTGTTTGGGGTGAGGAGCGCGCTGTTTGGCCGGTGGACCCGATGGAGGGGGCGGACGGGTTAGCTTTTGCTGGCGAGCTTGAGGGGCTTGCAGGTGTGGGAGGGGCCGGGCTGCCAGAGGGTTCCTCCGCCGAGGCGAAGGCGCGTGACTGAGATCTCAAGGGAATGGTGGTCGGCGGCGGGGTAGTCAATCTTGATCCAGGCGACGGTGTTGGGATAGAAGATGCCGGATTCGACGTGACAGGCTCCGTGGGGGAGGGTGTTGTGCGCGGGGGGAGAGCAGGCGAGGCTTAGCTGCTCGATGGGCACTCGGCCTTTGTTGCGGAACTCAAGCTGGATGCTGTCGTGATCGGCCTTCGCGTCGATGAGGGCAACGGGGCAGGGTACCTGGGCGGAGGATGCGAGAGGGAGGGCCAGGGCTGAGAGAAGCGTGGCCAGGGCCGTTGACGTGGGGGCGAAGGGGATCCTCATGCGAGCGAGGATAGCACTGCGCGGGTGAAGATTTCATGCGTGGAGAGACGTAATTCAGGGGGACTTGAATTCGGTGGAGGCGCTTAGGGCTTTGGTGACTTGGGTGGCGATATCGTCCTGAACCATGACGAGGTCGTGGAAAGAGCGGTCGTAGGTTTCGGACCAGAGGACGTAGCCGGTATTGGCGCGAACGAGGCGGGCGGCGACGCGGACCTGGTCGCCGGATTTGCGGACGCTGCCGTCGAGGACATAGGAGACGCCGAGGGCTTTGGCTATGTCGGCTACGGGAAGGTTTTTGTCGCGGTAGTAGAAGGTTGAGGTGGGGGAGGGGACTCGGAAGCCGGGGAGCTTGCTGAGTTTGTCGGTGAGCTCTTCGGTGAGGCCGTCAGCGAACTCGCCTTGCTGCATGCCTTGAGTTAGGTCGAGGAAGGGGAGGACGGCGATGGACTTTTGCGTGGGGTTGGCCGCGATGGGCGCGGGCGGATGTTGGCTGGCGAAGTAAGCGTGGACCAGGTAGGCTGCGGCGACGGAGAGACAGACGAGGAGGATGGTTAGTTGGAGGCGGACGGCGTGGGGGCGCGGGACGGGTGGTTGGGGCGGGGGTGCTGAGGGCTGGTCGGAGCGGGGGGTGACGGGGGCTATCAGGCGGTAGCCGAGGCGGGGGACGGTGACGATGTAGGTGGGCTGTTTGGGGTCGTCGCCGAGAATGCGGCGGAGGGAGGTGATGGCCTGATAGACGGAGTCGGGGGAGACGGCGACGCCGGGCCAGACCTGGGTGAGGAGGTCGTCGATGCTGAGGACTTCGCCGGGGCGGTCGGCGAGGGCGAGCAGGAGGCGCATGGTGCGGGTCTCGAGGCGAGTGGTGGTGCCGTCGCGCGAGATTTCGCTGAGGGTGGGGTCGACGCACCAGTCGCCGATTTGAAGCCTTGGGTTTCGGTTGTGTTCCATGGAAGTTAGCGGGACCTTGGGTGGGCCGGGAGAGGCGCTTGCCGATTATATCGTCGCGGGTGGGTGGCGGTGTTGGCGAGGGCGCGGTGCCGATTTCAGAACGATTCAGGGGATTTCAGGGTTCCTTCAGGACTTCCCGCGGTGGTTGGCGGTAGCGTGGCGTTGGTTGGTCGCGAGGCCGGCTTGCAAACAAACCAGAGAGACAACGAGGAGATGGAATGACGGAGGCAGCGGTGGTTGGGCAGGACGTGAGCGAGTCGCGGAGTACGGCGCGGAGTGCGGTGCTGGCGATTGGGGTGGGAGGACTAGTGGCCGCGGCACTGGATTTGTTGCAGGCGTGCGTGCTGTTTGGGCATGAAATTATTTTGGTGATTGCAGAGGGGCTGGTGGGAGACGCGGGCACGAAGGGTGGCGTTTTTTACTACGGGCTTGGGGTGGTGCTGCATGTATTCATCTCGTTATGCTTTGCCACGTTTTATTACGCGCTGAGCCGGAAGTTGAAGTTTATGACGGAGTATCCGCTGGTGTGTGGGCTTTGCTTTGGGGCGGGCGTTCACTTGGTGATGATGCTGGTGGTGTTGCCGCACTGCGCGTTTCATCAGCGGGATCCGATTTCGATCAATGGCATGATCGAGGGATTGCTGATGCACATGGTGGTGGTTGGTTTGCCGATTGCGTATGGGGTTAGCCGCTTCGCGAAAAATGCTTGACGGTATGACATCCCACCCGTCCGCAAAAGCGCGTACGGATGGGGGCACCCGGGATTTAGGGAGTTGGGGGAGGCCAGGCTGCGGGGTTGATTCCTTTGATGAGGAGCCAGAAGGCCATGCTGAGCATGGCGAGGAGGGTGGGGAGGACGAAGAACGGGGAGTCGTGTTGCGGGGCTGCGAGGAAGACGATGTTTTTGGCGAGGAAACCTGCGCCGCCTAGCGCTACGAGGATGCCTAGCCAGCGGGGGAGATAGCGGGAACGGACGATGAGGTAGCCGCGGAGGATTTCGGCGAGGCCGTAGAAGCCCGTGAAGAGGACGAAGATGTAGCCGAAGACAGTGAGGCAGAGATAGGGGATGGTCTGGCGGAGTTCGGGCGAGAGGACCTTGATCATGTCTGGATCGGAGAAGGGGAGGCTGGCGGTGAAGTAGAAGATTTCGCCGACGGCGAAGGTCGCGGTGGAGAAGAGTCCGAAGCAGGCAACGATGAGCGAGAGAGGTCGGCTGACGGGGCGAAGTAAGGCGTAGAAGATGGCGGTGAGGGTGAGGTCGCAGGCGGCTTCGATGAGATAGGCGGCGAAGCTCGCGCGGATGAGGCCGAGGGAGGATGCGACGCGGCGCGCGGTTTCCGCGATGTCGGTGGCGGCGAGGAGTTTGGCGGGGATGTAGGACTCGCCGTAGCTGCCGGCGATGAGGGAGATGAGGAGAAGGATGCCGGCGAGGCGCGCGTAGCGTTGGGCTTCCGGTGCGGTCATGGTTGGGCTCCTACTACGGACGGCTTGGCGCCTTTGATGAGGAGCCAGAACATGAAGACGATCTCGCCGAAGACGGCGGGCTGCGTGTAGGTGTAGACGTTGCTCTGGTATTGGGGCAGCAGGAGGCTGACAAGGCTGAGGATGACCCAGGCGGCTCCGGCAAGGGCGAGCCAAATGCCGAGAAATTTTGGAAGGAATCGAGAGTTGTAGACCAGCGACGCGAGGGGAAAGAGCCACAGGCCCCAGAATAATTCGGCGATGACTAATCCGCGACCATGGAGGTAGAGGAAGAGCATGGCGAAGGTATCTCGCTGAGGTTTGTCGATTGCGGTGAGGAAGTCGGCACCGCGAACGAGGGCGAGGGCGGCGAGTGAGTTGAGCTCGTTGAGGAACACGATGGGGATCGAGACCACGATCAGGATTACCATGACCGCGGCCTGGCGACGGTTGATGTTCTCGAGCAGGTTATATAAGGCCAGGGCAACGAAGATGAAGGCAGCTTCGCCGATGAGTTGGCTGGCGACGCCGAAGCGGAAAAGAGTCTCGTGTGCGGCGATGTTGTTTACGGTCGCTGCCGTGTTTCCGTGGACGAGTAACTTTTCAGGGACATAGCCCATCGCGAAGAATCCCACGATGGAGGTGAGGACATAGAGCAAGCCTGCGACTCGGCCTGGGTTCGTGGCGAAGGTCATGGGGTCCTCGACTGACGATGATGCGCGCTAGCGGTAGTGGGTGCGCCGAAGAGGATGCGATCGTGGCCGTGGTCGACGACGAGGCCTTTGATGCGCAATACCTGAGGACCTTAGGTTGCGCCGAGGAGGAAGCAGGCGGCTGCGGTGAGGATCAACGAGGCGACGAGGGTGGAGAGGTTTCTGGCTGTCTTGCGGAGGTCTTGTGTCTGTTGGGGTACGGTGTCGGCGTTCATGCTGGTCTCCTGTCGTGTGGTTTCGAACGGGACCCTGGTCCCACCCGTCCGCAAAGAGCGCGTACGGATGGGGCACCCGGATGGTGGGGGGTTAGAGGGGGTTGCGGTAGCGGCGGAGCTGGACGGCGGCGGCGAGGAAGACGGCGGCGAGGGCGAGGCCTGCCCAGAGGCCGGGGGTGGCGAGGAAGTGGGCAGGCGACAGAGGCATCTGCATGGACATGGACTGGCCGCCGGAGTAGACGTCGGAACCCTCGGGGCCGTGGAAGCGGTACTTGAGGAATTCGAAGACGTGGCCGGAGCGGAGGGTGATCATTTCGAGGACACCGAGGGCTAGCGGAGGAAGCGTGGCCCAGAGGAGCGGCGTACGGCGAGCCCAGGCGGAGACGAGCAGGAACCAGCACCAGATGGGCGCGTACCAGAGGGCGTGGATGGCGACCAGGTGGTAGAGCAGCATCAGGGAGTTCTGGGTGAGGGGAAGGCCGCTGTGAATTGGGCCGGTGTCGATGCCACGGGCGTGATAAACGGTGACGTTGATGAGCAGCATGATGGACTGCGTGACGACCGTGATGACCCAGGTGAGCAGCGGCAGGAGGACGAGGGGAATCGCAGCCTTGGAGAGGACGGTGGTGAGGTCGGAGATCGGGAGCGACTTCCAGAAGAGGATGCTGCGGTCGCGGCGCTCGCCGTAGAGGGCGTCGAGGCAATAGAAGATGCCGACGAGGAAGGTGGTACCCATGATGAGGGCAGCGGCGATCGTGTAGGGGGCGATGGGGTCGATGCCGTGCGAGGTGTGCGTGACGACGCCGTTGGTATCGACGGTGGTGCTGATGAGCATGCCTGCGGGCATGCGGAGGGTGCTGTAAAAGAAGCCGAGGATGATGAGGGCGGCGACGGCGAGGGGCGCGATGTAGATGGCGCGGTTCTCCCAGAGCTCACGGCGCAGGGACCAGAAGAGGCGGCTGGTTTCGGGGACGCGGCGGGCCGTGGCGGTGCGGGTGGCTTCGGGGAAGGATGTGGGGAGAGCGTCGGTCTGGGGCGTCATTGGGCTGCTCCTGTGTACGAGCTGGGCATGGAAGTGGGTGGCGGGCTGTAAGGCGCGGGTTGGTTGGGGTCGCCGACGAAGGCTACAAAGACGTCGGCGATGCTGGGGGTGCGGACGTCGCCGAGCGGAAGGAGTTGCTCGCGGGGGACGCGGTCGTAGAGAAGGATGCTGCGGCCGAAGGTCTGGCGTTCCTGAATTGGCTTGAGGGCGCGGGCGGTGGGAAGCTGGCCGGGGTTCACGATGAGCTCGAGATAGCGGGTGTCGAAGTCTTCCATGCTGCAGCCGAAGACGAGGTTGCCGCGGTTGATGAAGAGGAGGTCGGTGAGGATGTACTGGATCTCATCGATCTGGTGGGTGGTGATGACGATGGTGCGGTGGTGATCGAAATAGTCGTTGAGCAGGGAATCGTAGAACTGTTTGCGGAAGAGGATGTCGAGGCCGAGGGTGGGCTCGTCGAGGACGAGGAGCTTGGCGTCGATGGACATGACAAGGGCGAGGTGGAGTTGCGCGACCATGCCCTTGGAGAGCTCGCGCACTTTGCTGGTGCGCTTGATGGTGGTGCGGGCGAGGAAGGCTTCGGCCTTGGCGCGGTCGAAGCGCGGGTGGATGCCGGCGACGAAGTCAATTGCGTCGGAGACGCGCATCCAGCGAGGGAGGACCGCTACGTCGGCTACGAAGGCTACATCGTTCATGAGCTGATCACGCTGTGTCCAGGGATTGCGACCGAGGACGCTGAGCGAGCCGCTGAATGACGTGAGGCCGAGGATCGCGTTGAGCAGGGTGGTCTTGCCGGCGCCGTTGGGGCCGATGAGGCCGAGGATGCGGCCCTCGGCAACGTTGAGGTCGATGCTGTTGAGGGCGACGGAAGAACCGTAGGACTTGTGGAGGCCGTGGGCTTCGATGCAGGTCATGGGTTAGCCCTCCTTATGGTTGGAATTGGGTGCGGGGGTGAGGAGATCGGTGGCGGTTAGGCCGAGGCGGTGGATGGTGGCCTGGAGGTGCGGCCATTCTTCTGCGAGGAACTTCTGGCGCTCGGCCTGGAGAAGGAGGTCGCGGGCTCCGGCGGTGATGAACATGCCACGGCCGCGACGGCTTTCGACGATGCCCTGATCGACGAGCTCCTGATAGCTCTTGAGGACGGTGAGGGGGTTGACGCGATTTTCAGCGGCAACGGTGCGGACGGAGGGTAGGGGTTCGCCTTCCGTGAGCAGGCCGTCGAGGATCATGGCGACGACGCGGCCTCGAAGCTGGCGGTAGATCGGCTGACTGTCGTTCCACTCGAGTTCCATAGTGTTTGTTGCTCCGTTGCTGAGGTACTGTTGTAGTTGACTACAACACTGTAATTCTGTCAAGGGAAATTTTAGGGGATTTTTGGGACGGTGACGGGTAGATGGTGCAGCGCTGGTAGCTCCATCCCACCCGTCCGCAAGAGCGCGTACGGATGGGGCACCCGGGGTGCGGTGGGGAGGGGGTTTGTGCAAGGATGGTGGGCAGATTCAATCAGCGGAAGGGGTGTCTTGCGATGACTCTTGGTCGGCGATTTGGGGCAGCGGTGGTTTGGGTGGTGGTGGTGTCGATGGTTGGCGGAAACGGTTTGGCAGCGCAGACTCCAGCGGCGAAGAAGGTTGCAGGTGATTACGTGGGAATGCTGGGTCCGCTGCATGTGAAACTGCATATTGAGATCAGCCCGGGGAATAATGTGCTGTGCAGCATCGATAGCCCGGACCAGGGGGCGAAGGGGATTCCTTGCAGCAATATTAATGCGGGGGAGGGGACGCTCAACTTCTCGGTGCCTGCGGTGAAAGGGACGTGGAAGGGGACGGTGTCTGCTGATGGGAAGACGCTGACGGGGGTGTGGGACCAGGGGAGTCCGCAGCCGCTGGTGTTTACGCGGGACACGTTTGTTGCGGCGGCGAAGCCTTCGCGAGTGGATGGGATTTGGCTTGGGACGTTGCAGGATGGCAAGATTTCGCTGCGGCTTCAGTTGCATGTGAAGAGCGATGTGCAGGGCAAGGAATATTGCTCGATGGACAGTGTGGACCAGCATGCGCGGGGTCTGGACTGTAGCAATGTTGCGTTTAGCGGTGAGGACTTTTCGTGGGACGTGCCGGTGGTGAAAGGGCATTGGGCGGGAAAGCTTTCTGCGGATGGGAACACGCTGACGGGGACGTGGGGGCAGGGTGGGAATAGTTTGCCGCTGGTGCTGAGTCGGCAGGCGAACGAGATTGGGGTGGCGCCGGAGAAGCCGCCGACGTATGACGCGGCGATGCCGCCGGTGAAGGTGGAGGATCTGCAGGCGGTGATGGAGAAGGACCTGGCTGGGGCGCTGAAAGATGGGCAGCTGGGGCCGTCGACTGGTGGCGGGATCACGATTGCGGTGGTGGTGCATGGGGTTCGGCGGGTGTTTAGTTATGGGACGGCGAAGGTGGATTCGGTGTTTGAGATTGGGTCGATGTCGAAGACGTTTACGGGGCTGATGCTTTCGCAGATGGTGGAGCAGGGGAAGGTGCACTTCGACGAGCCGGTGCGTGCGTTGCTGCCGGAGGGAACGGTGGCGAAGCCTGCGGGCGCGGAGATTACGCTGCTGGATTTGGCGACGCAGCACTCGGGGTTGCCGAGGATGCCGGATAACTTTCATCCTGCGGATGAGAGCAATCCTTATGCGGATTATCGCGCGGCGAATTTGTACGCGTTTATGAAAGAGCATGGAGTGGCGAAGCCGGCGACGACTAGCTTTCTGTATAGCAATGTGGGATTTGGATTGTTGGGAGAGGCGCTGGCTGATCGGGCGGGGACGACGTATCCAGAGCTGCTGAAGGCGCAGGTTACAGGGCCGCTGGGGCTGCACGAGACGATGATTGCACTGACGCCGGCACTGCAGGCACGATTCGTTCCCGGGCACGATGGCGATCATAAGCCGGCACACGCGTGGGACCTGGATGCGCTGGCGGGGGCTGGGGCAATTCGGTCAACGGGTGCCGATATGCTGGCGTACCTGGAAGCGAATTTGCATCCAGAGGCAGTGAAGCCGGTGGCAGGATTTGCTGCGGGGAAGACGCTTTCGGCGGCGCTGGTGCAGGACCATGAGCTGCGGGCGGACGTGGCGCCGGGTACGCGAATTGCGCTGTCGTGGTTCTACGTGGAAGACAGCGGAAATTACTGGCACAACGGTGGGACGGGTGGGTACGCGTCGTATGGGTTCTTCAATCCGAAAGGCGATTACGCGGCGGTGGTGTTGACGAACACCGGGCCCGCCCAGCGAGGGAGCTTTGCGGATCGGGTGGGGGAGCATATTAGCGAGCGGCTGGCGGGGAAGCCGGCGGTGTCGTTGGGGGATTGATGTGGGGTTGAGGGAAGGCTGCTAGTCGATGAGGAAGACCATGCGGGGCTTTCCGGTGGAGGTTTGCCAGACGGTTTCTACTTCGGCGAGTGGGGCGGTTTGGGTGGCGATGGTTAGGTGGGCGGGGGCGACAGCTTCGAAGGTGCTGCGGATGGATTGGGCGAGGGCTTCGCGGCTGAGACTGCCGATGCCGCTGCCCATGAGGGTGATGGCGGAGGAGCGAAGTAACGCGGCGGGGAGGTTGATGGACATTTCGCCGCCGGCGCTGCCTACCTGGACGAAGCGGACGGGGTGGTCGTCGATGGATTTGGCTAGCGCGGTGAGGACCGTGAGGGCGGACTGGCCCCAGAGGTAGTCGATGACGATGTCGATGCCGCGGGAGAAGGTTTGGGCGAGGGCGGCTTCGAATTCGGTGGGGCCGTTGGGTTGGTCGAGGGCGAAGGGGATGACTTCGTCGGCGCCGAGTTGCTTGAGGGTTTCGAGCTCCTGGGGGTTGCGGCCAGTGGCGATGATGCGGGAGGCACCGAGATGGCGAGCGAGTTGGACGGCTACGCGGCCGGCGGTGCCGGTGGCTCCGTTGATGAGGACGGTTTCGCTAGGGGCGAGGTGGGCGCGCTCGACGAGTGATCCCCAGGCGGACATGCCGGGGTTGGCGATGGCGGCGGCGGTGATGTCGTCGAGGGTGTCGGGGATGGGGACGCAGCGGCGTGGGTGGATGGGGCAGAGTTGGGCGAGGGATCCGTAGGGGGACTCGGGCATGGCGAAGTAGACGCGGCGGTTGTCGGGGGTGAGGCCGACGCCGTCGGTGCCGGCGATGGCGGGGAAGATGCCGGCGGAGGAGTAGTGGGCGCCGGAGGCGCGGCCCCTGGTGAGGTTGGAGAGCGCGGCGGCGCGGACGCGGATGAGCTGCTCGCCTTCTTTGGGGGTGGGGTCGGGGAAGTCTGCGTAGATGGGGGTCTTGCCGGCGGCGGTGACGATGGCTGCTTTCATTGGGTGCTCCTTCGAGGCCGGGGTGGGGCGGCCGAAACTCTAACGTTGTTAGATATAATCTAACATCGTTCAATTATGTGATGTCAAACGGGGTATGCTGGATGCATGAAAATTAATCGCGAGATGGTGACGCAGGCTGGGCTGAAGCTGCTGAATGAGATTGGGCTGGAGCAGTTGACGCTGCGGCGGCTGGGGGTGGAGCTTGGGGTGCAGGCGGCGACGATCTATTGGCACTTCAAGAGCAAGGAGGCGTTACTGGATGAGATGGCGACGTCGGTGCTGACGGAGGGCGCGGCGAATCTAGTGCCGCGGCGGAAGTCTGGGGGCTGGAGGGTGTGGGCGACGGCGTATGGGGAGGGGTTAAGGAAGACGCTGATGGCGTATCGGGATGGAGGGCGGATGGTGAGCGGGACGAAGCTGACGACGACGGCTCCGCTGAAGACGACGGAGCGGATTGCGGCGGAGTTGGTGGGTGCGGGGTTCTCTGTGCGAGGGGCTGTGGTGCTGCTGAGTACGATCAACTATTACACGCAGAGTTTTGTGATGGAGGAGCAGGCTGTGTTTCCGGTGCCGGGAGAGCGGTCGCCGCAATACGCGATTGCGGACCGGGATGCGCTGCTGGATGCGGCGGAATTTCCGTATCATCGGCAGGCTTCGGGGATTTTGTTTGATCGATTTGACCGGCGATACAGGGAAGGGTTGGAGTTGATCCTGGAGGGCGCGGCAGTGGGGCTGCGGGGAGCGCGAAGGAAGACGAAGGGGTGAGTCGGAAATCGGACGGCTGGGGCGGTTATGGGGCGTGGGGACGGTAGACTGGGAAGATGTTTGCACGGCTTTATGCGAAGTGGATGTACGCGTGGGAGACGGCACTTACTACTCGGGATATGAACCGGGTGGAACGACCGTTGGAGTGGGGTTTTGACGCGCTGGCGGATGTTGGTGGGACGGAGCTGGCGGACAGGGTAGAGCGTGGCGAGATGACTGGGCTGGAGGCGATGATTGCGCTGAATGAGCGGATCGTGGCGGAACCGCAGACGTTCTATGGGTACGAGACGCCGGTGGACTTTCGGATTGAGGAAAATTTTCCTGCGTTGTATCCGACGAATGTTCGGCCGGAGACGTTGGAGCAGGAGCGGGAATGGAAGCGGCGGGCAGAGGTTGGGGAGCTGCGGAAGGTGCCGTTCTTGCGATTTACGTCGGCGGTGAGGACACCGTATCCAGGGAACGATTTGGTGAATGCGCGGTGGTACGAAGCGGCAGGAAATAGGAAGCAGGAAGTAGGAAGTAGCGAAGAAGGAAGGCCGAAGCAGGCGATGATTGTGATGCCGCAGTGGAATGCGGATGCGTTTTCGCATAACGTGCTGTGCGAGATGTTCAACCGGTTCGGGATTTCCTGCTTACGGTTGTCGAAGCCTTATCACGATGTGAGGCGGCCGGCGGAGTTGGAGCGATCGGACTATGCGGTGAGCGCGAATGTGGGGCGGACCATTGCTGCGTGTAGGCAGGCGGTGGTGGATATTCGGAGCTGCGTGGACTGGCTGGAGTCGCAGGGGTATGAGCAGATTGGGGTGATGGGGACGAGCCTGGGAAGTGCTTATGGATTTATTGCAGCGGCAATGGATTCGCGGCTGCGGGTGTGCGCGTTTAATCATGCGAGCACGCAGTTTGGGGATGTGGTGTGGACGGGGCAGAGCACTCGGCATGTGAAGGCGGCGTTTGAGCATGCGGGGCTGACGCAGGATGAGACGCGGGCTATGTTTGCGGGGGTGAGCCCGATGAGTTTTATGGAGGCGTATGCGGCGACGGGGCGGCCGAGGGGTGAGGGCGATAAGGCGCGACGGACGCTGGTGGTGTATGCGCCGTATGATCTGACGTTCGTGGTGAAGTATTCGCGGGAGGTGCTGACGAACTTTGACGCGCATGGCGTGGATTACGTCGCGAAGGTGCTGCCGTGCGGGCATTACACTACAGGCGAGACGCCTTATAAGTTTCTGGATGGGTGGTATTTGGGGTCGTTTATCTGGGGCGCGTTTCGGAGGCTGCGGGGGCAAGGAGCGCTCGCGGCTTCAGAAGGTTAGAAGCCGGAGGCGAGGCGTTCGGTGCACGGCAGCGGCTGCTCGATGCGGTTAAGGTCGTCGATGAGTTGGCGGTCGAGACGCGATACGGCGACGTCCTGGCGGAAGGAGAGATCCAGGGAATCGTGGATGGAGACTTCTTCTGTGGAGTAGGACAGGGCCGGATGCTGGAGCGTGGGGAGCAGCCAACCGCCCACAGGTCGGCGAGGGACTGCTCGGGCGTGCAGGGGTGACTTCGCGAAAAGACGCGGCGCGATCGCTATGACTTTCTGGTCCATGGAAGACGCTCCTTCAGTAGCTCTGCGTGGAGTGGAACTTCCGGTCTAGCTGGCCCGCAGTATGTTCACTGCTATGTAGGATGCCGAACATTTCGTTCGGAGTTGCTGGAGAGCTGGAAAGGTTTGCGGGCCTGGGGGTCGCGGGCCTTGCGCGGGGAGGGGAGCGCGCGAGGCCGAGGAAGGCTGATTGGTGAGAAATCCATTTGTTTGCAGTACACTCGGAGGCTGGAACCCTTCGTTTTGCGGTGCGTATGCAGGTTGATGCGATGCCCGGATTTGCAGACGATGCGACCGGAGCGGGGGTTACCAAATGGGTACGACACGGAGCGCGATGGCTAAGGACGGCCTGACACGACGGGAGCGGTGGAAGGCGTGGTGGGGACGGCGCACGCGCGTGGGCAAGATCACGCTTTGGCTGCTGGCGGTTTTCTGGTTGTGCTTCTTCGCGAACGCGGCGAATGTGTTGAGCACGCTGGATGCGGTGCTGATGATGATCAGCGCGATGGCGCTGACGCCGCTGCTGCTGATCCTGCTGTTTCGCTGGTTTGCGTACCGGTTTTTGTGGAAGGTGCGGAACCGGCTGATCCTGACGTACTTGCTGATGGGGCTGGCGCCGCTGGTGATGTTTGCGACCCTGGCGGCGATTGCGGGGTATCTGCTGGCGGGGCAGTATGCGACGAACATGGGGTTGTCGCAGCTGAACCAGGGACTGACGCGGGTCCGGGACGAGGCTGGGAGCGCGGCGATATTTGGAAGTGCTAGTCCTGCCCGGACGGTGAAGGAAGCCGCACATACTGCGAATGCGAAGGGTACCGCCGCGACTGACGATACAGCCGATTCGGGAGGTACAGATGTAACGGGCGGTACGGTAGTGGAGGATGCTGCTCCGCTCTCGCTGACGGAATTGAGGGGGAATACGTGGGTGCCGCTGGAGGGGCTGTCGGCGAAGGACAGTGTGGGACCGCTGACGAGCGGGGCACCGCCGGCGTGGCTGCATCCGGGCTTCCAAGGGGTTGTGGAGGCGGCGGGAAAGCTTTATTTATCCGCGGAGGTGAGCGCGCCGCGGAATGGGCGGCAGGTGGTGGTGCTGGCAAGCCGGCCGCTAACGCGGGATGAGCTGGACGTGATGTCGAAGGGACTGGGGCGGATCATTTTGTCGCAGGGCTTCTCGCACCTGGCGGCGGATACGGATGATGACGGCGGGGAAGTGGGGCCAAACGTTCGGGTCGGCAAGCATGGAGAGACGAACGTTCATGTAGGCAACAACGTTAACGTGAACATCGTGAAGCCAGAGGCGCTGGAGGCGGATGGGGGAGAGTTCCGGGCGGTATCGAGTGAGCCGTTGAAGAGTGCGAAGCATCCGTACCTGGACCCGCCAGTAGTGTTCACGGCGGAGTTGCCGGTGAAGGAGTGGGCTACGGGTGACTCGGTGCAGGCAATGATTGCGGTATTCTCGCGGCCGACGCTGCTTTACACGCTGCTGTTTGCGTCGTCGGTGAAGGTTGGCAAGGCGGTGTGGGCGATCCTGATTGGCATCGCGGCATTTTTCGCGCTGATGGAATTGTTTGCGCTGTTGATGGCGACGAGTTTGAGTTGGACGATTACGCGGTCGGTGGCGGAGTTGTACAAGGGGACGAAGGCGATTGATGCGGGGCACCTGGAGCATCGAATCCCGGTGAAGCGGAAGGACCAGCTGGCGGCGCTGGCGACTTCGTTTAACCGGATGGCGGCGAGTGTGAGCGAGTTGCTGGTGCAGCAGCGGGAGAAGGAGCGATTGCTGAGCGAGCTGGCAATTGCGCAGGAGGTGCAATCGACACTGTTTCCGCGGTCGCCGGCGTTTATGGGATCGCTGGAAGTGCATGGGACGTGTCTGCCGGCGCGGACGGTGGGTGGGGATTACTTCGATTTTATCTTCGGGTATGGGCCGGGGACAGCGGATGGACGGAAGACGGGGCATGTGACGCTGGCGCTGGGCGATATTAGCGGCAAGGGGATTTCGGCGGCGCTGCTGATGAGTGCGCTGCACTCGGCCGATCGGGCGTTTAGTGCGGCGGTGAACGAGGAGGGTGTGCCGGTGTCGCCGGCATTGCTGCTGAAGCTGTTAAATGCGCATCTGTATCGGAGCACGCAGTCGGCGCGGTATGCGACGTTGTTTCTGGCGACGTATGATCCGGCGACGCGGAGGCTTACGTATTCGAATGGCGGACATTTGCCGCCGCTCGTGATCTCGAAGGATGGGAGCGTACAGCGGCTGGAGGTTGGCGGCGCGGTGGTGGGATTGATCGATGGGTTGGAGTATGAAGAAGCGACGGTGCAGTTGGAGCCGGGGGATTTGTTTGTCGCATATACGGATGGGCTGACCGAGCCGGAGAAGAATGGCGAGGACTTCGGGGAGGAGCGGCTGATGGAGTTTGTGCGGGCTCGGCGGGATGAGCCGCTGACCGTGCTGGCGACCAATACGCTGCAGGTGGTGAAGGCGTGGATTGGGGAGCACGAGCAGCCGGATGATATGACGGTGGTGCTGGCGCGGCAGGGTCCTGCGCGGACGGCGAGCGACGAGGCAGGCGGTTTGAGCTAAGGGTTCTGCGGAGGCGGGAGTGGCTTGGTGGCTGGGCTGCGGGGTTTGGATCCCACCCGTCCGCAAGAGCGCGTACGAATGGGGCACCCGGTGTTAGGTCAAGCGCGAGCGAAAGAGTTCCAGGGGGCAAAAACTAGTGGGTGTAATTCTGGGCGTAGATGTCGTGGGGAAGGCCGAGGGAGCGAGAACGGTGGGCTAGGGCGTGGGCGGCGTTGCTGTCCATGAGACCGCCGACGGAGACCAGGTAGGGAGCGTGGCCGCTGGGGGTGAAGACGACCGGCTGCAGTTCTGGATGGGAGCGGGCGAGGTCGGAGACTTTTTTCTCTGCGTCGGCGCGGCGGTTGTAGGTGAAGGCGATGACGCGCCAGTTGGGTCCTACGCGGACGGCGGGCGTGGGGACTGGGGTGGGGCTGGTCGTGGGGAGGGCTGAGGGTGCGGCTGGGGATGTGGTTTGGTGTTGGTGCGCGTTCCATGCGTGGGTGAGGGCCCAGGCGACGAGCAGCAGGACGAAGGCGGCCATGCCGGCGCCGATCCAGCGGGAGCGCAGGGAGAAAGTTTGATCGGAGGGGGTTGGGTCGGAGGTCCAGTTTTCGTCGCGGGTGCGGTTAGGTTTGTTGGCGGTAGAGCCGGCGAACTGCTGAGTGCGATCCGGGTTGCGGAGGGGGAGGGGGAGCTGCGCTTCGGGGCGCGCCTGGGAATTCGCGGCAGCAGGGTTTGGAGTTTTCTGGTCGGGTGCGGGTGTGGTTGGTGGAGTTGCGGCCGCGGGTGTCGGGGCTGTGGGTTGATTGGCGCCAAACTGGCGGCCGAGGGCGGCGCGGATGTCATCGAGTCCCCAGGTGCCGTCGAGGCCGTTGCGGATGATCTGAGCGTAGGGAGCGGGGAGGGCGGAGGGGGGAAGGCCGTTGAGCGAGTCGCGCTGGGTGATGCCCTGGAGGAGAACGGTGGCGAGATTGTGGACATCGCGCTGCTTGAGGGCGCGGCCTTCGTCGCCCTCGGGGGCTTCGCGGATGCAGTCGCCGCGCAGCTTGACGGTGCTGTTGATGGCGAAGATATTGCGTGGCTCGATGTGCTCGTGAATGAAGCCGTGGGTGTGGAGGACTTCGAGGGCGGCGACGAGGCTGGAGGCGAGCTGCGCGACGTCGGGGGCGGTGAGGATGCCCTGGTCGAGGACTTCGGCGAGGTTGCCGTCGACCTTCTCGAAGACGGCATAGACGACGGGGTGGCCATCGAGTTCGGTTTGGCCGAAGCGCTCGAACTTGAGGAAGTTGGGGTGGTGCAAGGCGTCGATGCAACGCCAGCGGGCGAGGATTTCTTCTTCGTCGAAGTGGCACTCGATGAGGCGGACGACGGTGGGTTCGCCGTTGATGCCGGCGGTGGAGAAGAAGGCGCTGCGGCCTTCGGGCATGAGGAGTTTTTTCAAGGGGAAGGCGCCGTCGATCGTGAGGCCTTCGTAGTCGGTCCATAGCTGCATAGAGGTGTCCTGCATTGGGAGATAGGTCGGGCCAGGAATGCCGGGAAGGGCGAGTGGTGCAGGCTGGCGAGCGAGCCGCGAGTGCGTACGCAGCGACTCTTGTTGTCCCAGTCATTATCGCAAATAAGGACGCGTGGAAGTCCTGCGCGGACGGCGGGGGGTAGAAGCAAGCGCAAAAGCAGGTTCGTGGTTCGTTCGAAGTTCGGCGCAGCCGTAGTTTCCGAAAACGCCGTTTTGAGGGGATCACGCAGAGACTCTACTCATCATCAGTTCCGAGAAGCCTACATATCGGTACTAAAGCGTGACTCCGCCTGCGGCTTGAATAAGCTGTCCGGTAATCCAGTAAGCTTCATCCGAAGCCAGAAAGACCGCGATTTTGCCGATGTCGTCCGGCTGTCCAGCCCGTCCCAACGGCGTCCCCTTTACTGCAGCCTCATAGCGCTCGCCTTCCATGAAGCCCGCCGCCCGCAAACCTTCCGTGATCACCAGTCCCGGATTGAGCGCATTCACGCGAATCTGCTTCGGCCCCAATTCTTTCGACAGGGAGATTGAGATATTGTTTACCGCGGCTTTAGTAGCCGAGTAGATCGATCCGTACGCCGTTGGCATCGACCCCGCCAGGGAGCCGATATTGATTACCGATCCGCCCTCACGCATCAGTTTCACGGCCGCTTGTGTGGATAGCAATAGACCCAGCACGTTCAGGTTGAAGAGCCGGTGGAACTCCTCCGCAGTCACTCGCTCCAGGGGTCCAAACCCGGCCACGCCCGCATTGTTTACGAGCACATCCAGCTTTCCGTGCTTCGTCTCTATCTCAGCGAACGTCCGCGTAATCTCTTCCGGCTTGGAGAAGTCGCCCTGTACCGCCCAAGCTTGCCCGCCGGCCTTCACGATCTCCTCTACCGTCTGCTCTGCACCTTCGCGGCTCGTCGCATAGCTCACGACCACAGCTGCATCTTCAGCACCGAGGTTCTTCGCAATACCCTTACCGATGCCCTTCGAAGCGCCGGTAACCAGCGCCACTTTTCCTGTAAGCCTGCTCATATCGTCTTCTCCGTCTAGCGCCACAATTTGGAGCACTGCTGCCCGAGACATTATAATATACCTGTCAGCCGGTTTTTATAGAAAAAAGGTGAGAATGCGAAAGCCACGAAAACAGCAGGAACGAACAGCCATAACGCGAGACCTGCTTTTAAGTGCCGCAGAGCGGGTCTTTGCACATCGCGGTTACGAAAAGGCGCAACTGGAAGAGATT
>Ga0302228_10001375_pt1 | contig 17948 bp, 16 predicted proteins | sample II_Palsa_N1_2_FD_193519 | JGI IMG/M metagenome (GOLD analysis project Ga0302228, IMG submission 193519) | Peat permafrost microbial communities from Stordalen Mire near Abisko, Sweden - II_Palsa_N1_2 | ecosystem: Environmental > Terrestrial > Soil > Palsa > Peat permafrost | place: Sweden...
CGCATCTTCAAGCGGCAGCCGTATCAGGACTTTGTGCGCGACTACGTCGAACGCACCGTGAGCGGAGAGTTCGACGAGTTGCTCGTGTATCGCCGGCGACTGCGCCGCAATCTTGAGGAATACCGACGCAATGTGCCGCCGCATGCGCGTGCCGCACGGATGGCCGACGAGTTCAACCAGCAGCAGGGCCGGCCGCTGCAGTATCAGAACGGCGGCTGGATCACGTATGTGATGACGGTGGCCGGTCCCGAACCGCTGGAGACGCAGCGCTCGGCGATCGATTACGACCACTATCTGACGCGCCAGCTACAACCGGTAGCCGACGCGATCCTGCCGTTTATGAGCGACGATTTTGCTACGTTGATGACCGGGCAGAAAGAGTTGTTTTAGGCGAGGCAGATGAGACCCGTCACGTTTGATCGGGATGCGGCGACGCGCCTCTCACCGCCACGCCAGGATCGGCCATGCTGCTTGCCCTGCGTGAGTCCGCAATGCGGCGTCGGGATTCACCGCGTGCGGCCTCGTCACCTTCTGCAGCAGCGGCAAGTCATTGCGCGAGTCGGAGTAAAAGCTCGCACCGTCGAGGTCTTCATGGCTGGCGCTCAACCACTCGTCAAGTCGAATGACTTTGCCCTCGCGATAGGTCAGCGTGCCACGCGTACCGCCCGTGTACGTTCCATTGTCGGTCGCCAACTCGATCGCGAGCACGTCGGCGATCCCCAACCGCGCCGCGATAGGGCGCACGAGGTGATCACCGGAAGCTGAGATCACCAGAAGCCTGTCGCCCAGCGTGCGGTGCCGGTCGACGGTACGGCGCGCATCGCCGTAAATGCGCGGCTCGATGACTTCGTCGACAAATACGTCGACGAGCAACGCCACTGCGCTGACCGCTCGCCCCTTGAGCGGCGCGAGGCTAAAAGCCATGTAATCCTCCATGGCCAGTTTGCCTTCGCTATAGGCGCTCATCAGCGCATCGTTTTCTCGCATGAACGAAGCCCGGTCTACCCAGCCGAGCGAGCACATTCGCTCGCTCCACAGGGTCGCGCAGTCACCGTTGATCAGCGTCTCGTCAAGATCGAAAATCGCCAAAGCCATCGAATTGCCTTTGAGTGAATGGATTCAGGTCGTCAGGGATGTCGCAGCAGGAATCGAGACCTTGCCGGTTTCCACCGAGTCGAACAGCGCCTGGATTCGCGCCGCTTCGGCAGCAGACGGTTTCAGCGCCAGTGCAAAGCCAACGAAAACCGCGAAGTTTGCGATCAGGCCGACAATGCCGCTTGTCAGCGAACCGAGCCAAGGCACGTCGTCCGGATAGATCGCGGTCAACACGATCGCAATCGCGATGCCCACCAGCATGCCGGCGATCGCCCCCTGCTTGTTGCCGCGCCGGGAGAATATGCCGAAGAACAATGGTACGGCGAGCTGAATGATGCCCTGATAGGAAATCTGCGCCAGCAGTTGCAGGCGGCTATAGTCGAACGTCAAATAGGCCAGCACCGCCGCCGCGACGATGAACACGATCATGCCGGCCTTCGCCAGCAATGTCAGTTGACGGTCGCTGCGCGGCCTGGTCCACGTTGCCAGGTCGTTCGCGAACTGGGTGCCGCACACCTGCACGCAACCATCCACATGGCCGATACTCGCCGCCAGCACGATCACGATCGAAATCGCCAGCATCCACGGGCCGCCCACGTCGAAGAGCGCGAGGAACCAGCCGTGCTGGGGATCCGCTGCCACCTTGGGGTCGCCGCTCGCGGCAGCCGCGAAGAGCATCAGGATGCAATAGAAGCCGCCCACCAGCAGCATCGTCAGCAACGTGCCCTTCTTGACCGCGCGCACACCGCTTGCCGTATAGATGCGCTGGAAACTCATCGGCCAGCACATCGAGCCGATCACACCCGTGAAAATCAGGCTAAACATGTACCACGGGCCATAAGTCGAGTGCGTGCCACCTGGAATGATCAACATTTTGGGCGGCAACTGCGACAGGTGGGAGTACGACGTTTGAGCACCGGACAGCAGGACCAGACAGAGCGCGGCGCACAGCACATAGGCAATCAAGCCCTGAAACATGTCGGTCATGATGAGCCCGCGCATACCCATGCTCACGGTCCAGTACTGCCGGATCAGGACGATGACCACGCCTGCAATCAGGCAACTCGTCACCGTCCACTGTCCGAAACTCGCGAACTGGAACAGCGTCGCCAACGCCTGGATGCCCATGACGACCCACGGGAACACCGAGATGATGCCGATCAGCGAAGCAATGCGCTTCACCGCTGGGCTGTTATAGCGCATCCCCAGCAGATCGGGCTGCGTGGTCAGATTAAAGCGCTTCCCCCACGTCCACGCGCGATTGGCCATCAGGTACATCGCGGTCACGCCCAGGGTGGCGTACACCATGCCGTAGAAACCCAGCACGCCGCCCACTGAAAGCGCGAAGAACGCGGTAAACGTCGAGCCCGGCCACCACGAGTTCGTATAGCTCATCGCGATGAACCAGGGGCCATAGGACCGACCGCCGACCGCATAGTCCGAGAAACTGGTGCTTTTGCGATTGGTGGCATAAAGCACTGCGATCATCAGGACAAGAAAGATCCCGATCATCCCGAAGGTAATGTAGAGATCACTACCGCCGCTAAACTTAACCATTTGGATTTCCCTCCTCGGGAAGTTCACCATTGACGCTTTCAACAATGTAGAGCGCCCACACACCGAGTCCGGCAAGAACGGCGTTGCTCACCCAGTAAAAGATCGGCAACGGAATCCCCGCCACGAGCGCGGCGCTGCCACTGACGCTCAGGTAGAACGGCGGGAATAGCGCCATCGCCAGCAAGAGCAGGAAATACGCGCCGAACACGATCCTTCGCGTCGACCGAGGGGCTACTTTGATAGCGTCTTTCATCGATTCCGCCTCCGCACAAATGACAGATTGACAAGGTGACTGCCGGCATACGAAGGGCGGAGCGTTGCGGCTCTTACCGGTGCGTTCGCACCGCCTTAGTGATTCGTATACCTAACAATTCATGAGATTGGTGCATCCGGAAATCCGGTCTGACTTGAGTGAACAACCAAACGGCCAAAACTGGTGCAACTTCACAGGTGCTCTATCGACTTCCATGCTTCATCCGGGTGCTTCGCTTTCTTCGGCGCGATGCGAGCGGACGGTTCGCTCTGGCTGGTTACACCTGTCGCAACCAGAGTTCCCAGCGGGAGTCATGCATGATCGAGCGGGCCCGCATGTGTTTCCAAACGCCATACTTGTAGAAGTCGAAGTCGATTTGCGACACCGCGCGCTGGACCATGGCCCACGTCGACCACTTGAGATCCGCCAACGCCTTGTTGACCGCGACCCGCGCCAAAGTCTGCGGCGTCACGCGCCCGAAGTACTCCTCGATCAGGGCCGATTCCATCTCCGGCGTGAAAAACATCTCGCCGAACCACAGCGCCAGTTCGTAATGGGGATCGTTGTTCGACGCATACTCGAAGTCGACGAGCCGGATCGCTCGCTGATCGTTCAACATGAAATTGCCAGCGAGCGTGTCGTTCATGCAGGGCCTGAGATCGATTCCTGAGCTTTGCAGCGCCGCGCGTGCGCGCTCGAACTGCCGGCACAGCCAGACGTGATCGGGCGGTGTACGCCCGTTCAAGGCGGCAACCTGCCGCTGATGTTCATCGATCATGTCGAACACCGTCTTGGTCTGAATCAATGGAGGTTGGTCGTTGAACGCCTTCAGCGCACGCAGCGCGTTATGGCGCACATCGTGCTCGAGAAAATCGCGATTCGACGAGGCTTTCCATCCTTCCATGAACTCGAATACCTCAACGCCCAGTCCTTCCAGAAACGCGAACACCGGTGCGCCGTAACCCGTATTGGCAGCCTTAAGACTGGCATCGTGAGCGGTACGCCGATCGACGAACATCTCGGTGCCCTGCCCCGGCACCTTGACGAAATAGGCTGTCGACGCTCCTTCCACCTCGACCCGCCAATTGGCATTGGAAATGCCGCCGCCCACCGGCGCATAGCCCACCGTCAGGCTGTGCCAGGCAGGAATAGCCTTGAGCACCGCCTCGATCTGGTGTTCCCCGGCGGTCGCCGCCTGCCCTAATCTCTTCATGATGCGACTCCATGAAGTTGCCGCAGCCAGGCTTCGAAACGTGCGTCCTGCACGCTTTGCCGGCAACGCAGCAGTGTCCATTGTCCGAGCTTGGTGAACTCCACCTGACGCGCCGAGGTAGCCCCAGACCAACTGGCAGAAAGCGTGCAGAGCCAGTCGTCGACCAGTGCGTACAGGCGGCAGCGTGCATAATCGGCCTCCTCGCAGCGGCCCGCCCACGCCGCAACGCCCGCGCGCCACTCGTCTTCGAACTGGAACAGGTCGTTGAGCGTCGTCGCCACGTCGTACCACGGGTCGAAGCACCCGCCGCGATCGAAGTCGATCAGGCACAGTTGCCCCTGCGGTCCGATCATCACATTGCTGGCAACGCCATCGCCGTGAATCGGCACGTGTCGCGTTTCACCGGATTGCAAGGCCGCGCAAGCGAGATCGACGCACTCATCGATCCACGCGGCATCTGCAGGCAGCGAGACCCCGTCACGCTTGCACAACGCCCGCAGCCGCTGAATATCCTCGTGAGGCGAGCGTAAAAAATCAGGCGCGGGTCCTTGATGGACCTTGCGCTTGAGCGCCCATAGCGCTAGCAGGCGATCCGGGGCGGTCAGATCATCGACGTGCGCCCATTTCCACCCGGGGCGGGGAAGCGCGTCGAACAACAAGACCCCACGCTGCGCATCGACAAGCCGCACACCCGGCGCTGCGCCCGTTTCGGCCGCACAGCCGCTGGCTCGCCCGCTGCGCGCTACGTCGATCAGGGGATCCATGTCCTCGTAGAGCACTTTCGCGTAGTAACGCTGACCCTCGGTGCTGACCGCAAAGCCCGCCCATTCCGTTGCCAGCCGCATGGGCGAAGCAATCGCAGCGGTGCCCGCTTCGAGCGCAATCGCGCCTGAGAAACCGGCGGCGTGCAGAGCCTCGAGTAGTCGCCGCGATTCGGCAGTGTGCGTGTCCACAGCGGCTCCTTAGCGTCGGACGGGTGGTTGGGTGCAGATGCGATACAGCAGCGCGGTCAACACGCGCAAGCCGTTTCGCAGATCCTGCTCGGCAGTAAATTCAGCTTCGTTGTGCGAGACACCGTTGCTGCTCGGCACAAACATCAGACAGGTGGGATAGACGTGACTCATGCTGATCGCGTCGTGTCCCGCCACGGTCACGCTGTTGCCCACGGGCAGGTCCAACTGTGCCGCGGTATCGTGGGCGAGGTCCGATAGTTCACGGTCGAGTTTCAGTGGCGAGCGCAGCCGTTTCTCCTCGACTTCGACGCGGGTACCCGTCAGCTTCGCGATGCGCTCGAGCGTGAGCTGAAACTGCTCTGCCGTTTCCTGCAGGCGTTCGACCGACTGCGAGCGAAACTCGATCAGCAACGTGGCCCGCGACGCGACGACATTCGGCGAGTTCGGATACACATCGAGCCGTCCAACTGAACTGTGCATGGCCAGCCCATGCGGTTCGGCTGCGGCGCGCACCGCTACGACCGCGTGCGCCGCGGCCAGCAACGCGTCGCGCCGCTGCGCCATAGGAGTGGGACCGGTGTGGTTCTGTTCGCCGTCGAAACGCACACGCCATTTGAGCGCGGCCCAGGTCTCGCGCACCACACCGATCGCAAGCTTGCTGCTCTCAAGGCCCGAGCCCTGTTCGACGTGCGTTTCCACATACGCCGCGACGTGGATGTCCGGCACCCAGTCGCCGAGATAGCCGATCTTCTCGAGCGCCACCTGCAACGAAATACCTTGTTCGTCGCGACAGGCGAGCGCTTCCTCGAGCGTCATCGCACCTGTATAGACGCTGCTGCCGGTCAGACTGGGTTGGAATCGTGCGCCCTCCTCGTTGGTCCAATTGACGACGCATAGATTGCAGGCGGGCCGTTCGCCGCGCTGGCGGATCTGCCGCGCGAGACTCGCGATCGCCACCGCCGCAGCCAGCACGCCATAGACGCCGTCGAAGCGGCCCGCGCTGGGCTGACTGTCGAGGTGCGATCCGCACAGCACATACGGCGCGTGTTCGTCGAAGGTCAATAGTCCGAAGATATTGCCAACCGCATCGACGCGCACGTCGAAGCCGCGCTCCTTTAGCCAGCCGCAGAAGAGGTCGCGCACCCGGCCGTCCTCTTCTGAGGCCGCAAGGCGATGCAAACCACCACCCGCCGTCGCGCCGATCAGCGAGCTTTCCTCGAACAAGGCGGCGAACCCGGCCAGATCCGCCTCGTCCGGAAGCAGTAACTCAGGAGTGGAGAACGTCGACATGGTCGTCCTCCATGCGGGTTGCGAACTCGTCAGATAAAGGGCGATTCGTCACAAGTGTGCTGATCGCGCTGAAGGGCAACGTATTGATGAAGGTGCGGTGGCCGAACTTGCCGTCATCCGCGAGGATCACACTGCGCACGCAATGCTTCACAAGCGTTCTGCGCAGCAGCGCCTCTGATTCTTCGTAGTCCATCAGACCCAGTTCGAGATCGATGCCGCCGATCCCCATGAATGCGATGTCGTAGTGAAACTGGCGGGCGAATTCGAGCGTGTGCGGACCGATCAATGCATTGTCGTTACGGCGCACATCGCCAGGGGTCACCAGCACCTGGTTGTCGCTCTGGTGCGTCAGAAGCTGGGCGATATCGAGCGAGTTGGTCACCACCTTCAGGTTCGCAAACGCCGTCAACCGTTGCGCGAGAGCCAGCGTAGTCGTACCGGTGTCAAGAAACACGGCCATGCCCTCCTGAACGATCTGCATGGCACAACCGGCGAGCGCTACCTTGGCCTGCGTCTTGATGCGATTGCGCACCTGCAGCGGCTGTTCCTCGTTGAGCCGCGGCAGAATGGCGCCGCCGTGCACACGGCGCAGTTTTCCCTGGCCTTCGAGAAACTTGAAATCGCGGCGAATCGTCTCCTCGGATACCCCGAAGGACGTGGCCAGATCAATCGATTTAACGCGCTGCTGCTGACTGAGGAGCCGCACGATTTCATCGAGCCGTGGCTGGTTGAGCATAGTGCAAAGTTTCCGTGGCACTCGATGTGCCAAAAAAGGGTTTGGGGCCGAGCGTACGTCGCGACGCCTCGTGCGGCGTGCGCGCCGGTTCAGCCCGAGAGCATTGCGGGCAGTCGTTGACCCCATGGCGAGATCGCCTCGAAAGCGGCGCAGAACTGCAACACGTCCGCATCCGCGAAGCGTGGCCCGACAACCTGCAAACCAATCGGTAGCCCACTCTTGCTCCAGCCACATGGCAGGTTCGCAGCGGGGTTGCCCGAGAGATTGAATGGATAAGTAAACGGCGTCCAACGAGCCCACGGAACCGGGCTGCTATCGACCGCCGGATAGTGAGGCGGCGCCGTGCTGTCCGCGTCGAACGGGAGAATTGGCACCGTCGGCGTAATCAGCAGATCGTACTGCTCGAACAACGTGTGGACCTGACTGGCGAATACCGCACGTTGCTGCATGGCCGCGAGATAGCTCGCCAGACTGAAGTCTTTTGCGCGCTCGATGAGTGTGGCAAAGCCTGGGTCCAGCCGGTCCATCTGCTGCCCCAGCGACTTTCCATAGGCAATGCCGCGTCCGCCTGCCCACAGCGCTTCGAAGACAGGCAGCGGGTCTTGCCACGGCAACACTTTCTCTTCCACCGCGACGGGCAGTTGCTCAGCGATCAGGCGCACTGCATCGCCCACAGCCTTGGCCACCTGCGCATCGACGGGCGTGCCGAATAGCGTTGGACACCAGGCGAGCCGCAACGGCCGCAGCGGTTCGTCGCAGCGCGCGTAGAACGACTCGGTCGGCGCCGGCAATGCCTGGTGGTCGAGTGGGTCCGGACCGGAAAGGATGTCGAATAACAGCGCGCTGTCGCGCACGGTGCGGGTAATCGGACCAGCGTGGCTCAGCATTTCGGTGGCCGACCACGGCCAGGTGGGAATGCGTCCGAGCGTGCCCTTCAGTGCGAATACGCCGCAAAAGGAGCCCGGAATCCGCACTGAACCGCCGCCATCCGAGCCTAGCGTTGCCGGCACCATTCGGGCAGCGACAGCGATCGCCGAGCCGGAACTCGAACCGCCGCTGGTCAGCGCAGGATTCCATGGATTGCGTCCATTGCCGAATACGCGCGAGATGCTTGAGCCCGTCCAGCCGAACTCGGTGGTCGCGGTCTTGCCGACCACGATGGCGCCGGCAGCCTTGAGTCTCGCGATGATCGGCGCATCCAGTTGCGGTACATGGCCAAGCGCCGTGAGCGAGCCGCGCGTGGTGCGCAACCCTTGCGTCGAAAACAGATCCTTGATCCCAAACGGAATGCCGTGCAGCGGACCGCGAAACCGCCCGGACGCGGCTTCTTCGGCAAGCGTCTCCGCGTATTCGCGCGCCGCCTCGGTATAGACGTCGCCAAAGGCGTGCAATGTGGAATTGTGGGTTTTGATGGCTGCCAGGCTTGCATCCAGCAGTTCGACCGGCGTCAGGGCGCCTGCTCTGATCTGCTGAGCGGCGTCAACCACGCACGGCATAGCGGTAACATCCGTATCGTCCGACATTAAAACCCCTGGCAGCCAAGTGTTGCAGCGATGGCGCCATTTCCACAAATCAAAAACCCGGTGTCAAGATAAAAATGTTGGAAATGTTGGAAATGTTGATTTATGCCGGACGACGAAGAGGGGAGAAATCGGCAATGGGCGTTACGCGAAGCACTGCGGCGAAGCAAAAACAAAAGCGCCGGTAGCTGCCCATCAGGCCAAATCTACCGGCGCAACTTGCGAGCCTGAGGCGATCAGGCGAGTCAGTGCCGCTCACGCATCCAGATACGCCACCTCACCGTGCAGTGCGGTATCGAGTCCGCCCTGCTCCGCAGCCGCATCGAGCTTGACCGCCGTCACGCGATCGATCAGCCACAACATCGCCCACGTGAACACGAAGGCCCACACACCGGAGACGATCACGGCCACGCACTGCTTGACGAAGAATGCACCACCACCAAGCAACAGACCATCCGCGCCATTCGGATTCCACGCCTTCGACGCAAACACGCCGAGCAGCACCGTGCCGGTCAAACCGCCCACACCATGCACACCCCATACGTCGAGCGCATCGTCGAGACCGAGACGGTTTTTCAGCGCGACGGCGTAGTAGCAAATCAGGCCAGCAGCAATCCCGATCACCGCAGCCGTGCCTGGCGACACATAACCGGCGGCAGGCGTGATCGTCGCGAGGCCCGCTACTGAACCGGTCAACAGGCCGACGAATTTGGGTTGCCGCGCATTGAGCCATTCGATCAGCAGCCACGTGACAGCCGCAAACGATGCCGCAATATCGGTGTTCAGAAAGGACGAAGCCGTTATGGCATCGACGCGCAACTCGGAGCCGGCGTTAAAGCCATACCAGCCGAACCACAGCAGGCCCGTGCCGAGAGCAATCAGCGGCACGTTATGCGGCTTGTGCGACATCACACGGCGGCGCCCTACGTATAGCACCGAAGCGAGCGCGGCAAATCCGGCGGTGTTGTGCACCACGATCCCACCGGCATAGTCGAGCACGCCCCACTTCGCAAACAGTCCTTCCGGACTCCAGACCATGTGCACGAACGGGAAATACACCAGAACGAGCCAGCCGGTGAGAAACAGAAAATACGCCTTGAATGTCACGCGATTCGTAAAGGCACCGGTAATCAGCGCGGGCGTGATGATGGCGAACATCATCTGATACGCAATGTGCACGACGAGCGGGATGCCCGCGTCATTGCCCGTGTACATCGTCTGCAACGTCACGCCACGCAGGAATGCATAGTAAGTCGGGTCGCCGATGATGCCGTGCCACGTCGGGCCGAAGCACATCGAGTAACCGAAGGCGAACCAAAGCACGGTCGTCCATGCAAGCGAAATGAAACTTTGCATCATGATCGACAGCACGTTCTTGCGTTCGACCAGACCGCCGTAGAAGAACGCGAGGCCTGGCGTCATCAGCATGACGAGGCTCGCGCACAGCAGCATGAAGGCCGTATTGCCGACGTTGATCGGCAGGGATGCGGGAAGCACAGCTTGTCTCCTTGAATGTCGTCGTACGAGATGAGCGGGGAAGCCCAGGCGGCCGCGTGCCGCACCGATTCCATCTCGCGTTTTAGCGGCTGTCGAAAAGTAGTCCTCGCCCGGCGGCGGCGCAATACGCGCGAGCGCTATTGCCGGATTCAGCGAGTCGATATGAGCAAGCCAGCACGCGGCTGCGTCAGGATGGGCGGGGGTAAACCACAGTGTCGAATCTGGCGCACAAACGGAAACCACACACGCAGCCTTGTGATTTCCTTTCGTCATGACAGCTATCTCGCAGCCGGTCTTCACTGAAGGCCAATGACAGTGCAAACTGGGCACCGTTGCATCACTTTATGGAGAGCAGCATGTTCGCAATGCAGTATTCACACCGCTTGCCCGCTGACTACGACACCCAGATCATCCGCGAGCGCGCAGCCAGGCGCGGCCCGCTTTGGGACGACACAGAAGGCTTGATCTGCAAGGCGTTCGCGCTGCAGGAGCGCAACCGCAATGGCGCGACAGGCAACGTCTACGCGTCCGTGTACCTTTGGTCGGACGCGGATGCGACCGTGCGTTTTCTGATGGGCGAGCGCTTCCAGGCGGTCATCGATGCATTCGGCCGTCCGCAGATCGAGACGTGGTTGCCGCTGGACGCGCGGCGCGGCAGCGCGCAACAGGCGCTATCGATCTACCGCGAGGAACGTGTGCTGAACGCTGCGACCGATCGAACGGCGTTGCACGCCGCGGAGATAGAACTCAATCGGGAGATCGCGGCGCGTCCCGATACCGTGGCCGTGTGGGCGGCATTCGATCTGAATGCCTGGCGCCTGATCCGCTTCACGGTCTCGTCGGCGCCGGCCGATCCGGCCCGCAACGGTGACGTCTACGATGTGCTGCACCTTGCCCAACCCGGGATCAGCCGCCTCCCGCGATGACTTCCACCGCCCTCTGAACCGCGGTCGCGATCTGCTCACTGGTTGCCTCGGTGGGCACGGCGCGGGCCAGCGTGACGCCTCCAGACAGCAGCGCCAGCAGCACCCAGGCACGCGCCTCACGCTCGGCACCCGTGCCTTCCGGCAAACCCGCGGCGACCGCTTTCATCACCCCTTGCAGTTCGGTTTCGTAGGCTGCACGCGACGCCGGGTCGGCCCGCTCGATTTCCGCAGACAGGCTCGGCAGCGTGCAGGCGTCTCCCAGATCGCAGGTTCGCTTGTATCCCATGTAAAAGGCAGCAAACGTCCGAAGCCAGCCCTTGCCGTGCTCGGCACGCAAGCCTTCCACCGCCTGCCGCAGCTCGCGCAATCCCTCTGCCACCGCTGCGCCGAAGGCTTCCGCCTTGGAGCGGAAGTGACCATAGAACGCCCCGTGGGTCACCCCCGCCTCGCGCGCCAGGCCGTCCACGCCGATCCCGCCGTAGCCCTGCTTGCGAAACCCCCGTCCAACCGCCTCGACGATCCGGGCGCGGCTTTCTTCCTTGTGTCCCTGGGCATAGCGCGCCATCCAGCTCTCCTTTTTACATGACGATCGTCACATAATTCTTGATTAAGTTACGATCACAATATAATTTACGGGGGAAGCGCTGGCAACCGTCGGCGTGTTCCCTGAGGAGAGTCGTATGCCGTTGCTACGCATCACCCACCAACGCGGCGCTTTCACCGCCGCGCAGAAAGACCAGCTTGCCGAGGAACTCACTGCCGCTATCCTCGTGGGCGAGGTCGGCGCAGACACCCCCGCCGGTCGTGCGGTCGCCTATGTGCTGTTCAACGAGGTGGATGCGCGGACCTCGTGGTATGTCGGCGGCAAGCCGGATCTCGATCCGCCCAAAGGCGGTCGCTTTCTGTTCGATGTCGTGTATCCGGTCGGCGCGGCGCGGCAGGTGGACAAAACCGCGCTGCATGCGCGGATCAACGCCATCGTTGCCCGGTCTCTCGACGTAGACGGCACGTTTCCTCGGCGCGGCGGCGATTGGGTGCTGATCCACGAAGTGCCGGACGGCAACTGGGGCGCTAGCGGGCAGACGATCGGCATTCGCGAGATCAATCAGGTTGTGGGCGGGACGCCGGAGCGCGCCGATTACTTCGAGCCATTCCTGGCCGCGCAGAGACGTATGCACGAAGCGCACGGCTATCCTGAGCAGGCTCGCCGCCCCTGATCGCCCGAGACGCAAATGATCCTTACACCATAGACCCGGTCATTCGATTCGAAGGCGTCGTCAAATACCTGATTAGGATTACAAATCATGCAACTTTCGAATTACCTGTTCTTTACGGCAGGCTGCGAAGCTGCGCTCGGCTTCTACTCGCAGTGCGGACTCGGCAGTGTCGCGGAGTTGATGCGCCACGGCGAAGCCGGTATGCCCGTGCGCAACGAAACCATGCGTGGCCTCATCATGCACGCGAAATTCGAGGGGCCGGGCGTGCTGTTTTACGCGTCGGACAACGACGACGCGGAGCCAATGCGTGGCTCGGCGCATTTCCTGACGATGGACGACCGCGCGCAGACCGAGGTGCTCTTCGGCAGGTTGGCGCTAGGCGGCGTCATCACCACGCCGCTCGGCATGCAACCGTGGGGCGCCTTCCACGGCAAGCTCACGGACCGCTTTGGCGTGCAGTGGATGCTGAACTGTCCGGTATGAGCACCGACAACGAACGTTGCGCCGCAGCGGGCGCTGCGCAAATACAGACTGCGTTGTCGAGCGCATCGCCGTAGCGGCGCCTGCCTACTCTGCCGCAACGGCGTCCGGTACTTTGGCGGCCACCCGGCTTGCGCGTGTCAAACGCCGGGTGCCCCATTGCACGGACATCGCAAGCAGAGCAGCTTCGGCAAACGTAGGCAGCGGCGCCTGATGCGGCAGCACCCACACGAGAAACAGGCAGAACGCAGCGAAAGCGAAGCGTCCCAAGACCATCCCGCGCAGCAACGAAACGACAAAATCCGCTCCATGTGCGCGTTGCGACGACACCGACAGCACGATACCCAGCAACGGAAACACCGCGAGCAGGCCGCTCCATGTGGGGCCGACCCGTGCCGACACCGACGTCACCAGTAGCGTGAGCGCCATCCCTGCCAACATGCGGCAGATGAGATCGGTGCACGTAAGCGGGACGCCGGCCGCTACAGCGGCAGTGCGTGGCAGAAAGGATTGACCGAACAGCGTGGCCGCCAGCGCGACGCCGAGCGCCCACAAAGGCGAGGCGGGCAAGTACGAAAGCGCAGAAGCCGCCATCAGCCAGGTGGCGAGCCCCGCTCCTAATGCCCACGGCCAGGCACGCGAGCGGCAGGTCCATGCATAGGCAAAATTAAACGCTTCGGAAGCGAGGATGGCGGACAGCGAGAGCGTGGCCGCATGCGCGCCGAATAACGGTCCGTGTGCCAGGACCAGCAAAAAGAGGATTGGCCCTGCCACCACCGGCAGCCCTGCCAGCCACCCCGCGATGGATGGCCCCCACCACTTGCCCGACATCGAGACGATTAACAGAAACGTGGGGACCAGCGTGAGCTTGAGTGCAAGCATGACGGCATCGGGCGGGTATAAAGCCGGATCTTACCAAACGCGTCCGCCAGGCCTGCGCATACGGGTCACATCTTCGGCTGCCGAGCATGCAATACTGCGCGTTCCTGTTTCATCGAACGACTTCATTTCCCGAAACCTGTTACGCAGACGATGCCCTATCCTTCCGTGATTTCCCGTCTCGCCACGGCCGCGCTTGTCGTGTCGGTGACTGCCCAAAGCGCATTCGCGCAGCAGACCCCAACCGCAACGACGCCGGCCCCGGCACAGTCGTCCACCGTCGCCGGTTACAGCCAGCCCTCCAAAGCGATCCTCGACGTGATGCTGGCGCCGTCGCTCCCCACGCCGGTCGTGGCTCCGAGCACCGATCGGGCGCTGCTGGTCACCTATCAGGAATATCCGTCCATCGCGCGGGTGGCGACGCCGTTCCTGCGTCTCGCCGGTGTGCGCGTCGAACCCGCCAACCGCAGCCGACACGACACGGCGGGCGGCTACGGCATTCCGGCGTGCGCGACGCACTTCGACCTGGTTCAATTCGCGGACAGCGTCGCGCGACCGGTCGCGCTGCCAGCCGGCGTCTGCGCGACGCGCCCGCACTGGAGCGTCGACGGCAAGCGCTTCGCCTTCGAAAACGTGACTGTGCATTCGGTCGACCTGTGGGTCGGCGACGGTATCACGGGCGCGGTTCACCGCATTCCCGGCGTTCAGCTCAACCCGATGTTCGGCGATGAACTGAACTGGATGCCTGACCAGACAACCCTGCTAGTAAAGCTAGTGCCTGCGCACAGCGGACCGGCGCCTACCGCTGCCGAAACAGCGGAGAGCCCCAGCATTCAGGAATCGGACGGCCGGCGCGGCCAGAGCAGCACCTACGAGGCGCGCGACACGCTGAACAGCGCCAGCGACGAAGCGCAGTTCGATTACTACGCGACCTCGCAGCTTGCGCTCGTCGACGCCGGCACGGGCAAGGTCACGCCGCTCGGCGCACCCGCGCTGTACGACGGCCTCGCGCCCGCGCCAGACGGACGTCATTTGCTGGTCACGACAATCCAGCGGCCCTATTCGTACGTGACGACCGCCGAGCGCTTCCCGCACGATTACACGGTGTGGGACATTTCGAACCGCGCGCATATCGCGACGCACCTGATTACGTCGCGCCCGCTGGCGGACCGGGTGCCGGTTGCCGGCGTACCGCTCGGGCCGCGCAGTTTTTCGTGGCGGCCGACCGAACCCGCCACGCTGATCTGGGCCGAAGCGCTCGACGCAGGCGACTGGAACGTCGACGTGCAGGAGCGCGACAAGGTGATGATGCTCAAGGCGCCGTTCGACGCCGCGCCGCGTGAAGTAACGCGGCTGCATCAACGTTATGCCGGTTTTGCCTGGACCTCGCAGCAGGATCTCGAGTTGCTGTCCGAGTATGACCACAACCGCCACTGGCAGCGCACCTTCATGGTCGACGTCGATGCGCCACAGGTCACGCAACATCTGCTGTGGGACATGTCTAGCGACGAGCAATACGCAGATCCCGGCAATCCGGTGACCAGGCCTCTGCCGAACGGCTTCCGTGTGGTTCGTGTCGAGAACGGCGCGATTTTCCTCGATGGCGACGGCGCGTCGCCGGCCGGCAACCGGCCGTTCCTCGACCGGCTCGATCTGACGACGCTCAAGACTGAGCGCCTGTTCCGCAGCGACAAGGCGGCTTTCGAGCGGTTCGTCGCGTTCACCGGCGACAGCACGCAATCGTTCCTGACGTGGCACCAGACACCGAACGATCCGCCGAACCTGTTTGTCCGTACGCTCGGCGCGTCCGTCGACGCGCCGGCAAGCGAAGCGCGCTACGCGTCGAACGAAACCGCGCTCACGCACCTCACCGATCCGACACCGGTCGTGCGCCAGATCAAGAAGCGTCTCGTCAAATACAAGCGCGCCGACGGGCTCGACCTGTCGTTCACGCTGTACACGCCGCCCGGCTATCAGGAAGGCACCCGCGTGCCCGCGATCCTGTACGCCTATCCGCTCGACTACGCCGATGCGGCAACAGCCGGCCAGGTCAGCGGCTCCGAGCAGACCTTCACGCGGCTGCGGGACTACCGGCTGATGCTGCTCGCCGGCTACGCGATCATCGACAACGTGTCGTTCCCGGTCATCGGCGACCCAAAACGCGCCTACGACACCTACAACGAGCAGCTCGTCGCCGACGCCAAGGCTGCCGTCGATGAAGCAGTACGGCTGGGTGTGGTCGATCCGGACCGGATCGGCGTCACCGGCCACAGTCACGGCGCGCTGATGACCGCCAATCTGCTCGCCCATTCGGACCTGTTCCGTGCAGGCGTGGCGACGAGCGGCTCGTACAACAAGACGCTGACGCCGTTCGGCTTCCAGAACGAGCGGCGCTCGGTATGGCAGGCGCAGGATGTCTATCTGAAGGTGTCGCCGTTCTTCTACGCCGACAAGCTGAAGACACCGCTTCTGATCGTGCATGGCGAGGACGATGCGAATCCGGGCACGACACCGTTGCAGGCGACGCTGCTGTATGAGGCGCTGCGCGGCAACGGCGGCACGACGCGGCTCGTGATGCTGCCGCACGAGCCGCACTGGTACACGGCGCTGGAATCGAACGAGCAGCTCGCGTATGAGATGCAGCGGTGGTTCGACCGCTACGTGAAGAATGCGCCGCCGCGTGCGGCAGCGGCTCCGTCTGCTGCTCCAGCGGCGGATGCGTCGGATGCGAAGGCGGGGGTACCGCACGCTGAGTGAGGTAAGTCTTTGCCGCCTGCATGCGGTCTTGCTGGCATGCAGGCGGCAGTGGATATGAAGCTATCGGAGACCAGCCCGTCCTGACACGTTCAGGAAGCCTGACGATAATAAAGATTCTGCGGATGCCGCGCTTCCGCGAAGAAGAACCAGCGCTCTGCGACTAGCCCCGTGTACTGCACCACGCATGCGGCACACAACAGCCAGAGCGAATCCGCGATTGACGACGCACTGCCACCCAGCGCGATCAACACCACAGGTACCGCAAACGCCGCCACCAGGAAGGTCCATTTGATACGTTGCAGCGTCTGCGGCGTCTTCCCATGAAAGAACTCGCGCAGATTGAACGCACCTGCGGTAAAGCCACGCGATTTCTGCACGAGATTCGGCGACTTGATGCCGGTCGCGCTTTGCACCGTCGATTTGGGCCGCAAGCGTGCATTGCGCATCAGCGCAGCGATCCGGCTCGCACATCCTGCTAGCGTCAGCACACCAGCACACACCGCAAGTCCACCGACCAGTGACGGCGCGAGCCACGCAGCGCACGCCGTCGCAAATGTGAACCCCGACGCACAGCCGAGCAGCACGAAGTTGACCATCGTCAGCGGCGTGGCCCATTCCTGCAGGAAACGCAGACACGCATAAATCATCGAGGTACACACGAACAACACGGCGCTGGCGATTACCCCGAGCGCACCGATTTCCACCGACCACGGCGAGCCAAACCAATGCGCAACACCATACGCAAACGCGCACGCGAGAAACACTGGCAGCGCCAGACACTCGCGCGAAAGCCATGAAGTACGCCACATTGCAATAGCGCGCCACGCGCGTTCGGGATGGCCGAGGTGGAAGAACGACGCCAGCAACCCCAAGCCGCCAAGCACAACAGCAAGCGCCGCACCGATCACGAAGAACGTCTGGGGCGGCGTGTCAGCGGCCGCAAACATCCCAAACCGAGCCGCCACTTCTACGCCGAATAGCGCGATCAGCAAACCTTGTCCGGCACCACTCAGCGTGGTCAGAAACACCACAGAAAATGCGGGCTTCATGCGCCTCTCCCAAGACTCAGAATGTTGAAGACGCGGTCCAGCATGCCGGCAACCGGCCCTCGACGTTCAACGTGAAGTTGTCCGTGGGCGAGCGGCGCACCGGCCTCAGCGGACGGCGCCGCAACGGCAGCGACAGCAGGTGCAGCAGAGGCATTAGACGCACTCCTTGCATCATCAACCGCAGCCTCCGCCCCGCCCCCCGACTTGCACGAACAAGACTCACCGCCACACCCCATCGTCTTCTGGCGCGGCAAATAATGATTCGCAGGCCTCGTCTCCCACTCAGGCATCAGCTGATACCCACCGCGGTCGCGAATCGCCTGCGACACCACCGACTCCGGATCGTGAATATCGCCAAACAGCCGCGCTGAAGTCGGACACGCCAGCACACAAGCCGGCTTGCGATCTCGCTCCGGCAGCGCCTCGTTATGGATGCGATCCGCGCACAACGTGCACTTGGTCATCTCCTTTCGCTCTTCGTCGAGCTCGCGCGCACCGTAAGGACACGCCCACGCGCAGTACTTGC
>Ga0302228_10001380_pt1 | contig 17906 bp, 16 predicted proteins | sample II_Palsa_N1_2_FD_193519 | JGI IMG/M metagenome (GOLD analysis project Ga0302228, IMG submission 193519) | Peat permafrost microbial communities from Stordalen Mire near Abisko, Sweden - II_Palsa_N1_2 | ecosystem: Environmental > Terrestrial > Soil > Palsa > Peat permafrost | place: Sweden...
CGACTGGGTCTACCGCGAACACGAACACGCCGTGTTCACCATGACCATCCACCCCGATGTATCCGGCCGCCCGCAAGTGCTGCTGATGCTTGAACGACTGATCGAACACATCCAGAGCCACGCCGGCGTGCGCTTCGTCACCTTCGACGAAATCGCCGACGACTTTATCCGCCGCCAACCCCGTACCTGATCCTTTGCTCCCATCGAGGCGCGATTTATGTCTATCTATAACAAGCTTGACCTGACTGGCTGGAAACCCCGGCAACTGACGCCCAAGGAAGTGCGTTTCGCCACCTGGATCGCGTTTTTCGCGTGGGTGTTTGCGGTGTATGACTTCATCCTCTTCGGCACTTTGCTACCGGAAATCGGCCGGCATTTCGGCTGGGGTGAAGTGGAGCAAGCTGAAATCGCGACTTGGGTGGCCGTTGGTACTGCCGTGGTGGCCTTGGCCATTGGGCCTTTGGTAGACAAACTCGGTCGGCGCAAAGGGATTATTTTTACCGTCGCGGGGTCGGCCATCTGCTCGGCGCTGACTGCCATCGGTGGCGCGTGGGGCAAGTCGCCGCTGATCTTTATTCGTTCGCTGGGCGGCCTGGGGTATGCCGAGGAAACGGTCAACGCCACGTACCTGAGTGAGTTGTACGCCGCCTCCGATGACCCGAAGCTGGCCAAGCGGCGCGGTTTTATCTACAGCCTGGTGCAGGGCGGCTGGCCAGTGGGCGCGTTGATTGCTGCCGGTTTGACCGCGTTGCTGCTGCCGATCATTGGCTGGCAGGGTTGCTTCGTGTTTGCGGCGATCCCGGCGATCGTGATCGCGATCATGGCTCGCAAGCTCAAGGAGAGCCCGCAATTCCAGATCCACCAGCGTATCGGCGAACTGCGAAAAAGCGGTGCGGTGGCTGAGGCGCAAAACGTCGCCGTGACCTACGGCGTGGACTATGACGAACACAGCAAGGCGGGTCTCAAAGCCGCATTTCGTGGCCCGGCCCGTCGCGCGACCCTGGTGATCGGTGCGGCGATCCTGCTCAACTGGGCAGCGATCCAGGTGTTCAGCGTGCTGGGCACGTCGGTGATCGTCAGCGTGCACCACATCTCGTTTGAAAACTCGCTGATCATCCTGGTGCTGTCGAACCTGGTGGGTTACTGCGGTTACCTCTGCCACGGCTGGATGGGCGACAAGATCGGCCGACGCAATGTGATTGGCCTGGGCTGGATGCTCGGCGGGCTGTCGTTTGCCGGGATGCTCTATGGCCCGAGCAACATGCCGATGGTGGTCGGGCTCTACAGCCTGGGCTTGTTCTTCCTGATCGGGCCGTACTCGGCGGCGCTGTTTTTCATCAGTGAAAGTTTCCCCACCAGCATCCGCGCCACCGGCGGCGCGATCATTCATGCGATGGGGCCGATTGGGGCCGTGGTTGCAGGTTTCGGCGCTACGTCGGTGTTGTCTGCCGGCGGCGATTGGCAGACCTCAGCCCTGTATTTCGGCGCACTGCCGTGCTTTCTCTCCGGTGCGCTGATGTTTGCCGCGCGCCATGTGCGTCCGGAAACCGTCAAGTAAGGAGTTCAGTTGATGAGTCGTAAAGTTGCCTTGATTACCGGTGCTGCCAGCGGCATTGGCCAGGCCCTCGCGGTGGCTTACGCCCGTAGCGGTGTGGCGGTAGTGGGTGGTTATTACCGGGCCGATCCCCATGACCCGCATCAGACCGTCGCGCTGGTGGCGGCGGCGGGCGGTGAATGCCTGATGCTACCGCTGGACGTGGGTGATACCGAGTCTGTGGATAACCTGGCGGCACAGGCGATCCAGCATTTTGGCCGGCTCGATTACGCCGTGGCCAACGCCGGCCTGCTGCGCCGCGCACCGTTGCTGGAGATGACCGATGCGTTGTGGAACGAGATGCTCAATGTCGACCTGACGGGGGTGATGCGCACCTTCCGCGCGGCGACCCGGCATATGCGTGAAGGCGGGGCGCTGGTGGCGATCTCGTCGATTGCCGGCGGTGTGTATGGTTGGCAGGAGCATTCACATTATGCGGCGGCCAAGGCCGGAGTGCCGGGGTTGTGCCGGTCATTGGCGGTGGAATTGGCGCCGTTGGGGATTCGGTGCAATGCGGTGATTCCGGGGTTGATTGAAACGCCGCAGTCGCTGGATGCGAAGAACTCCCTGGGGCCTGAGGGGCTGGCGAAAGCGGCGCGGGCGATTCCGTTGGGCCGGGTAGGGCGGGCGGACGAAGTGGCGTCGCTGGTGCGGTTCTTGACGAGTGAAGAGTCGAGTTACCTGACGGGGCAGAGCATTGTGATTGATGGAGGGCTGACCGTGCGCTGGCCGGATTAACCCCCATGTAGCCGCCGCCTTGGGGCCGCTGCGCTGCCCATCGCAGCCTCGTACCTCGGCAGCGGCTATAGCCGCGTTCGCCGTTTGATTATTTGAGGAATTCACCATGCCCCAGCTCACCACCCGCCGTGCCGTCATCACCGGTGCCGCCAGCGGCATCGGAGCCGCCATCGCCCATGCCTACGCGCTTGAAGGCGCACGCCTGCTACTGGCCGACCGCGACGCCACGCGCCTGGCCGAAACCGCCCAAACCTGCCGCACCCTGGGCGCAGAAGTCTTCGAATGCGTGGCCGACGTCGGCACCGTCGAAGGCGCCCAGGCCAGCGTTGATGCGTGTGTCGCGCGTTACGGTGGCATCGACATCCTGGTCAACAACGCTGGCATGCTGACCCAGGCCCGTTGCGTCGACCTGAGCATCGAAATGTGGAACGACATGCTGCGCGTGGACCTCACCAGTGTCTTCGTCGCCAGCCAGCGCGCTTTGCCTCACATGCTCGCGCAGCGTTGGGGACGGATCATCAACGTCGCCTCGCAGTTGGGCATCAAGGGCGGCGCCGAACTGACCCATTACGCAGCCGCCAAGGCCGGCGTGATTGGCTTCACCAAGTCATTGGCCCTGGAAGTGGCGAAGGACAACGTGCTGGTCAACGCCATCGCCCCAGGCCCGATTGAAACGCCCTTGGTGGGCGGCATCAGCGATACCTGGAAACGTGCCAAATCTGCCGAGTTGCCCCTGGGCCGTTTTGGCCTGGCGGACGAAGTGGCCCCTACCGCCGTGCTGCTTGCCAGCGAACCCGGTGGCAACCTGTTTGTCGGCCAGACCCTGGGTCCGAACGCCGGCGATGTCATGCCATGAGTGAGCAATAAGTTATGTGTGGACTCTGCGGACTGTTGGGCGAAGACCTGCACTGGAGCGACCCACTGGGTGATGAACTGCCCCGTCGCCGCGAGCGCCTGCGCCGGATCGCAGCGATCAATCAGGTACTGGCGGTGTTCCGGCTCAAGGTCGAGGACTTCCAGGGCGCGTCCTATCTGCTGTTGGGGGCCACCGGCAAGCAAGAACTGGCCAGCGGCCTGGATCAGCTGTGGCGGGCAGCAGAAGCCATGCTCGGCCGCCCCCTGGACCCGCTGGACCCGGCACTGCTCGATCATCTGGAAAAACCCTTGTAGCCGCTGCCGAGGCACGAGGCTGCGATGGGCTGCGTAGCGGCCCCCGACGCCCCCCGACGGCGGTCCTGCGGACACGCATCGCAGCCTCGTGCCTCGGCAGCGGCTACAGTCGATATGGAGGTATCAATATGAGCATCGCCCTCAACGTCATCACCGGTTTCCTCGGCAGCGGCAAGACCACCTTGCTCAAGCGCCTGCTGCAAGGCGAAAGCCTGGGTGATACTGCGCTGTTGATCAACGAGTTCGGCGACGTCGGCATCGACCATCTGCTGGTGGAAGAGGTAGCGCCGGACACCGTATTGCTGCCCAGCGGCTGCGTCTGCTGTTCCATTCGCGGCGAGTTGAAAGACGCCCTGCTTGGCCTGCTGCAACGTCGCGATCGAGGCGAGATTCCTGCCTTCAAACGGGTGATCCTGGAAACCACCGGCCTGGCGGATCCGGCACCGATTCTCGCCACCTTGAACAATGATGTACAACTGCGCGGGCGCTTCCATATCGGCCTGGTGATCACGTTGGTGGATGCCAGCCACGCGGCACTGCAAGAGCGTCTGCACCCGGAGTGGCTGGCACAAGTGGCGGCGGCTGACCGCCTATTGTTGAGCAAGACCGATCGGGTGGAGGACTGCGCGCCGTTGCGCGAACATTTACAAGCGCTGAACGCCGGCACGCCGATCCTCAATACCCATGAGATCGACAGCGGCGATCAACTGCTGCTGGGCGAAGGTCTGCGCAGTACCGAGCCTGGCGCCGAAGTGAGCCGCTGGAAACTCCATCAAACCACCACCGCCACCCATGGCGCGGCGCAAGTTTGCTGCCTGACCTTCGACCAGCCCCTGGACTGGGTTGGTTTCGGGGTCTGGCTGTCGATGCTGCTAAGATGTCATGGCGAACGCATTCTTCGCGTCAAAGGACTGCTCAACGTGAACGCCAGCCAAGCTCCCATCGTCATTCATGGTGTGCAGCATTGCCTGCATGCCCCGGTCCACTTGGCTGCCTGGCCGGGTACCGATCGGCAGTCGCGGCTGGTGTTTATCCTGCGGGGCCTTGACCCGGCGCTGCTGCGCCGCTCCTTTGATGTGTTCTCCCGTAGGTTCAACTCATGATTACGTTGCGTGTGCTGGGGACGTCGGTGACGTTGCTTGAATGTTTGCGTGTGCGCGCCGAACAGGAGCTGGGGATTCGCCTCGTCTATCAAGTGCACGATGTCGAAAAGGCCCAGCGTATCGCGGTGATGCAGCCCGAAACTTATGACCTGTACGACCAATGGTTTCACAACGTTGACTTCGTGTGGCCGGCGCGGGCGATCCAGCCCATCGACACCCAGCGCATCGCCCTATGGCATGAAATCAATGACCTGCCCAAGCGGGGTCGCTTGTCGACCAACGACCGTCTGGGCGGCGGCAGCGTGCCCAGCGAGCGCTTGTTCGTGCAACACGACGGCAGCCTCGGCAGCACCGTCACCCACCGCATCAGCATGCTGCCCCTGACCCACAACGCCGACAGCTTTGCCTACCGCCCCGAGCGCCTTCCCGATGGTTTCAGCCCGGCCAACGAAAGCTGGGGCTGGTTGCTGGATCCTGCCTGGAGTGCCCGTACCGCACTGCAAAGCGACGCCGCCATCGGCGCCCTCGATGCGGCGCTGGCGGTGCAGGGCGCCGGGTTGGCCAGCTTCGAGGACATCGGCAACATGAGCATCGAAGAGATCGATGTGCTGGCCGATATCCTGGTGCGCAAACAGAAGGAGGGGCACTTTGCGGCGTTCTGGTCCGATGACGAAGAAGCGGCGCAATTGATGCTTAGCCCCAACGTCGATATCCAGAGCCTGTGGTCGCCGACCTTGATGCGCCTGCACCGCGCCGGGGTCAAATACCGTTTGGCGGTGCCTCGGGAAGGTTATCGCGCCTGGTTCGGCGGCCTATCCTTGTCGCGTCATGCCAAAGGCCGGGTGTTGGATGCGGCGTACGCCTACCTCAATTGGTGGCTGTCCGGTTGGCCGGGCGCGGTGATGGCCCGGCAGGGTTACTACATCGGCAACCCGGCCCGCACCCGTGATCACTTGAGCAGCGCTGAATGGGATTACTGGTATGCCGGCAAGCCGGCCCGTGAGGAACTGCCGGGCAGCGACGGCCTGCCATTGATCGATATCGGTGGAGTGCGCGACGGCGGCTCTTATGAGCAGCGCATGGGCCATATCGCGGTATGGAACTCGGTGATGGACGAGCACAACTACCTGGTGCGGCGTTGGGGTGATTTCATGCGGGCGAGAAATTAGGAGCCACAAAAAAATACCGCCATTTTAATGACTGTCGATATCCCGGTTTTATTGCGTGTGCTTCTGCTCATCCAAGGCTAATCTGGAAAATCCAAGTGCCCTTCCTTTAAGGACATTTTTTTGACGCCGGGTTCAGTTGTTGCGAGGGACGCAGATGACCAAGGGATTTTTCGGCCCATTGAAGAGGGTGTGGGCATGAAATGGCGCCATACCTTCCAGGCGCGAATTGCCGGTGTGCTGGCGCTGTTGTTGTTGGTGGTAGTGGGTGCGGTGTACTTCGCGATGAAGACCGCCACCTACCATGCCGTGGAAAACCAGGCGCAAGTGCAACTGGAAACCGGCAGCCGGGTGTTCGAGCGACTGTTGGAGTTGCGCGGCCGACGCCTGCAATATGGCCTTGACTGGCTGACGGTGGACTCGCAGTTTCGCCGCGCTATCGCGGGCGGCCAACCAGCGCCCATTCTCGCCGCGCTGCGTCGGCATGGCACGGGCATTCGCGCCAGTGAGGTGTTTGTCCTGGGCCTTGGTGGCGGCCAGGTCATCGCCAGTACCTTGCCTGCCGTCCCTCAGGGCCAAGCGTTCGCCTACACCGATGCCTTGCGCCAGGCTCGGCGCAACGCCTTGCAGATGCTGATTGTGACCCTCGACGGCCATCCCTTCCTGTTGGTACAGGATGAAGTCCTCGACCCGCAGCCCATCGCCCGGGTGGTGATGGGGTTTCGCATGGACGATATCTTCGCCAGCGAACTGCGTACCATGAGTAACCTCGAAGTGTCGTTCATGAGCCTGCACGACGGACAGCCGAGTGAACTGTTCAGCACCCAGCCCCATGCGTACTGGGAGGCGATCATTGGTGCCATGCAGCATTCGCTGTATGACTCCGTGCAAAAACCGACTGCACAAATGAGTGTCCTGGGCGGTCAGCGTTTTCTCAACCAGTCCCTGCAACTGGCCAACACCGATGACCGTGGCCTCAACCCGGTGCTGGTGTTGCTGCAAAGCCCCATGGACCGCTCACTGCAATCCTTCGCGCCCCTTGATGAGCAGTTTCTCGGGATCGCTTTGGCGGCACTGGTGGTGTCGTCGGTGGGTGTGTTGTTCATGGCGCGGCGAGTCTCTCGTCCGCTCAATACGTTGGCGCGGGCTGCCGAGCGTATCGGTGCCGGTGATTACCGCACGCCGGTGGTGGTGCGCCGTCGGGATGAATTTGGCCTGCTGGCCCATGCGTTCAATGCCATGCAAAGCGGCATTGCCGTTCGCGAGCAGCAACTGGCCTACAACGCCTTGCATGATCCGCTTACCGGCCTGCCTAACCGTGCCCTGGCCATGGAGCGCCTGGGCAGTGCGATCAGCGCCGGCCGGCCGGTGGTGTTGCTGTACCTGGGGATTGAAAACTACCGGGTGATCAATGAAGGCTTCGGCCCCCAAGGGGTTGAAGAGATGCTGCGCGAGGCCAGCCGTTGTTTGTTGCGCAACCTGTCGGCCAGCGAGACCGCGGCGCGGATCACCGGCACTGAGTTTTTGCTGCTGCTGGAAAACACCCAGATCGACCGCGCCGTGGCCCGGGCCGATCGCTTGTATGGGCTGCTGACGGAACCCCTGCGAATTGGCGGTGATGAGCTCCGGCATGAAGTGAGCATCGGTATTGCCGCCTATCCTGCCGATGGGCAGCAGGTCGAAGAGTTGATCAGCCGCGCGTCCATTGCTCGCCACGATGCTGCGGTGCTGCCCGGCTATTTGCAGATCTATCAACAGGACCGTGACCTGATCCACCAGCGCCAGATCACGTTGATCCGTGATCTGCGCCGGGCAGCGGTGGAGAACGAATTGTTCCTGTGTTACCAACCCAAGCTCGACTTGCACTATGGCCACGTGCACCAGGCCGAGGCATTATTGCGCTGGCAGCACCCGGCCCTGGGCCTGGTCTCGCCGTCCGAGTTCATTCCTTTGGCCGAGCGCACCGGCAGTATTGGCAGCTTGACTCAATGGGCGATCGAGGAAGCCATTCGTCAGTTGGCCGAATGGGATGTGCGGGGCTTGCATGTGCAGTTGTCGGTGAACATCTCGGTGGATGATCTGAGTGATGACAGCCTGGCCATTCGCGTTACCGAACTGCTGGCGAAGTACGGCGTATCGGCAGGGCAACTGGTGTTCGAAATCACCGAAAGCGCAATCATGCATAACCCGCAGCAGGCCCTGCGCGTGCTGGAACAGCTGCGCGGTTGTGGCATCAGCCTTTCGGTAGACGATTTTGGCACCGGCTACTCATCCCTCGCACAGCTGCAGCGCCTGCCGGTGCAGGAGCTGAAGATCGACAAGTCCTTCGTGCGCAACCTTGACAGCACCAGTGGCGATGGCGTGATCGTGCGTTCCACCATTGAAATGAGCCACAACCTGGGGCTCAAAGTGGTGGCGGAGGGGGTGGAGTTCGAGCACAGCCTGAAACTGCTGAAGCTGTGGCGGTGCGACACCGCTCAGGGCTACCTGATCAGTCGGCCATTAAATGCCATGGCGTTCGAGATGTGGATGCGCCGGGAGCGGATGCCGGTTTGAAGCACTCGCCAGGGATCAGCACCAGAACTGAAACGGTTGCCCGGTCATGTATCCAATAAAGGACTGAATACTGATGCGTTTGCCTGACTCAAACCCGCAAATGGCGTGAGGGCGGCGGGTATTCATGATGATCAGCTCATTTTTCTGCGGGACCATGCGCAAGGGGTCGAGCAACCGCTCCTGTGGAATGTGCTCGCCTTCAAACTGTTCGATTTCAGCGAAGGAAAAGGGCTCGGTGTCCCAGATACGCAACTCTCCGCCCGCGGGTGGGGTTTGCAGATAAATATTGGCGCTGAACTGTTGCTCCAGCGGGACGATGCCTTGCGGCAAACAATCGACATGGGGCGTGGTTTCTGACAGGTGCGCCGTTTCTGGAAACATGGCGCGAATGATCCCGGCGTACATCGGCTTGCCTTCAAAGGCCGCAATCGCGGCACCCGCCGGCCAATGGCTGTTGAATTCGTCGATCAGTGTCTGAATGGGCGTTCTTCGCTGTGCGCAAAGGCATTCCATCAAGCGCTGCATGTGCAGGGCGTCGTCATAGTATTTCTGCCGGGCGCCGTCCTCCGATACCTTGCCGTACGTGCTGTTGAACGGAGTCCCCCAGCGATGTACGCCATAGAAGTGCTGCACGACTTGCCCCTCTTCATACACCTCGTGGGTGTAGGGGCGTAGCTGTGTACTGGCATCGATGTGCTGATTCAGTGCCGAGGCAATTGTTGCGTCACAGTAGTCGGGAATGCGAATGGCCAGTACCTCACCGTCGATGAGTTGCTGCAGGCTGTGTTGACTGAGTTTTTCCAGGGTCAGGATTCTTCGGTCGACGGTGGTCGGCGTGTTTTTGCGGGGGGCACGATCCAGAGTGTGCATGCGGCGATCCTTTGCTGTTCGATAGGAGGGGCAGCAGTAGAGCAGGCTGAATTCAGTTTATTCGAGACGGGATCGGCTTTTTTTTGGCTATGACCCTGGGATGGGGGACAAGGGCAATGGGCAAAAAAAAGCGGCTACCTTTCGGTAGCCGCTTCTTCTTACTGCTGGCGGTGAGTTAATCCGGCAGTTTGAACGCCATCACGTAGTCACCCTGTTTGGTACCCAGGGAACCGTGGCCGCCGGCCATGACCAGCACGTATTGCTTGCCGTCCTTGCCGGTGTAGGTCATCGGTGTGGTTTGCGCGCCTGCTGGCAGGCGGCCTTCCCACAACTGCTTGCCGTTTTTCACGTCATAGGCGCGCAGGTACTGGTCGAGGGTACCGCTGAGGAAGGACACGCCACCGGCCGTGGTGAAGGTCCCGCCCAGGCTTGGCACACCCATGGTCAGGGGGATTGGAACCGGCGAGCTGTCACGCACGGTGCCGTTTTTATGCATCCAGATGGTTTTGTGGTTGGTCAGGTCGACCGCGGCCACGTAACCCCAGGCCGGTGCCTGGCAAGGCAGGCCCAGTGGCGAGAGCATAGCTTCGAGGATTACGCCGTAGGGCGTGCCTTTGTTTGGTTGTACACCTTCGGTTTCGCTGACACGCGGGCCTTGCTCGGCGATTTTTTCCGCCGGGATCAGCTTGGACTTGAACGCCATGTAGCTTGGGTTGACGAAGGCAATCTGGCGTACCGGGTCCACCGAAATGCCGCCCCAGTCGAACACACCAAAGTTGCCTGGATAAACGATCGAGCCTTGCAGCGATGGCGGGGTGAACGGGCCGTCGTAGCGCAGGGACTTGAAGTCGATCCGGCAGAGCATCTGGTCAAACGGGGTCACGCCCCACATGTCACGTTCCTTGAGGGGCGGTGGCATCAGGTTGAGGTCGGACTTGGGCTGGGTAGGCGAGGTGTGGTCGCCGGCTACCGCGCCTTGTGGCACAGGGATTTCATTGATCGGCACAACCGGTTGGCCGGTAGCGCGATCCAGCACGTAGATGCTGCCTTGCTTGGTCGATGCCATGACCGCTTGCTTCACGCCTTCAGCGGTCTTGATGTCGATCAGGCTTGGCTGGCCGCCCACGTCCATGTCCCACAGGTCATGATGGGTGAACTGGTAGTACCAGCGCACGTGGCCGGTGTTGATGTCCAGCGCGGTCAGGCCGGCGCTGTATTTTTCCGACTCAGGGGTACGCAGGCCACCGAACTGGTCGGGGGTCTGGTTGCCCATCGGCAGGTAGAGCATGCCGAGTTTTTCGTCGACGGCGAACATCGACCACATGTTGGGCGAGTTGCGGGTGTAGGTCTTGCCCGCCGCGATTGGCGTGGTGTCTTCAGGGTTGCCGCTGTCCCAGTTCCACACCAGCTTGCCAGTGTGTACGTCGAACGCGCGGATCACACCGCTGGGTTCGTCGGTGGAGACGTTATCGGTCACGTGACCGCCGATGACCACCAGATTCCTGGTGACGGCGGGCGGCGAGGTGGAGTAGTAACCACCGGGTGCGAAGGTGCCGATGTTGGCGCCCAGGTCGATCTGGCCTTTGTCGCCGAAGTCTTCGCACATCTTGCCGGTGTCGGCGTTCAGGGCGATCAGACGGGTGTCGGCGGTGGGCAGGAAGATCCGGCGTGGGCAGGCATTGGCTGCCGGCGCAGTGGCGTCGGCGGCCGGGCTCTGCTCGGTGGCGGCGTAGGCGGCGTCATCGTGATACGACACGCCACGGCAGGTCATGTGCGCCCAACCTTTGAAGTTCGCAGCTTTTTGCGTCGAGAGCTTCGGATCGAAACGCCAGATTTCCTTGCCGGTGTCCGGGTCAAGGGCAATCACCTGGCTGTGAGGCGTGCACACGTAGAGCATGCCGTTGACTTTCAGCGGGGTGTTTTCCGCGGTGGTTTCACCGGGATCGCCAGGGCCAGGCAAGTCGCCAGTGCGATAGGTCCAGGCCGGCACCAGCTTGTGGGCGTTTTCCGGGGTGATTTGCGCCAGAGGCGAGTAACGGTCACCGAATGCCGAGCGACCGTAGGAGTTCCAGTCGCCATCGGGTTGGGCCGGAGCAGCGTTGGTCATGCCCGGTACCGCGTCGCGGTCGAGCTGGCCTTTGATTTCACCCGGATTGGTGAACTGGCTGGCCACGGCAGCAGCGCCGGCCAGGATCACGGCCACGCTCAGCGCGCCAGTGCCCAGCGGCGCGGATTGGCCACGCAGCAACGGACGGCGGAACCACGGGAGCAGCATGACGATGCCGAGGGCGAACAACAGCGCCAGGCGTGGCACCAACTGCCACCAATCCAGGCCGACTTCCCACAGCGCCCAGACGGTACTGGCAAACAGCACCACTGCATACAGGCCCAGCGCTGCACGGCGCGTGGCCAGCAACAGGATGCCGGTCAAGGTGATGCCGATACCGGCCAGCAGGTAGTACAGCGACCCGCCGAGCATGCTCAGCTTGATCCCCCCGGCCAGCAAGGCCAGGCCCATAATCAGCAGCAAGATCCCCAGCAGCCTGGGCAGCAGGCGGCTTGGGCTTGAAGCACCATCAGTGCTCATAGTGTTGTTCTCCGTGACGTTTAATGTAGTCCCGCGCTTGTTCACTGTAGATGACGATCCGGCGCGGGCTTGGTTCAGCTGTAAAAGTGTTGTTTTTTCTCGGCAGCGCGGTCGATGGGCAGGGCGCTTGCCAATCCTGGCGCACCACTACTGCAAAGACAGCGCTGTCTGTGGGGCTTGGAGTGTTTTTCTAGGGATACAGCTCCCCGGCGTGATCGAACCAAAGGCTGGAGCACGAATGGTCGAGAACGGGTTAGGAGATGAAACGTTTCAGGTTATTACTGACAAGGATAAAGCCACTTGTCGGGGAGAGAAAGGGGCATTCGCAAGATGGATCGTTTCGTATTTGGTAACAGTGGGGTCTGTGGCAAGCCCGCTCGCCACAACAAACCCGCTCATCACAATGGATGGCGGGTGTTTGGAGGTCTGCGTCAGAAGGTAGTGCGTAACCCGAACTCCACGCTGCGCCCCGGCGCCGGCGCAATATCCCGCAGGATCGAGCTGGCATAACGCACGGTCTGGTTGGTCAGGTTCTCACCGTTGACAAAGGCCAGCCACTGGCTGCCACCCACATTGAAACGGTAGCCTGCGCTGGCGCCCAGGGTGGTGTAGCCGTTGGTGCCGCTTTCGTTATCGGGCACGCGACCTTGGCCGGCGGCGTGTTCGACATCGATACGCGCCTGCCAGCGGTCCAGTTCCCACAGCAGGCCGCTGTTCAAGCGCAGCGGGGCAATGCGTGGCAAGGCTTCGCCGGTGTCCAGGTTGGTGGCACGGGTGTAGTCGCCTGACAGTTCCAGGGCGAACTTACCATAGGCGCCTTCGCCCAACTTCCAATGATCCTTGGCTTCAAATCCGGCAAATCGGGCGCGCACGCCGGAGTATTTGTATTCAGGGTGGCCGCCAGCGTCCTCTTCGCCCTCGTCATTCAAGGTCCGACCACTGCCCAACAGACCGATGTAGTTGGAGAAGCGACTGTAGAACACACCGAAGCTGCCCTTGTGGGTGCCATTGTCAAAGCGTAGGGCCAAGTCGCTGGAGACGGCCTTTTCCTTCGACAGGTTGGCGTCGCCCACTTCATAGGTGCTGGTGGCGACGTGAGCACCGTTGGCGTACAGCTCGTAGAAGGTCGGGGCGCGTTCGGTGTAGCCCAGCGTCGCGGCCAGGGACCAGATCGGCGTCAGGGTATAGACCGCCCCGGACGACAGGCTGCCGGCGGTGAAACTGTTGGACTTGTCGGCATTGGCGAAGCGCTCGTTGCCCTTGGCGTCCGGATCGACGGTGGTGTGCTCCAGGCGCCCGCCCAGGCTCAGTTTCAGGCGTTCGGTGGCCTGCATTTCTTCGAGGATAAACAGCGCGCCGGCATTGGTATCGGTCTTCGGTACGAAGGCTTCTTCACCCAGTGCGGAAAATTCGTTGCGGGTCACTTGTGCGCCCACTACGCCGTCGAACGGTCCCAGTGGCTGATGCCGCGCTTCAATACGGGCTTCATAACCTTTGTTTTTGAACGTGGTACCGGTTTCGCCACCTTCGATTTCCCGGTGCTCGTAGTCGGTGTAGCCGGCGTCGAGTTTCACCGAGGTGAAGGGACCTTGCAGGTTACGGATCTCGGACGCGAAGGCGTAGTGATCCTGCTTCATGCGAATTCGCACGTCCTGCTCAGCGGGCGAGCCGTAGTTGCTGTCGTAGTTGCTGTAGGACAGACCGGCATAACCGTCGTCCCAAGTGTAGGAGCCGCCGACTGCGCCACCGTCCTGCCGGCCGTCACTGTTTCCCAGGCGACCGCGCTTGCCGTCGCCGTTTTCGCTTTCGGGTGCATGACGGCTGCGGGCGAAGCCGGGGATTTTCAGGTCGTTGAATTCCCGGGCATTGGCGTCCAGGTGCAACGCGAACGTGCCGTTGCCGGCTTCCAGTTTCCCCGCGCTGCTGCGGGTGGTCGCGGCGCCACCGTAGCGCAGCTCACCGACGCCATGGATACCTTCGATCGCCTCGGTGGGGATGCGGTTATCGAAGGTGTTGACCACGCCACCGATGGCGCTGCCGCCGTAGAGCAGGGCGGCTGGGCCACGGACGATTTCGATACGGTCAACGTTGACCGGGTCCAGTGGTATGGCATGGTCATAAGACAGCGACGAGGCGTCCAGCGCCCCCACGCCATTGCGCAGGATGCGAATGCGGTCGCCGTCCTGGCCACGGATGATCGGGCGGCTGGCGCCTGGACCGAAGTAGGACGACGACACGCCCGGCTGCTTGTTCAGGGTTTCGCCGAGACTGCCTTTTTGTTGCAGGGTCAGGTCATCGCCTTCCAGCACGGTAGTCGGCGAGGCAAGCTGCTGGCTGCCCAGTGGATTGCCGGTGATGACTTGGGGTTGCAGCTCCAGCGCTTGAGCCTGGGAACTGATCAGCAGGGCGGCGGCCAGCGGGGTGAGGCGCCATAGCAGTGGACGAGAAGGGGAGAGGGACATCGGTTATTCCTTGGAGAGCACACACCAGGGCGCCCTGAGTCGAAAAGAGAAGGCTGAAAACGGTAACGAAAACGATACCTGTGATAATTGTCGTTACAATATAACATCTCTTTTTTCTCTGGAAAGGGGAACTTTCCCCACCTCTGTAGCCGCTGCCGAGGCACGAGGCTGCGATGCGGTCCGCAGGGCCGCTCCTCAAGGTCTGCTACATCGGAGTGCCGCACCAGGCCCATCGCAGCCTCGTGCCTCGCCAGCGACTACAGTTTGTGTGGCTATAGTGAAGGCACTGCTTCCACCTGCTTCGCCCCTCGGCTAAGGTGCGCGGCTTCTTCTTCAATTTTTGGCAAAAAGGCCCGGCATGAGCGCAACGAACAACGACCCCTTGCACGGCGTCACCCTGGAACAAGTTCTCACCGCGCTGGTGGCTCACTACCAGTGGGAAGGGCTGGCCGAGCGCATCAACATCCGCTGCTTTTCCAGCGATCCGAGCATCAAGTCGAGCCTGTCGTTCTTGCGCAAGACGCCATGGGCGCGGGAAAAAGTCGAAGGGCTGTACGTCAAGTTGATGCGCACCAAACGTCCTCAGGATTGATGACATGGGCGGCCGGTTGCGTAGGTATGTGACGGTAACGGCGCTGGCCGGCTGGGCAGGCCTGGCGATTCAGCAGTACCTGATTTTCTATTCGCGCTGGACCGCAGACGCCAGTTTGCTGGGTGGCCTGGTGAATTTTTTCAGCTTCTTCACGGTGCTCACTAACACATTGGCGGTGGTGGTGTTGAGTTACGCACTGGTGAATCGTCCTTGCGCCGGGCGCCGGTTTTTCCTGCAGCCAGCGGTCAGCAGTGGGATTGCCGTGAGTATCGTGGTAGTGGGGCTGGCCTACAGCATGTTGCTGCGGCATTTGTGGCATCCCGAAGGCTTTCAGTTTGTGGCTGACGAGTTACTGCATGACGTGATGCCGTTGCTGTTTCTCGGCTACTGGTGGTTCTGTGTACCCAAAGGCACCTTGCGCCTCGGACATATTGGTCTGTGGGTGATTTACCCGCTGGTGTACTTCGCCTACGTGCTGCTGCGCGGGCATTTGCTGGGGCAGTATCAGTACCCGTTCATCAATGTGGATAACCTGGGTTATGCACAGGTGTTTGTGAATGCCGGGGGGATATTGGTGGGGTTTGTGGTGATTGCCTTGGCGATTGTCGGGTTGGACAAACTCATCAAATCATCGCAGGACTAATGTGGGAGCAAGCCTGGCTCCCACACAAGCCCGCCCCCACAGTTTTATTCGTCGCCGCCGTCGCCGTCCGCACGCCAGTAGCCAACGGCCTTGATGAACTCTTCATTCAACGTGTGCGCATCCAGCAATACCCGCCGAACCTGGCGCGACAGCTTGGTTTCGGTTGCCACCCACGCATAGAGCGAACCGCCTGGAACCTGCAACTGCCGAACGGTGGCAAGCAAGTCGTCCACGCCACGCAGTACCCAAATCACCTCAACCTGCGCCGCACTTGCCAGTGTCTGTTGTTCCGCCGCATTCGCCACTTCAATCACCGCCAGCACTTTACGCCCGGCCGGTAACTCTTCCAGGCGCCGGGCAATCGCCGGCAGCGCGGTTTCGTCGCCGATCAGCAAGTAGCTGTCGAAGATATCCGGCACGATCATCGAGCCACGGGGCCCACCGATGTACAGGTGCTGGCCCACGGTTGCCTGTTCGGCCCACGTTGAGGCAGGGCCGTCGCCGTGGAGCACGAAGTCGATGTCCAGCTCGCCAATGGCCAGGTCGAAACGTCGCGGGGTGTAGTCGCGCATCGCCGGTTGCGGGCCATCACCCTTGATGCTGAACGTCGGGCTTTCCAATGCGGCTTGTTCGGCGGCGTTTTGCGGGAACAGCAACTTGATGTGGTCATCACTGCCCAAGCTGATAAACCCGGCCAGTTGCTCGCCGCCCAGGGTGATGCGGCGCATGCGCGGTGTAATGTCGACTACGCGCAGCACGTCCAGGCGACGGCGTTTGATCTCGTGAGTGACGCGGTGGATGACCGGCGTATTCATGCATTTTTCCCCTGTACAGGTTGGACGGCCGGGCCGTCGACGATGTCTTGGGCGGTGCCGTTGAGCAGGCCTGCGACGCGAGCGATTTCTTCCGGGCTCCAGCGCCCGTGGTGCAGTTGCAGGGCATGGCGCAGGTTGTGCACCGCCTCGTGGATTTCCGGCGGTCGGTCATGGCCACGCAGCGAACGCTTGCTGACGTCGATGCGCATACGCACGCCGTCCAGGGCAACGGATTGCTCGCTTAAGAAGAGACGACCGGCGTCGGTAATTGTGTAGCGTTTTTTTCCACCTTCGGCGTCGCCGGTGATCAATTCGCTTTCTTCCAGGAAGGTCAGCGTGGGGTAGATCACGCCTGGGCTGGGGCTGTAGGCGCCGTCGAACAGGCCTTCGATCTGGCGGATCAGGTCGTAGCCGTGGCATGGCTGTTCGGCGATCAGCGCCAGCAACAGCAGTTTCAAGTCGCCGGGTGCGAAGACCCGTGGGCCACGACCGCCGCGTTCGCGGCCTGGGCGTTTTTCGAAGCCGTCGCGGCCGTCACCGGGTTCACGGTGGGAATGATGGTCTCTCATTGTCGTGCTCTCTGTGTGATTTAGACATAACTTAAGATATATCTTAATGGTCGAGCAAGACCCCCTCCGACGAACGGTTTACCGGTAGGGTCAACCCAAGGGCGGTGGTTGCGACGTTCGTAAAGGAAAATAAGCCGTTAATAGAAATACTATTGTTTTTTTAGCTATATATGAATTATATGAGTTGAGTGATTGCTCTAGTAACTACGCAGTAGGTATTGTTGTACTGGGATGTAATATATTTCTTACAGATAAGATTTTATGAGTTGTAGTTAGTCTTTAGAGAGTTCGTGCGCCATTTCTTACAGGCGATAGTGGCGATATTTATTATTCTGGTTTTTTTCTCATTAGTTATATGGCATATGGCTACGTATTTGAGGGAAGGTGCTGGCTTACCTGGGTTTTAATTCGGTTGATGATGTGCCTGCGTCCTAGGACTCACCTTAAGTCTTGAAAAATAGGGTGAGACTTAATCACGTCAGGAAGCCCCGAGCTGATTGGGCTTTCAACTAAATTAATGCGACAACAGGTACTTACATAATGCTCAAGAAAACCGCTTTCGTACTGCCATTGGTTATGTTGGCCTTCGGTTCTTCCAGCGTCTTTGCGGCCGGTGAAGCCAGTAGCATTGTCAACATCAAGGCGACCATTCCGACCCAACAGTTCCATGCGCAGCCTGTTAACCCAGACTTTGGTCGCGATGAAACCATGAGCTACAACACCGTGACCAAGCAACTGAGTACGTTGCGTGCAACCTACGAGGTGAAAAACACCGACGGTTCGATCAATGCCTATATCGAAGGCGGTCCGGCCTCCCTGACCAATGGCACTGCCGCTATTCCCCTGGTCACCACCTTCAACGGCGTCACCCTGACCGGTGCACCGCTGGAAGTCGTCGATGACGCCAGCTCTACGCCAGGCACCCAGGCGGACATGGTTATTACAGCAGCAGCGCCTGTTGCTGACGGTGTTTCCGGCCTCTTCACCACCAACTTCGTCGTGGTCTTCGACCACAACCCTCGCATTACCCAGTAAGCATCG
>Ga0302228_10001381_pt1 | contig 17902 bp, 17 predicted proteins | sample II_Palsa_N1_2_FD_193519 | JGI IMG/M metagenome (GOLD analysis project Ga0302228, IMG submission 193519) | Peat permafrost microbial communities from Stordalen Mire near Abisko, Sweden - II_Palsa_N1_2 | ecosystem: Environmental > Terrestrial > Soil > Palsa > Peat permafrost | place: Sweden...
ACCCGTGCAAGCCCCCGGTCCGATGACCTTGCTTTATCCGGCTTGGGAGTCCGCCAGCCACGCGGAAACCGCAGCGGTGGTGAGTCTTGCCGGTCTGGTGATCCGCGCGGAAGGCAAACGCATCGCCTGGCAACGCGATCCTGTCAACGTCCATGCTTTCCACATCGATGTTCCCGCCGGCGCGCGGACGATCGATCTCGAGTTCCAGTACGTCACCCGCGCTGCGGATGCGCAGCTGATGCCTGACTCGGCCCTGCTGCCGTGGCATCGCGTGCTGCTGTATCCGGCCGGCTGGTTCGCACGCGATATTTCCGTCGCTGCAACGCTGAAGCTGCCGCCTGGTTTGCACGCGTTCAGTGCGCTGGAGGTGGATCGCAGCATCGATGACACGATTGTGTACAAGCCCACCAGCCTGGAAACACTCACCGACTCGCCGGTGGCGGCCAGCCGCTATGCGCGCCAGATCAACCTTGCGCCCGAAGGCGCACCGCCGTTCCGGCTCGACCTGTTGACCGAGCACCCGGCCGACCTCGCGGAAACCCGCGAAGACCTCGCTACGCTGCGCGCGCTGATCGACCAGGCCGGCCGCGTCTTCGGTGTGCCGCATTACGCGCACTACGACGCGCTCGTTACCCTGAGCGACCAATTCTCCGCCGGCGGCATCGAGCATCTCGAATCGGCCGAGGACAACCTGCCGGCCGACTACTTCACCCACCCCGGTCAGCAACTCAACAACCGCGATCTCATCGCGCACGAATACGTGCATTCCTGGAACGGCCGTTTCCGGCAGCCGGCCGACCTGTGGGTGCCGACGTTGAACGAGCCGATGCGTGACAGTCTGCTCTGGGTCTATGAAGGGCAAACCGAATTCTGGGGTCGCGTGCTCGCGGCGCGCAGCGGCATGCGCAGCCCGCAGGAGACGCTCGACAAGCTCGCGCTGGATGCAGCGGTTGTCGCCGAGCGTCCGGGGCGCGCATGGAAATCGTTGGCCGACAGCAGCCTCGATCCGCTCTTCGTTATCGGCCATCCGATGCCGTGGCGCGATTGGCAGCGACGCGAGGACTACTACCCGGAAGGCGTGATGCTATGGCTGTACGTCGATGCGCTGATCCGCGAGAAAAGCGGCGGCCACAAAAGCCTCGACGATTTTGCGCATGCCTTCTTTGCCATCGACGGCGGTTCGCGCATCACCAGAACCTACACGTTCGACGATGTGTGCGTAGCGTTGAACAGCGTGACACCGTACGACTGGGCCGGTTTCCTGCGTGCGCGTCTCGAGTCGCAAAAAGCCGACGTCCTCGACGGTCTCGCCCATGATGGCTGGCGGCTGACATTCACCGACACGCCGACCGAGACCTTTCGCCAGGACGAAATCGATGCCGGTGTCAGCAACTTGAGTTATTCCATCGGGCTTGCCGTCACCAAGCACGGCGATGTACGCACCGTCGCGTGGCAAGGACCGGCCTTCGACGCTGGCCTGGCGCCTGGCGTCAGGATCCAGTCAGTCAATGGAAAGCCGTTTACGCCCGAGGTCCTTGCCGCTGCAGTGCGCGCCTCCGCGACCGTACCGATCGAGCTCGGCTTCGAGGCAGACGGTCGCAGCGGGAGCGCTCGCGTTCCCTATCGGGGACCACTGCGCTATCCACGGCTGGAACGCATTGCCGGGAGCAAGGATCGAATCGCTGCGTTGTTGGCGCCGCTGCACTAGGTCAATCTGGCGAACAAGCAGCAGGTACTGGGCGTGAGGCAGGGCGCCCAGGCTTGGCCAGCGATGCGCCATGGCTTTGCCATAATCGTGTAGAAGATTGCCGTTGGTTTCGCTCTTCGACAAGGAAGCGTCGCATCGTCCTTGAAGAAAAGGGAGGGCCGTGCAGGAAGTGGTTCTGATCCAGTTACTTGAGCTGCAGGGGTGATTGCTCGCGGCGTTGACCATGGCGGCGTCAGACGTCGACGTATCTTCATATAGCGCCGTTACACTGCCCGGGTATTCTCGTAATCTGGAGCGCACGTCGGTGAATGCATCTGCCGTTACGGTTCGGTCCGGCGAGTTGGTGGCATTGCGATTGTTCGACATTGCCTACGCGATCGATCTTCCCGCTGCGGAAGCGGCGTGGCTTGCGCATGTAGGTGGTACGAGTAGTCGTAGCCGGCTTGCCAATACGCCGTCCAAGGCCGTTGCCTTCGACGTCCCACCGCTGCAACTGCTGATGGAGCCCATCTCGTTGGTCCTGGATGGCCTGACGGTAACGGCGCAAGTCAGCGTCAGGCTCTACGATTTTGGTGTTGCCGCGCTGGCCGTGCGCGTGGCGGTGGCCGATGCGGCGTGGCCGGCGTTTGTGGCGCAATTCAATGCACTCGATCGCGCTCTGGGTCCGTCATCGCCCGATGGCTTCTGGACGGCGCTGCGTGATCAGGTCTGTGCCGCGGTCGCGTCAGCGCTGGATCGCCCCGTGCCGGGGGAAGCATTGCAGGAGGATTACCTGCTCGGCAAGGTCTACACCTTGGACGAGCCTATCAATGCAACCGAGTTACGCCAGCGCGTGGACCTGACCGAGCTTCTCTCCGGTGAGACACGGCCGTTGTCCGACGGTGCGCGCCGCGACTTGCTGGCGCACAGCTATTCCTACTTCGCGGACGACCTGGTCGTGCTGACCTGGGATCGCGCATTTATCTATGAGCCACGCGGCGATTCGGACGTGGCCGATGTGATTGAGGTGGCCAACGCGCAGTTGCTCGAGCTGAGGTATTACGACACCTTGCTGGACGATGAATTGCCGCGCATGTACGACCGGGTTGAAGAGGCGCGTGGCGCGGTGTCGCTGCTGGCCGCCCGTCGCTTCGCACACTTGGCGCGCGGCCTGTACACGCTGGTTGCGGAAACCACCGAGTTGACCGAGAAAGTCGACAATGCCTTGCAGGTGACCGAGGACGTCTATCTGGCGCGCGTTTACAGCGCGGCCTTGGCGTTGTTCCGCGTGCCTTCGTTGAGTACGTCAGTCGATCGCAAGCTGGCGATCATCCGCGATACCTATGCAGCTCTGTACGAAGAGGCATCCAGCCGTCGCGCCGAATTGCTGGAGATAGCGATCGTGCTGTTGATCGTGCTCGAGGTTGTGTTGAGCTTGCTGCGGCATTAGCGTGGTTTATGGCGTAGCAGGTCTTGGCGCGGACGATATGGCTGCTCAGATCGAGAATCGGGGTTGCGCCTTGCAATTGGGCGAACCATTAGTGGGGCAAAATAGGGGCCAACCTTTCCGGTGACGTCCGAGTGAGTTAGCCGCCCGGGGTTGTCATCTCAGGTAGCTCAAGTCGTACACATCCAACACGAGTCTGTGCAATGTTTCTTAAACCATTTTTCGCCACTCACATCCAACCCCGGTCGGAGTCGGCTTTTCCTGAAATTGCGCTCCGCCCCGTGTTTCCATAAGCCGCGCATACAAGGAAGTCGTGACATGATCAAAAACGTTGCCGTTCGTCTCGCTCTGATTGTCGCCGCCGCGTTTGCACCGCCGATGGCGGCATTCGCCGAAGGTCCGTCGAAGAACGTCCATGAACCCACCTATGCTGCTGACGGTCGGCTGATACCTCCCACCGATTATCGCGAGTGGATTTTCCTCAGTTCGGGCCTGGACATGAGCTATAACGAAAAGGCCCTGGCATCCGCGCAGCCAGTATTCGACAACGTCTTTGTCAATCCCGAGGCCTATCGTGCCTTCCTGCAGACGGGGACCTGGCCGGACAAGACGCAGTTCGTGCTCGAAGTCCGAAGTTCCACCAGCAAAGGCTCGATCAATCATCGCGGCCATTTCCAGAATGGCGACATCAAGGGCGTCGAAGTACACGTAAAAGACGTGACGCGATTCGATGGAGGCTGGGCATTCTTCGATGTCGAAGGCAGCGCGCCGGCAGCCAAGCTACCCATGACTGCGGCTTGTTACGCATGCCACCGCGACCATGCGGCGGTGGATACGACCTTCGTACAGTTTTATCCGACCTTGCTACCGCTTGCGCGGGAGCATGCGACGCTCAGTACCAGTTACCTCAAGGATGAGGCTGAACTCGCAAAAGCGGTGCATTGAGTCTGACGTCGATGAAAGTGGCTCGATCATCAAAAGGTGTCAGAGAGACTTTTTCATCACTATGAATGTCTTTGGCGCCTGATTTCTTAGGGCGACCAGACGCCAGCTCGCTTTGGGACTTCATTGAACCAGAGTCATACTTGGGAAAACAATTCGCCAGGAGTGGATCGTGTCTTCCGTCATTCAGCAACCGGTTGTCGCCAAGCTTACACGCGCCGCGATTTTTCTCGTGGTGACGTTGAATCCTGAAACTCAGCATGAAGAGACGGTGCGAGCGCTTTGTGGTGACCTGGCGTCTCTTTTGCGCGCGGTGGGTTTCCGCGACTTCCAAGGCCAGCTTTCCTGCGTCATGGCTTTTGGGTCAGATGCGTGGGACCGACTTTTCGGGCAGCCGAGGCCCAGCGGTTTGCACCCGTTTCGCGAGATCAAGGGACAACACCACGCCGTCTCCACGCCGGGGGACATACTCTTCCATATCCGTGCCGCGCGCATGGACCTGTGTTTCGAGCTGGCGGCTCAGATCATGTCCCGCATCGGCGCCGCCGTCTCGACCGTAGACGAAGTGCATGGCTTCAAGTACTACGACGAGCGCGATCTGCTCGGCTTTGTCGATGGTACCGAGAATCCCGGGGATCCGGACGCCATCAATGCCGCGATCATCGGCGAGGAGGATCCTCACTTCGCGGGCGGAAGCTACGTGATCACGCAGAAGTATCTCCACGACCTGAAGGCATGGGACGCGTTGCCCGTCGAGCAACAGGAAAACATCATCGGCAGGAAGAAACTCTCGGATATCGAACAAGCCGATGCCGCGAAAGCCCCCTACGCGCACAACGTCCTGACCACCATCGAGAAGGATGGCGAGCAGTTGGAAATCGTGCGCGACAACATGCCGTTCGGCGAGGTTGGCAAGGGCGAGTTCGGTACCTACTTCATCGGTTACGCGCGATCCCCGGACCGGATCGAGCAGATGCTTGTCAACATGTTCGTCGGACGACCGCCGGGCAATTACGACCGCCTGCTGGACTTCAGCAAGGCCGTCACCGGCTCGCTGTTTTTCGTCCCGACTGCGACGTTCCTGGCCAATGTTTAGGCACTGGAAGGTTTCAGCGTGAGCTGGCCCGGGTTTTAGGCCGGCGGATGGCGGTGATCTTGCCGCTGTGGCCGCCACCGCAGAAGAAGCGGTCGCCGCCATCGGACTCGAGTCCCGACACGCCGACGCCGGGTGGCATCTGCAGGCTCTCGAGCACTTCTCCGGTAGCGGGGTCGATGTGCCTCACATCGCTTTCGTCGCCTTCCCAGGTGCCGTGCCACAGCTCGCCGTCGACCCAGGTGACGCCGGTGACGAAACGGTCGCACACGATGGTGCGAAGAATCGCTCCTGTTTCGGGATCGATCTGATGGATCCTGCGGTCGCGGTATTGTCCGACCCAGAGCGTGCCCTCGGCCCAGGCAAGCCCGGAGTCGCCACCCGCGCCTGGCGCCGGGATGGTGGCGAGCACGTGGCCCGTCGCCGGATCGATCTTCTGGATGCAACTCTCGGCGATCTGGAACAGGTGATGGCCGTCGAAGGCCGTACCCGCATGCGCGGCGACGTCGATCGTGCGCAATGCTTCTCCGTTCGCCGGATCGAACGCGGACAGTGTGTCGCCGGCGGCAAACCAGACGCGCGCACCGTCGAAGGTGACGCCACCTATCTGGTCGACACCCGGGAAGGGGCCGTACTCGCTGATGATTTCGGCATCTGATCGTTTCATGCATCCATCCTAATCGCCGGGGAAGGGCGTCGGGAGTAACAAGCTTGTCGGGAATCCGGGCATGGGCGGGGTCATCCAGCGTCGCGCCCGTCCGCGACCGAACGAGTCCACCTTGTTGGCAGTCGCCAGCGCGTCGAGTGCCCGTTGCACGCTGCGCTGGCTGGTGCACAGCGCCAGCGCCAGGGCCGAGCTCGACCACGCTTCCCCGTCGGCGAGGAGGGCAAGCACCGCCGCATGTGCGTCGTCGACGGGCCGGGCCAGCACGACGACCTCGCTGGCTTGGTGCGGCGCCAAGGTGAAGCCGTGCTTCGTCGCACTGATGTTGGCCACCGATCGAAGCAGCGTGCGCAGGCGCCCGATCTCGACCCGCAAGCGCGCACGATGCGACTCGTCGGCGTGCTTGGTGCGGAAGGCATGCGCGATCAACGTGGCCCTCGGCACATCGCCGGGCCATGCTTCGGCCAAGGTCCGCGCAAGCACGAACAACACCGGACGCCGCTCCAGCGAGATCGCCGAACGCGCATCGCGCACCATGTAGCGGCACGCGTCCACGACGAATGCCGCGGAGGCCAGCAAAGCCTCGACCTCGTCGAGCCGAAGGAGTCGCTCATCGCCGTTTGCAATCAGGCGTGCGGTGGGCAGGTCCAGCACGCGGAACGCGTTTTGGACTTCCGCCGTCAGCGCCGGAATGCCAGCCAGACGTGCCGCCTGTTCGGCTCGAATCAGTGCAGCGCGCGCCGTCGCTGTGCGTAGGCGACGTATAGCGATGCCCGCGCCGACAAGCTCGCAGGAGGCCCGCGACGCGGGTGGCAGCGCGGCAGGGTCGAGTTCGGCGAGTGTGAGCTCGGCGTCGTCGAGGCGTCCGATCAGCAGCAGGCATCTGGCCTGGAGATAGCGCGCATACGCGGCGTTGGTGTGATCGCCGTGCGCTTCGAGCGTGGCTCGTGCGGCATCGAGCGCCTGCGTTGGCTCGCCGAGATCGCGCGAGACGAGCGCGATCTCGGCTTCGGCGACGGCGCAGCGCGCGCGGGCTATTGTTTCGTACGGGCCGAAGGCGCGCGCGGCACGGCGCAGCAGCGCCTTCGCCCGCACGTAATCGCCGAGCTGGGCCATTGCGATGCCACGCAGTGCGAGCGCTGGTGCATCGTCGCGCAAGGCGACCCGCTTCAATGCGCCGAGCGGGTCGCCCGCCGCAAGCGCGCGGGCCGCTGCCGTGATCAGGGAGTCCATTTGAGTGAGCCCATTTCAGCGAGCCTTTTTGAATCGCGCCCATTTCAATCGCGCCACACTTGTCACTCCCACCCTTCGATGGCCCGGTCGCAGTCTATCTCACGCTCACCAACCAAGGCGCCAGTGACAACCGGCGCCGACAACACATGAACATGAGGAGAAACGAGATGGAAAAGATCGCTGTGTGGGGCTTTGGCTGGGTACCGCCTTTTGCCCAGGGGCTGGTGCGCGATCTGCGCGTGCGTTGGGCGCTCGAAGAGGCAGGGCTTGCCTATGAAAGCCGGTTGATCGGGATCGAGGAGCGAAACTCTGATGCCTATCGGCGCAGACATCCTTTCGGGTTGGTGCCCGTGCTCGAATCCGGTGACGGAACCTTGATCGAATCGGGTGCCATCGTCTATGCCATTGCCGAACAGTGCGAAGCGCTGATGCCTGCCGGCCAGCGCGCCGAAACGCTCACCTGGATATTCGCTGCGCTCAGTACCGTCGAGCCGCCGCTCTGGAATCTATTTGTGATCGATGTACTACACCATGACGAAGAATGGGCAAAGTTGCGACGTGCCGGGGCGGTTGGCGAGGCGAAAGCTCGATTGGCCGCGCTTTCCGAATGGCTCGACGGCCGCAACTATCTGCTGAGTCATTTCACGGCGGCCGACATTCTGATGACAACCGTGCTGAGGTTCATCCGGCATACGGATCTGGTGGCCGGATTCCCACGGCTCGATACCTACGTCAAGCGTTGCGAAGCGCGGCCAGCATTCGAGGCTGCCTTGCGCAGCCAAATGGCCGACTACGCGCGCAACGAACCGGTTGCAGCCTGAGTTTGAGAAGGAGAGAAGCGATGACCGACTACAAGACTGGAACACGCGAAGAGTGGTTGGCGGCGCGACTTGAGCTGCTGGCCGCTGAGAAGGAGCTGACGCGGCGCGGCGACGAACTGGCGCGGCGCCGGCAGGCACTGCCGTGGGTCCGGATCGAAAAGGAGTATCGGTTCGAGACCGAGAAGGGCAGCGCTTCGCTGGCGGACCTTTTCCGGGGTCGCTCGCAGCTGCTTGTCTACCATTTCATGTTTGGGCCCGACTATACGGCAGGCTGCCCATCCTGTTCGTCCATCGCGGACGGGTTCAACGGCTCCGTCGCCCACCTGGAAAACCACGACGTGGCCTTCATGGCGGTGTCGCGGGCACCGCTTGGGAAGCTGCAGGCGTTCAAGCGGCGGATGGACTGGACGTTCCCTTGGGCATCGGCGCTCAATGGAGAGTTCAATTTCGACTTCAACGTCGCGTTCACCGAGGAGCAACTGCGCAATGGCCCGGTGAATTACAACTACCAGCCGATGGACGTGAGGCCGGCCGTGAAAGCCGGAGAGGATGGTTTCGTCGGCCAGATCGCGGCCATGACGGAGACGGGCGTAGCCACATACCTGCGCGAGATGCCGGGCATGAGCGCGTTCGTGCTGGAGGACGGCGTCGTCTACCACACGTATTCCACCTATGCGCGCGGACTGGATGGCCTCTGGGGCATGTATCAGTGGCTCGATCGCGCCCCCAGGGGACGCAACGAGAACGGCGTCTGGTGGCGCCACCACGACAAGTACGACCAGCATTGAGCCGCGCCTTGGTGGCAGCGCAACGGTACGGTGCTTCATGACAGGAGAGATGAAGTGAGCGACGTGCATGCCGACGCAGTTATCTGCGCTGCCATCGGTCATGGAAGCGGCGATGTGGCATCTTCCCGCGCAGCCGACTGGCTTGGCCTCGCGGCTGCCCCGACGTTCGCCATCATGGCATTGCTGACCGGTGTCCTTGGAGGTGGCCCGATGGACATGCTCTGCTCAGCTGCGCACGGTGCCTCGCCGCTGAGCGGCATGGTGCTGATGTATGGGCTGATGAGTGCTTTCCATTCGGCGCCCTGGCTGAAGTGGATTGCCCGTCGGCGACGTGGTACCCGTCGATCCTGACCCAGTGTTCGCCCCATCCAACGAAGGTATCGGAGATATTTTTGCCGCAATAAATGCCACTGGCACCTTTCTGGTTTCTATCGATGGTATGCGTGACTTAGGTCTTCGACGCGGCAATGTTGCCTGCGGGAGCGTGTTGAAAAAGCGCTATTTGTTTCCTGCACCGTTGTCGGCTTGGCTCGTATCCCCGTCCGGCTTGCCATGCATGCACATCAACGTCTGTCGACCCAGGTGCTGGCGGCCGCTGGCCATGGTGTGCGCGGCAGCGTCGTGCGGTTGGCGCCCCTCGGTTCATGGAGCGGGCGACCGCGGCTTCGTGCCCAGGCTGATCAACATCGCCCGCGAAAGAGGTTTTTCGGCGTACGTAGGTGACGGCGCGAACCACTGGCCCGCAGTACACCGGCTGGACGCGGCGCGTCTGTTCCGACTGGCGCTTGAGGGCGCGCAGCCCGGAACGCGTCTGCATGGCCTTGAAGAGGAGGGCGTGCTGTTTCGTGCCATCGCCCAGGCGATCGGTGAAGGGCTTGGCGTCCCTGTCCGCAGCCTCACCGAGGATGAAGCGTCCGCGCATTTCGATTTTCCGGCGCTTTGTCGCCACCGACAATCCAGCCTCCAGCGCCATCACCGGCAGTTCGCTGGGATGGCGCCCAGAGGGGCCGGATCTGCTGACTGACATGCGTGACAACGGTTACTTCGGATAGCGCCGTCACTTTTCCACGAACGCCTTCAGTCGCGCCAGCGAGGCATCCCATTGGTCCGAGATCTGCTCGACGTAGCTGCGCAGCTCGTCGAGCGCCCGGGGATTCAGCGCGAACAGGTTTTCCCGCCCCTCGCGCCGGCTGCTGACCACACCGGCGCTTTCGAGAATGCGCAAATGCTTGCTGACCGCCTGACGGGTCAGCGGCTTGCTTTCGGTAAGTTGGGCAATCGACTGGCGGTTGCCGCGACTCAGCGACAGCACGAGCAAGAGGCGGGTGCTGTCACCCAACGCGGCAAAGACGGTGGCCGTCGCGTCCGATTGACGGGTCAGCCGGGCGAGTGAGTTACGCGACATGGTTGCGGATGTTTTCCAGCTGTGCGGTCCAGCCACCATCGTTCATGCGGAACGCTTCGGCGCGACGCCCACTGGGAATCTTGTCGAAGCCCGTCTCGGTGATCCGCAGCAGGGTACCGGTGGCGCTGGGCGTCAGCATGAACTCCACCAGGGTAGGCGTTTCGGCCTCGTAGCCGACGCTGGGGTCGACCGCATACGGATGCCAGGTAAACGAAAACAGGTGTTCGGGCTCGATCGCCTTGATGGTCGCCCGCCAGACGACATGTTCATAGCCCGGGTGGGTAATCAGTCCCTGGGCAACCTTGCCTGGCTTGAACGGCGCGTCCAGCTTCACGCGAAACCACTCGCCAAACTCACGGTAGTCGGTGAGCGCACGCCACACGCGCGATACCGGCGCCTTCAACTCGATGGACTTCTCGATGCGGTCGTTCATATGCTACCTCTTGGTTGCATATAAGCTTGGGCCTGCATGATGAAAAATGCAACCATAAGGTTGCTATTGACGCGTGTGACCAGGCGAGAGGTCCGGGGTTTTCTGGCATGAACGCCGAGCAGGCGCCTGGTTGCCACGGGCGTAATGAGGCCGCTCATCCGATATGGGGATCTCTGGAGTCACATCTCCGGCTATTTCGCGTTACTGGTGCGCTGGACAGTGACCAGGTTGCACTTTTTCTGAGACTGCTCTCTGATCCAGATTTCAGATCGCCTGAGCCACACAGAGGAGAAACAAGAAATGTCCGCAAGCATCTTGATGAAGCGCATGGCGCTATTGGTGTTGTCTACGCTGGCTACTTCGGTGCTTGCCGCCGAACCGTCTTTGCTACTGACCCACGCCACGGTCATCGATGGCACCGGCACGCCGGCGCAGGCGAACATGACCATCGCGATCGAGGGCGAGCGCATTGCGGCGATCTATCCGGACGGTAGCCGCCCGGCACCAAAGGCGGCGCGCGTGGAAGACCTGAGCGGACGCTATGTGATCCCGGGCCTGATCGATGCGCACGTGCATCTCACCGGTGCCGAGCCGGATTTCGCGCACTACCAGCCGCATTTGCAGGCACTCCTGCGTGGTGGCGTCACCGCCATTCGCGACATGGCAGGCGACGATCGCCTGATTGGCTATCTCGCCGGGGAAGCGAACTCGGATGCGCTGGAGTCACCGGACATTTATTACGTGGCGCTGATGGCCGGCCCCACGTTCTTTGTCGAGGACGTGCGCGCGCAGGAAGCTTCCGCAGGCGAGCCGCTGGGCTTTGCGCCATGGATGCAGGCGATCACCCAAACCACTGACATCCCGCTTGCCGTCGCCGAAGCCAAGGGCACCGGAGCGACCGCGCTCAAGCTGTATGCCAATTTGCCTGCAAACCTGGTCACGAAGATCACCGTGGAAGCGCATCGCCAAGGCCTGCGCGTATGGACTCACGCGACGATTTTCCCGGCCACGCCGAGCGATGCAGTGGACGCCGGCGTAGACACCATTTCGCACAGTCCGTATCTGGTCTGGGAGGCGGCACCGAAGGTGCCGGACGACTATGGGGTGCGCGCCATGGGCGATTTCGCACACATTCGGCCGGACGCGCCGCAGATCCTCGCGCTGTTCAAGGCGATGAAGCAGCACGGCACGATACTCGACGCCACGCTGCTCCCGTTCGAGGAGGAGGCGCAACATGATTCCAAAAGTGTGGGTGCCGGCATCCTGCCGTGGAGCTATGCGGTAACCAGACTGGCACACCAGCAGGGCGTACTGATCGACGTCGGCACGGACAGTTCGGGGCTTCCAACCGATCCTCAGGGACCAGATCTTCATGCGTTACCTCTAGTGCACACGGAAATGGCGCTGCTGGTCGAGCATTGCGGTTTCACGCCGCTCGAGGCGATCCACGCCGCCACGCAAATCAGTGCGGCCGCGATGGGGCAATCGACGCAACGCGGTACGATCAGCTCCGGCAAGCGCGCCGACCTGGTCGTGCTTACAGCCGATCCGACACGCGATATCCACAACACCGAAAAAATCGCGTACGTGATCAAGAATGGCCGGATCTACCAGAAGGACGGCAGCTGAGGTTTCGTCGAATCATGCGTTGGGTGAATGTAACGATTCCGACGGGACGGCGTCCGACATCCAACGCTCAGGCTCGAACCAACATGGCGTCCACGATCAAGTGCGCAGGGAATTGTTCGCAGAATCCTAGGGCTACGATGACAGAGCCGCAGTCGACAGCAGCACAAAAAGCGTCCAATAAGTTCTGGAATGAAAAGCCGACTACCAAATTCTGCGTTGGCTTTTGTACGTTTGTGATTGCCGAAATTCTTGAGTACGTCACCCATCCTGGATTTTCAACTTCGTCTAGACAGGCTGGCATTGATCGCGTGGGTATGTCCACATCCCCTGCTGGCGTTCACTCCGGCTGCTTGTAGATCACGCCGCCCTTCATCACGAACGACACGTGTTCGATGGCGCTGATGTGGATTGTCGGATCGCCTTGTACCGCGATGATGTCGGCGTCGAGACCGGCCATCAGCTGGCCGAACCGGTCCTGCTGGCGCAGGATCTTCGTTTCGACGGCCGTAGCGGCCAGCAACGCCCGTGCCGGCGCAAGGTACTGACGCGGTTCCCGTACGGTCGGTCAGGCGTCAACGCTCATGATGAGCGAGTTGCAAAGAACCACGAAAGGCGCTCGTGTTCCATGGAGTGTGCTGCACTTTTCACATTCATGCGGATGCCTTCCAAGGGGGAAAAACAGCTCGAACGCGACCGCATGCCTTTCTTGCACATCAGCTGGTAGAACCACCTCGCGAAATTGTTGTACGAGCAGATCGGCTATCGCCATCGCCGCGAGATCGCGTTCTGGTCACTCTGCCGAGCATTGGCTTCTCCAATCGAGTCAGTTATCCCGCCGTATGGTCTTCGCGCGAAGCTGATGCCCAAAGCCAGCCAACTCCGCGGTACGAGTCGGCCATCGCCCAGGCGCCGCAGGCAATCGCGGTAGACATCAGGAATGGCGTCACGGAATCATTCCCCGGCGCAGTGATGACGCCGGGCAGCCAGACCAGCAGGGTGATCACGCTCAACATGGCCGCCTCCAGTGTCACCGCCAGGCGTGGCCAGATCGCGAACAGCACACCCAGGCTGGTGGCGAGGCTGCCGGCTCCGGTCAGGTAAGCCCAGCCCAAGTGCCAGGGAAGCCATGCAGGTATGAAGCTGGCGGTTTCCTTGGCATACACGAAGTGCGAAAGCCCGATCGTCGGCAGTGAGAGGGCGAACAGAAGCCGCGCCCAGCGCACGCCGCGCATGCCAGTGACGAGGCCCACATGACTCCTTGCCCATGAACCGGCATGGACAGCAAACACGATCCATCCTCCTGCCAGGATGACGGCGATCTCGCCGAAACCCAGCCAGGTGGCTTCCATCGTCGGCACGAACACCACGGCGGGGAGCTTCAGCAGCACCGCCCAGAGCAGCAGATAGATGAACAGGATGCCGGACGAAAACCCGACCATGCGTTTCATCAGCAGGCCGAGGCCGGTCGCCAGCTCGATCACTGCGCAGGCATACACGAAGAACTGCCGCGCCAGCAGATGCTCGATGGGAATGCGTTGCCACACCGACGCGAAATCGCCGTAGACGAGACCACGTATTCCGAGAGCGATCATAACCAGCGCAAGCAGTACATGACCCAGACTCATGCTGGGAGTACCGGCTCCCTTGGCCAGGTTCTCAGCAAAAAGCGTGGGCGGCCCCAACAGGGCGTGACCAGGTCGGGTTGATGTATTCATGCCGTGCCTCTCTACGTTGTTTGGGTGGAGCGTGAACTCTGGACGGAAGATGGCGGTGCAAGTAGTTATCCGTGATAGGCGTGCGCCAGGCAACTTGTTCGCGATGAAACTTTCCTCTCGTGGATGGTACGTCCGATACGGCTCGATCACGTCATCCCGATGCAGCCAACCTGTGACGCAGGTTGGGCGCCATATATCGCGCGCAGCCGACGCCATCTATGGCAATCTCTTCCGCCAACGGCAGACTAGGCGGTATCGCAGAATGATCGTTCCGGAACTCGACAATCCATTCTGGACTTCGCTATGCACCCGGCATCGGGCGCTGGCGTTGCGTAAGGATGGTGCGGCACGCTATCCGGCTGAGTTCGCGCCTTTCCTTGGCGTGGCAAGCGCGGATGTGGACGCGACCGAAGCGATCGAGTACTTGGTGGAGCCGGGTGAGGCCTTGTACCTGCTCGGCGTGGTGCCGAAGGTGACGAGTGGATGGGTTCTCAATGCCTATGGCCCACTGGCGCAGATGATCTGCACGATGCCGATACCAGTGATCGATGGGCCGGAGGTAATCAGGTTGTCCGCGGCGCACCGCGAGGATGTGCTGGCACTGACCGCACTGGTGTACCCGCATTATTTCCGCCCGCGCACGATGGAGCTCGGCCGCTATTTCGGGATCTATCAGGATGGCCGGCTCGCAGCGATCATCGGCGAGCGTCTGGGCATGGATGCGTACCAGGAAATCAGTGCCGTCTGCACGCATCCCGACTTCAGCGCTCGCGGTTACGCTCGTCGCCTGCTGGCCCTGTTGTCGAACGACAATCTGGAGCGCGGTCGCACGCCGTTCCTGCATGTGAGCCACCAGAACCACCGCGCGAAGCTGTTGTACGAACAAGTCGGCTACCGTCACCGCCGCGACATCGATTTCTGGTCGCTGTGCCGGGCATAGGTCTGGCTGTCGGCTGTACTGCGTGCCACCGTATATCATGTGACTGTGCTGCAAGCCGTTGCTTGCCGGGAGCGGGCCTATGTTTTCCGGTTTCACGAATGACATCGACGGCATCGCCTGGCTGCTCGCCCTAGGGATACTGCTTTGTCTGGTCGTCGCACGTGAATTCGGCTATTGGATGCGTCGGCGGAAAAACCGCAGTGGCGCGCGTGAGGCCGAAGACGGCTTCACCCTGACCAGTGTGCTTGGCCTGCTGGCATTACTCGTTGGTTTCACTTTCTCGATAAGCCTCAGCCGGTATGACACCCGCCGGGAATTGGTCGTTGCCGAGGCCAATGCGATCGGCACCACGGCGTTTCGGGTGCAATTGCTGGACGCCAATGTGCGCAGCGAACTGGATCCTCTGCTGCGAGCCTATGTGGCCGAGCGCATCGTCTACGGCAGCGCGCCAACGGAACGAGCGGAGGATGCCAGCTACGCGCGTGCCACGATATTGCAGAACCGGTTCTGGCAGACGATGAGCCGTGGCATCGAGCCGATTCGCACGACGCCGTTGGCGGCTTTGGTCGTATCGGCCACCAACGACATGTTCGATCTGGCCGCATCGCGCAAGGCGGCACGCGCCGCGCATATCCCGACGCGGGTCCTGGTGGTGCTGCTCATCTATACCTTATTCGTTGCCTTCCTCGTGGGTTATGAGAAGGGCCACGCGCGCTGGGCCAGCACGATGCTGTTCGTGCTTCTGTTGATCGCAGCGGGGCTTATCCTCGATATCGATCAACCCGTGCATGGAGCCGTGCAGGTGTCACAGCAACCCATGCTGGATACCCAGGCAGCGATGGGTCCTTGAAGTTCCGGTCATCATGCTGATGATCACTTGACTCCGGTATTCGCCTCACGGCTCGGCGAGCTTGTTCAGCACCACGTCGATCGCGTCCGGATTCTCGAGGCTGGTCAGGTCGCCTGATGTCTTGCCCGTGACCACCAGATCGCGCAGCACGCGACGCATGATCTTGCCGCTGCGTGTGCGCGGGACCGTGGCCACCACCACCACGCGCGCCGGGCGCGCGATCGCGCCGACCGCATCGACGACAGCCTGGCTGAGTGTCGCGCGGAGTTCGGCGCTATCCGTGTGTCCCGCACGGGGTACGACGAACGCCACCGGGACCACGCCCTTCACCTCGTCGGGCTGGGTGACGACGGCTGCTTCGGAGACTGCGGCATGCGTGAGCAGTGCGGCCTCAAGCTCCATCGTGCCGAGCCGATGGCCCGCCACGTTGATGACATCGTCGAGACGACCGATGACCCACAGCTGGCCGTCCGCATCGAACAGCGCTGCGTCCGAGGCTACGTAATGGCCGGGAAATTGTGCGAGGTAGGTATTCACGTAGCGCTGGTGATCGCCCCACACGGTTCGCGCCAGGCATGGGAATGGCGCGGCCAGCGTGAGCGCGCCGCTCTCGCCGGGCGCGGCCTCGGTACCGTCCTCGCGCAGCACATGTGCCACGTAGCCCGGGAGTGGGTGCCCACAGCTGCCCGGACGCGCCGGCGTGGCGCCAACCATGCTGCTCGACCACGCAGTGCCGGTCTCGGTCTGTCCGTAGGTGTTGTTGACGAACAACGTGCCGCGACCGAGCTTGTCGCGCGTCCAGAACCAGGTATCGGGATCGAGCGGCTCGCCGACCAGCGACACCAGCGCGAGCTTGCTGGTGTCGTGGATATTCAGCAGGTCATCGCCCGCGCGGCGCATCATCCGCAGTGCGGTAGGCGCGGTGAAGAGCTTGTTGACGCCGTAAGTCGCAATGAGTTCGTAGGTGCGCGCCAGCGTCGGCGTGTCGAGGCTGCCCTCGTAGATGACATGCGTGGCACCGTGCGCAAGACCCCCGACGAGTGCGAAGATCGGGAATGTGAGCCAGCCCACGTCCGCCGTGCACCAGTACACGTCGTCGGCGTCGAGGTTCAGCGACCACTTCACGTTCGCATAGGTGCCGACCATGAAACCGATGCCCGCGTGCACGAGGCCCTTCGGCTTCGACGTCGTGCCCGACGTGTAGATGATGAAGCCCGGATCGTTGGCCTCGAGCGATACGGGTGCAGCGCGGCGTGTGGTGCTTGCCAGCAGCTCGGCGAAATCTCGCTCGCCTTCGCGCAAGAGGTAATTCCTGTCGATCCGCCGTGCAACGACGATGTGCGGAATGGGCAGTCCTTTCAGCGCCTCGTCGAGCGTGGCCTTGAGTGGCACAGTGCGGCCACGGCGCAGCGTGGCGTCGGTGCAGACAATGACTTTGGGCTGCGCATCCTTGAGGCGGTCGCGCACGGCCGATGCGCTGAAACCGGCGAAGATCACCGAATAGATCGCGCCGATCCGGTAGCACGCGTGGATGGCGATGAACGACTCGGGTACGTTGCTGGCGTACACGGCAACGCGATCGCCCTTGCTCACGCCGAGATCCTCAAGTGCAGCGGCGAAGCGGGCGACGGCATCGGTGAGTGCACCGAACGTCCAGGTTTCCTTCAGCCCGTCTTCGCGCTCGTAGTGCAGGGCGATCCGTTCGGCCGGCCAGCGATCGAGGCAATTGACGCTCACGTTGCCCATTGCGCCGGGGAAGTAGCGGAAGTCGCCGAGCTGGCCTTCGAGGGTAATGTCCGGTGCGCGGTCCCAGCTGAACTCCTGCGCGATCTCCAGCCAGTATGCCTCGGGAGTGAGCGCGCGCAGTCGCGCGGCATCCGCAGCCGTCGTCGCGGGTTTCACGCGATCCGAGGCCATGATCAGGGGCTGTTCGAGGAGCGCCTTGTCCATGGGAGGAATATAGCGGAGTGCAGGGACAGAGTGGGTTGATGCGACAGTGGTGTGAGGTGAAGCAGGGTCAACGCCGTGCGCAAGCGGCACCAGCCATGCCAGCCCATGCTATCAACGGCCGGCCGACGGCGATATCGTGGAGGTAGAACCTAAACCAGCAAGGGAGTTCCCCCGGCTCTGCCGGGGAGGCAGTAGACGTTTGACGTATGCAGGAGTCCATCGGGGAAACTCCAACTCGTGAGCCGCCAAGCACATGAGAGGAGAATCCACCGATGGACGAGTACGAAAGCTTAAACCACACGCAA
>Ga0302228_10001383_pt1 | contig 17887 bp, 14 predicted proteins | sample II_Palsa_N1_2_FD_193519 | JGI IMG/M metagenome (GOLD analysis project Ga0302228, IMG submission 193519) | Peat permafrost microbial communities from Stordalen Mire near Abisko, Sweden - II_Palsa_N1_2 | ecosystem: Environmental > Terrestrial > Soil > Palsa > Peat permafrost | place: Sweden...
GGCCCTCGCCGGGTTGGGGAAGCACTACGACGCGTGATGGAGGCCTGAAATGGGTGTGCACGTAATCAAGATGCCGGATATCGGCGAAGGCATTGCAGAAGTGGAACTTGGCGCCTGGCACGTGGAAGTGGGCCAGATCGTCAAGGAAGACGGGCCGCTCGCGGACGTGATGACGGATAAGGCCGCGGTCGAGATTCCCTCGCCGGTCGCGGGCAAGGTGATTGCGCTCGGCGGCAAGGTGGGGGAAGTGTTGGCGGTTGGCAGCGAGTTGATCCGGCTGGAGGTGGAAGGCGAGGGCAATCTCAAGGTCGCCGCTGGAGGAAACGCGCCTGCCGCGAGCGGGGCGAATGGGACGCCCGGCGGTAGCGGCGCGAACGGTCATCACGGGACGCACGCCGCTGCGGCAGCGAATGACGCTGCGGTGGGGCGGGCACAGGAAGCGATTGCCGCGCCCCCGTCCAAGGCTGCTCTTAACGTTGCAGGCTCTGGTGCAGCTACGGTCACCGCCGTCAATTCCGCCGCGTCGGCGCCGCGTCCGCAGGGATCCAACACACCGCACGCATCGACAGCACCGCACGGCTCACCCGCAGCCGCCGCACATCCGCCGGCGGCAGTGCGCCAGCCCGACGAGCGCCCGCTCGCTTCACCGGCAGTACGCCAGCGCGCCTGGGGCATGGGCGTCGAACTGCGTTTCGTGCATGGCACCGGCGAGGCTGGGCGCATCTTGCACGCGGACCTCGATGCTTACGCACAGACTCGCGGCACTGCGCCGTCCCCTGTGCAGGCACGCTTAGGCTACGCCGAACGTCTCGACGAAACAGAGGTGCCGGTGATCGGCATGCGCCGCGCCATCGCCCGCAAGATGCAGGAGGCCAAGCGACGCATTCCGCATTTCAGCTATGTCGAAGAGATCGACGTCACCGAACTCGAAGACTTGCGCGCACAACTGAACAAGCGTTGGGGCGAAACGCGTGGTCGACTGACCATGCTGCCGCTGCTGATCCGCGCCATGGTGATCGCCTTGCGCGATTTCCCGCAGATCAACGCGCGCTTTGACGACGAAGCCGGCGTCGTCACGCGCTATGGCGCGGTGCACGTGGGCGTCGCCACGCAGACCGACGCGGGACTCACCGTGCCGGTGCTGCGCCACGCCGAAGCGCGCGACGTCTGGTCGATGGCGGCCGAAATCGTGCGGCTCGCCGAAGCGGTGCGCAGCGGCAAGGCCAGCCGCGATGAACTGACGGGCTCGACCATCACGATTTCCAGCCTGGGCGCGCTCGGGGGGATCGTCTCGACGCCGGTCATCAATCATCCTGAGGTCGGCATCGTCGGTGTCAACCGGATGGTGGAGCGTCCCATGATCCGCAATGGCGCCGTGGTGGCCCGCAAGATGATGAACCTGTCGTCGTCGTTCGATCATCGGGTGGTCGACGGTATGGATGCCGCCGAATTCATCCAGTCCGTTCGATCGCTGCTGGAGCAGCCCGCCCTGCTTTTCGTGGAGTAAGCATGAGCCAGATCGAACATACAAGCCTGCTGGTCATCGGCGGCGGGCCGGGTGGCTATGTCGCAGCGATTCGCGCGGGCCAGCTCGGCATTCCGACCGTGCTGGTCGAGCGCGAGCAACTGGGCGGTACCTGTCTGAACATCGGCTGCATTCCGTCCAAGGCCCTGATTCACGTTGCCGAGGAATTCGACAAAACCCTCCAGTACGCCGAAGCATCACCGCTCGGTATTCGTGTGCGTGCGCCGGAGATCGACATCGAACGCACGGTGACATGGAAAGACGGCATCGTGCAGAAACTCACCCGCGGTGTCGGGGCGCTCCTCAAGAAGCACGGCGTCAAGGTCGTGAAAGGCGAGGCCCGGTTGATCGATGGCAAGACCGTGGAAGTCACCACCAGCGGTCAAGGTCTAGGTGAGGGTGAAGGTGAGCGTGTGCGCATCCATTGCGAGCACTTGCTGCTGGCGGCTGGTTCCGAACCCACCGCGTTACCGTCGATGCCGTTCGGCGGCAAGGTGGTGTCGTCCACGGAAGCCCTGTCGCCGAAGATGTTGCCTAAGCGCCTCGTGGTGGTCGGCGCCGGCTACATCGGCCTGGAGCTGGGCACGGTGTATCGCAAGCTGGGTGTGGACGTGACTGTCGTCGAGGCGCTGGACCGCGTTCTGCCTGCCTACGACGCCGAGCTCGTCAAACCGGTGGCGGATGCGCTGGCGCGAAAAGGCGTGTCGGTGCTGCTCGGGCACAAGGTGCTGGGTCTTAGCGCGGACGGCAATGCGGTGCGTGTGCAGGACCGCGAGGGAAGCGAGAAGGCGTTGCCGGCCGATCAGGTGCTGGTGGCAGTCGGGCGCCGTCCGCGCACGCAAGGTTGGGGACTCGAGAGCCTCCAGCTCGATCGCAACGGTGCCGCGTTGCGCATCGACGATCAATGCCGCACGTCGATGCGTGGCGTGTGGGCGATCGGCGATCTGGCGGGCGAACCCATGCTCGCCCATCGGGCGATGGCGCAAGGCGAGATGGTCGCGGAACTGATTGCCGGCAAGGAGCGCCGCTTCGTGCCGGCGGCGATTCCAGCCGTGTGCTTCACCGATCCCGAGATCGTGACGGCCGGCATGTCCCCGGCAGACGCCGAAGCCGCGGGCCTCGACTGTGCGAGCGCGTCGTTCCCGTTCGCCGCGAACGGCCGCGCGATGACGCTCGAGGCAACCGACGGCTTCGTTCGCGTCGTGGCGCGGCGCGACAACCATCTCATCGTCGGTTGGCAAGCCGTGGGCCGTGGGGTATCGGAACTGGCCGCGGCGTTCTCGCAGTCCATGGAGATGGGGGCGCGGCTGGAGGATATCGGCGGGACCGTTCACGCGCATCCAACCTTGGGCGAAGCGGTGCAGGAAGCGGCGCTGCGTGCGCTGGGGCACGCGCTGCATATCTAGTTGGGCGTACTGATCGGGCGTGCTGCGATCACCGCAACAGGGTGCGCACGGGCCGGGCGTGGCATGCGCCCGGCCCGGCCATCATCTACCCGCGTTCGCGCCGTCCGCGTCACCCTTGAACACTGTCCGCCAGTCGTCCTTCACGTCGACGATCAGCCACCCCTTCACATTCGCCTCTTCCAATCCCTTATCCAGTTTCCCGCTGCGGGCCGTGCGGTCGTACGCATACTCCCGCTGCGCGTCGGTGTGATGCACGAGGGCCGCAAAGCGCGGGCCATCGCCGGAGGTGGTCCATTCGAGCATCGGCAGGTCACTGTCCGAGCTGCCGAACGCCATCAACGGGCGCCGGCCGATCACCGCCTGAATGGTTTGCGGTTTCATCGCGCCGTCGTTGATCGTGTCGATCTGCGCGGTTCGCGTGAGCGCCGCCGCGCCGTTCACCAGCCCATACTGATAGCGGATCGTGCTGCCGATGACCTCGTCAGGCGGCACGCCGTACATGCGCTGCGAAATCGCGCGCATGAATTCGACGCTCTCAGGCGCGACGATGTAGGTCTTGAAGCCGTTGGCGCGCAGGTAGGCGAGCAATTCGACCATCGGCTGATACGCGAGACTCGCATAGGGCCGGTTGAAGTGCGGATCGCTCGCCGTGTCGAACCAGTCGTGCACGATCGACGCGAAACTATCCGTCGTCATGCCGGCGTGGCTCGTGGCCAGCAGTTTCAGTGCCCCCGCATCGCCGCTGCTGGCGACGCCCTTCAGATTGCCGCGCAGGATCGAGCGGAACGGTTCCTGGCGTTTCCATTCCGGATGATGCGGCGCCAGCGTCTTCACCCGTTGCAACGTGAAGACCAGTTGTACGGAGGCGGGCTGCTCGACCCACAGCGTGCCGTCCAGATTGAATACCGCAATCCGTTCTGCGCGCGGCACGAAGTCTTTCGATTCGGGCGTGGTGACCCGCGTGACGAAGTCGACAATCGAGCGCTCCGCCGGCGTGTCGTTCCACGACGCCATGGTTGAATTACCGGACGGCGTGCGGGCCGGGCGGGAGGCTTGCGCCGTCCCAGGACGCGGTGTGCTTGCGCAGGCGCAGAGAACGATAACGGTCAACCCGATCCAGCATCTGCGCATCCAGCAAATCATGAAAGCCTCGTTAGTGTGTGATGTTGTGCGGCACGCCATGCCCCGCCGGTCCCATTCGCGCTTACTAGATATCACATCCGGCGCGTTTGCTTAACGGTTTGCGAAGCATGTTGTAGATGGCGAGTGGGCATGTGCCCGGCGCGCCAGGAAGTGACCTCGGGTTGTCGTGGATATCCGGGTGCGAGGATGTGCGAGCCGGACAAGGTCGAATTACCGCAGATCTATTCAGCGTGCTGACCGGTTCCCGGATGCCTCAAGGCGCTGCGTGCTGCAGACGAAATTGTTCATCTATTCGCATCAATTCTCGCAAATTGACGTCACCATTTCAAAAACAGATTTGATCTGACAGATTGGCATGCAATAAACATTGGAAAAGTCGCTTCCTTATCGTGTTACAAATTTATCTCTGTGTTTTGAGAACGTTTGCTAGTATTTTTCGACAACGAGAGTGATTTGCTGCAGCACGTACCTCCCGCACACACGCAGTGCCGTGCGGCGTCCTGCGTTATACGAGGAGCGTCCACGCAGGTTTGTGTTCTTCTTTTGAGTCTTGCGGCCGGATTTTTCATACGTAGCACCGATTTAGACGTGTGTATTTACGCTTTGGCTTTCCCGCGATCTGTTAGTGGTGGCGGGCTGTACGAGTTCGAATCGGCATTAAGCAATTAATCGCGGTATTAGTCAGTCTTATATTTGCAGTATGCAAAGGCATGCGCTCGCCTGTTAATCACGTAAAAGCCAGGAAAATGAATGACTATGAAACGATTCCTTGGGGCGAGTGCGATGTTGTCTGCGACGGTATTCTCGTCAGCCGCTTATGCGCAGGCGTCGGCAGATGACGCCAACAAAAGCAATAACCCGCTGAATCTGGCGCCGTCGTTTAACCTGCAGAACTATTACACCCCGAGCCTGTTTGGTGTCAGCGGTCATACGAACGACCTGTTGCTGCGGCCGACCGTTCCGGTCGGGCCGCTCGGACCGATCGGCGTGCCGCAGATTTTCCGCGCCACGGTGCCGATCAGCACGCGTCCGGACCCGAGCGGCGGCTACAACACGGGCCTTGGCGACATCAACCTGTTCGACATCTTCCTGCTGTCGCAGTCCGGTGTGCAGATCGGCGTTGGTCCGTTGATCACCATGCCCACCGCCACCGACCCAAGCCTCGGCACCGGTAAATGGCAGGGCGGTCTGGCGGCAGTGGCCGTCAACGCGACCCCGGCACATCTGCTCGGTGCGCTAGTCCAGTGGCAGCACTCGTTTGCTGGCCAGAGCGGCCGGCCGACCACCCAGTCGCTGACGGCCCAGCCATTCGGCATCTTCAACCTGCCCGGGGGCTGGTACATCCGTTCAACGGGCATCTGGACCTTCGACCTGCAGCACGGCACCAACTACATTCCGGTTGGGCTTGGCGCTGGCAAGGCGTGGAAGAGCGGCTCGAGTATCTACAACGCGTTTATCGAACCGCAGTACTCGGTCGCCCACTCCGGTGCGGGCGTACCGCAAGTGACGATTTTTGCCGGACTGAACCTGACGTTCGGCAAGTAGCAACCATAAGCTGCGAGGCCAAGTAATGAAATCTTCCCAACTCCTGCGCATTGGCGGGATATCCCTGGGACTCACGCTCACGACGTTGACGCACCAATACGCCGCCGCCCAGGCGAGCGTCGCGACTGCTGCGGTGACCGCTTCGCCCGACGAGGCCCGCAGCATCGCCAAGGACGCGTTCATCTACGCCTACCCGATGCTGTTCAACTACAAAACGCTATACGAACAGGCGGTCGATCCCGCCTCGAAGTCTTACGTGGGCGGCTTCGGCAAATTCCGCAACTACTCGCATCCGTACGGCCCCGAGAACAAGGAGATCGTCACGCCCAACAACGACACACCGTACTCGTGGGCCTGGCTCGATCTGCGTCGTGAGCCCTGGGTGCTGACGGTGCCGGCGGTGAAGGACGATCGTTACTACGTGTTCCAGTGGATCGACCTCTTCACCTATAACTTTGCCTACGTCGGGTCGCGGGCCACGGGCAACGGCGCGGGCCACTACCTGTTTGCCGGTCCCAACTGGCATGGCGATACGCCGAAGGGTATCGACAAGGTGTTCCGCTCGGAGACCGACCTTATCCTCACGTTGGGGCGCACCGCGCTCAGCGGCGCTGCCGATGTGAAGAACGTCCAGGCCATCCAGAAGCAGTACCAGCTCACGCCGCTGTCCGCGTTCGAACATACGAGCGCGCCGCCGCCGGTGACCAAGGTCACGTTCCCGAAGTGGGACGAAGCGAAGGCGACCTCGATCGATTTCATCGCTTACCTGAACTTCCTGCTGCAGTTCACGCAGCCCACGGCGCCGTCTGAAGTGGAGCTGATGCAGCGCTTTGCGAAGATCGGCATTGCACCGGGCCAGGCTTTCGATCCGGCCACGCTTCCGCCTGCGATGCGCGAAGCCATTGAACAAGGCGTTGCGGACGGTATGGCGGCGCTCGCCGACGCCGAGAAACACACGACCAGTTCTTACGACCTGTTCGGCAGCCGCCAGGATCTGAACGGCGACTACACGAGACGAGCGGTGGCCGCCGCGATGGGGATCTACGGCAACACCAAGGAAGAAGCGGTGTACGTCGGCACGCGCGTCAACGCGGACCACGAACAACTGGTGGGTTCGCAACCCTACGTGATCCATTTCGACAAGAAAGATTTGCCGCCTGCGAAGTTCTTCTGGTCGATGACGATGTACGACCTGCCGGCCCGTCATCTGGTGGCGAACCCGATCAATCGCTACTCGATCGGCGACCGCACCAAGGGCATCAAATACGGCCCTGACGGTTCGCTCGACATCTACATTCAGCAGAGCTCGCCCGGCGCTGACAAGGAATCCAACTGGTTGCCCGCTCCAGAGGGCGCGTACACCGTGATTGCGCGTATTTACGGGCCGGACGCATCAGTCTTCAACGGCATCTGGAAATTCCCGGTACCGCAAAAGCGATGAACTCAAATGGACCAGCCGGAGCCCGACATGAATAAGAAAACTGCAACATGGGTCACTGCCGCGGTGCTGGCTTCGCTGGCTAGCCCGATCCTGGCGCGAGCGCCCGGCACCCCGACGGGCGCAGCGACAGCGCTAGCGGTACCCGGCCCGGTGAGCGGCTACGTAATCTCGGAAGACTACGCACGGCTGGTGGCGCGCCAGACCTACTTCTGGGCGTGGCCGATGGTGAACGTCTATAACCGCTTGCTGGCGATGCAAAAGGTGCCGAAGCCGGGCTTGAATGGCGGAATCGTGCCGGTTGCGCCGCCCAATCACCTGTCGATGCTGCACGACTATATCGAGCCGCAGGAGCGCTTCGTAGCGTGCCCGAATCAGGATGTGGTGTACGGCTCCGCCATTTTCGACCTGAACCAGACGCCGGTGGTGGTGCAGGTGCCGGATTTCGGCGAGCGCTTCTGGGTGTATCAGGCGGTCGACCTGCGCACGGACGGTTTTGCCAGCCTCGGCAAGCTGTACGGCACGAAGCCGGGTTTCTATCTGTTCGTCGGACCCGACTGGCACGGCCAGGTACCCAAGGGCATCCGCCAGGTGTTCCGCTCGGCCACCGCAGTCGGCAGCTTCATTCCGCGAGTGTTCATGGACGATACGCAGGAAGATCGGGCGGCCGTTCAAGCGGTGATCAGCAAGATGGGCCTGTACCCGTTGAGCGAGTATGACGGCAAGGTGAAGGTGACCGACTGGTCGAAGCTGCCGAGCTTCGGCTCGGGCGAGGCGAGTGCCGAGGAAATCAAATGGGTCGACCCCGCAAAGTTCTGGGACGAACTGCCGACCGTGCTCGAGCAGACTCCGCCGCAACCCGGCGAGGAGGCGCTGTACGCGCAAGCCAGAGCGTTGCTGGCGGCCGCGCAGAAGGATCCTGCCATCAAGGCGGTCATCGTAGACGAGGCCACGCAGACCGACGCCAAACTGGTTGCGCCGCTCTTTAATTTCAACACGTTCGGCAAGCCGTTGCCGGCCCATTGGAACACCATCAGCAACGGCGCGGAATTCGGCACGGACTACTTCACGCGCACGGCGGCGGCGAAGTCGAACATCTTCGTCAACAAGCCCAACGAGACGAAGTACTTCTATGCCGACGCCGATGGTTCAGGCGCGCGCCTGAACGGCGCGCAGCGCTACACGGTCACCTTTCCGAAGGGACAACTGCCACCGGTGAAGGGCTTCTGGTCGTTGATGTTGTACAACGCGCACCACTTCTTCTCGCCGAATGATCAGAAGCGCTATTCGCTGGGTACCAAAAACAAGGACCTGAAATACAACGACGACGGCTCACTGACGCTCTACGTGCAGAGTTCGACGCCGGGCGCCGGCAAGGAAGACAACTGGCTGCCGGCGCCGGTCAACGAGGATTTCTCCCTGTATGTACGGGCCTATTGGCCGGAACCGGCCGCGCTGGATGGCGCATGGACACCGCCGGCCGTGGTGCATGAAGCGCAGTAGCCGGGTTTCATTGAAATAATATAAGGAATGGTGATTAGATGGCGGCAATGCAGATAACTGTTCTGACGATCGCAGGTCAGGTGTCAATGTGTGAGGATCACTATGAGTAAGCGTCGTCCCTTGTTCACAAGCCGCTTCCTTGCTGCGCGACTGTCCGCTAGCGCGTTTGCCGCTGCCGCCGGTATGGCACTCCCGCCGCAGGCGCTGGCGACGGAAGGCGGCGTTGGGCGCCCGATCACCGGCATGCAGATCGCCCCGTATGCGGGTATCGTGCCGCCCACCGACGACTGGATCGTGTCTATCACCTCGATTTACTACGAGGGTTCGCTTGGCGCGAGCAAGACCTTGCCGATTGCGGGGAAAATCACGGCGGGTCTCGATTACCACATCTCATACAACATCGTGAACGCGGTGAAGACCTGGGGCATTACCGCTGGCGGCTGGAATTTCGCGTCGTCGTTCGGGGTGCCGCTTCAGTACACGGACGTTTCGTCGTTTCATGGTCGTCTGCCTGACGATCACGCCACGCAGTTTGCCGATATCTTCTTTACGCCGGTGGTGGCGGGCTATCACATGACCAAGACCGACCACATCGCGTTGAGCGTGCAGGTCTATGCGCCGACCGGCGCTTACAACACGGACCGTCTCGCCAACGCCGGGCAGAACACCTGGACTTTCACGCCGACCTTTGCGTACACCAAGTTGCTGCCGAAGGAAAACATTGAGCTGTCGCTGAACTACGGCGTCGAGTTCTACACCACCAATAACCAGACGCAGTATCACAATGCGCCGGTCAGCGTGCTCGATCTGCTTGCGCTCAAACGCTTTGGTGAAGGGTGGGGCGTGGGCGTCGTGGGCGGTTATATTCAGCAGCTCGGCCATGACACCGGCGGTCTCGCGGATATTGTGGGCGGCGCGCAAGGGCACTCTGTGGGCGTCGGGCCGATGGTCACGTGGAACGGCAAGATCAGCAAGACGCCGGTAGGCGCGACGCTGCGTTGGGTGAATGAGTTCAACGTGAGCAACCGGCCGAAGGGGAATGCGGTGGAGTTGTCGGTTAATGCGACGTTTCAGTGACCTTGGCGCCGAGTTTGTCGTCCCCCGCGCCGGGGGCGCGCACATCGAATAGCACCCCCCTCGCTCGCTCCATTGGTCAAATTGGACCTAAATCAGGCGTCAATTTGTCGACTGACGGCCTGGCCATCTCGGCCATACTGCAAAACGATGCGGTCAGACTGGCCTCGGTGCACGGTGCAGTGGCTCGTGCTGGCGGCCAGAACAAGGCTTGAACCCGGTTGCGGCGCAGCGACGCGTGCGGATAGCGCCGTGGCCAAACTGGGACGCCGATATTCGTTGCCAATTGTTGTGTCCGGGGCGAACAATGGATTTATACGTCAATCAATCTCGAACCACTCCCAGCCTGAAAGAATCCATTTATTCAGGCGCGATATTTCTCGAAACCCAATTGCAATCGGCGAAGCAACTGTGCGAGTTTGCGCAGCAAAGCATCGCCCACGTGCTCGGTGCAGAGACCGACCCTCGTTCGATTCACACGCTGATGCCGGTCAAGGAGTTCATTTCCACCGTCGCGCGTCTGAAGGGACATTTCACCAACAGCGACGAGGTTAAGGAAGCCATCCGGGCATTCGTGGTCGAGCTCGGTGAGAATCCGGCCGACTACCTGTTCGACGTGCCGCGCATGCGTGTCGTGCCGCATTACGATTACCTGCATGCGGGCGTGAGCTACGCGTACAAGCCGCACCGGGACACCTGGTATGGCTCCGTGCAATGCCAGCTCAATACATGGATGCCGGTTCACGGCGTCACGCCGGACCAGACCATGATGATCAATCCGGCCTATTTCAGCACGCCAGTGATGAATTCGTCAGCTGACTGGCGCCTGGGCGACTGGATCGACAACCAACGCTGGCAAGCCACGGCGAACGTCACCGAGGAAACGCGCGTACACCCGGTGCCGCTCGAGGAGGTCAGCGCGACCCAAGAATTGCGCATCGCGCCGAGCGCGGGAGAGATGATGATTTTCTCGGGTGCGCATCTCCATGGCACCGTGCCCAACCGCAGCGGACAAACACGGTTTAGCGTCGACTTCCGGTTGATGCATCTCGAAGACCTGAAGGCTGGCCGCGGCGCGATCAACGTCGATAGCGGCTGTGCAGATCCGGAAGCAGGCTTCAAAGACTATTTCCACGCCGACAATTTCGAATCCTTTCAAGGAATTCCAGCATGACCAAGCGCCGACTGACCGAAGCCGAGAAGGCGTTCGCGGCAAAGCGTGCCGATGTATTGAACCGTGTCGATTCGAGCTACGTGGCCAGCGCGCCGTTTGTATTCGCCGACCGGATCACCGTTACCGCCGCGCTGTCGCGGATGGAACTCTTCAAGAAAGTGCTGGACGTCCCGGGCGCGATCGTCGAATGCGGGGTGTACAAGGCGAATTCGCTGATGCTCTACATGCATCTCTCGACGATCCTCGAACCGTACGCGATCAATCGCTCGATCATCGGCTTCGACACGTTCGAAGGCTTCACCGGCATCGATGCAGAGCACGATCCGGATGACATTAACACGACGATGTTTTCGGATACTGATATGTCGCTGGTTGAATCGATGATCGAAGCTAACGATCTGGTGCGCCCGGTCAATCGCATTCCGCGTTGCGAACTCGTCAAGGGCGATATCGTCAAGACGGTTCCGGAGTTCGTCAAGACGCGCCCGGATCTCGTGGTCGCCATGCTGATTCTCGACACGGACCTCTACGCGTCGACCAAGGTCGCCCTGGAGACGTTCTTGCCGTACATGCCGAAGGGCGCGGTCGTGGTGCTCGACGAAGTCGCTTACCGCAACTTCCCCGGTGAGACGAGCGCGTTGCGTGAGGTACTGGACCTGAACAAGGTTGAACTGAAGCGTCTTCCGTTCGACTCGTGCACGGGTTATTTTCACGTTTGACCTCGCAGCGCACGCCGGTCACCTGCCCGTTGCTGCGGACCGATGCCTGGTCGTGGCAACGGATGGGTCTCACGGTAATCGAACAAGCAAGTGGAACCGGTAGGCTGCGATGAACGCCCATGTTTTTCAGATTTTCCACGACCAACCTACCCACAGCCGGTTAGACCCCGGCTTTGCTCCGCTCGGCAATACCGCAAGTCCCAAGCCGGAGTGGGGAAATTACTGGGCCATACGGAGCTTCTTCCTCAGCCAGTCAATCAACGAGGACGAACTGTACGGCTTTCTGCCGTCCGACTTCGGCAGCGGGACCGCGCTCACCGCGCAGGCGGTTCAGGCATTCGTCCGCGACAATCCAGGTTGTGACGTCTATACGTTTTCGCCGTTGGCTCCTGACGAGGCCTGCTATCTCAACGTGTTCGAGCAGGCCAACCGGCACTATCCGGGCTTTATCGAACTGGCCGAAGCATACCTGCGGGAGATCCCGCTCGAGGTCGATCTCCGCGCGCTGGCGATGGATTCGCGTTCGACGGTGTACGGCAACTGCATCGTTGCCAAACCGTCGTTCTGGCAAACCTGGTTTGCGCTCACCGAAAAGCTCTTCGATTTGTGCGAAAGCGGCAACTCCGCATTTTCTGCACGTTTGAATTCGTTGGCGGTCTGCGGGCCCGAAGTGGATCTCAAAGGGCTGCTGGTCGAGCGCCTCGCCTCGCTGGTGCTAGCACTGTGCCCGGACATCCGGGTGGCTGTGTTCGATGGCGCGGCCACGCCGCGATCCAGTTCCGTCTATCAGGCGTATGAGCCGCAGATGGCATTGCTCGACGAGTTGAAAGCCGGTTTCAGTGCGATGGACGAGCGCCCCCCACTGAACAACTTTTACGCGCTGCGCGGCGCGGTGCTTGAAGCCTGCGAGGGCAAGCGCCTTGGCCGTGCCAGGGACGGCTTTCTGGGCACGCCTTTTGTCGCTTCTCCTGATATGGTGTACGTGTGCTTTACCCACGTGCCGCCGCCATTCCAGTTCCCGCCCCACGTATCGATGCTGTACCTCGGCGAGTCGCAAGGACCTGGCAAAGCGAATCTGCGCGATCTCGCACCTGAATGGGAGCCTTATCATTCGCAACTGGGCTCGCTGGTGGGTTGCTTCGCGCTCAGAAACTATATCGTCGAGAATAAGCTGCAGATCCGGCAAGTGGGCATGTGTCAGTACCGGAAGTTCATTTCCACTCGCAAGCTAGGGGGCGCCCCCGTGGATAACTATCCGGTCATGGACAAGGTGAGCCGCGGAACGCTCGACATGCAGCAAATGGCCGAGGCCATGGCACCCGGCGAGCGCGATTTCCTGCTCGGAAAACCCGCCCTTATAGGCGGCGGGTATCTACATCAGTACCAGGACTGCCACCATCCGGAAGATCTGCTGCGCTTCGCGGCTGCGGCGCTGGAGTTGGGCGTGCTTTCGCGGCAAGACGCCACGCCGTTCCTGGCCGAGATGGTGTTGCTCCCCGGCGGTATCGAAGCGGGGGTATTCCCGACCGACTTTTGGATCCGCTCGATCTCGTCGATCGAGGCGGTGGTGAAACTGTGCCTCGATCGTTACCCGACGAAGCGCGAAGGGTATCAGTCACGCGCCTGGGGCTTCTGTGCGGAACGTCTCGGCAGCTTCCTGCTGCTGCGACATCTGGTGGCGACGTATGGCATGGACCACTGGCAGGCGGCTTTCGTCGGGCAGCTCAACCTGCTGACCGAAGAAGCGCACGCGACCTACCGGGGGAGTCATTGACCTCGCCAAACCTGCCGGCTGCGCTGCCGATTGTGGGCGCCTTCGTGGTGGAAAGCTCGCATCGAGGAGACGCTCGCGGCAGCTTCATGCGGCTCTTTTGCGCGAACGATTTCGCCGACGCCCACGGGGCGCGGCAGATCGTTCAGATCAACTGGTCGCACACGCTCGTGCCGGGCACCGTGCGGGGTATGCATTTTCAGCGGGGCGCCGATGCGGACGCGAAATGGGTACGTTGTCTCGAAGGGAGCGTATGGGATGTGATCGTCGATCTGCGGCCCAGTTCGGCGACCTTTTTGCAGTGGCATGCGGTGGAACTGTCGGCGAATAACGGCAACGCGGTCTTTATCCCGGAAGGCTGCGCGCATGGCTTTCAAAGTCTTGAACCCGACAGCCGTCTGCTTTATCTGCATACCGCGTTTTACAATCCGGCCGCCGAGGGCGGCGTCGCCTTCAACGATCCGCAATTAGCGATCACGTGGCCGCGCGAGGTGGCACTGCTTTCCGAGCGCGACCGAGCCTTGCCGACCGTTCAGACGCTGTTCAGCGAAGCACCGCGGTAAGCCCGCGCGCCTGGCGGCGGCAGCTGCGCCGTCTCGGCAAGTCAACGGAGCTGGCCGCCACGGCCGGCGTTACAGATACCTGACGCTCGGCATCGCCACCGCGAAGCGCACGTTCGGCCCTAACACGGGCCGCTGCTGCGCGACTACCTCGTGCGAAATATTCCACGGCAGGATCAGCACGATATCGGGGTGTGCCGCAGCGAGTTCAGCGGCTGAGACGATCGGGACATGGCTGCCCGGCATGAACTTGCCCTGCTTGGACGGCGCGGCGTCGCATACGTAGGGCAGCAAATCCGGTTTGACACCCGCGTAATTCAACAGCGTGTTGCCCTTTGCCGCAGCACCGTACGCGCCGACCTTGATCCCCTTGTCCTTGCAGTCCAGCAGGAAGCGTAGCAAACCGTTCTTGGCCGTATCGGCCTTCTGCTGAAAATCGCGGTACGTATCGAGCGCGGTGATGCCGCGTGCCTGTTCGAGGGCGCGGATGCGCTCGACCGAGACGTCGTCTTTGCGCGCATTGTAGGCATGACAGCCGTACACGCGCAGGCTGCCGCCATGCGTCGTGAGTTCTTCGACGCGCCAGACCCGCAGTCCGGACGCGCGGAAGATATGTTCGACAGCCTGCAACGAGAAATAGGAAAAGTGCTCGTGATAGACCGTGTCGAACTGCACTTCGTCGAGCAGCTTGACCAGATGTGGAAACTCCAGCGTGATCGTGCCGCCCGGTTTGAGTACCGTCTTCAGGCCGGCCGTGAAATCGTTCACATCGGGCACGTGGGCGAAGACATTGTTGCCGATGATCAGATCAGCAAGCGGTCCGGTTTCCGCAAGGTTGCGCGCGAGCGCCTCGCCGAAAAACTCGCGCCGCACAGGGATCCCAAGTTGCTCGGCTCGCGCCACGGTACTGGCGGTCGGCTCGATGCCCAGACACGGAATCTTTGCCGCCACGAAGTTGCGCAACAGATAGCCATCGTTCGAGGCGACCTCGATCACGAACGAATCGCGGCTGAGCGAAAGCTCCTCAGTGATCGAAGACGCATAGTGACGCGCGTGCGCGAGCCAGCTCTCCGAAGTGGAGGAGAAATACGCATAGTCGGCATCGAAGAGCGCTTCACGCGATGCATAGTCCTCGGTCTGTACCAGCCAGCAGCTATCGCAGACGAACAGCTTGAGCGGATAGTGGCGTTCTGGCTGGACCAGGTCGGCCTGCGTCAGATACGCATTCGAAGGCGGTGCGAAGCCGAGATCCAGAAACGGAAACGTCAGGGGATGATCACAGTGTCGGCAGTTCAAGACTTCATTCCTCACAATCGTTCGATAGCCGGCACCGCCGCGCGGATGGCCGTGCCGCCGAGTCTGGCTTCATAGCGCCCGATCTGCTCGAGCGTGATCTGCCGCACACTCCGGCCCGCTTTGCGCGCCTGATGCCATTGCGCAATCCACACCAGGGCTTCTTCAAGTTCGAGCGCCGAATCCCAGCTGAGTTCGCGGCGCGCCTTGGAGGCGTCGAGCAGCAACAGGCCGGCCTCATGTGGCGCACCCGCGTCAGCTTGCACGACAAACGAAGCGTGCTCGCCGAGCGCCGACGACAGCGCGGCGGCGATCTCGCCGACCGCTCGCATATCCTCGGGACGAGGGCCGAAATTCCAGGCGCCCGAATAGTGTTGCGGCTCGTCGTACAGGCGTTCGGCGAGCGTCAGATAACCGGCGAGCGGCTCCAGCACATGCTGCCAAGGGCGCACGGCGCCCGGCCTGCGCAAAATGGCGGGCACGCAGCTGTCGAAGGCGCGCAGCAGGTCAGGGACCAGACGGTCCACGGCCCAGTCGCCGCCGCCGATCACGTTGCCGGCTCGCGCCGTGGCGAGCCCGGTTCGCGTGGCGGCATCCGTGCCGGGCTCGAAGAACGACTGGCGATAAGCCTGCATCACCAGCTCCGAACAGGCCTTGCTGTTGCTATACGGATCGCGGCCGCCGAGCGCGTCGCTTTCGCGATAGGCGCGCTGGGTCTCAAGATTCTCATAGCATTTGTCTGTCGTCACGTTGATGACTGCACGCACGCTGTCGACATGACGCACCGCATCGAGCACGTGGACCGTACCCATCACATTGGTGGCATAGGTTTCGACCGGTTCGGCATACGAGCGCCGCACCAGTGACTGCGCGGCGAGGTGAAACACCACTTCGGGCTGAGCACGTTGCATTGCTGCGCGCACGGCGTGCGCATCGCGCACGTCGCCGGCAATATGTTCGAGACCGTGCGCAATCTGCGCCTCCTCGAACAGCGACGGTTGTGTCGGAGCCTCGAGCGCGTAACCGGTAACATGAGCGCCTAGACGCTGCAGCCACAACGTCAGCCAGCTTCCTTTGAAGCCGGTGTGGCCGGTCACGAACACGCGCCGCCCAGACCAGAATGACATATGTGCCATTACCAGGACTTCCAGGGTGCTTTGCCGCTGGCCCAGATCGCGTCGAGCTGATGCTTGTCGCGCAGCGTATCCATCGGTTGCCAGAAGCCCTCGTGTCTAAAGGTCTGCAGCTCGCCCGCAGCTGCGAGCCGTTCCATCGGCGTGGCTTCCCAGGGGGTCGCGTCGTCATCGATGAAGTCGAGCACGCGCGGCGAGACGACGAAATATCCGCCGTTGATCCAGGAGTTGCCGTCCTGCGGCTTTTCCGTGAAGCCGACCACTGCGTTCTCGTCATCCGCGAATTGCAGCACACCGTAGCGTCCGGGCGGCTGCACGCCGGTGACGGTCGCAAGCCGCCCGTGGCGTTTGTGAAAACGCACCAGCTCCGTGATATTGACGTTGCCCACGCCGTCGCCGTACGTAAAGCAGAACGCTTCCTCATCACGCAGCAGATGGCCGGCGCGCCTCAGGCGGCCGCCCGTCATCGAGTGTTCGCCGGTATCGAGCAGCGTGACACGCCATGGCTCCGCGTAGCGCTGGTGGACCTCCATTGAGTTCTTCGCGAGGTCGAATGTCACGTCGGACGAATGGAGGAAGTAGTTCGCGAAGTACTCCTTGATGACGTAGCCCTTATAGCCGCAGCAGATGATGAAATCCGTCATCCCGTGGGACGCGTAAATCTTCATGATGTGCCACAGGATCGGCCGGTCGCCGACGGTCACCATTGGCTTGGGCCTGGACTGCGTCTCTTCGGACAAGCGCGAGCCGAGCCCGCCAGCGAGAATGACAACTTTCATTTCGATTTGCTTCGTGCAGGATGGAAACCGCGGTGAGCGAAGCCCGGGTTGATGCCCGGGCGTTGGCATGCTTAGCGAATACGCTTCAGGTAGCCTTCCGGTGCGACCGAGACCAGCAGTTTGTGATCCATCAGGCGGTCGATCTCGAATTCGGGATGGCGCGCGACGAAGTCCCACACGGCGGTCTTGGGGTTGTTGCCAACATCCCACGGCCGGTCGGGGAAGCTGCCGGCCGGCATGTCTTCGATAACGGTATCGAACGCGACGCAATAGCTGCCCGGCGTCACGAGCGGTGCGTAGGCTTCGAGCTCGGCCAGCACATGGTCGTGCGTGTGGTTGGAGTCAAGGCACACCAGCACGGTCTGTTTGCCTTCGGCGTGGCGGCGCACCTGCTCGATCACTTCCGGCGCGATGGCCGAACCCTCGATCATGTCGATACGATTGGCGAGCGGATGTGCTTCCATCGCGGCGCGGTTGTGCGCGCGAATGTCGATATCGACACCTACCACGCGGCGCTTCGGCTTGGCGGGATCGAGCAGTTGCTTGCTCTCGATGGAGTCGCAGTAATCGAGCAACGCGAGCATCGAGGCGCTCAGGATCAGCGAGCCGCCGTGTGCTATACCGGTTTCGATGATGAGATCGGGGCGAATGCTCCAGATCAACTCCTGCATCGCCACCATATCTTGCGGATACTGGATGATCGGTCGGCCGAGCCAGTGAAAGTTGTACGAATACTGCTGCTCGGCGCTGGCAAGAAAGAACGCCCGGCCGGCCTCGAGCAATGCCGGTTCACGGCCGTAACCGGCCACGCGCTGTACGACGTC
>Ga0302228_10001392_pt1 | contig 17837 bp, 19 predicted proteins | sample II_Palsa_N1_2_FD_193519 | JGI IMG/M metagenome (GOLD analysis project Ga0302228, IMG submission 193519) | Peat permafrost microbial communities from Stordalen Mire near Abisko, Sweden - II_Palsa_N1_2 | ecosystem: Environmental > Terrestrial > Soil > Palsa > Peat permafrost | place: Sweden...
CACCTGCTAGTCCCTGTGACGCCCGCCGGCTTCTGCCGACGTGGGCGAGGCAAAGGGCTGGAGACCACTGCGGTCTAGATCGTAGACCCGGCCCGGACGGGAGCACCAGCCTCCGCCTCGCAGGCAAACCCCTTTACTCAGACGTTGCCAGAGCCCCTCGAATCCGGCCAGCTGGCTAGGCTCCGGCCGATGCCGCCTGACGGAGCGCGCATGGATAGCGGCATGACAGGATGTTGCGGCTGCCTGAGCGCGCCTTCGCGTGCGTGACGTGTCAGTTGCTGGATGGCTGGAAATGGCGCAGGATCTGGCGGGCGTAGTAGAGCTCCCAGGGTTCGCTGGGACCCTCGGCCGTGTATTGCTTGTCGAGGCTGACGAGCAGGTAGATCAGCTCGCTGCGGACCGGCCTGGCACCCAGCAGGTCCGGTAGCTCCGAAAGGTCAATCAGCCACTGCGCGTACCAGGACGCCCAGTCATCATCGGCCCCGTCTACGATGCGGAAGACACGATGGTGAGTCTCTCCGGCCTCATGCAGCAGGTCGCTGATCTGCTCCACTGTGTCCGTCATCTGGTCCCTCCCCGATCGGGCAGCCCATGCCTTTGATGCGCGAGTCACCATGTTGCCGCCTGGGCATCGCCGCCGCCAAGCGCATCGAGATCATCAGCGGCTGCTGCAAGCACCGGCCAGTCCGCAGGAATGACAGTTGAACCGCACGCCCGCAGCGGCAGATGAGGGCGACCCAGCTGATCAGCAGCGTCAGAACCGGAAGCGAGTCAGGCCGCCCGGCTCCGTCGTCAAGGTCACGATCGCCGAGCGTGGCTCAATGCGATACACGTTCCATGGCGGTGGTCCTTGCGACGGGGCGTTGAACGGGGCAGTGATGCCCAGTCCGCTGTCGTCGGGTTCGGCTGGCCAGCCCTGGTCCGCCCACGCCTTCGCGATGCGCGCCAGTGCGCCCGGCTCGGTCACTCGCGCCGCGTCACCCTCGACTACGACGTCCGCGTCGCGGACCGACACCGCGATCGAACACCGCGGATCGCGCGCGGCATTGCGCCCCTTCCGCGTGCTGGCACCCGTCTGGAACCAGAACGTGCCGGCAAGCCACAGGGCACCGACCGCCGTCACATGCGGGCTGCCGTCCTGGTTGATGGTGGACAGCCAGGTCGTGCGGGAATTCACCGCGTCCGGGGCTGGCGCCGACCCCGCATCGAGCTTCTCAGCAACCGCGGCCCAATCCACGGGCGGCAGCCCGTCCGCCTGACCCAAATTCGTGATCTGCATGGGGGCATCCTTTCGTTGTCCAGCGGACACCCTGGCTAACAGCGTCCGCAGAGACGACGCGCGACGACCGCGAAATTCATCGCGCATACGCGAGTCACGAGCCGTGCGGGCGCGCGCACATCGGCAGATCCGGACGTCGCGCGGCTGTCGGACCACGCGCATAGCGGGACACAGATCACTCTGTTCGGCATGGCACCGTGCGGCCACCTCGGCGACGAGATTCCTGATCATGGGCGGTTATTTTCCTCCTCGGGATCCACTGGCGGGACCTGACCGTGGCCTAACGTGGAGCGCTGGCGGAGTTCTGACCGGGAGCGCCAGAATGGGGTATGGACTCCAGTGGCCTCGTAACCGCGCTGCTGCACAGTGAGTCGGGCTCGGGTGCGGGTGCGTACAACAGCTTCGACCGGTGGTCCACGTCGCTGCGCGGTGACGCCGGTTCCGACGGGGCCAGGCTTGTCACCGTGCACGAGGCGCTGCACGCGGCCCTGAACGACACGACCGCTTTCGGCGTTCTTGTGGCTGCCTGCGCGGTTCTGGGGCAGGTAGCAGGAGGTGAGCACGAGGCGGCATTGAAAAGACTGGTGGGGCAGTGCCGCGGAGTGCACGAGGCGTTCGCGACCTTCCAGAGCCTGTGGCTTGTGGTCGCAGGCGACATGTCCTACCTGTCGGGCTACCCGCGGTACCGGCACTGGTACAAGGATGCCAGCGACCTGGTACCGATCCCGGATCACATGCGGCGCAAGGAGATGATGCTGGAGGCGGCTGCCCGGGCCTGCATGCAGGCACCAGTGCTCACCCGGCTCGGTGGTGAGGCACCGCTATCAGCGGATGCCTGGGCGCCCCCGGCCAGCGAGCGCCCCGACGAGCGGTTTGCCCTGCTGCACCGGGTCGCTGACGGGAAATTCTGGGACCGGGCATGGGACGAGTGCATCGAAGTGGTGTCGGACACCCCGCTTCGGGCGGCGCTGGAGGCTAGCGACTCCGACATATCGCTGCGGTCGCAAACCTACGATGACGCGCTTGACGAGCCGCTGGCAACCTGCGCGCACGTGCTCTATTCGGCGGTGGTGACCCTGCTGGCAGAGCACGGCGCCGCCACGCTGGACTACGACGGCCACCGCGACTATCTGGCCGCCGTCATCGCGTCCGTGGAACGGGAGGCACCCGCGGCTCGCGGTTTCCTGCTTGCCTCAAGCGACGAGCGCGGCGTGGCGGAGGAGACCTTCGAGATGTGGCGGCGCGAGCGCCTCGTGCTGCGAGAACGGCCGCGCCCGGCCGTCGTCCGCCGGTTCGAAGATGTCCGACGGGATCGTCAGGTGTCTGCCTTGCTTTCCGGTGCGGGCGAGCGCATGCATGTCTTCGCCTCGGTCAGGTCGGCCCGCAGGCTCCTTGAGCAGTTCGCGGTCGGCGGCGCCGACGCGTCCTGGCTGGGCGGCCGCGGCTCGTCTCCCGTCGTGACCGTCCGCAGCTCTGCCGTGGACACCGACCGTGTCGAACTCACCGTCATCGATGAGCCGGCACAGTTGTCGCGCCTGATGGCCGCGCTGCCAAAGCCGCTCGTCGCTCACGTCAACATTTCCCTTGCCTGCCTCGGCGACCTGACCTGGCGCAACCATTGGTCACGGGCACTGCGCCGCGCACGGGTGACCGGCCTGCTTGACCTGTCACCGATGGCACAGGTGAACGTGTGGCGCGCCGAACACGAGGAACTGCGCTACGCCCAGGCCACGATCCAGGATGCGGACGGTGACCCTGCCGAACTGATGGTGTGGATGGTCGGAGACACCAATCTGCCGCTGCTGCTTGTCTGCACGTCCGTCACGAGCGATATCTTGCGGCAATACATCGAGCACACGTACCCGAGCGCGCGGCTGGACTCTGGCATCATCACCACCAGGCAGGACGACATAGAACTGGCGACGAGCCACCTGCTCCGCGAGGAATACTTCTTCGACCTGGCCGCGTACCCCGAGCCGGCCGCCAGACACCAGGGGGAGCAGAAGTGACCGACCTGGCCGAAATGCTGCGACGGCGGCTGGATGAAGCCCGCCAGGAACCGGGTACGGCCGATGCGGCAGCCGGCGCTCAGCAGACCGTGAGCAGCGAAGACCTTGAGCGTCTCTGGTCCGACCTCATGCCGGACACCTATGCGGGGCGCCGCGGACTGGATGTGTTCCTGCAGGCCGTGCGGGCGGGCGCCGACGAGACGCCGGACGCGGACCTTCAGTTCCGGCCAGGCGGCTGGCAGGTGGACTTGCGCCGGGGCGCGGTGCAGTCCGTCATCGCCGCGGCGCTCATAGCCGGCCTGCTGGTGGCGCTCGGCGCTACCGCGATTCCTGCCGCCGTCGTTACGGCTGTCGTCCCGATGTTCTTTGACATCCAGCGGGTCGCACTGACACCAGGCCAGGAGTACCTCCTCGCCGAACTCGTCGGCCACAAGGAAGCCCTCGACGGCACCCGGACGCCACGCGAGCTCTACGATCAGCTGACCGAAGAGGTCCGCTCGCAGCTGTCGTTCATGGACTTCGCAGATTTTCTCGACACCTGCCGCCGGGCAGGACTGGCGGACACGTCCGCAACCGGGACCATCACGGTAAGGCCCGCCGACGAGGCACACTTCCGGATCACCCTGGCCTAACAGGGCTGACTCGGAGCACATCCCCGACCGCGTCCAAGACGATTGATCCCGCCTCGCACTACCGCCACATGCACTGGATCAGGCCGCGGCCGCCGCGCCGCGCCCGTCCGGCTGGTCCAAAGTGGAGCCGACGTACATCAGCGGTGCGGACGTTGGTGTGACCGGCCATGCGGGACACGTCGGTGGCGTCGAGCTTCCAGGTGAACAGGGCGGTGGTGCAGAACACGTGCCGCAGGCTGTGCCAGGTCCACCGGCTGTTGCCGTCGGCGTCACGCCAGCCGATGGCGAGGTGGGCGCGTTTGAGGACGTTGCGGTTGAAGTTGGAGGACCGCCAGTGCTTGCCCGCCGGTGAGGGGAAGATCAGCCCGAGCGGGCTGGTGCCGGTGTCCTGCTCGGCGCGGGCGGCCTCGATGCGGGCGGCGAGCCGCTCGGCGAGCGGGTAGCCGGACGGGGTGCGGCGCGGGTAGATCGTCCTGCGGGACTTGCGGTTCTTCGGCGCTTCTATGTAGAGGTGCCCGGCGACCTCGATCACCTTGCGGTCCACGGTGATGACGCGCCCGGCCTGGTCGATCTGGCCGATGGTCAGGGCGGTCAGCTCACCCCACCGCAGCCCGCTGTAGGCGGCGGTGCTGGCCATCAGCTCATCCCGCTCGCCGTGCCGGCCCGCGGCCAGGGCCTGGCCGAGCTTGCCGATGTCGTCGTCGGCCGGGATCTCGGCGGGGTCGACCCACAGCGCAGACTCCCCGGCCGTGGTTACCCGCTGGGCGGGCAGCGGGCGATCCCCGGCCTGCCAGTGCACCATGGCCAGCCGCGGGCAGGTACCCGCCCTCGATCCCCGCCGTGACGAGCGCGGAGAGCATCCGGTGGACCCGGTCGCCTTCCCCGGCGGTGGGGGCGGCGCTGACGATCTGCTGGGTGTGGGAGGTCGTGATGTCCTGGCAGATGACCGGGGCGGCTAACCTTTCGCACAGCCGCCACAGGGTGTGGGCGTGCTTGCGGGACCAGCGGTTCTGCGCCGGCAGCCGGTCGGGGTCCAGGTAGTGCGCGATCAGGTCCGCGCCGGGCCGTTCCATGTTCGCCGCGCCGGCCGACAGCCGCTCGGTGACCTTCTCCAGCTTGGCGGCCAGCTTCGCCTCGGTCGCGCCCTGCCGGTACCGGCGCTGCCCGTTCTCGGTGAAGACCGCCCGCCACGGCTCCCCGTCCGCCTCCGCGGGTACACCACAATCCCGAACCCCAGCTCAATCACCGGACGGTCGGGGTGCCGGGCGGATTCGCGGGCCTCGCCGCTCATGCGGGGGCCTCCCGGCGGGCGGCTTGCCTGCCGCGGTCCCGCTGGGAACCGTGACCCCCGGTTCGGGGCCGGTTGTGTTACTTCTGTGTTGATCTTGGTCCGCGCCAGCGCTGCATGCGCCATCGGGATTCCCTCTCTTCCTGCGTTGTCGCAGGTGAGAGAGCTGGAAACTCAACTTGGACTGGGCGCCCCGAGAAGGATTCGAACCTTCGACCTACCGCTTAGGAGGCGGTCGCTCTATCCCCTGAGCTATCGGGGCCGGTGCCGGGCCAAGCTTAGCCGGTCCCCGGCTGGGCCGGTGATCGTACGGCCAGGCATCGTAGGCTGGGGGGCCATCGGCGCGGCAGAGGAGTGTGGCACGGTGCAGGTCCGGGACGTCATGACTGAGGCGACGATCACCGAGACGCCGACGGACAAGCTCCGCACCGCCGCCGAGCGCATGTGGCGTGAGCAGACCGGTTCGCTGCTCATCACCACCGACGGGCGGCTGACCGGGATCATCACCGAACGGGACGTGCTGCGGGCCGTCGCCCTGGGCGCTGATCCGGACCTGGCCACCGTAGACGAGGCGATGACCATCGACGTGTACACCGTGCCGCCGGACATGCCACTGCACGTGGCGGCGCGGGAGATGGCCGCGCGCTGGATCCGGCACCTGCCAGTGGTGGAGAACGGGCAGCTGCTCGGTGTGATCAGCATGCGGGATGTCACCGGGGTGTTCGGCGCGCTGGGCGCGGGCGACAGCGAGATCGACATAGAGCACGAATTCGACCAGCTGGTGCGCAAGCGGCGGCTGGCCCGGATCGAGCGCGGCAACCAGGCCTAGCGGCTAGGGCAGCTCGAATGGCAGCGGAAGGCCGTCCAGCGCGTGCGCGCAGGCGTCGTCGGGCTGATCGCCCGGAAGGTCCGCGATGAGGGCAGCGACCAGGTCCCGGAGCCGGGCCACGTTGGCCGCGAAGACCTCGAACACCTCCGTCTGGGTCACGCCCTTACCTGCTTCGATGCCCGCGTCCAGGTCGGTGACCAGGGCCAGCGGGATGTAGCAGAGCGCCAGCTCACGAGCGAGCACGGCCTCGGGATGCCCGGTCATGCCGACCAGCGTCCAGCCCTGCGCGGCGAACCACTGCGACTCGGCGCGGGTGGAGAAACGCTGGCCCTCGATGACGACGAGCGTCCCGGACGGCACCGGGGCCCAGCCGGCCCCATCCGCCGCCGCGATGGCGCGCTCGCGGCCGCTCGCGCAGTACGGATCGGCGAATGTGACGTGCACGCCGCCCTGGTCAAAGAAGCTCTGCGTCCGGCCACTGGTCCGGTCGACAAGTTGGTCCGGCACCACCAGCGTGCCCGGCCCGAACGAGGCCGTCAGCGAGCCGACCGCGCTGGGGGCGATGACCTGGCGAACGCCGAGGGAACGCAGCGCCCACAGGTTGGGCCGGTACGGAATGCGGTGCGGTGGGAAACGATGGTCCCGGCCGTGCCGGGGCAGGAATGCGACGCGGCGCCCGGCCACCTCGCCGACCGTCACCGGGTCGCTGGGCGGCCCATAGGGGGTGTCGACCTTGACCTCTTCGGCGGCGTCGAGGAACTCATAGAAACCCGATCCCCCGATGACCCCGATCTCGGCGACGGAAGACATGAGCGTCAGGCGACCTTCTCACCGGAGGACCCGGAGGCTTTGGACACTGAGCTCGAGGACGAGGAGTCCTTGGCGGTGGTCTTGCCGTCGCTCTTGGCGCTGCTGCTCTTGGCGCTGTCGCTCTTGGCGCTGTCGCTCTTGGACCCGGAGTCGGTCTTGGCGTCCGCGGACGACGAGCTGGAGTCCCCCGCCTTCTCCTTGGGCGCCGACCCGTTACCGGAGCGGCTGTCGGTGCGGTAGAAGCCGGAGCCCTTGAACACGATCCCCACGGGAGAGAAGACCTTGCGCAGGCGGCCTTCACAGCCGGGGCAGACGGTCAGCGGGTTGTCGCTGAACTTCTGTACCACCTCGAGCTGCTCGCCGCACTCAGTGCAGGCGTACTGATACGTGGGCACAGGATCTCCCTCCGTGCGATGCCGAGGCCGCCCGGAGCCAGGCAGACCGGCGGCTAAGTGTGCTCGCGTCGCGCGATGCTAGCACTCACACAATCCGAGTGCTAATCCTAACGCACTGGCCATAACGGTATTTGAATGCTCACAATTCCCCGGGACGGCAGGGCGGCCATCGAGACCGGGCGGTCGTGCGGCGCGGCCGGCACGTGGTCGAGCAGCTCGCCGTCGTTCAGGAGGGCGATGACCGGCACCCGGGGGCCGACGCGGGCCAGCGCCCGGTCGTAACTGCCCCCGCCCCGGCCCAGCCGGTTCCCGCGGGTGTCCACGGCCAGCGCGGGCACCAGGACGAGGGAGGCCCGCGCCACCGCGTCCACGCCGCGCGCCGGTTCCGCCGGCTCCATCAGGCCCTTCGGCCCGGGCACCAGCGAGTCGGGGCCTTCGTAGGACGCCCAGTCGAGGTCCCCATCGGGCCGCAGCAGCGGCAGGATGACGTAGGTACCTCGCTTCCACAGCCCGAAGATGAGACCGTGGGTGTCCGGCTCAGTGCCCACCGAGAAATACGCGGCGACCGTTCCCGCCATCTGGGCTTGCGGAAGTGACAGCACATGGTCGCGGTTGAGCCGTCCTGCCACCTCGCGCTGTTCGGCTGGCTGGCCGGCCCGGGCAGCGAGCAGCCTGGCCCGCAGGGCGGCCTTCGCGACGGCCGTATCGTCCGCTGGGTGGCCCGCCGCGCCTGCGCGGGTGCTCTCAGAACCGGGCTCTTGCACGTTTGCCTCCGCGCACTCGTTAGGGTTTCCAGCATGGCCGATTCTTCCGCCGTCACGAAGGCCGTCATCCCTGCCGCGGGCCTGGGAACCAGGTTCCTGCCCGCGACCAAGGCGACGCCCAAGGAAATGCTGCCCATCGTCGACAAGCCAGCGATTCAGTACGTCGTCGAAGAAGCAGTTTCCGCTGGCCTGGATGACGTGCTTCTCATCACCGGACGCAGCAAGCGCTCCATCGAGGACCACTTTGACCGCGCCTACGAGCTGGAAGAGGCGCTGGCCGCCAAGGACAACAGCGACGGGCTGGCCCAGGTGCGCGAGTCCGCCGAGCTGGCCACCGTGCACTACGTACGGCAGGGTGATCCGCGCGGGCTGGGGCACGCGGTGCTCTGCGCCGCCCGGCACGTCGGCCACGAGCCGTTCGCCGTGCTGCTGGGGGACGACCTGATCGATCCCCGTGACCCGCTGCTCACCCGGATGATCGAGGTGCGCGAGCGGTTCGGCGGCAGCGTCGTCGCGCTGATGGAGGTCGACCCGGAGCAGGTGTCGCTGTACGGCTGCGCCGCGATCGAGCCGACCGACGAAGAAGACGTGGTGACCATCACCGACCTGGTGGAAAAGCCGGTGCCGGGCAGCGCTCCCAGCCGGTGGATCATCATCGGGCGGTACGTCTGCGACCCCAAGGTGTTCGACATCCTGCGGCAGACGCCACCAGGCCGGGGCGGTGAGATACAGCTCACCGACGCCCTCAAGGTACTGGCCAGCGATCCGGCCAGCGGCGGGGTCTACGGGGTGCTGTTCCGCGGCCGGCGCTACGACACCGGGAACAAGCTGGACTACCTGCGGACCCTGGTCATGTTCGCGTCCGAGCGGCCGGACCTGGCCCAGGAGTTCGTCCCCTGGCTGCGAAAGCACCTGGACTCGCTGCCGTGACGACCGAGGTGGGTCACCACCACAGCGTGAGCGCCAAGGATCTGGTCAGCATCGACGCCCATCGTGCGGACATCCTGGACAGGATCCGGCCGCTGCCGCCGACCCAGCTCGGCATCACCGAGGCCGAAGGCTCCGTGCTGGCCGAGGACATCACCGCGAGCCGCCCGCTGCCGCCGTTCGACAACTCGGCCATGGACGGGTACGCACTGATCGCCGCGGACACCGCCGGGGCGGCCAAGGACGCCCCGGTCACGCTGCGGGTCACCGGCGAAGTCGCAGCCGGTGACACGGGGGCCTACGCGGTCACCCCCGGCACCTGCCTGCGGATCACGACCGGGGCCAAGCTCCCCGGCGGGGCGGACGCCATCGTGCCAGTGGAAGAGACCGACGGCGGCATCGCCCAGGTGGCGATCCGGCTGGCGGTGGAACCGGGCCACGCGGTCCGGTACAGCGGCGGTGACGCGCGCGAAGGCGATGTACTGCTAGCCCGGGGCACCCGGCTCGGCCCGATGCAGATCGCCGTGCTCGCCTCGTCCGGCCGGGCCCGGGCCGAGGTCTTCCCGCGGCCCCGGGTGGCGGTATTCTCCACCGGCGATGAGCTAACCGAACCGGGCCAGCCCCTGGCCCCCGGCAAGATCTGGGATTCCAACAGCTTCATGCTCGCCGCAGCGGCCCGTGAGGCCGGCTGCCTGGCCTTCCGCCATGGTCCTGTGCCCGACGACCCGCGGGAGATCCTGCCCGCGATCGAGCACCAGCTGCTCCGGGCGGACCTGCTCATCACCAGTGGCGGGGTCAGCATGGGCGGCGAGCACGATGTGGTCAAGGACACGCTCAGCCGGCTGGGCACGATCCAGTTCCGCAAGGTCGCCATGCAGCCCGGGATGCCGCAGGGCTTCGGGACCATCGGCGAGGACAGCACGCCGATCTTCACGCTGCCCGGCAATCCGGTCAGCGCCTACGTCTCGTTCCAGATCTTCGTGCTGACCGCGTTGGGCGCCCTGCAGGGTCAGCCGGACCGGCAGCTGCCGTCGGTGCAGGCGACGGTGACCGGCCCGCTGCGCTCTCCGCCAGGCCGGCGGTCCTATATGCGCGGCGTGCTGAACCGGGCAGACGGGACGGTCGCGCCGCTGTCCGGGCAGGGCTCGCACCAGGTCGCCACCCTGGGCCGGGCCAATGCGCTGATCGTCGTGCCGGAGTGGGCCGTGCACATGAAAGAGGGCGACGACGTCGAGGTGCTATGCCTGCCATAAGGGGCCGGCTATGAGCGGCCAGGCTAGGAGGGGCTGTCGTGAGCGCTGAACTGACCCACCTTGACGAGGCCGGCCAGGCCCGGATGGTCGACGTCTCGGGCAAGGACGTGACGAGCCGGACCGCGCGGGCGTCCGGCCGGGTGCTGCTGTCGGCAGCGGCAGTGGACGCGCTGCGGTCCCGGCAGGTGCCGAAGGGCGACGCGCTGGCCGTGGCGCGGATCGCGGGCATCCTGGGCGCGAAGCGGACACCGGACCTGATCCCGCTGTGCCACCCGATCGGGCTGCATGGCGTCACCGTCGACCTGACCGTGACCGACGACGGGGTGGACATCGCGGCGACCGCCCGCACGGCCGACCGCACCGGCGTCGAGATGGAGGCGCTGACCTCGGTGAGCGTCGCTGCGCTGGCTCTGATCGACATGATCAAGGCCATCGATCCGGCCGCAGTGATCACGGACGTGCGGGTGGAAGAGAAGAGCGGCGGGAAGAGCGGGACATGGCAGCGCGACTGAAAAACCCGGCGGGCGGGCCACGCTGATGCGGGCGCTCGCGGTCACCGTCTCCAACCGGGCGGCTGCCGGGGTCTACCCGGACCGGTCCGGCCCAGTGCTGGCCGACCTGCTCCGCCGGGCCGGGTGTGGCGTAGTGGACGGCCCGCTGGTCATCCCGGACGGTGATCCGGTGGAAGAGGCACTCCGCGACTCGATCGTGGCCGGGTACGACGTGGTGGTGACGACCGGCGGCACCGGCCTGACCCCGGCCGACCTGACCCCGGAGATGACACGCCGGGTGCTGGACCGGGAGATACCGGGGATCGCCGAGGCGATCCGGGCCGCGGGCGCCGCCGCGGGGGTGCCGACCGCGATCCTGTCCCGCGGGCTCTCCGGCCTGGCCGGGCGCACGCTGATCATCAACCTGCCTGGCTCCACGGGCGGAGTCAAAGACGGGATGGCGGTGCTCAGCCGGATCCTGCAGCACGCCGTCGACCAGCTGCACGGCGGCGATCACCGCCAGGCCGAGAGCACGGGCGAATCCGGTGCGGCGGCCGACGCATCCGGCGGCTAGCCTTGGTGGTCACGGCGCATGTAGATGACGTCCAGGCACTTACCAGGGAATGATTGACCCGTGGGACGAATGCGCGGCTGGCCCGTCACCTTGCACGAGCCGAGGCTGCTGGATGAACCGGTCGCCCTGCGACCCGTGCGGGTCAGGGACGCGCGTGCCTGGCGAGAGATCCGCGTGCGCAATGCCCCCTGGCTGCGGCCCTGGGAGCCGACCAATCCGGAGACCCCGCTGTACCGGTCCAGCCTAAGCCCGTACGTGTCGATGGTCCGGGCGATGCGCCGGGAGGCACGTCTCGGGCAGGCCATGCCCTGGGTCGTGACGTTCGGTAATGAATTTGCCGGACAGCTCACGGTGGGCAGCATCGTATGGGGCTCGGCCCGCTCCGGGCAGGTCGGTTACTGGATTGACGAGAAGTTTGCCGGGCGCGGCATCATTCCAACCGCGCTGGCCTTGGCGATCGACCATAGCTTCCGCGTCGTCGGGCTGCACCGGCTCGAGGCCAGCATCCGGCCGGAGAACCACGCGAGCCGCCGGGTGGTGGAAAAGCTAGGCTTCCGGGATGAGGGCCTGCGTCGCCGCCAGCTGCACATCGACGGCGCGTGGCGAGACCACCTGTGCTACGCGCTGACTGCCGAGGAAGTGCCGGACCGGCTGATGACCCGCTGGCGCGGCGCCGTGCTGGCGTCCAAGTCAGGAACCGGCGCCGGCCCGGGCGGCTTCCCCCCTGGGGCCTGACGATCCCGGCCGCCCGTTACCGGTCGTCTTGGTACCGGTCGCTGGGCGGCGGCTTCCAGCGGCTGATGTACACCACGTTGAGCGTGATGACGCCGATCCAGACCACCAGCAGCCCCCAGAACCCAGCTGGGTGAGAGCCGGAAGCGACGGCAATGGCGCTCAGCGGGATGGCGGTGACCATGGTGGCCAGGGCGAAGAAGGCCGGGCCGCGCGGCGTCCCCCGTAGGGATGTCCGGCCATGGCCATGCGTCGCCAGCCGGGCGTCGACACGAGCATCGATTTCCCGGTCCACCTTGGCCAGGAAGGATTCGATAACCGCGTTCTGGTACTCAGGCGGGAGCTCGCGGTGGGTTTCCGCGGCGGCCCGTATTTCGTCCGCAGACATCGATGAGATTGCCACGCCCAATACCTATCGCACCGTGGCGGGATGGCACACGGGGGAAAACCCCCAATTCCACGGGGTATTACGGTCCCGGCTTCGGAGATCTCGCGACACACCGGGCGCAATCCGCGTCACCGCACAGCTCAGCATTTACGCTGCGTTACGTGAGTGGGATCCGGTCGGCATTCTTCCTGCCCGGCTAGTCCGCTTCCACCCGGGACATCCCGGGTCTGCTCCGATCGCCCGGGCGACCACGGCCCGCCCGGCAAGGACCGCGCCGAGGGAGGGACCGTGAGCAGCGCCATCCTGTTCGCCGCAATCGTCGTGATCTGGATCGGCGCGCTGGTCCCCCGTTGGCTCCGGCATGAGCACGCCCACGACGGTCAGCTGCGGCTGCGCCGGTTTTCCGGGCAGCGTGCGGCTAACTCTTTGTCGCAGAATTATGACACTGCGTACGTTCCTGCCGCGGGGAACGGGAATGCCGGCGATATGGCACAGCTGTATGAGATGGATGAGGCTCCAGCGCGGGTCCGGTCGTATGGATGGTCGGCCGATGAGTACCTGCGCCACGAGCGTGAGCACCTGCGCCACGAGCGCACCAGGCAGCGCGCCCCGCACGATGACCGGCACCCGGTGGAACGCCAGGAGCAGAGTGGCAGGGAACGCCGCAGGCCGCCGCAGGATGACCAGCGCCCGCAACACGGCGGCCGGAGCGACAGCGGCCCGGATCACGAAGAGCAGCGGCCGGGCAACCGGGGCCGGCTCCCGGCCGAGAACCGGGCGACGGCGGACAGCGAGCGGCGGGCCCGGATGGTACGGGGCCGACGCCGGATGCTGTGGATGCTCATCACCCTCACCGCGGCCGGCACGGGACTGGCGTACCTGCGGCTGGCGGCGTGGTGGATCGTCATCCCCCCGGTTGCCCTGCTCGGCGGTTACCTGCTGGTGCTGCGCGAGGCAGCCCGCGCCGACGCCGAGGCGCGGGAGCGTTCGGCCGTCCAGGCCCGGCACGCCCAGGAGGCGGAAGCCCGGCGCAAGGCCGAAGCCGAACCCGAAGCCGCGCCTGGGCGCACCACGGGGACCAGCGTGCCCACCGGGCTGGTCCGGGACTCCGCCGAGACGGACCAGCACGCCGAGATCATCGACATCTCCGAGCGCGTCGGTGACCAGCTCTTCGACCAGTACGCGGACGCCAAGCTCCGCGCCGTCGGCGACTGACGGCCGGTCAGCCGCCTTGCGCGCGAGCAGCCCTCGTCCTTTGCTAGGCTGACTGACGTTCTTGGGGCTGTAGCGCAGTCCGGTAGCGCACCTCGTTCGCATCGAGGGGGTCAGGGGTTCGAATCCCCTCAGCTCCACCGAGTTCTTGCAGGTCAGGTAACCTATTCGAGTTTCTGGCTTTCGGGTCGGGAGCCATTGCGGAGCCAAGTCGTAGACTTGAGGTTTGGCTAGGGCTTCACGCTTCTTGCGGCTGATCATCCGTATGCCCTTCGGCGGCAGGTTATGTTCCGTGTCGCCCAAACGAAAGTATGCCCACAGGGTCGTGCCGGGAACGGATGGTGTCGAGTCGGTCGTTCTGGTCGGGTGACCACGAACGGAGCACTGCGTCGGCGTCGTTTGCGCGGCCGATGAAGTTGATCAGTTCGGTGGGCGCGCGCCACTGGGTGACTGATTCGAGTACGGACCGGACGGCCGCCAGGCGTTCTGGGTCGCTGAGTGCGGGATCGGGGGCGGCGTAGACGTTAAGGTCGTGCGCCGCGGAGCGGCCTCCGACGGCGTTCGGGACGGGTGCCTGGCGCGCCGCCGCTCCGCCGAGGGTGCGGATCTCGACCGAGGAGAGTGGGGCATCGGTCTGCGGACCTGCGGTGGCGAGCAACACGGCTATGGCATCGGCATCCAGGGTGGCCAGCGTGGCTGAGCCGTTGGCAACGGGCATGGGTGTGACGGGATCACCGTGGATCGTGCCGATGCGGTCGTAGGCCAGCGTGCCGATGGTGTCCAGCAGCGGTGGGGCCACCGCGCGGATCGCCGCGAGTTGCCGTTCGGCGGCGGCCGGCGCGTCGATGCTGGCGACGCGGACGTGGGCCACCCTCTGGCCGCGGATCGCCTCAGGAAGAGCGTCAGATTCAGGGAGCCGCAGCAGGGCGATCGAGGCTGTCGTCGACTCCGGCAACGCGGGTGACCATTCGGCGTAGGCGCCGAGCACGGCCGGAACGTCAGCAGCCCTGAAGTAGAGCGCGCCGCCATACACCTCAGTGAGCGGGAGAAGCCCGATGGTCACCGCGGTGACGACGCCGAGCCCCCCCTTGCCGCCGCGCAGTGCCCAGAACAGGTCAGGGTAGGACTCCGCTGTCACGGTCAGGCTGCCGTCGGCGGGCGTGACGACCTCGACTGCCTGGACATGGTCGGCGCTGAAGCCGTAGGCGCGTGCCAGCGGGCCGAGACCTCCGCCCAGGAGATATCCGCCGACACCGACCGCCGGCGCCGACCCGCACAAGGCGGCGAGCCCGTGGGGGGCAGTAGCCGCCAGGACTGGCTCCCATGTCGCGCCTGCACCGATCCGGGCCGAGCGCTTGCCGGTATCGACCTCGACGTCCGCGAGTGCCCGCATGCTGATCGCGACCCCACCGTGCACCTCGTGCAGCCGACCGTGCCCGGAACCTAGAATGGTGAGCCGCTCGCCGCGTTCGCTGGCGACGGCGACGGTCGCCGCCACGTCGGCGGGTGTCCGCGCCGCGACCACGATGTCGGGCAAGCAGGCGATTCCGAGGTCAAACCCGGACGTCTCGCTGGCGTATCCCGCATCGTCCGGGGCCAGGACGCGCGCCACCCCTGCGCTCCGTAGCGCCTGCGTCGTGCTTGTCGCCATCGCATACCCTTTGCGGGTCGTTGCTCCCACCTGTCGCCGACTGCTGAGACTACCGGGGCTCCGGTGGCGGTGATGCTCAGGTGCTGGACAGGCGCTGCTGGGGGACTTCGATCAGGCGCGGGCCGTCGCCGGCCAGTGCGTCTTTTACTGCAGTAGTGAGCTGGGCCAGGCTCGTGACCTGAGTTGCGGGTATTCCGTAGGCGGTGGCAATGCCGGTGATGTCGATGTCGGGAAGTTCGAGGCCGGGCACGCCATCGAAGTGCATCACCTGGGCGAACCCGAGCGCTCCGGCGTCGGGGAAAAACAGGCTGCCGGGGCGGGAGAGGTCGAACCGGTCCCAGGCCGTGTCGACCGTCACTGGGCCAGCATGCATATCGTCCGTCACTGGGCCAGAGCACTGAACTGCGATTACACCGCGGCGACGGCCATCGGCCAGTACCCGTTGTTCTTGGAATACCGTCGGCGTTACGTGCCGGTTCTCCGTGGCGGAGCCGGAACCGGAGCCGGTCCCGGCGTGCTCAAATGACGGGCAGGATGAGCCGCGAGGTGGAATGGATGGTGTTGAGGCTGCTTGTCCCGACTGGAGCGTGACGGAAACCCATGATCGCCGGCGCGTCCGCGGGCTGGTCGTCGCTCGCGATGACCAGCCGGACGCAGTGGCCTGCCGGGAAACGCCGTGCATTCGCGACGATAGGGATCCGGTAGCTGGTCTTCTCGCCGGGCGCCAGGGCCCGTGCGGTCCGGCAGGGAAGTGACGGTGCGCCGACCGGGCTGTGCTCGGTGTCGACTTCGCTCATGCTCGCCCGGAGCCATCCGGCCGTGATGTCGGTGGCTGCGCCGTCGGGTGCGACGTCTTGCAGTGTCACGATCCATGCCGTGTCCATAGCGGTTGCGGTGGCGTCGAGTCCGAGTTCGATGTTGCCGACTACCTCGATCGCTTCCGCCAGCGGCGCCGTCGTCCAGGTCAGCAGCGCGGGCGGGTCGGTCGGGCTGGGCCGGGCCCGGCCGAGTCCGGCTCCCAGCGCGAGCAACGACCGGGCGCCGGGTGCGTCATCGGCCGCGGCGAGCACCCCATCACTCCGGAGCGCGAGCCGGTGAGCCGACGTTCCCGTGGGCGGCCATACGGAACTGGTGCGCCATTCGTCGGCGCCGGGCATGCGGTATCGGATCGGGGGACCTTCGAGGATCCCGGTATCGCGGCCCTTGAGCCAGTGGTCATACCAAGCGAGGGCTTCGAGGTGGAGGCTTTCCCACGGCCAGGTCAGGCCGAATTCACCGAGCATCCCAACGCGCACGACCGGCGCGCTGGTCAACGCGGGAAGCGCGCGGAACGTCGACGGCAGGTGGAGTGGGACATTCTGCCAATCACAGCCGAGGTAGGTGGGCACCTCCACGTTCCCGAGCAACGGCTGAAGATCGCGCTCGTCCCACCAATCGTCGCGCAGGGGATGTTCGACGGCCATCGCCCGCCACAGGTCATCCCACGGATGCGGGTCGTGGTGCAGCTTCAGCAACTCGTGCAGCATCGTGACCGACGATTCCCCGTTCATCGTCGCGAACTTCCTATGCAACATCGGTGTCCGCAGGACATGCCGTGCCGCGTCGATGAGCGTGCTGCGCCAGAACCTGTCGCTGGGGCCCGACGTCATGCCGACCATAGCGAGGAACGGCGTGACGAAGCCCGAGCTGAACAACCCATGGTGCATCGCGGCTTCATACAGGTCGGTTGTGACCGCAACAGGGAAGATCGCGCGCAAGTGTTCAGGACGTTCAACCGCCGCTTCGAGCTGAGTCATCGCGAAATAGCTAATGCCGATCATCCCGACATTCCCATCGCACCATGGCTGCACGGCGGCCCACTCGACGAGGTCGTAAAGATCGCGGCGCTCTTGCGAATCGAAGAACCCGAACGTCCCGCCCGAACCCCCAGTCCCACGCAGGTTGGTGATCACGTGGCCGTAGCCGCGGGGGACCCAGAAGTCGGTCGCCCCCGCTTCGATAAACCCCATCGGTGCCCCGAGATCCTGAATCTGCCGCGGATAAGGGGACGCGGCGATCAGCGCCGGAAACCGCCCGTCAGCATCAGGGCGATGCACGTCCGCCAGCAGCGTGACCCCGTCCCGCATCGGGACGGCTACATCCTCATCGCACCGCATCCCGTACTCAGGACCGGACAGATTCCGGTAGTCCCGGCCCGTCGTCTGCGGGCCGTTGAGCTGACGCTGACCCGGGTCCACACCCGCGGCTTTGGGCATACTGCTGCTCCGATACTGCCAGTGGGCCAACGCCATGGCGCAGCAGAAGCCTACACACCGCCAAACGCATCAACGAGGCCGATCTGGCTCATCGGCCCCGCACGCACCAGCAACGTTGGCCGACTTGCGTGCCTGTGATCGTGCGGCGTCAGCACCGAGGGGCGCTGTCTCCGGGGTAATCGATGTCGCGTTATGTAGAGGCACGGTAACAAGTTTGGGCTCATTTCATCAGACCGGGCTATCCATTTAACCGGAGTAGCCTTGGGCGGTGGATCATCCGCGTGCCGGCCGGCAATACCCCAGGTCCGCGGGCGAGTTTCAGGCCTGGTTCGGTACAGATGCGGACTG
>Ga0302228_10001396_pt1 | contig 17801 bp, 22 predicted proteins | sample II_Palsa_N1_2_FD_193519 | JGI IMG/M metagenome (GOLD analysis project Ga0302228, IMG submission 193519) | Peat permafrost microbial communities from Stordalen Mire near Abisko, Sweden - II_Palsa_N1_2 | ecosystem: Environmental > Terrestrial > Soil > Palsa > Peat permafrost | place: Sweden...
GTCGGTCGGTGTACGCAGCGCCGCGAGCGGGCCGATGATCATGATCAACATCGCGAGGACGACAAACGTATAGGGCCGGTCTAACGCCAGCCGCACAATCCTCAACATTTAAACGTACTCCAGGGGGGTTAGCGGCATGGGCGCAAAACGGCGCAGCAGACAGTGCGTGGTGTCGATGACTTCCGCGATGTCTCGCCGTGGTCACGGCCATGGCCCGTGTAGAGATCTGCTTGGCCGGAACCGTGATCGCTACATCTGATCGCGAAATGATGACGTGTTCCGCCGGCGGAAGCTTTGTTGTGGGACGAAGCATTTCTTTGCCTCATGTTTCAAGATCTCTGGCAAGCCTTAGCAGTGGTTCGGCAGCGCGCTTTTCGCCAGGCAGCCACAACGACAGCACGCCACCGAGCGCAAGCAGCACAACATTGCATCCCAGGGCCAAGGTGAACGCGTGCGCATAGGCATCCAGACTGTGTTCTGTGCCGAGCGCGCTGTAGAAAATTCCACCGATGATCGCAACGCCCAGCGAAGCGCCGATCTGCAAGGCGGAGATCGCAACTCCTGAAGCCAATCCGGCGTGGCGCGGGTCAATACCGCCGATGACGGCCTTGATGACCGAAGGCATCACCGTGCCGAAGCCCAGCCCTGCGCATGCCAGGCCGATCTTCAGGCCTGCGGGAAGCGTGTGGCTGACCGCCAGCATGACGATGGCGAAACCAAGCACCTGAAGGGCGAAGCCCAGTGTCAACGCGCGCACGCCAAGGCGATGCATCAGGTGCGAAGATGCCAACGACGCAAGGAAACCCCCGCCAACATAGGGCAGCGTCGCGACGCCGGCATCGAACGGCGTCATGTGGAGTCCACTCTGCAGGTACACGGAAAGGGTCAGGAAAAACGAAGACTGCATGTAGAACGCCACAGCCATCGCGATGCCCACGACGAAACTGTGGTTGCGAAATAGCGAGAGATCCACGAGCGGTGAGCCGCCACGATCCGCAAGTCGCTTTTCGAACCGGATGAAAGCGAAAAGTGTCATTGGCGACACCGCAAGCATGGCGATGATCCACAACGGCCACCCGGTCTCGCGACCCTCGACCAGCGGGTAGACCAGCATGCCCAGGGTTACCGAGAGCAGCACGACGCCGCCAAGGTCGAGTCCTTGCGCATGTTCCTCCCGCGAGTCACTCAGGAAAAAAACACTGCCGACGAGGGCAGCGATGCCGATCGGTACATTGATCAGGAAGATCGCTTGCCAGGGCAGTCCAAACGGATGGGCTGAAACCAGTACGCCACCGAGCAGCTGACCGCAGATGTTGGCCAGACCAAAGGTGGCGCCATAAAGCGCAAGTGCGCGTCCCTGTTCCGCTGGCGGAAACAACACCCGAATTGAAGCCAGAACTTGCGGCGCCATCGCGGTCGCCATCAGACCTTGCAGGATGCGGCCGGCGATCAGCACGTTCGGCGACCATGCCATTCCGCACAATACGGAGGCGACGGTAAAACCCACCACGCCAAGCACAAACATCCGCTTACGACCGAACCGGTCGCCGAGCCGTCCGCCCGTGATCAGGAACACCGCGTAGGTGGCAGCGTAGGCCGAAATAATGAACTGCACCGCGCTCGACGTCGCGCCGAGATTCAGCCGGATTACCGGCAACGCCAAATTGACGACATTGAAATCGAGGGGTGGCAGGAATGCACCCATAAGCAACACCGCGAGCGCAAACCACCGGCGAGAGTGCTCTGGAATGAATACAACTTCCGTGTGCCCATCGGGCATACGGAAGTGCTTCTCTTTGGGCTGCGCGCCCATGTGGCTGCTCCTGAACGGGGGATCGAGCGGCTTTAGCTCCCAGCCCAATACTCGGGCTGCGGTAGTGGGCGCAGTCTAGGCGTGGCCTATCATTTCGTACAGATATGTATGAATATTTTAGTGATATGGGATGAAAATAGATGATGCGCTCGATGTGAAAGCATGCCCTGGAGCGTAGTGCATCGGCAGACAGCGCTACTTCACTGCGAGAACACTTTGGAAAAAGGGAAGCGCCAACTCTTCGGTCTGCTCATGCACCCGCGCCCGATTGACGCCCTCTTCGTCGTGGCAGACCCAACTTCCCCAATCCGGGGACTTGATCCCTGCAGGCGTGCACAAGCTGCCAAAGGTTGCGTGTCCCACCATCCCCGGTAGAAGAGTGAGAGTGGATGTCGAGATCAGGTTCGCGATTCGCTCGGCATTCGTTGCTGGCGGCGTAACGTTGTCAGCTCGCCCAGCCACGATATAAACCGGAATCCGAATGGATTTCAGGCTTGCATCGGTATCGCCCACGCCAAGGGCCGGGGCCATCGCAAATACAGCTTTCACTCGCGGATCGCTATGGGGTAGATGCGAACGCTCTACCGAAGCCTGCACGACGGCGTCAGTCTTTTTCAGTGCCTCAAATCGAGACAGTTGAGCCTGAATGACAGGGGGCAGATTGCAGTTGGGATCGTCAACCGTGTGGCTCTCGCAAAAGGTCTTTATTTGGTCAGGATCGAAGACGGCACCGGCCAATTCGAGCACGGTGGCGCCTCCCGAAGAGTGACCTGCTGCAACGATCCGATCTGCATCGATATGCGGTCCAAAGACCCGGTCGCCAAGCATTCTATCGATCAGGACCGAGAGATCTCTGGCACGCTCCCATTGAGCTCCAAATCCCTGCGGGATCGGCCCTCCCGCCTCGGCCGATGTGTTGCCGTGATGGTTCACGGCGGCAACGACGAAGCCGTGCGACGCCAGATAGTAACCAAGCCAGTCAAGTGACAATGCGGAGCTGGTATTGCCGTGAGAGAGTACGACGAGTGGATACTTTTTCTGTTTACCAGAGAGAGCGGCATCCTCCGCAAGAGGATAGGAGACGAAAAATTGCTTGAGCTCAGGAGCCCCGAAATTGGGCGCCTTCAGCCTGGCTCCAGGCACGGCTGGGTACCAGATGATCGTTGCAAGAGGGCGTGGCCCTGTTCCTTGCCAGTTGCTTCTACCTTCATCGACAAACGCCCTCTGAACTACGCCCACCGTAACGTCGTTCTGCTTTCGGCCTATTTCTTGCGCGCTTGCAGGCAAGATGAAGTTCAAGCCGAGCATAAGAAGCGATAACAAAAATACCCTGAACCTTATTTTCGCCTGCAGAGCTTTGGGTGCGTTCGTTGTCGTCGCACTTGGGGCGGTTGCCGCCACATACGCTCGGTCCAGGTTTCCTTGCTCTATCTGGGTGACGGCAGGAAATTGCAAGTCGAGCAAGTTCCATCCTGCGCCGACGTCGAGATCAGTGAGAAAGCCCATACAGCAACCTCAAAGTGAACGGTAAACCAAGGTCGCGAAAGTCACCTTTGGATAAGCTCAGATGAGTTGAACTTCGACTTCGCGGTACGTAGCGATGTTCATCGCACCAGCTTTTCATCACGAGCGCGAAGTGGAATGGTCCCGCACCCTGATCCAACTGACAACTGGCGGCGTAGATGAGCTCTCTGATATCGAACCGAACACAAACGGATACCAGATCAACTGAGACCGGATACGAAAACGGCTTGCATCGTGCGCGTTAAACCATAGTTTGGCCGCCATGGCAAAGTATAGTTTTATAGTTTGGCCGCTGGTGAGCGTGTGGCTACGGGTCACCCGACGGCGCCAGATCCGCAGCTCGAAGCAATCAGATCACGAGTCCTATGACCTCTATTTGATGCTGTCGGGTAGAAATGATTGCCCCTGTCGCTGATGCGTGGATCGACCGGATAGGATCGCGGGCGGTGAGTTCACCAATTTTCGCTCCGGCTTGTGTGAACCATTGCACGTGCTTTCCAGTGAGTAAACCGAAGCCTGATGGCGAAACGAGTAGACGCCCCTGCTTAAAAATGTCGATGCATGCGGCTAGCTTTCGGTAGTCCTCAATGACGTAAAGGCGCGTAGGAGTGCGAAAGTACGTGTAATGCTCGGTACTTACGATTTCCAGCGGACAGGTGCCAATGTCGTAAACCACTTTCGGCTTTCCATCACTTGCCACCAAGATGACCTTTCCGGAGTAGGTCGCCAAATACGCTCCGCCGTCAGCGGAAAAGCTTGCGGCATACACCCAGTCCTGCGGAGTCCCACCGGTCACCGTGATCTCCAGGCGAAACCCCTGGACTTCAATCACATGATCGGGCGCGGTTCGAGCGAAATAAGTGACGTCCGAGTCCTCAAATACAAGAGATGCGGGATCCACGCCGGTGAGCACCTGAAACGCCTGATTCAGGGCCTTCATTTTCTCGGTAGCAGCGGGATTGCCGGCGTTTCGATCGGGATGATGCGTCAAAGCCAATTTGCGATATCGCTGTTTTATTTCACTGGGCTCAACAGGCAACGTAAGACCGAAAAGTTGAAGTGCCTCTTCAACGTCCTGGCGGATTCCGAAGCGCTCACTACGGGTAACAACGCGTTTCCATCCATCCTTCAATGGCGTAACAACTCCCCACGCCGCGTGGCCTGACGTTGAGCAGCACCACGCCTCATCAGCCAATGTGAAGAGGTATCGATCACCCGAGGGGGAAACATCCACCGCGCGGACTTGGGACTTGAACGCACCCCAGTAGCTCGTTTCGATAGTCCGAAAGTGATCGACGACGCGCGGATCTTTACTCAAATCAGACTCGACAATGTGCTTCAGCTGCGCGTCGTAAACGTGAAGTGTTCCGCTCGAGTCCATGATGGCCACACTTGAACCAGCGATCGATGTTCCCGTGCGGTAAACATCGTGCCGCAACATCGCTTCACCGAGAGGCGCGCCGAAGCGGTCGACGCGACGAAGCACGCCTGCGACCTGAGACTCTTCTGCGCTGGGGCCGGCTCGATCGAGTAACCAAAATCCCTGCGCATCCGCAGCGATAACATCGAATGACACATCGGGACGTTCTTCGCGGTGAAGCTTTTGCTCCCCCTGGAGTGTCCAAGGGGCGTCGCTCGAGACGGTGAAAAGTGGAGGAGCGGCGGAAGCTTCCATATCAACTCGCGCGAACTCATGCTTCCTTCCGGAAGCGTCTAATTCAGCAACGATCTTATTAAAGCGACGGCGGTCGACGTCCTTTACATTTTCGGGGACGAGCTCGAACATCTCAAGACATTGCCTGGCCGCCGCCGCCAAATGACCTGCTTTCATTCGATGAATGATGAGCTTGGAGTAAGCCTTCGCGACAACTTCGCCAGCTCGCCCTCGTCGCTGTTCTGGCGACAACGTTGAAGCAAGCTTCACCACTTTGGCGTGCTGGCTTCGCATTCCTGCCTGTAATACGGGTCCGGCTGCTGGGTCGTTGTATTCGCGGTGAAACTCTCGACGGCCGTCGAGTTCCCACGTTGGCGGTGACGGAGGAAGTGGTATGTATTCGGCAGAAGACCAATCGAGCTCAGTCGGTGGCTCCCTTCTTCCGTTTCCGCGCTCCGATCTGCCGCGAAGCTGGGGTAGGCCAATAGACGGCAATGGGCTTGAGAGTTTCGCTTTGTCGAACAGCTTTGAAAAGAACCCAGGCATCCATTACCTCCGGTCTATGTAACGCTTTCCAAGATCGCTCGTGGTTACGACGATGTTTAGATATTCGGATACTCATCGTCGGCGCACCCGGTGTCTTGAAGCAAGAACGCAATCGCGCCAACAGCCAGTTCTGCATCCCGGCGTGAGACAGGTCGGGTGCCACGACTGGCGGCAGCATTAGCTTTAGCGCGACTATGCAGCCTGTTGATCAGATCGCCTGCATGAGCAAGGGCATCCATCTTGTCATTGGCGAGGTATTTCACCAACTTACCAAGATCGTTCTTACCATTCGGGTTCGAATCGGGAAACATGGCGCTGATCACATGACACGCAGCATTCCGGCAGGCATCGATCACCGACTGCGGTGCCTGCACCGATGCTGCCTCAACTACGGCATTGAGCGAGCCCACGACATCGTGCCTGTTGGATTCTGAAATCGCGTCAGGGACTAGTTCGGGAAGGACGCCGAACAGCGTCTTCGACTTGAGCGTGAGAAAGTGCCCTTCAAGGCCGATACGTTCTGAAAGAACGACAATCCACCGGGAGCTGCTGCCATGATCCCCAAGCTCGATCTCCATTCCAGGCTTGATCTGGATGTCCGCGGTTTTGTACGCGCGGTTCACGTGGAAGTCGTTGGCTGCATTCTTCAAATCGCGATTGGGAAAGCGCGCTACGCAATCCGCAGCCCAACCATTGCGTGTATCTTTCTCGAACACTCGTCCACGCCGAATTCGCGTCGCTGAATTGAAATAGTCTTCGTGGAACAACAATTCCCGGCCCGGCGCTTTCCTGGCCACCGACAGCGGAAGAATCAGCGGGTTGCCTTGGATTCGGCGCAGCCATGACCCGCTACCTTCGTACCAGAGACCCTGTGCCTCGGCGATGTACTGAATCATGCGGCTTACCTTACGTCGATTTTGCCTGTGATGGCAGCGGAGATCAGAGAGGCACTGCTCTCTTGAGGAGTGCGATGGCACCCACGTAGGCCATCGCAACGGAACAGACTTCTATTCGAAGCGTTCGTTGTTGGCCCGATGCTCCTCCAGTTCGCGCCGCGCCTCCCGCTCTATCGTTTTGGTAATTTGGCTCCTCCAGGAAGCAATCTGCTCTGCATGCTCAGGCCCGAGCATGGAAGCCAAGGCGTCCAGCAAAGGCAAGCGCTGCTTAATCGCCTCGGCTCGCGATCCATTCCAGCTCATGGGCCTGATCAGATCCACAAGTGATGCAGCTACATCGATCGGTCGGGGCGCTCGCTCGAGGAGAATTAGCACAGCCTCCCGAAATCTTGACGGCGAGCACGTGGTCACCCTTCACCACATTCAACCACCATCCATCCCATGTGCCACCGTCAATTGAGCGTGTTCGCTTATAGAGAGAACCACTAATAGTCGCGCTATGAAAGGCCTCTACCGGGTCAGGGTATAGCGCGCGCATAGTGGCATTTTTCGCCAGATTTTTATCGACGGATCCAGAAGCGATAGAGAAGACCGTCTCTCGGCTCCCATCGGTATACATCGTTCCAAAAGGGGCGGAAACAATCCTGTCCGGCAGCACCAACTTAACCCCCGTTCCGGGCAGTGAAGTCCCCGATCTTGAGTTAGCCAAAGTTGCGCCAATTACAATGGTCACGCCGACTAAAGCGGCAATCGCCAAAACTCTCTTACGCATCTACTTCCCCTGTTTTACTGATACGTCGTCTATGCAATGTCAGCTTCGGGCGGAAGCGGCCACCCAGCGCCTACATGTTCGCGTAGCGCACGGTGGCGCCAGTCCGCCTCACCGCGCTGGTCACTTTCTCCCGGTCGGCGGCATCGCCAACCACCAGCACGATCACATCCTTGAGCGAGTCTGCTTGGACGTCCTTGAACACCTCGGTCACGAATTCTGCGGTCTTGCCCGAATCCGGACCAGCGAATACCAGCGTGACGCCCGCCGGGACACCGCGAGCCACGATGCCATGCACCAGCTCAAACTGGCGCTGGCGTAGGCCGTTAGCATCTTCGCTGTTACCGGCTGGCACTAGGTAGGGGTACAGATGGTCGCTCTTCGTGCCAGCCGTGTTTTCCCGAACGATCTGTCCCAGGTAGAAGGCCCACGCCCTAGTGTCGTTTGGGTCAGTCGGTTTGGAAACGGCTGTCAGCTGCGTATCCGATGGCGCCGCCGACGTTGTGTTTGAAGCAGCATGTGAGGCAGGCGCATCCGCCCCCTTGCCTTTGACACCGGAGGTGCACGCCGCAAGTAGAGTCAGCACCGCACAAGCCACCCAGGGAAGCACTTTGTTCAGGGCACTTCTATTCATGTCGGGTCGTGTCCGGGTAAGGAAAGAATTGGCCATTGGACTGGGGCCGCCGCTGATCAGGTTGCCGTTTCAAAACTGTCCGCTCCGGGTCCAGGCTGTGTGAAAACTCGGAGCTTCCATCAAGCATGTGCCTCCTGCGCGAATTCTGGACGACTTACCGAACGTCAGAGCTTCTGAATCGAATCTACGCGCCCCAATTTGAGCAAATCTTGACCAGCCTCAAACGCAAATTTGCGTTTTCACACAGCCTCGGTCGTAAGCCGCCCTCAGCAGCGTGCCATCCACCTGACCTTCGCGTAACTTCCGCTTGCGGCCAGAAGCGGACAGTCTTGCTATCAGATAACCGAAGTCCACTACGTAGATTTACGGATATTCGGCTAGCGTATTTGCCGATACGGCGGTGCCGTCCTCCTCGAACGGGTTCTTAGCTGACCCATGTACATCTCAGTGCTTTGTTCGCGGCTTGGGACTGCCGATGAACGTCAAAACCGCGAGGGCTACTCCTACGACCGCGCCGCCTTTTCCGGCAATAGGCAACGCGAGCGAGAGACTATAAGTGACGCCTCTGACTAGGCAGCTTACGTAGGATTCCGCTATCGCCAGAATCGCAACGATAGCGAATCCAACAACACCGATAAGTAAGGATCTTAGAAAGATCATGCTTTCATTTCCCCCTCGATTTACGCGCCCGGCTCGACAAGCTAGCTCTCCCTGTATCCCTGACTTGCCAATTGTGCTCGAACGGCAAGGTGCGCCGTGGGTCGAGAACGGACGTACCAGACTACTGACCGAAGCGGCTGTGAATGAGCCCGACGACTATCTGTCGGTCTTGCTCAATACCTGGAGAGCGATATTGCTCTGGCTCACGGCTCGCCCAACCTTCAATGACCCGGACACCGGCTAGGCAACCATCCAATCTCAGGGCGAAGATGTGAGCTCCAGTCCAACTGCGATGAAAGTGGAGCCAGCCGTCCTCGAAATAGATAAACCACCTGTCATCCATGTCGACAGGGACATGGCCACACCTCATCCGATCGGCGGCGGCGTCAGAGAAAATCTCCGGCACATCCAACCGCTCGCGCCTATCGGGTGATGGCAGCGTCTTCCAAGAGGCCCGTGTTGTTTGGCCCATTTCTGAAATTCCATGTTCAACGGAGGCTGCACCGCATAATGCCGGCTACGGGTCGTGAGCAGCCATCCCGAGATTGCCGCTTGGCCGTCCGCCGCGCAAGGGCAATTCGCGGCCAGAAGCGGACATCCGGGGCTTCAATCAGGCGGCAGAATTAGGCCTTTAGTTAAAGTAAATTTGAATGCCTAGGACTGCGATGCAGGCTAGCATCGCAAGCGAGGACCGGCCTCGTGCCACGATAAAGCTGTACCCGGACAACCAAATTGAGCAAAGAAGAAGTACATAGCCGCCGCATTCGATTGCGAGCGCCAAATTGCGCTTTGACGCAATTTCTTCAATAAGACTCCCTGGTCTTGGATCACCCGCCAGAAAGGTAAACCCGAAGAAGAGTGCCATCGATGCGAGGGCAGCCAACACCAATGCAAGGTTGGCGGCAGCACTTTGCTTCATTCAACGCTCTCCCAGCGAAATTTCATGGAAATCACCACCTCGGTAAACACGCATAGCCCCATCGGGGGAAAGCAGACCTTCGGGTCGAAACCGGGCTTTTCATACAAGCGGTTAGTAACAGCCGCCGGCAAACCCGTGAACAAACTCTTTCAAAACTTCCCTTAACGTATCCGGTGCGATGTAGTGCACCCATCCCAGTGAACCACCTACGTAGTAGCCCAAGATCCCACATGCCAAGACGATCCCTGCCTTGTTCTTCGAACGCGTTATGAAGAGTTGTGCCGACCCCAAAACTAGAGTGCTGACTAATGCTGTCGTGGATGCCGCAAGTCGAGGTGCAGATGGGCCGCCGCATTGTGAATATCCGAGATAGAAGCCAGTCAAACCGGCGATCACGAATGCACAAACGGCGGTCAGAAATGTAATGCGACGATCCATGTGGTCGCGCCCCTAGAACGTTGCCTAAGCATCGCCCTTTCAAGTGCTTTTTTTCTGTTCTCGGTGTGTCCGATGAGGGTGGAAAGAAGACCTTGGTCTAGTACCAGTCCAACGGCTCCAGCTTCCCTCATCAGGGAGAAATCAGATGAGCCGTGTGCAGCACTCTCCCAGATTCGTCCAAGTCTATGAACCATGCTTCCCCAGCCAGACCTAGATTGTTGCGATACCACAGCCGCTGGGCGCAGGGAGCAATGCATGCGACCGCTCCGTGGTCGTGCCCCATGCTGTTCGCCACCTCACGATCGGCAGGCTCGCCCATTGCTGCAATCACCTGAGGCTCGCGATCCCCCGGCCTTACCTTCGCGAAACCCTGGTCTCGAAGGTTTGAGACGGCGCTGCATGCCGCGACATAAAGCACAGGTGTTAGAACGAGCGCTCCAATCACGATCTTCGCTGCCTTAGCCATACTTCTATCTTCCTTTCCTTGAGCAGGCTTGAAAAAAATGTCCGCTGCGGGTCGGAAGCGGACGCTTCGTCATCCAACCGACGGCTCAGAATACTTACGTATCATTGCTAGCTGCTGCGCCGAAAAACTTAGGCTGGAGAGCACCAGTTGCTTGGTGGCGGTACGGATTATTAGGCTCGTTACGAAACCAGCTGACTGGTACTTTACAGATTCGACGTCGGCGACAAGTATAGTTTTCCTTAGTAGAAGCCAGCGAGACGAAATCTGATTGTCGCTGAGTTCGACTCGACAAAAGAGCGGAAGGCACCACAAGAAAAAAAATGTTGCCGGCCAAGCCATCAATGTCAGTCCGTTTGCGATGCCCGCGACGGGTCTGTTCATTAAGGCCATGCCGATCCATAAAATAAAGGGAATTGCGATGTAAGGCATAAACCTCAGCGCGTCGGGTCTGGCCCCATCAGTAAACGGAGTCAATACGACCGCCGAACGCGAGGGCCTTCGAGCAATCAGCTCGGCACGTTGTCGTTGCTCTCCCGGCCCGGGTCTCGCAAGATTCTCTCGCTGCTGCCTTGCTGCTTTAAACGCCATGAAGTTAACCGAGAGGATGAACGCCACGCCACACAGCAACAGCGTCCAATCCAGCGGTGCGCTAGCCAAAATCGGCATCTTCTCAACAAGTAATTCGCGCCGTTCTGAATAGATCGCGCCGCCACCCAAGCCGAGCGAAATTAGCCCCAAGACCTGAAGGACGTGAAAGTACTTTGGCAATACGAGCTTTGCTGGTTGTTCCTGTTGCATGAACTTCCCCTGATTATCATCCCCACACTCACGTCCGCAGTCGAAAGTGGATCTTCCTCGCTTATGACCAAACCGTGCCGTCAGGCTTCACCTCAGGAAGGTCCGCTTCGGGTCGGTAGCGGACGTCCGCCAAGCAACGGCACTCACAAAGACTTTGCCTGGGGTGGCGTTTTCGAAGCGGCAGCCCTCTCAGCTCTTACCCTTCTAAAACAATACATTGAAACCAGCGCGAAACCCAACGTGAGCGCAGCGAAGACAACCTCAATCAAGTACGAGAGCCGAAGCTCATTGCCTGGGCTGCCAGCACGATTGATGCGCGGGTCCGCTGGGAGGTAGTAGATCGTGACTTGGTCGCCAGCCGTCGGCACGCCAGCGTTGCCTCGCCCCACCGCATCGAAATCAGTGCTACCCCCTGAAAGGGTTCGCCCCTGCACTGAGAATACATATGAATATTCGGCTGCACGACGCCCCTGTGCTGGAATGAATTCAGCAACGGTGCCGGTGACGCGTTCGCCATCAGCATCAAGCTTCTTCAGGTCAGGGATATTTGTTCCGTAGTTCTGGATGCATGCAAAGACACACAGCGCAGAGAACATCGCAAGAATCCCTGGCAATTGCCTCAGCCGAACTTCCTTTAGCGAGTCGCGTTCCATTCCCACCCCTATATAGTTTCGTCTGCTACGGGTCGCAAGCAGACCTCAGCCCATGATTGCCCGAAGTTTGCAGCTGAAGTATGACGGCACTCCCCTAGCGTTGGGAGATCGTCATGTTGAGCAACCGTCCAGAAGCACAGAACGCCCCGTGGAACAGAGGGAGGCTAGTCGGTCAAAAGCTCCCGCTGAAATTGCGGGAGGTATTCGGGATCCGAATTCGGCTTCAGTTGCAGCGAAGTACCCGAGAGCTGGCTCTGTTCAATTTGGCGATCGACAGTAAGCTCCGAGGGTGTGACCTGATTGCCCTTCGTGTCGGTGACCTGGCTCGTGGGGGCTTGTTGGGTTCGAGGGCCCAAGTGATCCAGCAGAAGACGGGTAGAGTCGTCCAATTCGAGGTAACGGAGCAAACGCGCCATTCGGTCGCCGCATGGATCGCGAAGCGCGCTCTTTCCCGACAAGACTTCCTGTTCCCAAGCCGGGTCAGGTTGGGTGAGCACCTCTCTTGCCGTCAGTACGCCCGTATCGTCAAGGGCTGGATCGCCGCCGTGGGTTTGCCGTCTTCAGACTACGGCACGCACTCCATGCGCCGGACCAAGGCCACCTTAATCTATCGGCGGACTCACAACGTGCGCGCCATCCAGTTGCTGCTTGGGCACTCGAAACTGGAAAGCACCGTCAGGTATCTGGGGATCGAAATAGAGGATGCCCTTGCCATGGCAGAAGAAACTGAGGTCTGATGACGCTCTGGGTCGGGGCGGCCTAAGGGCTGCTTCCGACCCGAAACGAACCTGTTAGCCTAGTGCGCGGCTAGATCGTTGGGGGCGACCGTGTCGAATATCCTGCTAATACTCTTCGTTCTGGCAATGATCGTCGTGCCTTGCGTCGCGGTGGTCGCCCTAGGGCTATGGTTTAAACGCCGCGCATCAAGAGTGTCGCCTGAATCCACATTGGTGCGGAAACTGACGCCAACTGGAATTGCCCTGAACTCGGGTTTTGCACTAATCCTCCTGGGAGGCGCGGTCGTCAGGCTATTCGAACCCCAGAGCGAGCTCGGCGCTCTGCTCGCCACGCCAACGCACATATTCCTGGCGCTGTTGGCGCTTTGGATGCTTTTTACGGCGGCTTCTGTCGTTGCATCGAGGTTAGGCCATCCTCTGTCGCAGAGGCAGGGGCAGCACGAGCCCGAATCTTGAGGTCCGTTTTCGACCCGCAGCGGACATTGCAGGAAAATGCTCCAAGAAGTTTCTGGTCTAAGTTAACGGCACGCCATCGCCTTCCAAAGTGCTCAGGACTCAGATGTCACTCTTCAATATCTTTAAAAAGAAACCGCCGGTACTCCTCTCGGTTCGAGTAAACGGAAGCGAACTGTGCGCGATCTACGAAGATGAGCTTCCCTGCGAAAAAACGCCGTCCGTCCACGTCGACGCGAATTCAACCGTATCCTTTGTCGATCGCAACGGCACCGTGCATGACCATAAGTTGGGGTCAGCCCAAGGTTGGGCACATATTTCGGTTCGGGTTCACGTCAGCAAAGCTTGCCAGGCTGATTGTGTCGTCGGTGATTCGCCGACATTTGACGCCAGCGCCCTTGCGCATGGGAAGGCGACGGGAGTTCGCTTCCAGCCATTTTTTCTGTCAGGAGCAACTGTCTCCAACACGGAGTTGGCAGGAAAGGGTCTCTTCAGACGCGGCTTGCATTTCAGTGGAAGCGTCACCCCTGGCAATATATTGCTATCGTGCGAATGCGATAAATGTCGCCGCAGCTTTCTGATTCGCTCGTACCACGCTGGATTCAGTAATTCTGGGTACTTCTATTCCGGTTCCGGGAAATACACACTCACCGTTAGCACAATGGTGCCGGGTAGTCCTGGCCTCTCTCGACGCCGGAGCCCAAAGCTCTTGCTGCCCTCGAACAATCACTCCCTCTGGCACCCGATGGGTCGAGCTACAGCTACACCAACCCTTTTCGCTGTCCCCATTGCGGGGAGCCCTATATCGATTTTGAAGCGAACCCTGGGCTCCGCGAGAACGAGTACTACGGCAACTACTTTGAGGGGTCTCAGCTAGTGCGGTATGAGCCTACCGAGGTCTGGGCGCCGTGACGTCCGCCACCCATAGCGGACGTTACTGTGTGCTAGCTTTTGGAAGTCAAAGGGGGGGCAAATGGGATCCAGCGTCGAGATTTACGGCGGCGAGGCTGATTGTCGAGCGCTTGAAGAGTACGCCGATTCGCTGGGATTGCAGCTCATCGCTCCCAGTGTTGGCAGGGCTGCTCCAACATTGGGAAAGGACGGACCCTATTGTTTCTTGTCAATTCGCCCGACCGACGAGCTCCATCCGTTCGGAGCGCCGTTGAGGTACACGGACTCAAAAGACCCGTTGATCAGATTCATGCGCCCCTACTATACGGAGCCTTTCCTTGTGCTAGGCCACGTCTATCGATCCACAGATGTCGCAAGCCTCGCCGCGCTGACGGAGTTTCCATATCGGCAAATCAGCCGTTGGATCAGGAGCAACTGGGCAAAGCACGGGGATTTCTACGTCGGGCCAGAGGCGGCGGAACTTCTCGCGGAAGGCGCCCAAAAAGCAAACGTTCTTCCCGGCTCGGCCAGTTTGAATATCGTGAAGTACTAACTTTTTGCGGAGCATCATCTGACGGGTTAAACACATCCGCTTCCGACCTGCAGCGGACAACTTCATTTCTAGCCTCAAAAGGGGAAAGGTCTCAATCCATGCATCGTCTCTACGTAATTCCCGACGACTTTGAAGCGGTCATTCGCATTTTCTCGGAGACTGAGGGAGGTCGACATACGCCTCCCTTCAATGGATTTCGATGGGACTTTGCATATGCATCGGACGGGGTTGTCGATCAGATATACATGATCTGGCCTGATTTTTTCCCGTTATCGGGCGACAGCTTGCCAACAGATACTCCGCTACCCATTGGCGTTGACCTTTCCGCTCGAATGACAATTGTCGTTGCCGAGATGCGCGAGCAGCTCCATCGAGCACGTATTGAGCCTGGAGTGGAGTTTTATTGTTACGAGGGTTCCAAGCGTGTGGCAATTGGCCGAGTCACCCGCATCACAGGGCTTCACGATGTCCGGGGAAGCATCGGCTGATGCCTGCTTACGACCCAAGGCGGACCTCGGCTGGGATCGTCACAAATGAAATTGCTCAGAGAAGTTAATCTGTTGCGTACCGAAGATCTTTGCTTAAAGGCAAACTAAGGGGATTGCTTTGATTCATCTAATGATAGGGTCATACGCTTCACGAAGGGCGCTCGCTCTCCGGGGCAAGGTGAATTTAGTGCCGCTGGTGGCGATGATCGCGATTGGTCTGGTATTGAGCTACCTCACGGCGATATCTTTTGATCGCATCGCCGACTTAGAAGTTGTTCACGATATAAGCAATTTTGGATTGCGGTATATACCGGCAGTTGGGGGCGCTAAAGCCATCTCGCCTGACCCGGATCGTTGTAGTTTTGTTTTTACTATCCAGTGGCTTCTCGTTGTGCCTTATGCATGGACGTGGTTCGTTGGGTACTGCCCATTTTCGCGCACGGTACGGGTTGCAGCCCATCGCGCTCCAAAGCCGACCCATTCAAGTTTGCGCGCCCTTGGATTTATATGTTTCGCGACAGCTTGGGTTTCAGGTGACCTATCCCTCACAACCTTTCCAACATTTTTTCGCGGAGGGTATATCACGAGTGATATTCATATTGGATATGTGGATCGATTGTTCATTCATAGCGCGACAATGCCATCCATTTCGTGGTTCGAGCCAGTAGCTACCGTCACTATTTATTGGTGTCTAGCTTACATAATTGCAAACTACGTGACGGTCTTTGATCTTGACGATACGCGTAAGTCCGCTAGGCAACCATCAACTTCGTGAGAGCAATATTTGATCTCACTTTGGGTGCGGTTGTGGCAGTCGCTAGGGGAGGCGCGTCCGAGGCGTGGGTCTAACGACCGCTTTTGACCGAAAGCCGTCCTTTCACCGCGGACGGACAGGCAACAATCTCCGCATAGCATACGAACTCTCGTGTCCGCTGTTGGCGGCGAGAGCGGACGTTTCCGGTTCTCCGACGACTCGTTCTTCTGCAAGGCCAGCTAGGGCATGAAGCGCAACGCTTCTGGGCGGCAGTGGCCAAACTATGCTTATGAATCTCATAGTTTGGCCAAATCGGCCAAACTATGGTTAACCGCGCACATCGCTGCAAACCGCTGGTACATATGGTGGGCCCACGAGGACTCGAACCTCGAACCAAAGGATTATGAGTCCTCTGCTCTAACCATTGAGCTATAGGCCCGTGCAAGCGTGCAAGTTTACCGTAGCGTGCGCGTTTCGTACGAGGGTTTGCGTCGGAAGTCGTGGGAGCAGATGGCCGCGGGGAGGGGTACGCTTAGGATTCCCCATGTCGGAGAGTGCGCATGAATACCCTGACGATAGCCAAACGATTGGTCGAGCTTTGCCGTGAAGGCAAGTACGAGGAAGCGCAGAACGAGCTGTATGCGGATGATGCGGTAAGTGTCGAGATGGAAGGTTTGCCGGAGGGTGCCATGGGCAATGCCGTGGGATTGCCGGCTATCCGTGAGAAAGGGCGCCGTTGGCAGGAGAGCGTCGAAGCTGTCCATGGCGGCGAGGTAAGTGACCCAGTGATCGCCGGCAGCTGGTTCAGCGTGTCGATGCGGATTGATGTCACCTACAAGGGTAGGGGGCGTGCGGATATGCGCGAGATTGCCGTGTATCGAGTGCGCGACGGCAAAATCGTGCATGAGCAGTTCTTCTACGACATGAATTGATACGACTTGAACTGATGCGGGCTTGGCCAAGTCGGTCACCATGAAACGAAAAAGCCCCGCATCGGCAGGGCTTCTTCGGTGTCGCTGTGTTGTTGCTTACTCGACGTCGAGGAACGAGCGCAGCTGTTCTGATCGGCTCGGATGGCGCAGCTTGCGCAAAGCCTTGGCTTCGATCTGACGGATCCGTTCGCGGGTAACGTCGAACTGCTTGCCGACTTCTTCCAGCGTGTGATCGGTGTTCATGTCGATGCCGAAACGCATGCGCAGCACCTTGGCTTCACGCGGGGTGAGTCCGGCAAGCACGTCGCGCACGGTTTCCATCAGGCCGGTCTCGGTGGCCGAATCGATCGGCGAGCTGGCGTTGCCGTCTTCGATGAAATCGCCCAGATGCGAGTCCTCGTCGTCACCGATCGGGGTCTCCATCGAGATCGGCTCTTTCGCGATCTTGAGCACCTTGCGGATCTTGTCCTCGGGCATCTCCATTTCCTTGGCCAGTTCTTCCGGCGTGGCCTCGCGGCCGAACTGCTGGAGCATCTGGCGAGAAATGCGGTTGAGCTTGTTGATCGTCTCGATCATGTGCACCGGGATACGGATGGTGCGCGCCTGGTCGGCGATCGAGCGGGTGATCGCCTGGCGGATCCACCACGTGGCGTAGGTCGAGAACTTGTAACCGCGACGGTATTCGAACTTGTCGACGGCCTTCATCAGGCCGATGTTGCCTTCCTGGATCAGGTCGAGGAACTGCAGGCCGCGGTTGGTGTACTTCTTCGCGATCGAGATCACCAGGCGCAGGTTCGCCTCGACCATTTCCTTCTTCGCACGACGAGCCTTGGCTTCGCCGCTGGCCATGGCGCGATTGATGTCCTTGATGTCGATCAGCGGCAGGAACAGCTTGCGCTCGATAGTGGCGAGCTTCTCCTGCTCGGCGTCGATCGCTTCGCGATGGTTCTTGATGTTCGGCGACCACTTCTGACGCTTGCGGCTCAGCTCGGCCACCCACTCGAGGTTGCCCTCGTTGCTGGGGAAGGTCTTGATGAACTCGGCTTTCGGCATCTTCACCTGCTTGACGAAGATGTCCATCAGCACGCGCTCGTGGTGACGGATGTCGTTGACCACTTCGCGCAGCTTGCGCACGAAGCCGTCGATCAGCGCGGACGGCAGCTTGAGCTTGAGGAACTCCTCGGCCATCTGATCGCGCAGCTTGACGATCTTCTTGTCGGTGA
>Ga0302228_10001403_pt1 | contig 17762 bp, 16 predicted proteins | sample II_Palsa_N1_2_FD_193519 | JGI IMG/M metagenome (GOLD analysis project Ga0302228, IMG submission 193519) | Peat permafrost microbial communities from Stordalen Mire near Abisko, Sweden - II_Palsa_N1_2 | ecosystem: Environmental > Terrestrial > Soil > Palsa > Peat permafrost | place: Sweden...
TGTTTTCTTGTTTTCTTAGCAATCTGAACGCGGCAATGATGCAGGCCATGGAGGAGGAGCTGAAAGCAGCAGATCAGGTGGCTCCATCTGCGACCGGAACAGGAACATCTGAAGCGGACACGGCGGCCGCCGAGGCAAGCGACGCACCGTCGTCGGGCAGCAGCACCCATGCGCCAAAACCGTCACGGTTATCGTTAGCTCAGCAGCAGCAATTGCAACAGCAGCAGCCAAGTGGGGGGAGCGGACAAGCGCCATCTCCCAGCCCCCAGTCAGCAAATGCAGGAGGCGGTCTTTCGGCGACATTGATTCAAACGTTTTTCGGCACGGTCAACAAAATATCTCTGCAACCAACACCCCAGCCGTTGCCGACATCATCGCCAGCAACGTCGCGGAACAGTGCATCCGTGTCGGCTCCAACGGCTCCAACGCCGACTGCATCTCGTGCTCCCGCTCTCCCCGTCGTCGGCAAGTCGCCGCCCAAGCCAAACTCCACCAGCAACTCTGTCCTGGGCACCCTCAAACCCGAGGACCGCGAGCTCATGCTGGACTATGACCTCCAGATGGCCGTGGCCCTCTCGATCTCTGAGCTGGAGAACAACGCCGCCGTCACCGCGGCCGCCGCCTCACAGCTCTACTATGATGGCCCGGATGACGACGCCAATGCTATCGCTGCAACCCTGGCTCAATAATAATGTAAACTAAAACTATGTAGTCTCTGGATAAGATTCTTGGCTCCGCAACTGATGAGAAAAATTACTCTAGCAAGTTTACAAGTATTATCTACAATGAATCAGACACGTTAAAGTACACCTCTGCGGCACCGGGGGAGGCCACGAGCTGCTTGCACAGCACGAGCAGTTGCGAAAAGGGCGCACTCGACGTGAAGGCGGCGCAAACGGTCAAAAAGTCCTTTTGGTCCTCGTCCGTCTGGAGCTCGTGGGCGAAAAAGTGCACGGATGCCGTGAGGAACCAGGCAAGGTCGGGCGGGAGACGCTGGTGGCCGAGGGACACGAGTAGCGGCTGGAACGACTGCAGGTATGGGTCGGGAGAAACGGCCGAGAAAAGGCATGTCAACGACCACAGGGCCAGCGACTGTTCCTTCTGCATGTAGGGGTACATCGACGACAAGATCCATCGCACGAGCGTCGCGTGGTTTGATCCACTCAGCTTCCTGAACACCTATCAAGTGACATTTTATATTTAATATCTAAAATAACGCCACTTCAAATTTTTTCGGGTACCTTGAAGAGAACGGATGCGAGAAACGGACGAGCGGTTGTCTGGGACACAAACTCGCCCATGACGGACGAGAGAACCTGCTCCACGCCCATGCAGTCCAGGAGGATCGTGGGCAAAAAGTCTGACAGGACGGACGCCTCCTGGTACGAGCCGTTGTTGAGGCGCTCAAACAGCGACATGATCCGATCGATCACATGCACAGACAGGTACGGCGCGTTCTGGGCCGCGGCGGACGAGAGCGACGCCGAGGACGCCGAGTTTCGCATGCTGCTGCCGCCGCCACTTGTCAGGCTGGTGATGGTCGAGGAGAGTGACGACGACGCCAATGACATTGGACGCCCCTTGGAGTCAACCGACGAGGGCAGATGAGCAGCAGAAACAGAGGCGGACTGTGGTGCTGCGGCCGCGTTGGCGGTCGACGCAGAGGCAAGGGACGCGTACAGCGACGTGATCATGAGGCCGTTGGCGGCGTTGATCTTGGCCGGAGAGAGCTCGCTACGGGAGAGGCTCACGGTGCTGCTAGTGAGCGTGAGCACCGAGGCCCGCAGGGACGTGGGCAGCGACACTGCAATGACAATATAAATAAATAAATAAATTACAAATACGTATATTATTTTTACCGCAGAGGAGAAGACGCTCAAGGCTGCGCAGAACCGTCAAGTAGACGTGCTCGGGACAGTCGCGGCGGAAGGCGAGGGCTGCGGCGGCGGCCACGGTCTTGCGGGCGAAATCCATCTGCTCGACCTCGGCTGGGAAGGACTCGATCAGGCACATGGACACGGAGAGGGCCAGTGCGAGTGTGGGCGTGGGCAGCGACGGCACAGAGGACGAGGGCGTGGTGCCGCTTGCTGCTGCCGATGCGGCGGCAGTGACTGCCGAGGCAGACGAGGGCGTGAGGCTGGCCAGGAGCTGCTGGGCGTTGAGGGCGATCGTGGCAGAAGAGGCCGCGTTCTGGATGTGGGTCAGAAGGAAGCGGAGGAGCAGTGGGAGCGACGGGCGCACGATCGCCTTGGCATGACCCTCGATCAAGTACAGAACAGACGACATGGCGGCAGTATAGGCAAAGCAGTAGCCACGCTGGGGAGCGAGGAGCCGCTCAAGGGCACTTGTTACCTCTGCGATCTGTGCGTTGGACGCCACGGTCAGGCCCTCCAGGGCCGCCAGCGACTTGCACAGGCCCAGTGCTGCCCAGGGCAGTGCAATCGAGTCGTCTGGGTGCGTGGATCGGAGGAACTGGGACATGAGCGCGACCATGCGCTCGTGCTCGGCCGTGGTGCGGAACAGGTCCGACAGTAGCACGAGCTCTTTGGCCGCCTCCACGGGCAGCGCCACCGACACGACCTCGCTGGCCTGGAGGTACTGCTGCAGCAGGGCCACCGAGGGGCGCAGCAGCTGCGAGACCTGATCGGCCGCATGCTGCCGTTTCAGCAGGCCAAACAGGGTCGATGGCTGGGCGACCGTGCGCACGTTGGTCAGGGCACGCAGACGCTTGCCATCCTCGGTCGATGTTTGCGAGGCCGTGTCCCAGTTGTTGCCTTGTTGCTGTTGCTGCTGCTGCTGGACTGCTGCCGCTAGATCGCCAGACATGGAGGACGACGACAGCACGTTGGCCGGAGGGGCCCCCGTGTACGGGTTGCCTTGGAGCAGCGACGCCACGGGCAACTGTGAGACCTGGAGCCGCGATCGCCCGAGTCCAGAGGGTCGCTCCACGTTCTCCATCAGGATCGTCTGCCCAGAGCGCGTGGGTAGCTCGCCGCTGCTGCTGCTCGAGCTCATGGTCGTATCCCAGCCGACGCCGTCGATCAGGTCGGGCAGCAGCGGCAGACGGTCGTCCAACAGGGAAAGCATCTGGGTGCGCCCGTCCAGCCGTCGGCGTGTTCGAACCAGCTTGTTGCCCGCTTTGGACCGCAGCAGGGGCAGACGGACCTCGCGGGGGAAGTGCAGCAGGGGCGAGCCGGGGTCACCGGGGGTGCCGCAGAGCGACATCAGCAGGATGGACGAGAGCGAGCGCAGCGCACCTAGCTCCGCAAGCACGTCATCCACTTGCACGCCCACCTGCACCACCTGACCAAAGACCTCGGCGGACGAGCGGTCGTTGCTGAGGCCTCCCCCGCCCGACCCGAACCCGAACGCACCCAGGTTGGCGCTGTCGGAGGGATCGTTGACGTGCACCCACAGACAGCTGCGCGCCAGCCGCTGGAGGATCGTGAACTGGACGCCGGGCGTCCAGCCGACCTTGTTCGCCAGGTCAAAGATCGAGCTGAGGTACATCAGGTCCATCTTGGTGTGCGCCTGACGCTGGCTAATGTCGAGCTGGCTGATCGCCGACAGGGCGGCCTGCAGGGACGCGCGAACCTGCTCGATGCGGCCCGCGCTCGTGTTGCTGTTGGCAGAAGAAGAGGCGGTAGACGCGACGGGCGCCGCGATGTTGGCCTGGGAGAGCGACCGCGCGCGGGCAACGCTCATGGAGCGACCCGAGCGGGACAGCGAGTCGCGGTGGGACAGCAGGACTACGGGGGTGGTCAGGATCGACAGCTGGGGCTCGATCAGCTCCTGCTGCACGAGCTCAAACAAGTACAGCTGGTTGGCGTGCAGGTTACACAGGACGCTCGCGAGCACGTTGGCGTCGTCGTGCGGGCTCAGCGCGTCGGCCCCATCAGCCCCCTGTGTACGCAGCCAGCGTCGTAGCCACATCAGGCGGCTGGTCAGGTCCCAAGCTGCGAACGAGGAGGGGGACGTGGCCAGGCCGCTCTCTGTCTGGCCAATGCTGGGCAGGCACACGTGCAGCAGCGAGAACAGGCTCTCCTCGCACTGGTCCCACGCCAGCATGACCTCGGACGCCATCAGGATCGAGTCGCTCAGACGGGACGGCGACGTGGCAATGTCGACCCACCAGGTCACGAGGCGGCCGCACGTCACGAGGATCCATCGCAGCGCGTGGGGCAGCGTTGGCGGGCGGATCGTGCTATTGACCCAGCTGGACCAGAAGCGCAGCAGGGCAGTCACACCAACGGCCTCGGCCAGGCGCAGTGCCTCCACCTGGTCTTGCAGCAGAGGCAGCAGCGTCTGGGCAATGTGCGCCAGCGTGAACACGGGGGAGACATCGGTGGCGGTGGCAGCGTTAAAGTACTTTGGCGCGACGTCCACGAGGAGCTGTTTCGTGTGGTCCACAAGGAGCGACTCCAGCTGCGCGATCTCCGCGCTGTCGTTGATGTTGGAGGAGGAGGACGAGGAGGCGGAGGCGGAGGACCCGCTGAGGACAATGTGGCGGTGCATCGACGAGGCCAACAGGGCACACCACGTGCGCAAGTGAGGGGTCTGTTGTTGGGCGAGTGCTTGTTCGCGCAGGTACTCGAGCACGGGGACGATCGCACCGCCCTGGTCAAAGGCCGTGGCGATGGCCTCGACGCACGACAGCTCGCCGTACGACGTGGGCATGGACGGCACGGCGATCCGAGGGAGCAAGTGCGTCTCGAGCAGGCGCCACCACCATTTGCGGTCGATCGACGTAGGGAGTGAAACGTCCGCCGTCTGCTGCTGCTGCTGCTGCTGCTGCTGCTGCTGCTGCGTCTTGCTGAGGGACATGGATGCGGCAGTCGACGCGGAATCGATCGGCGACCACATGCGCGCCTCAAAGGTGAACTGGCGACTGAGGGACGGGTACGCCGTTTGAGCGGCCGTGTTGATCGCAGAGGCGGCGCCAGGCAGCTGCATGAGCAGCGTCATGATCCGGCGGTCAAACTGTGGGCGGCGAGGGGGCACGGGCGGCAGCGTCCGCTTGTCCCACAGGACACGGAGTTGCTGGCCCAGCCACTGCTTGAAGGGAGCGTCCTCGGGCAGGTTCTGCAGGAGGGTTTGCGTAGCCGGCTGATCGGTGAGGCACAGCAGGAGCTCGACCAGGGCGCTCGGGTTGGCCGTGCTCAGCCACGACAAAACGGGCACCTGGCCGGCCAGGGTAAAGTCCTGCTCCGAGGCGGCAGACAGGGCGCTGGCAGAGGTGTAGCCACAGTACATGTTGAGGGCGAGAGAGCACAGGCCGACTACCTCGGTCATTGGCGTGGCCGCGCCGCGCGACAGGCCTGCGATCGTCGAGCTGGGCAGCAGCGAGTATGGCAACGCGAGAGAGACAAAGGGCATCCACACGGGCAGGTCAGAGGGGCCACGCAGGGCAGCGACAAAGTGCTGGCAGCGGAGGACAAGGGCAGGACAGAGACTAGCGAGCGGTGCAGCCAGAAGGCAAATCCTGTCAATATCCTTGGCGATCGGGGCCGACTTGGCGGCCAAGCAGTAGGTGGGTGTGGCGACTGCTGCGTCCGGACCTATTTTTAAATATAAGAATTCTTTTTTTAAAAAAAAGAGAAAAACTCTTTCTTTTTCACCTTGGATGAGGAACACGGCAGTCTGGATCAATTCGCACAAGCAGACAATGTGGAATGGCAGGGCAACCGAGCCGAGATCGCTGCTGTTTGGGAGGAAGATGGCAGCGGGGACCTGCCTGTTTGCGACGGCGACAAGTGCTGCCTCGATCCAGATCAGGAGAACTCGGAGGAGCGTGTGCTCCTTGGTCTCTGTGGTGGCATCGTCGGTGCAGACGTACGCGAGCGAGACAATGTCGGACGTGGCGTTGACCAGGGCCACGCTCTCGGCAAGGACGGCCTCAGAGAGCCGGCACATTGCCTTGAGGAGCAGGGTGACTGCAGGCGTCCATCGATCGGCCGTGAGCGCAATGCTCGCGACATAGAGCGCTCGTCGTTCGCTGGGGTTGGACGTGGCCTCGATCGCACTAGGCTGGAGGCCCGAGAGGGACGGGGCGACCTTGAGGAGGGTGCTGAGGAGGCGCTCGACGGGGCGGTGTGCGGCGGGGGCAACGGCTGCCATGATCGTCGTGGTTGCGGCCATGTCCTCTGCGTCGCGAATGAGCAGCCGGCCAGACAGGAGCCACTTGAGCGTGCTCTCAAGCACCTGCTCAGAGTAGTTGACGTACTTCTCAGGGCTGTTGCGCATCGCCCGCAGCAGATCGGCCAGCGGGGCCAGGGCCAGCGGCACACGAGGCGACAGGTTGAGCAAGAGGTGAAACAGACGGTCCTCCAGGTAGGGCAAGCTGCTGGGAGTCGAGAGCGGGTCAAAGCTGGCCGGTAGAGCACTGTTGCTGTTGCCGCCTGCTGTTGTCCCAGCTGTGGACGCAGACGACGCGGACTCATCCACAAAGATGTTGGCCAACACAACCTCGAGCAGCGGGAAGATCTGGCGCAGACGACACGCGGCCCACGTGCTGGCTAGCCCAAGGGAGATGTCTCGCTTGTCGGCGAGCTCGATCTCGTACGCGATCTGGTTGAGAGTCATCTGGACACGCGCAGCGGTCGTGGCGGCCGAAACGGCTGCAGCCGATGATGACGATGATGATGATGATGATGATGCATGTGTGGGAGTGAGTGCGGCGGCCCCCTTGGCGACGGCGTGATGCGACGCAGGGCCGGCCGTGGTCCAGGGCGAGGAGGACAGCTGGAGGACCGAGCTGGGCGCGGTCGCAAGGTTGACGCAGAGCTCCGTGATCAGTGGCACGACACGAGTGGGATCGGCCGTGACCGTGGCGCCCAGCTCGCCCAGCTGGTGCACGAGGAACGCGTGGTCAGAGACAAAGTTGAGCTTGGCGCCGTGAAGGGCATCGCGGACCATGAACAGAGCGGCCACACCGACGGCGACGTCGCGGCGCTCCTTGTAGGCCTTCATCGTGGCGAGGATGAGGGGCTTGAGCAGCGACAGCGGCGACCCCGTGGCACCAACCGATGCCGTTGTCGTCGAGGCGGAAACAGCAGAGAGGGACGACGTTGACGAGGCTGCCTTGGTAATCGGGATCGGCAGGGAGACGGTGGCCGCGACCGTGGGCGACGACACAGACTTGGCCAGGTTGCTCGCAGCGGATCCTGTGCCGTTGGCAGCGGCTGCGAGGGCCGCGACCGGGGGCGTCGTCCGCCTCATCGACGAGCTAGGGATCGATGCGGCGGCCGCGGTGGCCGATGGTGCGAGGGCAGTGTCGTTAAAGGAGAGCGTCGGCGGCGAGAGCCCAGACTCGTTGTTGCCCTGGAAGAGCGGGGGCAGCGATCGGCTGGAGAAGGACGTCGTGAGAGCTGCGCCCAGGACAGACGATGGCGTTCGCTTGGTTGGGCTTGCAGCGCTGGGGGATGCGGGCACAATGAGGCCAGTGGAGGCAGAGGGGTGGACAGCAGGTTTGCCAGAAGGCGACGATGCACTGTCGACGCCCTGTGGCGAGGCAGCGCGACGCCTGCTGCTCGATCCTGCCAGGTGGTGCGTCTGGCTGCGGGCGTGCATCTGCGACATGAGCAGCGATCGTGAGAGCCCCATGGCTGGTCGCTCGACAATGACGTTGACCAGATCGACGCTCGAACCCCTGCCTGCTGCGGTTGCATCGCTGCCACTCGCTGTGGCCGCGGCTGCTGCCTGACGGGCGGCCGTTGTCTTTTGGGGCGACGAACGTGCGTAGTGGTGCAGCTGCTGGGCGAGGACGACATCAGGCACGCCAAAGAGCATTGCCTCCTGGACAGACACGACGTTTGCGGCCGCGACCGACGTGGACGCCTGGGCCCACACGGCCACGCGGAGGAGCAGGGCAGATGCGATGGCACACGACGCAGGCGCGAAGCGCTGGATCGCCGTCAGCCACGAGACGAGCGTGGCCATGTCGGCTGCAATGAGCGACAGTGCGGGCCGCATTTCGTCGCCGCACCCGGACAGCAGCGTCCAGAGCGATACCACAAACGTGTCGACAATCGAGCTGATCCACACACAAAACAGGTCGTCCACAAGGGGATCGTTCTGCCACGACGGGAGCCCAGAGCGACCTGCGCCTGCCCCGCCGCCTGTGCCGGTACCGGTACCGCCTCCTTGGCCGCCCACAAAGTTGTTGCCTGCGTCCTCTGCGCCTCCCTCGCTGTCGCCGCCGCCAGAGGGCATCTGGGATCCGTGGCCTGCTCCTGCACCACCAGCACCGGAAGCACCTGAAGCGGAGGACCCCGGGCCACCTCGCGATCCGGCACCGCCCGCGTTGGAGCCGGACGAGGACGAACGCAGCGACAGGCACCAGGAGCGGTACGCGCTGATGAGGACCTTACCCAAACGGCCGTACTGGGGACTAACCCCGCGCCAGTCGCTAAAGTGCTGCTGCTGCTGTTGCTGCTGTGGGCTGTCTGCGTAGTTGCTGCCCCCTGTGGTGGGGATGCCGCTGTTGGGCAGAGGCGGGGCAGTCACAAAGGACGGATCGGACGAGTACGTGCGAGCAAACGTGGCCGATGCCGACGACGTCGTCGTCGATCCAGACGAGGAGGAGGACGCGGACGACGCAGACGCCTTCGGGGGCGATGCAGGCATGGAGGAGGAGGCCGGGCTGGACGACAAGGCTGCCGTCGTCGTTGCCGATGACGAGGAGGTGCCCGGTCCTGCGCCCAGGTTTGCCATGCCGATGGCTGCTGCCGCATCCGTGTCAAAGATGTCCTCGAGGGCCGAGGACGTGGACGAGGTTGTGCCCGCGGCCGTGTTGGGCGCGTCGGGCCGGATGACCGACACGGGCGTGAGGACGGCGAGGACGACCGAGAGCATTCGCAGGCAGCGTGCCGAGTGGCAGAACAGCAGCCACGCGTACCGTCTGCGCAGATCGACCAGGGTGTTGGTCGCGGTCGAGGGCGGCGGCGGTGGCGGCACGGCGGACGAGGCGTTGCTCGTGGTCGTGGCGGCAGAGAGGGCCGTGAGCTGGGCCGCGGCAGGGCTGAACAGGAGGACCAGGAGGGACAGGATCATGCTGTGCGTGCTGAGATCGGTGGAGGCCCAGTCGTACACGACGCAGTTGATGCACCGTGGGACAATGTCCTCGACCCAGGGCAGGACTGCCTGGAAGCCGTCCTTGTTCCACGCGGTGGAGCTGGAGACGCCGCGGAGGGCGGCCGAGCTGGTGGGCTGCAGACGTGGCACGAGCATGTGCAGGACCACGACAGAGGTGGGCGCGGGGAAGCTGGCCGAGGGCAGGTCTGGGAAGACGATCTTCTGTGTGACCGTGCCGAGGGCGAGGTACACGCTCACCTCGGTGGAGCGCGTGGGGGCCGATCCGCTGTCGGTCTCGGGCATGAGCGTCCGCACGAGGGCCGCGTAGATGTGCGAGGCAGCGTCGTTCTGCTGCTGCATGGCGACGCCCGTGCGCTCCGCCAGCAGCGACGGAAGCACGAGGCTGGTCTTGTTGGCCAGCATGCCCACGATCGCAGGCGTGGACGGCTGTCGTTGAGCAAACACGGCGTCGGCGTTGAAACGCGGAAGGAGCGAAGCAAAAGCAGAGCTCACGTGGGCCTGTACACGTGGATGAGGGTGCTTGAGCTGCTGGACGAGGCTGTCAAACACCCGTTTGGCCTGCGACAGCGAGATTGCATTTGCGCCCTTTCAAAAAAAAATAAAAAATAAATAAAATTAATAAATAAAATAATTATTACATGTTCCGACGTTACCTGAGAGTACTCGATTGCAGAGAGGGACACGCCGTGCTTGGTGTCGATGTGATCTGAGGCCTGGTAGCGCTTCTCCGCGAGCATGACGGCGATGAGGTCGAGCGACGAGAGCACTTTGACAACTTCGACGCGCACGGGCCAATACCCATCGTCGGCCAGAACGAGCATGCGATCGAGCAGGAAGACGGCCTCGCTGGAAAAGACGGTGGGCATGAGCACGGGGATGAGCTGGGCGGTGGCCTGGGCGGTCATCTTGCGGGGAATCGGTTCACGGTTGTCGAGCAAAGTGGCCAGCACCACCACGAGTGCGTGCAGGTTGGTCACGGGCACCTGCTGCTGCGCGCTCGACGGTTGCCGCCATTCCCAGCAGGAACGGTCGGATCGCAGCTGGATGACACGCGGATCAGGCGACGGGATCATGGTCGGCGGGGTCTGAGCGAAGGCGGTGAGAAAGGATGTGATGATGGGTGCGACCTGGCCCATCACCAGTGGGTCCTCCCCAGTGTGCATCTTCACTAGCGACATCAGGAGCCTTGAGGGGGTTGATGAGGACGAGGACGAGGACGACGACGACGACGACGGCGGGGAGGAGGAACTCACGATCGTCGTGTAGGCGAGCTCGGGAAAAAGGCGAAAGCTGAGAGCGAGGTTCGACATGCAGATGGCCTTGTTTGAGACAAGCAGTCGGCTGCGGACAGGGAGTGCTGCTGACGCTGACGGTCCTGCGGTCGTCTTACCAAGAGGAGGCGAGACGGTGAGCACGAGCTGTACGATGCGGTGCAGACATGCGCGGGCGAAGGCTGCAAGGTTGTCGTTGGCGTCGGCAAGCGAGTCGATTCCGCGGGCCACAAGAGGCCAGATGGTCAGGCCAAGTTCGAGCGACGCCGTGAGGACGTTCTGGTCGGGGCAATGCAGCAGAACAACGAGGGCCAGGAGCACCGTCTGCAGCCTGTGCGTCTTCCACTTGGGCCGATCCTTGACGACGCTGTTGCCACCGCTGTCGGTTGAGGAGATGCTGGGCGCAAAGATGCTCGACGCGTGCGTGCTGAACGATGAGCGCCTGCTGTTGCCGGTGCGCACGCCGAGGTCGGTCGCGGGAGGGGACGAAGCAGGGATATCAAAGGCCTCAGTGGGAAAGGACGATGCCGCCGTGGGAGAAGAGGGCGATACGAGGTTTTCGAGGGCTTCGTCCAGGGCGAGCTGGTCGACCGTGGTGTTGATCGAGAAGGTCTCGTGGTCGCCCATAAACCTGCCGTCGTCGTCGTGCTCCTCGTCCGCGTCGCGGTTCTGCGTGGGAATGATGAGACGATGGGGAGGCTGCTGCGCCGCGGTCTGCTGCTGCTGCTGCTGCTGCTGCAAGTGTTGTTGTTGGTGGAGCTGAAGGGCTTTGAGTCGCTCCAGGGCAATCTCGTTGGCGATCGTCTGGTCCATCTGTCCAAAGAGGGAGCGGATGGCACGAAGTGTGCCCTGGAGCTCGGTCGTGAGCTTCCACAGCTCCTTGCCACCGAGGTACAGCAGCGGCTGGTCCATGCCTCCGCCGACGACGATCTTGTCGATCTTGTCCAATGCCCCTCCTGGCAGTGCGGCAAAAGCGGCGTACGGCGCGGACCCGCCACTGACGGCAAGGTCGCGAAGCTGGGTGGCGAGTTCTGCCTCGGTTGGAAAGACGGACGGAGGAGCGTCACCCTTGGCAGACGTAGCAGCGGCAGCAACGACGGCTGCAAGGCTGTCGACGACCTGATCGTGCAGCAGCTTGAGCAGCTTGTCCGACATTGCCGTGGGGCCGATGCGCGAGTACTGCGCCAACGCCACGAGGCCAGCAGCTGCCGACCGCTGGACCGACGACACGGGGCCCTTGAGGTTGCTCACGAGCGAGTCGGCCAGATGGGCGCACGGCGACGACTCGAGGATCCCCGAGAAGGCGCCGAGTATCCTGGGCAGATCGTCCTCGAATTGCTCCTATGCGTCGAGGTCGTGCTTTTATGGCGAGGGTTTTTTTTATTTATTGCGCGCATTTACCTGGAGAGGTATGTTGTCTCGCTGGCTCACGAGCTGGAGGAGGATGGGGATGATGGCCTTGGCAAGCGTGGGCCGTTTCCGCGGCCGTGTCCTTGGCAAGAGGTCGCAGAACCTGCTCAGCGCCGTTCGCAGCGAGCGCGAGCCGCTGGGGGCCTAGAGACAGCATTAAAAGGACGTGCATCTAGCGTTCGTTTACCTTGATGCCCTTGAACAGGGCCACCTGGATCCAGTACATGTTCTTGTCGCTGTGCGTGCGGATGACCAGGTTGAGGCACTCGCCGGACAGGATGCGCACCGACGACTCGACGTCGTTATGCGCGTGCAGCAGGCTGGTCACGGTCAAGTCGAGGCACACGGTAAAGTCCTTGGTGGCCCTGTGCGTGTGTGCATGATGCAAGGTGCATGGTGCGTGATCGGGCAATCAGTCATCCACAACCACGACCACCAAAAAAAGAAAACGTACATGAGCTCGGGCGACGTGATCAGCTCGACCAGCACACGGCAGGCATGCAGCCTGTCTGCCGGCTTGCTGTTGTTGGTGACCACGGCCACCGGCGCCGCCAAGGGCCTCCCGGGCGGTGCGGCAGCTGCGGCCTTGCCCGTCGACGAAGAGGAGGAGGAGGAGGAGGACGCGGTCTGAACGAGAGGCGAGGGTGACGGCGGCTTCTCCTTGGGCCCGTGCGTGAGCACCTCGCAGTGCCGTTGCAGTCGCTCCGTCATGAGCGGCGCCTTGTTTTAGTGTATGTGGTGTTCAAAGAGGATCGTGTGGACAAGAGAACAAAAAAGACGCTCGCTCAAGTGCTGAGCTCAATGAACTGGGGTATTGGAACAACAACAAACTTAGCAAGCCTGCGACTAGCTCTTTAGTCGGTCCAGTTGATCTTCTTCTTGAGGTTCTCGTTGAGCTTGACGATAAACTCCTTGGTGGTGAGGTAGCTCTCGCGCTTGAGGTTGGCCTCGGTGCCGGCGACGCACAGGGCGAGGTCCTTGGTGTAGAAACCGGCCTGGACGGTCTCGACGCAGACCTCCTCGAGGGCGGTGGCGAACTTGGCCAGGTCGGCGTTGTTGTCGAGCTTGGCGCGGTGGAGGAAGCCGCGGGTCCACGCAAAGATCGACGCGATCGGGTTGGTCGAGGTCTCCTTGCCCTGCTGGTGCAGGCGGTAGTGGCGGGTGACGGTGCCGTGGGCAGCCTCGGCCTCGACGACCTCACCATCGGGGGTGAGCAGGACCGAGGTCATGAGGCCGAGCGAGCCAAAGCCCTGGGCGACAAAGTCCGACTGGACATCGCCGTCGTAGTTCTTGGCAGCCCAGACGAAGCCACCGGACGACTTGACGGCGTAGGCGACGAGGTCGTCGATCAGGCGGTGCTCGTACCAGATGCCGGCAGCCTCGTACTTGGCCTTGTAGTCCCTAGAGTTGAAAGAGAAAAGGAAAAAAAAAATCAGTTGGACCAAAAACAAACAAACAAAAAAATAACAACGTACGACTCGTAGATGGCCTGGAAGACGTCCTTGAACTTGCCATCGTACTTCTTGAGGATGGTGTTCTTGGTCGAGAGGTACAGGGGGTACTTCTTCTGGAGGGCAAACTGGAACGACGAGTGGGCAAAGCCGATGATCGAGGCCTCGGTGTTGTACTGCGACATGGCGACACCTGCGCCCTTGAAGTCGTACACGGTGATCTCCTGGGGGGCGGCGCCCGAGGCGGGGATGAACGAGAGCTTGAGGGTGCCGGGTCCGTCGGCGTAAAGCTAGGGGGAGGGAGAGAATGAGCTCACGACAACCTCTCGTTCAGTTTACCTCGGAGGCAGCGTACTGGTCACCAAAGGCGTGGCGGCCAATGACGATCGGGGCCTTCCAGCCGGGGACGAGGATGGGGATGTTGTTGCACAGGATGGGCTCGCGGAAGACGGTGCCGTTGAGGATGTTGCGGATGGTGCCGTTGGGCGACTTCCACATCTTCTTCAGGTTGAACTCCTTGACACGGGCCTCATCGGGGGTGATGGTGGCGCACTTGATGCCGACCTGTGTTGAGCGCGCGTGTGTGCATTAGTCTATCGAAAGTGGAACGACCTCCGTGGCCCAGCTTACCTTGTGCTTCTGGATAGCGTAAGCAGCATCGAAAGTGACCTTGTCCTCGGTGAGGTCGCGGTTCTCCATGCCGAGATCTAGACAAGACACAGTTGAGCACACGGCCGTCTTACGCTATCAAACACACTTACCATAGTACCTGACGGCGCGGCCGGGGAGCGACGCAGGGTGGCATGGGAAAATCGTACGATATTAGCTAATGGCATGGGGAAAAGAAAGCTTACTCGATCGGGACGTCGAGGAAGGGCAGGACGACTGTCAAAAGGGGGCGCCAGAGACAGAAGGGTGAGTGTACGAATGAATAGCAGGAGGGGACGTACGGTACTCCTTGATCCAGGCCCAGAGGACGCGGGTCATCTCGTCGCCGTCAAGCTCTGCGTTGGGGAGAGGGGAAAAAGTTTTTTTTTTTTTTTTTTGTTTGAGCGAGAAGGGCGTCGACAGCCCAGTTATCTTGTACCGACGACGGGGTTCTTCACGACGATCTTGGGCATTATGCTTCTTTTCCTGAGGTAAACCTGCAACCGAAGGAAGGCGAGGTCAGGTTCCGGGTCACTGAACACGGGCCACGTGGACACGATCCGAGAAAATGGGCGCGACACTTACTTGCCACGTGGTCATGGGCGTTCCGGTGCGTTTGTTCTGAGCGTTTGCGCCAAGACGTGACCCTCCTTTGTTAGGCACTGTTCAAATGGCTGACCGACCGTTACCCGCGTCTGACGACCGAGGTGCTGGAGGAGGCCGCCAAGCAGCTGAACGGCCTGGCAAGTGACCCCGTTTGCGTTCAACGTGCTAACCTGGCGCACATCACTTAGACGATCCCCGTGGACACGTCCAAGCCCAACCCCAACGGCGAGGAGTTTGACAACCTGTACCTGGACATGAACGGCATTATCCACCCGTGCGTGCACCCCGAGGGCGCGCCGGCACCGGAGACGGAAGAGCAGATGTTCATCGAGGTGTTCAAGTACATTGACCGCCTTTTCGCCATTGTGCGCCCGCGCAAGGTGCTGTACATGGCCATCGACGGCGTGGCCCCACGTGCAAAGATGAACCAGCAGCGGTCGCGCCGCTTCCGTGCCGCGCGCGAGGCGGGCGAGAAGCTCGTCAAGGAGCAGGAGTTGGACGCAAAGGAAGAGGCACTGCACGCGTCCTCGGCGTCCTCTTTTTCGCCAGCGAGCATCAAGGCCGCACACAAGGCACACTTTGACACAAACGCGATCACGCCAGGTAACCCTAGACGATGAAGCGAGACCTTTCTGACTCATAAATTAAACAAGGAACACACTTTATGGCCGATCTGGCCATTGCCCTGCGCTACTATGTCGTCTCCAAGCTCAACACCGACCCGGGATGGCAGGGCGTGCAGGTGTTCCTGTCGGACGCAAGTGTCCCCGGTGAGGGCGAGCACAAGATCATGGACTTTATCCGTCGACAGCGGACGGCGGCCACGCACGACCCCAATACGCACCACGTACTCTACGGTCTGGACGCCGATTTGATCATGCTCGCGCTCGCTTCGCACGAGCCCCACTTCAAGCTGATCCGCGAGAACGTGTTTGACAAAAACAAGGAGCGTCGTTGCTACATTTGCAGCTCGACCAACCACGACGCCGCGCACTGCAACGGCGAAGGCCGCCAAAAGTCGGGAGAGTTTGACGAGAAGGCGCCAATCGCCGCGGCCCAAAAGTTCCTCTTTTTCCACGTCAATCGCCTGCGCGGTACGTGCTGAACAAAAAAGAATAATTTTATATCTTACTTTTGTGCTGGTAGAATACCTCGCGTACGAGTTCCGATCGCACGTCGCTGTTGACAAGGAGCGCGTGATCGATGACTGGGTGTTCATGTGTCTCTTTGTGGGCAACGACTTTTTGCCGCACTTGCCCTCGCTCGAGATTCGCGAAGGTGCCATCAACCGTCTCATGGACATTTACCGACACCTGCTGCCCCAGATGGGAGGCGAGTACATCACGGATGCCGGCTACGTCGACCTGAAGAAAGTCGAGATGGTCATGACCCAGCTCGCCGAGGTCGAGGACCAGATTTTTAGGGAGCGGAAAGAAAAGGTGACAAACTGGGGGGAATCAACGGTATTAAAACACGGAGCAATAGGAGGAACGTGACGAGGAGCGACGGAAACAGCGCGAGCGCCAGATGAAGCAGGCCAGCAACCGCTCCAAGCAAAACAGTTCACACGTATGTGCAGAGAAAAGTAGTGACCAAGCTAACAGTTTTCTTTGCAGATGGCCTTGGATCCCGCAACATTGGCGATGGACAAAGCGGCCGTCGAACTGGGCAAGCGCAAGCGCGAGGAAACCGCGTCGCCAGTTCCCGAAGAACCGCCACGCAAGAGGACAGAGGATGACGTGTCTGAGAAGCTGGAAAAGATGGACACGGACAGCAAGTCTGAGACGGCTGTTGCGACGGAAACATCGACGGCGGTTGCGACGGAAACATCGACGGCGGAGGCTGAGACGATCGTCGCTGTGGCGGTCGAGAAGACGGCCACTCCGGTCCCAGCGGTTGAAGAAGAAGAGGAGGATGTGGTGGCGGAGAGTGTCGATGTCGTCAAACTGGGTGACCCGGGGTGGCGCGAGCGTTACTACCGTCAAAAGTTTGGCTTTGAGCTCTCTGGTACGTTTGATTCATTGTTTTTTGTTTTTTTTAATTACAACCAAGCAATCAGCGCGATCGGAAAGCACTACATGGAGGGCATCTGCTGGGTGATGCGCTACTACTACCAGGGCTGCCCTTCGTGGAAGTGGTTCTACCCGCACCATTTTGCGCCGTTTGCCGAGGACTTTAAGGGCGTGTCCAAGATGCTGATCGACTTTGAGCTGGGCACGCCGTTCAATCCTCTCGAGCAGCTCATGGGCGTGTTTCCTGCTGCCTCTGGTGCGAAGAAGAAATCTTTAATTTGTCTTTATGCAGTATACTTAGGTCATCTCGTCCCATCGCCCTTCCGCAAGCTCATGGTGGACACCGAGTCACCTATTTACGACTTTTACCCGACCGACTTTGCAATTGACATGAACGGCAAGAAGATGGCCTGGCAGGGCGTAGCCTTACTGCCCTTTGTCGAGGAGAAGCGTCTGCTGGACGCGATGAAACAGGTCTACCCGTTGGTCCCCGAAGACGAACTCGCGCTCAATGTGAGAGGCCCTGACCGCCTATTTGTCGGCGAGCAGCACCCGCTCTACGAGTCGCTGTGTTCCCTCTACGGCCTCGTACGATTTTTGCAACCTTAATTCAAAAACAAAAATGTTTTCTTCACTGTTCTGCAGCAATCCAAGGATCAAGAGGAGAAGCCAGTGCCGATCGACCCGCACAAGTCCAAGGGCGTCGCTGGAACCGTCAGCCGCGACCCCGATTTCGCCAGCTGCCTCCCCGGTTCGGTCTACTCGAGCCCCCTGCAGGACAGGCCCGATATTGAGCACAGCAAGGCCATAGAAGCCGTGTACCATCAGCAAGCCATCAAGCCCAACCAAATATTCGTCACGCGCCTGCTCCGCGGCGCCAACGAGGGCCGACCCCAGCTCACCTCGGCCGACCTCCAGAACATTGGCAGGGCCGGTCGACGCGGCGGCAACGGTGGTCCCGGGTCACATCGCGGCCGCAACGGTGGCGAGTACGACGTCAACAACGCCCCCACCGGCCAAGCGGAAATGCCCTCTGCATACGCTCGCAATATGGCCTACAATGGCCAGCAACGGTAGTGCATTTTCAAAATAGCATATTCTTATTTATGGATCGGCCGCGGAAACAGGGACTACGATCGCGGAAGCAGGGACTACGATCGCGGAAGCAGGGACTACGATCGCGGAAGCAGGGACTACGATCGCGGAAGCAGGGACTACTACAACAACCGTGGCGCTCCAAACAACTCTGGCTATGGCAACAACTCTGGCTA
>Ga0302228_10001404_pt1 | contig 17750 bp, 19 predicted proteins | sample II_Palsa_N1_2_FD_193519 | JGI IMG/M metagenome (GOLD analysis project Ga0302228, IMG submission 193519) | Peat permafrost microbial communities from Stordalen Mire near Abisko, Sweden - II_Palsa_N1_2 | ecosystem: Environmental > Terrestrial > Soil > Palsa > Peat permafrost | place: Sweden...
CGGCGACCCGGGGGTCGCCGGATCGGCCAATTTCGCTGCCTCACTGATACAGACGGGGTCTGGGTTGAAAACCCGACATGAGCCTGAGATTGTTTTGCTCTGGCAGGGCAGGGGCGAAGGCGATACCTTGGAAGGCGATGACTCAACTCACCGAGCTACTGGGCCGGGTAAGATCGGGCGACCCACTGGCGCGCGACGCATTGTTTGCGGCCGCGTATGCCGAGCTGCACAGGCTGGCCCGGGCGAGGCTGAGTGGCGGGGGTCGGGACTCGGTCCTGGACACGACCTGCCTGGTGCATGAGTCGTACCTGCGTTTTATGAATGCCGGGGAATTGCGTGCCGAGGACCGGCGGGCGTTCTTCGCCTATGCGTCCCAGGTCATGCGCTCGGTAGTCGTCGACGCAGTGCGCGACCGGATCGCCGAGAAGCGTGGCGGCGATCAGCGTCCGCTGACCTTGTCGACCAAGCTTTCCGCCAATATTGCGGACAATGAGGAAACCATTCTGAGGGTGCACGAGGCCCTGGAGGATCTGGAGAAGGCGGATCCGCGATTGGCGATGGTTGCCCAGATGCGCTATTTCGGGGGTTACAGCGAGCGGGAAATCGCGGAAACGCTGGATGTCACCGAACGCACGGTACAGCGGGACTGGGACAAGGCGCGGCTCATCCTGGCCGAGGCGTTGCGGTAGCGCGGTTGCGCACGGCATTGTCCCGCCGGCACGAATCACGCTACGATTCATTTTGATGGGGATGGGGTTCCCCCGATAACCGCCGCAAGGCTGATGACTCCTACCGGTGCGCGCCTGGCGCGGTAGGAGTATTGCCCCTGCCATTCAGGCGCGCCTTCATCTCGCATCGGACGAAAGGCAAACTATGAATCCCTACCTCAACGTTTTTATCGGGTCCGGTCTCGGCGGGATGCTGCGATATACTGCCAACGTGTGGATTCCCCGCGCGCTCGGCACCGCCTTCCCGTACCACACCTTGATAGTCAATATCGTTGGCTCGCTGGTCATGGGCCTGCTCGCCGGCTATTTTGCCCTCAAGTCCGACCCGGGCCAGGACTGGAGGCTGTTCCTGACGACCGGGATCATGGGCGGTTTTACGACGTTCTCAGCCTTCTCGCTCGACACCGTAGTGCTCTATCAGCGGGGCGAGGTTGCGCTTGCCGCTTACTATGTGTTGGCGTCGGTCGGCGTGTCACTGGCCGCTTTGTTTGCGGGTCTAGCCATCATGCGAGCGGTCTGAGTTCAACGGCCAGTCGTATGAGTTCTCACACAGGTCTTCCCTCGATGACACACACCGAGGACCTGGTCTTCGTCACATTGTGCAGACGGAATCCGGATTGCTCGAACAGTGCCTGATATTCGGCGTCGGTGCGCTCCATGCCGCCTGGAAAGGTGAGCATGATCATGTCGGCATCCTTGCCGAGTGATGCCTGGTTGGCAGCGGGTACGGCGAATTCGACCAGCAGAACCCGGCCATGCGCCGGAATTACCTTGTGGCAGTTACGCAGTATCTGAATGGACTGCTCGTCGGTCCAGTCGTGGATGATGTGCCGCATGAGATACGCATCGGCTCCAGGCGGGACCGATTCGAAGAAACTGCCTTCGATCACCGAACATCGTTGCTCCAGGCCGGACTCCCGTATGCCGGTCTTGGCGCGGCCGATCACGTGACCCAGGTCAAACAGGATGCCGCGAAGCTGCGGGTAGCGTCGCAGTACCGCAGTGAGCAGCGAGCCATTGCCGCCACCAATGTCGGCCAGCGTCCTGATCTCACTGAAGTCGTAGGCCTCCAGCATGGCCTTGGTCTCGTGTCCATGGAACGCGGTCATCCCGGCGTCAAAGACCGGCGCGAGGTCCGGATGTTTGCCGATGTAGTCAAACATGGGCTCACCGTACACTCCCACGCAGCCGGACTCTCCGGTCCTGACGGCATGATCCAGTCCGTCCCAGGCGGCGAATACGCGGTGAAACATCTGCGCTGCAGGCCGGAAGGTACCCTCCGCGTCACTCCTTAGGGCAGCCGACAGCGGTGTCTGATCGAAGCTGCGATCGTCGGCTTCCCGAAAGACCCCGTAGCTTGCGGTGAATCGCAGCAGGCGATAGAGCGATCGCTCGTGGGTCCGCGTCAGTTGCGCCAGTTTTGTCACCGGTTGCGGCGCGCCCGGCTCGATGTGGTCCGAGACCCCAAGATCTCCGATGGTGCAAATGGCTCGGCTCAGCGCCACGCCGGTGAGCATGCGAGTTAGTTGTTCGGTCTCTGCTGAAGCCACTGGACCCCCTGGATGTATGCTTTTCCTGGTGAGTGTAGTCGAAGCCGATCGATGCGATCCCCCTGCAGTGGATATTCCGGCGAACTGCGTGCAGACTGCCGGTAGAATTGATCCCTCCGCCGAACAGGAATGAGCACCATGAGTAAGGGCTTGGACAAAAAGCGGGAAGAGAAGAAAAAGCCAGCCAAGACGCTGGAAGAAAAGCGGGCGGCGAAGAAGGCGAAGAAACAAGAACGCGGCCGCTAGCCGCCGCGACAACCAGCCTGCGCCCTAAAAAGGCGGCGACCTATCGCGGCCGCCGCCTGAAGCACTGTCACACAATCCGGCAACCAGTGGCAGTCGTCCGACAGGGAAGTGGGTGGGGAAAACCGACTGCGCCCTCAAGTTAGCAAATCCCTTCCGCAGCGCTATTGTGCGAACGTATTGGAAATTGCCGGATTCTGCGGTCATGAAAATTCAACACTCAGGATTCCCGTTCGGCCGCTTTTAAGCCATTGGGAACCGGCGCAGAATACGCCCAATAAGGAGTGCACCCCATGACCGAAGCTCAAACGTTTGTAAAGAACATCGAGGCTATCCGCACCAAGGCCCGGGCAGATCTGACCGCAGGAGCCGTGACTGGCAATTACCAGGGCAATGTCGAGCAGGCTATCACTCTGCTGAATCATGCCGTGGCCACCGAGATCGTGTGCGTGCTGCGATACAAATACCATGCCGTAGTCGCGACTGGCATTTCCAGCGAGGCGGTGAAGGCGGAATTTGCTCAGCACGCAAAGGAAGAGGAACAACACCTCGATTGGCTGACGGAACGCATCAACCAGCTCGGCGGCAAACCCAATATGAATCCGGAAGGCCTCGCCTTGCGAGCCGGGTCTCAGTATGTCGAAGGTGAAAACCTGGTCGACATGATCAAGGAGAATCTGATCGCAGAGCGCATCGCCATCGAGACCTATCGGGACATGGTGCGATACTTCGCGGACAAGGATCCCACTACCCGGATTTTGCTCGAGAAGATCCTGGCACAGGAGGAGGAGCATGCGAACGACATGCACGACCTGCTGGTCGACCACGAAGGCCGGCCGATGCTGAAAAAATAGTCATCGGCATGAGTCAATTCAATTTGCAACCGCCCACGGAGGCGCAGCGCAAGCAAATCACCGCGCATTTGACGCCCAGGGAACGTGATGTCCTGCTGCAGCACGGCACCGAGGCAGCCTTCTGCGGCGTGTTCCTGGACAATCACCAGGATGGCGTTTACTGCTGCCGTTTCTGCGGGCTGCCGCTATTCAGATCCAGCGCCAAGTTTGATTCGGGCACCGGGTGGCCGAGCTTTTTCCAGCCCTTTGCGGAAACTCATATCCGTCGAATTCGGGATACAAGCTATGGCATGGTGCGGGTCGAAGAAGTTTGCGCGCGTTGCGGCAGCCACCTGGGGCACATATTTCCTGACGGCCCGGCGCCCACTCGCGAACGCCACTGCCTCAATTCGGTTTCGCTCTCATTTACCCCCAAGGGGCAGCCCTTGCCCGACGTATTAAACCGCGGCGCGCCCGAGGGTCTCGTCGATCCGGGGTAGGAACGCAACGATCCGGGTGATTCGTGAAAAAATTCAAGCACGAAGCGGAGTTATTTAAAGCAGCATTGCTCGCTGGGGTTGAGTACGCGGAGGGCCGCAAGGCAGTCGAGTTCGAGGCCACGGATTCGGCGAGCGATAAAGCGCTCTATATCTATCGATTGCTGGTACACGACAAGGTCATCGCCCCGATGCCCGAAGAGCAGGTCGGCGACAAAATGGTGCGACACCGGCTGGCTGCCTGGTATGCACACCAATTGCCACAGGGACACCCGCTGCTGGACTAGGCACCGCGCTCGCGGCGCCATTGGTAAACTGCGCTCATCAACGGAGGTCTGATGCAATGAAAGTGTCATTTTCGTGCCGGGGCATGCAACTCTCAGTCCTCGCACTGGCATCGACCGCCTTCGCCGTCCCCATGCTCGCCGCGGACGAACCCGCCTCCAGCCCCGCCGTAACCGCCCCTCAAATGATCGACGCGTTCGAGGGCACCTTTGGTGCGCACGCGGGCCAGCGCAGGAACCACACCAAGGGTCTGTGCGCGGCCGGCGAGTTTGTCGGCACATCCGACGCGGCCGCCCTTAGCCGCTCGGCGCTCTTCTCCGGCAAGTCCACGCCCGTGATCGCGCGTTTCTCAATCGGCGGCGGCGACCCCGATGTGCCGGACGCGGCGCCGGCTCCGCGCGGTATGGCACTGGAGTTTCATCTGCCCGGGGGCGCATTGCAGCACATCACCATGATCAACGTGCCGATCTTCGGTGCCACCTCGCCGTCGTCCTTCCGCGATGCCATCGTTGCCGCCAAGCCGGATCCGAAGACCGGCCAGCCCGATCCGGAAAAGCTCAAGGCCTATGCTGCCAGCCATCCCGACGCGATGGCGCTGACGGAGTTGTCGAGCCATCACCGCCCGACCGCCAATTACTATCAGACCACGTACTTCAGCATCCACACCTTCAAGTTCATCGACGCCAAGGGAGCCGAGCATCCGGTGAAGTGGCGCTTCGTCCCCCGCGATGGCACCAAGGAGCTGACGGCCGCGGAAATGAAGACCGCGCCGCACGACTTTCTTGAGCAGAATCTGATCGCACGCGCTCGCAAGGGGCCGGTGCTGTGGGACATGATTGTCTACGTCGGCGAGCCCGGGGACCCACAGGACAATCCGACGCTGGCGTGGCCGGAGACTCGCAAGCATTTCACCGCCGGCACGCTGACCATTACCGAGGCGACACCCCAGCAGAAGGGCCTGGCCTGCGAGCCGATCAACTTCGACCCGTTGGTCATGGCCGATGGCATGGCCCCGACCAACGATCCTATCCTGCTGTTCCGCTCGCCGGCGTACGCGGTCTCATTCGGAAAGCGCCTGTCCGGTCAGTGAGCTCCCGGGCGGCGTCTACTTTGCTGGATGCGGTTTGACGCCGGTCCAGGTCCAGGCCTGGATCTTCCAGCCGCCGGCGGTTCGATGCAGGGCGAAGGTCATCTGACCTTCTTCCTGCGTCGGCGCGCCGTGCTGCTTATAAGAGTTATAGAGTCGGAACGACCGCGTAGGCGTAGTTACCGTCCACCTCGGTGCGCGTGGTATCGCTGTACTTCACATTGCCGTCCGACACTCCCGTGGCCTGCGCGTGCTTATCATATGCGGCTGCCCAGGCGTGTCCCGCGTGCGGCCCCGTCCATCGATACGGAGCAAACTCATCGGTGATCGAGACGCTTCCGGCAGCGTAAGCGGCATCGACCGCCTTGGCATCGCCGCTGTTGAAGGCGTCGATGAATTGATGGATGGCATTGCTCACATCATCCGCCGGGGCCGCCAAGGCCGCGGGAATCAAAAGGAGACTTGCAAGGGTGACAATGGCTTTCGAGATCAAGGTTTCCTCCCCGTCGTGCTACAAGAGCTCAGATGCGCTTTGCATTCCCCGCATGGACGATATCGCGCTGGGCTCTTTCGAGGGGACCCCCGTTTCACCCAGATGCTCCGCAAACTCAAGCTGCCGGCATGATAGTCATTGGGTCGCGCCGCTGTCATTGCTGACGATGAGGCTCGACACATTCACCGGTTCAAAGTCGCCCAGTGTCAGGCTTTTCAGGCAGGCCAGGTCATCGTCATCCCAGCGGGCATCGGGGGTGCCGATCAGACCGCCGCTCTGCCCGTTGTCGGCCAGAATGATTCCGTAGTTACGAAGCGCCGTGATGATGACGGCCGCCTGCGGGCTCGTGGCGGCACAGGTGGGATTCGCAACCGATGCCTTGAGCCGATAAATCTCGCCGGCGGGTCCGGACATCGTGCAGCTGGCGGGCGGGGAGGACTGAGAAATCTGGCTTTCGGTTGCGATGGATCCGCCTCCCGAAGCCGTGCAGCTACCGACGCCCGCAGTCTCGGTGGCGGGCCAGACCCAGTAGTTGAGCATGTTCGTGAGCGTGAATCGCGTCGGATGTTGCACGATTCCATTCGGCGCAGTCGGTGTGCCGGTGCCGATGACCTCATCCGCATTGAGCAGCAGCGGAGCCACCGGCAGGCCGGCAGCATCCGAGGTGCCGTTGCCCTGAGTCGTCAATGCATTCGAGGTCACGTCGGGCCAAAGCGCATTGGAGGAATCCGTCCACGGACCGCCCTGATAGATGCCTTGCCACATCTCATAGAGCGCGGGCGTGTGCCCGCCGCCGGCCGCCACATAGACGAGGACGTGCCGATCTCCGGTCGAATCGCTGGTGCCCTCCACGGGAGCGTAGGGTGGGATCGGGGCGGATGAGAAATAGGACTGATAGAGGGTCGTCGTCACGGACACGTCCGCCTCAGTGCTGGGAACCTGTATGGCGGGAATGCCATTGGGGAACGAGCCGCTGCCGCCGAAGAACGGCTTGATGGTTGCAGTCAGGTAGCCACTGTAGATGGGCGCGGCCGGGGAGGCATCCACGGGTAGCCCGCTGGAAGCTGCATCCACCCGATGGTGAAAAATGGACGTCGAGGGAAATATCGTCGCAAGGAATGCGCTGCTGCCGTTGATGGCAAAACTCACCTGGGCGCTCGCCTGCGCGTGCGCAGCGTCGCTGACGACAATGAGTGGACTGTAGGTGCCCTGACCACCGATCAACGCACTGCTGACGACCCCGGTCGAGGCGTTGATCGACATCCCTTCAGGCAACGGCGGATTATTGGAAGTAATGCTGATCGAAAACGTGTAAGGCGGCGTGCCGCCCGTGACGCCCATCGTGCAGCCAGCATAGGCCATACCCTGCACGCCGTTCGGACAGGCTGTCGTGGTCACTGTCAGTGTTCCGCCGGAAGAAGAGCCGCTGCTCGAGGATGACGAACTCCCACTGCTCGAGCTGCCGGAAGAGGAAGAGGAAGAAGAGGACGACGATGACGACGAGCCGCCGCTGGAAGACGAACCGGAGCCGTCATTGCTGCTGCTACCGCCGCCGCCGCAGCCAGCCAGCGCGAGATACGCGACCAGAACCAATGGCCCGAACGCAATGCGGCGCATAGCACCTGTCTCTGTGGTAGCGGGATGAGCGGCGCTAGTGCTTATAACCGCAAAGCTCGTGCCGGCGAAAATGTCGCCGTCCGGTGACTGGGTAATCGCGATGTGCGTCACATTTCCAGGCGCACATGCGGCGTGGGCAAAGCGGCACCGGAGAACGATCAAGGCGGTATGCTGGGCGCCTCGCAAGGAGTGAAAATGACTGATCTGTCGGCCTTTCCGATCACCCGCAAGTGGCCCGCCGCACATCCGGACCGCCTGCAGCTGTACTCGCTGCCCACGCCCAATGGCGTCAAGGCCTCGATCATGCTCGAGGAGATCGGGCTGCCGTACGAGCCCCACCTGGTGAATTTCGACAGCAACGATCAGGGCTCGCCGGAGTTCCGCTCCCTGAATCCCTACGGGAAGATTCCAGCCATCCTCGATCCCACTGGGCCGGAGGGCAAGCCGCTGGCGTTGTTCGAATCCGGCGCCATCCTCATTTACCTGGCGGAGAAGACCCGGCAGTTGCTGCCACAGACGCAGGCCGCTCGCTACGAAACCATCCAGTGGCTGATGTTCCAGGTGGGCGGCATCGGCCCCATGTTCGGTCAGGTGGGATTCTTCAACAAATTCGCCGGCAAGGATTTCGAGGACAAGCGTCCTCGCGACCGATATGTCGGGGAGGCCAGGCGACTGCTGGGCGTGCTCGATCAGCGCCTCGCGGGCCGCAGCTGGATCATGGGCGAGCTGTACAGCATCGCCGATATCGCCATTTTTCCCTGGGTTCGTAACCTGATCGGCTTCTACGCGGCAGGGGAGCTCGTGGGGATCGCCAACTACCCGCAAGTTACCCGAGTGCTGGAGGCATTCCTGGCGCGTCCAGCCGTGGCCCGCGGAATCACCATCCCGGCGCGCGCATAACATCCTGAGCGCGTGGATTCGGCGCGCGCCTGACAGCACGCGCGCGACGCGGATCTTGCTTCTTTCCGACACGCGACGGCGTCGCTTTACATTGCCGCAGTCCGGCCGTTACCTTCACGAGCGTTTGTCGGAGGTTTGGCGGAGGATTAAGAGCTGGGCAGTCTGATTATTCTCGACCTGATGGGGGGCGTTGCGCTGCTGCTGTGGGGCCTGCATATGGTCCACAGCGGGATCGTTCGCGCGTATGGCTCCGGGTTGCGGCGATTTCTCGGCAAGGCCCTGCGCAATCGCTTTCTGGCCTGTGGCGCCGGCATCCTGGTCACCGCGCTGTTACAGAGCAGCACCGCCACCGGTTTGATGACCGCCTCCTTCGTCAGCGGCGGCGCCGTCGATCTGGTGCCGGCGCTCGCCATCATGCTGGGCGCCAATGTCGGCACCACCCTCATCGTGCAGCTGCTGTCATTCAATGCCTCGGCCATCGCCCCAGTACTGTTCCTGGTGGGCGTGATTGCCTTCAAGCGCGGCGGCCAGCCTCGCACGCGGGATTTGGGCCGGGTGGCGATCGGCATCGGCCTGATGCTGCTGTCGCTGCATATTCTGCTCGATACGCTGGCGCCCGCCGAGAGTGCGCCGGTGGTGCGCAGTCTGCTGACCGCGATGACCGGCGATCCGGTGCTGTGTCTGCTGGTGGCGGCGGCATTGACCTGGGGCGCTCATTCGAGCGTGACGGTGGTGCTGCTGGTGATGTCGCTGGCTTATTCGGGATTCATCACCCCGACGGCTTCCATTTCGCTGATTCTCGGCGCCAATCTGGGCAGCGCCATCAATCCGCTGGTGGAAGGCAGTCGCAGCGACAATCCGGCCAGTCGTCGCCTGCCGCTGGGCAACCTGATCAATCGCCTGGTCGGTTGCGCCGTCGTGCTGCCCTTTGTGCAGCCCATCGCCGCGCTATTTTCGCGATTCGAACACAATCCGTCGCGCATGGCCGCGGACTTTCACACCGCCTTCAACGTCGCGCTGGCGCTGGTCTTCATCCTGCCGCTGGACGGCCTGGCGCGGTTTCTGACGCGGCTGCTCCCGCAGCGAACCAAGCCGATCGAGCTGTCGACGCCGCTTTATCTTGACGAGGCGGCGCTCGCGACGCCTTCGGTGGCGCTGGTATGCGCGGCACGCGAGACGCTGCACATCGGCGACATCGTCGAGACCATGCTGCGTCAGGCGATGGTGGCGCTGCTGACCGACAACCGGGAACTGATCGCCGAGATCTGCCGCATGGATGACGCCGTGGATCAGCTCGACGAAGCCGTCAAGCTCTACGTCACCAAGATCACGCGCGACAGCCTGGGCGAGCGCGACGGGCAGCGGGCCATGGAGATCATCTCCTTCTCGATCAATCTCGAGCATGTGGGCGACATCATCGATAAGAACCTCATGGAGCTGGCCAGCAAGAAGATCAAGCAGAAACTGGCCTTCTCAAAGGAAGGCGCAGCCGAGTTGCGCGCCTTTCACCAGGAGGTGCTCGACAACCTCAAGCTCGGGTTCAGCGCCTTCATATCCGGTGACGTGGCGATCGCCAGGAAATTGATCGCCGAGAAGGCCGAATTGCGTGCCGCGGAATTCGCGGCGGCGGAAAGCCACCTGGCGCGATTACGGGAGGGCAGGCCCGAGAGCATCGAGTCGAGCTCGCTGCACCTGGATATCCTGCGGGACCTCAAACGGATCCACTCGCATATCTGTTCGGCCGCCTATCCGGTACTCGAGCGATTGGGCGAGTTGCAGCCCAGTCGTCTGCGGGGCTGAAGGGCTATCATAGGCCCTTCTCAGTGCTCATGAGGGTGGATACTCCATGATCTCACCAGCCTTACAGTCATTCATCTCGCAGGCGATCGAGCATGGTTGCTGCGAGAATACCGAGCCTGCCGACTGCGTTCTCAAACTTGCACCGCTGATGCTGGAATTGATCGATCACGCCGGCGCCTTTCTGGAACCGCAGCATTATCGCAGCGAGCCCGATCACTACGCCCGCAACTTGGTATATGCCACGCCGGACGGCGATTTGTCGCTCTATACGCTGGTGTGGCTGTCGGGCCAATGGACCCCGGTTCACGACCACGGCAGTTGGGGCGTCGTTGGCGTCGTGGAAGGCGTGCTCGAGGAGCGCGGTTACGTCCGTCTGTCACCGGACCGTGGCAGCAATGAAGGCATCAACCTGGTTCGTGGCGGTGTATCGCTGCTGGGACGGGGCGCGGTGACGAGCTTCGTACCCAATCCCGATCACATACACATCACCGGCGTGCCGCTGGAGCGGCCGCGCGTGGTCAGCCTGCACCTCTACGGCAGGACCATGAATGCCTTCAATATTTATGATGTGGCGGCAGGTACCCGGCGGACCGTGGAAGTGGCGCATAATGAGAGCTAGGCCGCGCCTATAAATGAGAAAGCCGGGCATTGCGCCCGGCTTTCTGGTTCCAGCTTTCCGTTACGGCGGGCGGGTTATTTAAGATTGAGTTCCTGGCCGGTCCAGGAGCCCAGCACGCGCCGGATCTTGCCGCGGCTGGCCGCTGCGTCGTTGGATGCGGCCAGCGTGCCCTCAACCTGCTTGGCGACGGCATCGCCCTTGGCGGTGGCGTCATCCAGCGCCGCCCAGTTCTTATAGGTGACCACGAGGTACACGTCCGGATCGTCCTCGCCACGCGGCTCGACGTTGATGACCTTGTAGCTGATGATGTAGCCGGCCTTCTTGGCCGCTTCCTGCTCTGCCTTCCAGGTGGTGTCGAGATACTTCATGTAGTCGTCGAACTTGCCGTACTCGGTCCTGATGGACGCGACGTTGACGACCGGTCCATCGGTGTAGGCATGATCATCCGCGATGGCTGCCATGCTGGTGCACGCCAGACCGATCGCTGCCGCCATAGCGACGAAATTTCGTTGTTTCATTGGAAAATCCCTTTCTCGAAAAGTTTGAATTGTTGGATTTCGACATCACTGCCGGTGAGAGAATCATACGCGCACATCATTCCGCCAGCAGCGACATCGCCATGGTGGTGGCAAACGAGTCGCCAGCCGCGATCAGGTTTATGCCCGGTTTGTCGCGGAAATCTCCCGAAAACCCGGCAGCGTCCGAAATCCCGTGCCAGGGCTCGATGCAGACGAATTGGGCGCCGGGTTTACTCCAGATGCCCAGGAAGGGCGCGTCGGCAAAGCTAACCTGCAGTCGCGGGCCCGCCGCGGCCCCATAGATCGCCGAACGGCTACGGATTTTATCCAGGATCAGCGCGTCGCCCTCAAACAACTCATCCTTCAGCAGCAGGCGCCGCTGCACGATGGGCGTCGGATGGCGATCCGGCGTCAGCAGGCCCGCCGAATCAAGACGCCGGACGGGATCCGGCTCATCGGCGGCAAACTCGATGAAATGCGCCGCGCGCGGCTGCCCGTACGGCAGCGGCCAGCGGAAGGCGGGGTGAAAGCCGAAGCTGGCCGGCATGGTTTCGGTGCCGCGATTGCGGATCGAGGCGGTCACGGACAGCGTGGGTCCCGTCAGCTTGAACTGCATATCCAGATTGAAACGAAATGGGTAGACCCGCCGCGTTTCATCGTCGTCGCTCAATCTGAAAACGGCTTCGGTGGGATCCGCACTCTCAGTCGAGAACATCCGGTTGCGCGCAAACCCATGGCGGGGCAGTGAGTAGCTCTTGGAGCCGAGGCGGTAGTTGCCGCCAACGAGCACGCCGACGATGGGAAATAAAATCGGTGCACGACCCGCCCACACGGCCGGATCGCCATTCCAGAGCAAATCGCGCCCATCGCGGTCTCTGAGCGCTGACAACTGCGCGCCCTTGGGATCGATATCGGCAGAAAGCTCGCCAGAACTGAGTCTCACCTGCGATTCGGGTAACGCTGTCATGGGTCGGTTCCTTGCGATCTAGAGTCGGGCGAACGCGTCGGCCACGATGCGTGCGATGCGAACATGCGCGGCACTCAGCGAATCAACCGATTGTTTCGAGCCATTCAAATAGCAGGCGATCAGTATGGGAGGCCGTCCAGGCGGCCAGCTGATCGCGAGGTCATTGACCGAGCCGCCATCGCCGGTTCCGGTCTTGTCACCAGTGACCCAGACGGTGGGCAGCCCGGCGCGCAATCTTGCCAGTCCCGTCTTGCAGTCCTTCATCCACGCAATCAGTCGTTGTCGTGACGGCGTGGCCAGCGCCGTACCGAGCAGCAGCGTGTTGAGCGTCGAAACCATGGCGCGTGGTGTCGTCGTGTCGCGCAGCTCGCCGGGGATGTAGTCGTTGAGAGTGGGTTCATTGCGATCCAGGCGGGTGGTTGGATCGCCCACCTTGCGCAGGAAAGCGGTCAGTCCCGCGGGACCATCGATCATCGACAGCAGCAGGTTGGCAGCCGTGTTGTCGCTTTGCTCGACGGCCGCGATACACAACTCTTCGACCGAGAAGCTGCCGGAGGGCGCGCGTGTGCTGGTGACCGGAGAGTAGGCCACGGGTTTGACACCCTCGATGGACACGCTCTTTTCGAGCGCGAGCGTGCCCGCGTCGGACCTGGAGAGAACTGCCGCCGCCAGCAGCCATTTAAACGTGGAGCACATCGGGAAGCGTTCGTCCGGCCGGGACTGCAGTGAGTGCCCGCTGCGGGTATCCAGCGCCATGACGCCGACACGGCCGCCAATGGACTGTTCGATGGTTCGGAATGGATTCGGCGACCCCGCAAGTGCGGCGGCGCCGACGATGGTACGTTCTGCGAGCAGCCCGCCGAGCAATCCGCTGAGCAGGCTAGCGCCGCCATATCTCAAGAAACCGCGCCGCTCGCGGTGCCGGATCCCTGTTGGCAACTCAGTTCTCCTGCAACGTCAGCGTGTGTTCGGTGGGTCCCGGCAGGAACGGCAGTGGCTCACCGCGTGCCCAGGCCAGAAAGCCCGCCCTATAGTAAGGCGAGAGTGGATGGCCGCTCTGGCCGCCCGGCATGTGAAAGTACCCCTGGCTCTCATAGCCCGGCGAGACGGCAAAGCGCTCCGACGCCCCTTCCTCGCCATCCTGCACGCGCGGCATGTTGTTGTCGCCCGGGAGCTGGACGGTCGGCATGTCGAGCAAGCCGCCAATCAGCGGCAAGGCGGGCGAAAGCGGGTGCCGGATCTCGATGGTGTTGCGCGATCCCCAGGTGCATTGGGCGAGTGTGCCGCAGGCCTGCCGGAGATTACCGATGGTCGTGTCGAGTTGCCCGAGCAGGAAATCGCGCCAGCTCGCGTAACGCGCCTCCAGCAGATGCATCGGCTGCTGCGTGACGAGCAGCCACAGGGCATGTTCAAACTGATCCGGAATCGTCAATCGATCGCGCTCGGGCACATTGAGCGCGCCCGTCAGCATGTTCCAGGCGGATCGTTCGCTGCGGTCGCGGAAGCCACGCACCAGCCGATAAGCCGCCGAATCCACACTCGCGCGGCCGTTCCATGTCAGCAGCACGGTCCTGAAGTCCGCGCGGCCCGGATGCTGGGCGATTGCGTCGGCATCCAGCAGTTGCAGCAGCAGATCGTGCCAGCGCTGCAGGAACAGTGCGCGATCATCGAGCTGGATGCCAAGCATGTCGGCCGGCGTCGCGGGAGTTGTGAGCGACAGCAGATCGTCTCGGATCTGGCGCGCACGCGCCGCCAGATCGTATTCGGCACCCAGCGTCGCCAGGTCGGCGCCGATCAATGCGGCCTGGCGCGGATCCGAGGTGACTCGCGCGTTGGCGGTCCAGATTCGCCCGGATGGCGGATCCAGCAGTTGCGGATGAGTCTGCGCGGTGGTCCAGGCGGTGGGATTGAGTGAACGACCCGCATCGGTGCTGGCCGGAATCCGACCGGCGATGGTCCAGGCGATGTGACCCTCACGGTCGCCCACGACCAGATTCTGGTGCGGGATGCCCATCTCCGGCGCCACGGCGAGTGCATCGGCAACCGAGGTCGCGCGTTCCAGCCTGATGAGTTCGAAGTTGGTGGCGGCGGGATCCTGCGCCAGCCAGGAGCCGAACCAGCAGCTTTGCCGCTCGGTGTCCTGCCGCAGCAGCACGCCCTGCGGGCCTGACTTCACATCGAGGGTCACATCGGCATCGCCATGGACGTGAATGACGTCGTGCACCGCGGTCAGCGCGATTGCCTCGCTGTCGGCGCACGGCACGCGCGCCACGTCCAGCCAGCTGCCATAACTGTTGGTGAAGCCCCAGGCGATGTGGCCGTTTGAGCCGGCCACCAATGCCGGAGTGCCCGGAAGCGATACGCCATTCAGGTCCAGCCCGGCTTCCCCATCCGCAGCCCTGGTACGCAGTCGTACGTGATACCAGGTGGCCGGTACCCGCTGAGCCAGGTGCATATCGCTGGCGATGAGCGCCGATCCGCTCTGCGTCAGCCGCCCGGCGACCGCAAAATTGTTGCTGCCGACTTCGGGCAGATGGGCGGCAGGCAAATCGGTGGTGGAACTCACCCGCGTCAGCGTTCTGACATCGAGTACATCGGGTGCCGGCACATCGTCCTCGTCGGCCGCCGCCGCCGGCGGCGTGAGGCTGCCATCGTCCGGCGCGTCCCACACCGTGTGTTGGGGATAAAAAAATCGCAGCGCGCATTGCCAGCCGGCCTCGCAGGCCTTGCCGCCGAGGCGGGCATTGATCTGGTGCCGCTGGATTTCGCGGCGAAAGCCGCCGGCCTGCAGATCCCACCACATGGCGTGCACCACCAGGATGGTGTCCTCGGCTCGCCAGGGGACCGGCGGCGAACGCAGCAGCCAGTATTCCCAGGGTCGACCGTGCAAGGCGGATAGGCCCGCGTTGACGCCGCGCGTGTAGGCCTCGAGCAGGGCGCGCACGTCGGGCGGCGCCTGCTGCACGATGGCTTGCGCGACGTGCCGGAATCCAAACAGCCGCGCCCTCTCGTCCTGTTCGAGCGCGACTTTCCCGAACAGCTCCGACAGCTCCCCGGCGGCCAGGCGCCGCGACAAGTCCATCTGGAAGAATCGGTCCTGCGCGTGCAGGAAACCGGTGGCGAAGGCGAGATCGCTGCGGCTGGACGCGGTGATGGTCGGTACGCCTCGCTTGTCGCGCTCGATGGTGACGGGCCCGGTCAGCTGGTCCGTCTGCGCGATGCCGTCCAGTTGCGGCAGCGAGGCGCGTAGCAAAGCCCACACCGCCCCCACTGCAATCAGGATCAACGCCAGCAGCGCGACGCCAATGTACTTCAGCATGGGCGTTCGGGGTCAGAGTGCTTCGAACACCACTTTTCCGCCCACCATGGTTAGCAGGGCATGGGTGCGGGCAATGTCGAGCGCATCGACCGAGAACACATCCTGCGACAGTACGACCAGGTCAGCATCCTTTCCAGGGACAAGCGTTCCGACATGATCCTCGCTGAAGGCCGCGTAGGCGGCGCTGCGGGTGTAGGCATCGATCGCTTCGCGCACCGTGACCCGCTCCCCGGGTACATAGATCTTGCCGGTGGGGACCGAGCCGCCCTGGTGCGCACCGTCCACGGGCAGGCCCGCGATGTTGGCGGTATCGGCTGACTGCCAGATTTGCCGCGTGACGGCCTGCTGCACGTTCACGAAGGGATCCGGCGGCCAGGCGCAGGGCCAGTCGGTGCCGAACACGACCACGGCGCCGCTGCCGAGCAGCGAGTGCCAGCGATCCGCCGGCGTCGGATCCGCAGGATCGTAGCCGGTGCCGATCTCCGAGCAGCAGAACAGCGGCTGTGCGCTCGCGATCACCTGCAACTGCGCGTAACGCGGCAGGTCGCTGTCGGTGACCAGAAAGTTGTGCTCGATGCGCAGTCGCCGATCGCGCGGCCCGTTGGTGCGAATCGCGTTCTCATAGGCGTCCAGCACCATGTGCACCGAATCTCCGCGCTCGGCGTGCGTCATGAGCTGGTAGCCGCGCCGGTCGAGTTCCAGTACCAGCGCGCGGTAGTCGGCCGGGGTGTAGACCAGCGGCGGGATGAATCCGCTGCTGCCGTCGGCAAAGAATTTCACCAGATTCGCGGACACCCACTCGTCGTGATAGCGACTGCGCGCCGTGTCCAGATCGGCAAGAAATTGCGGCGTGAGCTTGTGCGGTACGGCCACGGCGCCAAAGGCCGTGCGGGTGCGCACCGTCAGTTGGCCGCGATCGCGCAGCGCGGCATACAGCTCGATTTCCTTGAGGTCGCCCGTGGCATTGACGACGCTGGTGATGCCGAGCCGATTCAGGTACTGCGCGGCGTCGCGCAGCATCGCGAGTTTCTGTTCGGTTGAGTACTGCGCCAGCACCGCGCGTTCGATGACTTCCTGCCCCGCCTCGAGCAGCAGTCCGCCCGGATGGCCGCTGGCGTCGCGGATGATGCCGCGCTCCTCCTCGGGGTTGGCGACCGGCTCGTCGGTGATGCCCGCCAGCTCCAGTGCCCGGGTATTTACCCACAGCGCGTGCTCGGTCATATCGTGGATGATCAGGGGCCGATCGCTCACCGCGGCATCGAGCAGTGCCCGGCCCGGGATCGCCGGCGGTGCGGTGTTGAAATCGGCGCGACCGATCAGGAGCCGCTCATCGGGATGTGCTGCCGCAAAGGTCTTGATGGCGGCGGTCAGTTCATCGGGGTGATCCGGCGTGATGCTGTGGTCGGGATTGGAGAGGTTGAAGCCGTGGATTTCCATCGCGGCAAAGAGCATGTGCGTGTGCGAATCGATCAGGCCCGGGACGACGGTGCGCCCCTTCAAATCAATCACGTGCGCGTGCGGTTGCCGATGCGCCAGCACTTCCCGGTCGCTGCCGACGGCATCGATGCGTGCGCCGCGCAGCGCGAGCGCCTGCACCCACGGATGGGCCGGATCGGCCGTGTAGATATGACCGTGAATCAATAGCGTCGTATCCGCAGGGTAGGCACGGGTGACGCAGAGCAGGCATGCGGCGGCGAGGATGGGGGCGAGCAGTGCCCTGAATGCAATCATTTCGTAAGACTAACGCGGCCGTGGCTGCGACGCGGGGCTTTCTTTTAAGTAGTATCGGCGGCCTGGGAATGTATTCTCCGAAGCGCGAGCTGCCCTGTGCGGCACGTCATGGACGAATCACAGCGACTGCCACCCTCCAAGTTCAGCCCCCGGCCACTGGGTCCAAACCAGCTGGAGCGGGGCCGGCTGGTGGCCGAACTCGAACGGCATGCGCATGCCAAACTCGTGTTGATGCACGCGCCCGCGGGCTACGGCAAGACCACACTCATGGCGCAGTGGTATCAGCGGTTGTCGGCGGCCGGGCAGGGTACCGGCTGGGTCGGCCTCGATGACGATGACAACGATGCCGGTCGCCTCGCCACCGTTCTGAGCCTGGCGCTGGCGCCGAAAGCGCGCGGCGATGCGGATCTTTTCGATGCCGTGAACCAGTGTCTGCAGGCGCACTCCCGTTTTACGCTGTTCCTGGACGAGGAGGAGCGCATCACGGCACCCGACGCACAGCATCTGTTCGAGGTGCTGCTGAAGCTCTCGCCGGCGGACTTTCACCTGGTCATAGGTTCGCG
>Ga0302228_10001425_pt1 | contig 17608 bp, 15 predicted proteins | sample II_Palsa_N1_2_FD_193519 | JGI IMG/M metagenome (GOLD analysis project Ga0302228, IMG submission 193519) | Peat permafrost microbial communities from Stordalen Mire near Abisko, Sweden - II_Palsa_N1_2 | ecosystem: Environmental > Terrestrial > Soil > Palsa > Peat permafrost | place: Sweden...
ACTTTCGCGTGACAGGCGTGGTGGCGCATCTGGCGCGTCCGAGTGCCGGTGAGGGTGGTCCCGGCACCATCGAGTGGTCGGTATTCACGCCGGCACAACCGGGCGCGAATCTCTCGGGCGTCTACCTCCTGCGCGCCGATCCGGCACAGCTCCCGCGCGTCTTGCGGGACGCGCGCGCCGCGATCGCCAAGTTGGCGCCGGATGCGGTAGTCGAGCAACAGGCCAGCCAGACGATCGGCGATCTGCGGCAAGTCTATTTCCGTCAGGACCGCATCATGGCGGGAATGCTGCTGGGCGTGATCGTGGCTCTGCTGCTGGTCACCGCGCTCGGTCTCGTCGGTCTCGCCAGTTTCTGGGTGCAGCAACGGCGCCGGCAGATCGGCATCCGCCGCGCGATCGGTGCGACGCGTGGCGACATCCTGCGCTACTTCCAGACCGAGAACTTCCTGATCGTTACGTTGGGTATCGCACTCGGCATGTTGCTGGCGTACGCGTTGAACCTGTTGCTAATGACGCAGTACGAATTGCCACGACTACCGCTGTACTACCTGCCCGCCGGAGCCCTGATCTTGTGGGGACTCGGCCAGCTTGCCGTGCTGGGTCCGGCGTTGCGCGCTGCCGCCGTGCCGCCGGTGGTGGCGACGCGGTCGGGATGAAGCCGCGCACGCCACGCCATTTCAATCAGTAGGAAACAATGACTCAAGTACTCAAGGGGGCACGATGTTCGGCTATTACTTCGATCTGGCACGGCGTAGCCTGATACGCAGCCCGATTCTCACCGCGATGATGGTGCTGGCTATCGGGCTTGGCATCGGCGCGAGCATGACGATGCTCACGGTGCTGCATGTGATGTCGGGTGACCCGATACCGGAGCACAGCGGGCAGCTGTATTACCCGCATCTCGATGCACGTCCGCTCAGTTCGAAGGACGACAAGAATGCGCCTGACCCCAGCGCGAATCTGAGCTGGATCGATGCAAGCAATCTCTTGCAAGCTCATCGAGGAGATCGACAGGCGGCGATGGCGGGTGGAAGCGTTCTAGTGCGTCCGGCACAAACCAGTCTGCGGCCGTTTTTCGAGACGGGTCATTACATCACCGCGGATTTCTTTCCGATGTTCGACGTGCCGTTCCGCACGGGCGGCGGCTGGACGCAGGTGCAGGACGAGCAACATGAGCGGGTCGTGGTGCTCAATGGCGACCTTGCTCGCAAGCTGTTCGGCGACACGTCCGCTACCGGCAAGATCGTTCGGCTGCAGGACACCGACTTCCGGGTCATCGGCGTGCTGAATGACTGGTATCCGCAACCCGCCTTTTATGGCGATACGAGCGGCCATGCCTTTGGCAAGACCGATGAATTTTTCCTGCCGTTGACGACGGCGATGGATCTGAAATTCGACAGTAACGGCAATATGTCGTGCTGGGGATCGGGCGGAGATCAGCGCACCAGCGGAGAATGCACTTGGCTGCAATTCTGGGTCAGCCTGGATGGCCCAACCAAGGTGCATGCGTACCAGCAGTTTCTCGAGGATTACTGGCGCCAGCAACAAGCTCATGGTCGCTTCGCACGGCCGGTTGATGCAAAGCTCTATGGTCTGCTGGCATGGCTCGACCACATGCAGCTGGTACCTGGAGATGTGCGTCTGCAGCTGTGGTTGGCACTGGGCTTTCTTGCGGTGTGCATGGTCAACATTGTCGGCCTTCTGCTGGCCAAGTTTTTGCGCCGTAGTGGTGAGGTGAGCGTGAGGAGGGCGCTGGGTGCACGCCGGCGCGACATCTTCCTGCAGTTCGGCGTCGAGTCGGCCGTGATCGGTGTCGCCGGTGGCCTGCTCGGACTTGGCATCGCACAACTGGGGCTTTGGAGCGTGCGCCATCGTCCGGATGACTATGCGCATCTCGCGCAAATGGATGTTTCGATGTTGTTGGGCACCCTGGTACTGGCCATTGTAGCCAGCGTCTTGGCAGGTCTGCTGCCGGCCTGGCGTGCCTGCCGCATTACGCCCGCCCTGCAACTCAAGACCCAATAAGGTGATGTCATGCAACTGAGGCCGATCCTTTCCAGCCTGACGCGTCACAAGCTCACGGCGTTCCTTCTGATACTGCAAGTGACCTTCACGTGCGCGATTGTCTGCAACGTGATGTTCATGATTGCTACCCGCACCAGCCAGATGCGTCTGCCCAGTGGTATCGCGGAAAACGAGCTGGCCATGATCGACTCGGTGGGTATTGATGCGACCGAGAATCCGTTGGTCAGACACGAGCAGGATCTGGTCGCTCTGCGCGGCATCGCTGGTGTGAAATCGGCTGTGGTGGTAGATGCCTTGCCGCTCAACCGCGACAACTGGACCAACGGTATTACCACCGTTCCCGATGCCGATACACATGTGGGGGCGAGCGCATACAACGGCACACCCGGTGAACTGCAGACGCTTGGCCTGCACCTGATCGAGGGGCGTGATTTCCAGGCCGATGAATACATCGCCGAAGATGTGCCGCATGGTTACAAGGGTATCGACACGGTACCCGTCACCATCGTGACCCGGGCATTGGCCGAGCAATTGTTTCCGGGGCAGTCCGCACTGGGCAAGGATATTTACGCGAGCGGGACTCACCCCACCCGCATCGTTGGGGTAGTCGATCACATGCTGCGTCCAGCGTTGCGCGATCCGGCTACCAATGAATACGCCATGCTTTTCCCAATGAAGCCCGATGACAGCGAGGTCACCTACGTGATGCGTACTGCACCGCACGACCGTGAGCGTGTGCTGAAAGAAGCTTCCGCCGTGCTGGTCCGGCTTAATGGCAATCGCATCCTCAAATCGCCACAAACATTTACTCAGGTGCGTGACAGCTATTTTCATCGCGACCAGACCATGGTCGGGTTGTTACTGGTGGCGGGTCTTGGCCTGCTTTTCGTGACAGCCCTTGGCATTGCTGGCCTGGCCAATTTCTGGGTGCAGCAACGACGTCGACAGATTGGCGTTCGCCGCGCGTTGGGCGCCACGCGCAGCGACATTCTGCGTTACTTCCAGACCGAGAACTTTTTGATCGTCAGTGGCGGAATCGTGCTGGGCATGGCGCTGGCGTTTGCGCTGAATCTTACACTGATGAAGTTCTACGAGCTGCCACGTCTGCCGCTTTACTACCTGCCTATCGGCGCATTGGCGCTGTGGCTGCTGGGGCAGCTAGCCGTACTGGGCCCGGCGTTGCGAGCTGCCGCGGTGCCGCCGGTGGTGGCGACTCGGTCGGTCTGAAGAACCATGCACTCTGGCACGGGAGGATCGGCGCGTCGGGGGGCACAATCGGGGTTCACATTCTGGGAGAGGTGCTTGATGAAAACGCTACCGTTGTTGATTGCGATGAGCCTGCTGGGCTCGATGACTCTTGCGGCATCCGTGCAGGCGGCTCCTGCGACGCAGGCGGCGTCGATGAGTGTGGCAAGTCGTGTGGCGGCGCTCAATGCGTTGCTGGCGGAGCAGTGGCAGCATCAGTTGGAGAGCAGCCCGGAGTTCGCCACCACGCTCGGCGATCTTCGCTACAACAGTTTGTGGAGCGATGCATCGCTGGCGCATGTGGCGAGCGAACGCACGATTACCGAGAATTTCCTCAAGCGTTTCGAGGCAATCGATACGACTGGTTTCTCCGACAGCGACGCGCTCAACCAGCAGCTGATGGTGCGCCAGCTCAAGGACGGCCTGCGCAGTACCGATCTCAAGCTGTATGAAATGCCGCTGGATCAGATGAGCGGCGCGCATATTGCGCTGGCCGGTTTCGTCAGCTCGATCCCGTTCGACAACACGAAGGAATATGACGATTACCTCGCCCGCCTGAAGGCCGTGCCGAAGTTGTTCGATCAGGTGACGGAGGTCGCGAAGCAGGGCTTGCGCGACAAGATGATGCCGCCGAAGTACGTGCTGGAAAAAGTCGTGGTGCAGATCGACAACATTGAGAAATCGGCCGGTATGGAGAGCGTGTTCGCCGAGCCACTGAAGCATTTTCCGGCGTCGGTATCGGCGGCTGATCAGAAGCGCCTGCACGACGCCATTCTCGCAGCCATCGATGACAATGTGCGCCCGGCGTACAAGAAGCTCGGCGAGTTTGTGGCGAAGGATTACGCGCCGCACGGACGCGCCGAACCAGGTATCTGGAATTTGCCGAACGGCGACGCCATTTACCGTTTCGACGTCGAGCAGATGACCACTACCAAGGAGACGCCGGAGCAGATTCACGCGCTAGGTCTGGCCGAGGTCAAGCGCATCGAAGGGTTAATGACGGGCATCGCCAAGTCGCAGGGCTTTGCTGATCTGGCCAGCTTTCGCGCCTCGCTGAAAGCCAATCCGAAGACCCATGCGACGTCGCGTGAGGACATCCTCAATCGCTATCGTGGCTATCTGGCGCAGATGCAGCCGCAGTTGCCCAAGTTCTTCGGTCTGTTGCCGAAAACCAAGGTCGTGGTGGTGCCGGTTGAAGCCTTCCGCGAGAAAGAGGCTGCTGCTGCCGAATATCATCAGGGCACGCCGGACGGTTCACGGCCCGGGCAGATTTTTGTCAATACCGGCGACTTCGCCAATCGCAGCGTGCTGACGATCGAGTCGACCGCCTACCACGAAGGCATTCCGGGTCATCATCTGCAGATATCGATTGCGCAGACGCTGCCAGCGCTGCCGCCGTTCCGCCAGCAGGGCGGCTACACCGCCTATATCGAGGGCTGGGCGTTGTATTCCGAGCAACTGGGCAAGGACATCGGTTTCTATCAGGATCCGCTGTCCGATTACGGCCGTCTCTCCGACGAGTTGCTGCGTGCCGATCGACTGGTACTCGACACCGGCGTGCACGACAAGCACTGGACGCGCCAGCAGATGGTCGATTTCTTCCATGCCCATTCCAGCGAGGACGAACCCGACGTACAGGCCGAGACCGATCGCTACATCACCTGGCCGGGCCAGGCGCTAGCGTACAAGACCGGTGAGTTGAAGATTCTCGAGCTGCGTGAGCGGGCGAAAAAGGAACTGGGCAGCCAGTTCGACATCCGCGCGTTCCACGACGAAATCCTCAATGGCGGCGCGCTGCCGCTGGACGTGTTGGAGACGCGGGTCAATGCGTGGATTGCGGCGGTGAAGTCAGGCAAGGCGCCGGCACATCCGGCGGCGGCTGCGAGCTGATCCAGGTGCGCTGCCCGGGCATGGTTCGGGCAGCGCTTTTGATCACGTCATACGGGGAGTTGTGATGCGACGACTGATACTTGGCGGAACGCTGGTGTTGGCCAGCATGCTGACTCAGTCGGCAATGGCTGACTGGAAATATCAGTTCAACTCGGACGACAGCCTGAGTTGGCGCATCGCTGGTCACGCGTTGAAGCTGCACTCGGATAACACCACAGGCATCGTGGTTACCAAAATCGGTGCCGATCCGGTCTGGGGCTTGCAGAAGGGCGATGTCATCGTTGCCGTTGACGATTATCCGGTGAAGCACGTGAGCCAGCTGATGGATCGATTGCGTGCGGGTAGCCCCTCCAGCGTCAAGTTGCATGTGCGTCGCGGTGCCGAATCATCCGTGTTGACAGTGACGGCGGCTGAGTACGGGCAAGTGGTCTCGCCTACTGCGCCCGTACCGCTTAAGCCATCGGCCCCATCCGCTCCGTCTGTACCGGCCACATCGCCTGTGATGGAGAGCGGTTGGTATACCTATGAGCACGATACCGATGACAGCCTGAGCTGGCGCATCCCCGATCATGTATTGAAGCTGCAGTCGGATAACACGACCGGGATTACGGTTACCAAGATCAGCCCCGATGCTTTGTGGGGTTTGCGGCAGGGCGATGTCATCACCGCGGTCGACAATCATCCGGTGAAGCACGTGAACGAGTTGATGGCACAATTGCGTGCGAGCAGGCCCGTCGCGGTGAAGCTGAATGTGCGTCGTGGCAACGCCACGTCGGTGATTACCGTGGCCGCTGCCGACTATTCACGTATCGTATCGCCCGGACAACCGGCCTCACCCAGTAAATGACCTCGTGCATACATTTCGTTGCCATCGATACCCCACTAGTCCGATAGTCATGCAAACCTTTGGGCTCGGAGCGGCATCTATGTCCGCATGTGCAGAAAAAAAATGACGCGTAGCGTACTCATCATTGACGACAACCCGGCTGTTGGCGAGGCGCTTTCGCTGGCACTGTCGTTGAACGATATTCGACCACTCACCGCGTTGACGCCTGATGAAGGCCTGGCGATGCTGCAGCACGAGTCGATCGACGTGGTGATTCAGGACATGAATTTCACCGCCGACACCACGTCGGGCGAGGAGGGCGTGGCACTGTTTCGGGCTATTCGCCAGCAGCATCCGGATCTGCCGGTGATTCTGCTGACGGCCTGGACGCATCTGGAAACTGCCGTCGAGCTGGTCAAGGCTGGCGCGGCGGATTATCTGGCCAAGCCGTGGGACGACAGCAAACTGATCGCCACGGTGGAGAATCTGCTGGAGCTGTCGGAGTCCACCCGTGAGGTGGCGCGCACCCGGCGCGAGCGCAAACGTCGGCGCGAGGCGCTGCAGGGCAAATACGAGCTGGACAATCTGGTATTTGCCTCCGAAGCGATGGCGCGCACGCTGGAACTGGCCTGCCAGGTCGCCAAGGCTGACGTACCGGTGCTGATCACGGGTCCCAATGGCACCGGCAAGGAGCGGATTGCTGCGATCGTGCACGCCAATTCGGCCGTGCGGCGCGGCGCGTTTGTCGCGGTGAACTGCGGCGCATTGCCGGGTGAGCTGATTGAAGCCGAGCTGTTCGGTGCCGATGCGGGTGCCTACACTGGCGCCAACAAGGCACGCGAGGGCCGCTTCGAGCTGGCCGATGGCGGCACGCTGTTCCTCGACGAGATCGGCAACTTGCCGCTACCCGGCCAGATGAAGCTGTTGCGCGTGCTGGAAACCGGCCAGTTCGAGCGGCTTGGTTCCGGTCGTACGCGACAGGTGAAGGTGCGCGTGCTGAGTGCGACCAATGCCGATCTCAAGGCAATGATCCGCGCCGGCACTTTTCGCGAGGATCTTTACTATCGGCTCAACGTGATCGAGGTCAACCTGCCGCCGCTGACCGAGCGCAGCGACGACATTCTGCCGCTGGCGGAATTCTTTCTGGGTGGCCGTGCCGAGATCGGGGATGCGGCGCGCGATGCGATGCTCAATTATCCATGGCCCGGTAACGTACGCGAATTGAAGAATGCGATCGAACGCGCGGCGCTGCTCGCTGGCGGCGTTCCGATCACACCCGAGTTGCTGAATCTCGCGCCGCATGTTTCTACTGCCACGCGCAATCTCGACGAACCGAGCCGCGAAACGGTGGAAGCCGCGCTGCACAAGGCCGATGGTGTCGTCAGCCGCGCGGCGCAGAACCTCGGACTATCGCGGCAGGCGTTGTATCGGCGAATGGAGCGCTATGGTCTGGCGGCACCGGCCTGATGGTATTGGCATGGCCAAATGAAACGCCAGGGAGCGTCGCATGTGGCGTCGCCTGAATTCACTGCAGACGCGGCTCACCGTGCTGTTGGCGCTGGCCAGCGTGGCCGGCGCATTCATCTACGCGGGCGTTACGCAATGGCCGCTACCGCAGCTGCTGACATGGATGCAGACGGAGCTAACGGTCAACGATTCGACGGTACCACTTGCAGTCAAGGCAGCGCCGGTAACGCACCTGGGCATCTACAGCGCGCTCGGTATTTGTGCAGTGCTGTTGCTGCTACTCGCGTCCTGGCTGGCCGGCCAGGCGATGGCGCCGGTGAGCCGCCTGTTGCGCGCGCTGGAAGGTGCCGTAGCCAGCTATCGCGACGGTGATTTCAGTATTTCCATCGCGATCCATCGTCGCGATGAACTGGGTGAACTGATTCACATGCACAACGCGCTGGGTCAGACCCTGCGCGAGCAGCGCCAGCATCTGGCGCAGCGCGAGCTGCTGCTGGATACCGTGGTGCAGAACACACCGGTTGCCCTCGTGCTGACCGATAGCGTCGGTCGCGTGGCCTACGCCAATATTGCCTCGCGACATCTTTTCAACGAGGGACGCAGCCTGCACGGGCTGGAATTTGCCCGATTACTGGACGGTGTGCCCGAGGCGCTGCGCCGCGCAGTGGAAGACGGCGAAGACGCTCTTCTCAGTGTGGAAATGGACGGCAGCGAGGAAACCTTCCACATTTCGCAGCGGGCGTTTCGCCTGCAGGGCCGGCCACATCGGTTGCAGCTGTTCCGGCGGATGACGCGCGAGCTGTCGCGACAGGAAGTAGCGACCTGGAAGCGGGTGATCCGCGTGATCAGCCACGAGCTCAACAATTCCCTGGCGCCGATTTCCTCGCTGGCACACTCCGGTGCCGAGCTGGCGCGGCGCGGCGATGTCGATCGGCTGCCTGGCGTGTTTGCCACCATCAGCGAGCGGGCCAAGCACCTGCACAGCTTCATCTCCGGCTACGCCAGCTTCGCCAAATTGCCGACGCCGCTGTCGGTCGCCATCGAATGGGCGCCTTTCCTGGACGGACTGGCGCTGCACTGCAATTATCGCCTCGCCTCGCCCGCGCCGACGCGGCCGGGCCACTTCGATGCGGTACAGATCGAGCAGGTACTGATCAACCTGATCAAGAACGCGCATGAGTCAGGCAGCGCGGAGGACGATGTCACGCTGTCCATCATCGAGGTCGGCCGCGATTTGCGCATCGAAGTGGCTGATCGCGGGCCGGGCATGACCGAAACCGTGCTGGCGCAGGCGTTGCTGCCGTTTTATTCGACCAAGCGTGCCGGTACCGGGCTGGGTCTGGCCCTGACTCGTGAAATTGCCGAGGCGCACGGTGGCCGCGTGCTGCTGGCGAACCGCGAGGATGGCGGCTTGCGCGTCACACTGCTGCTGCCGCAGACCGCTGTTGTTCGTTAGCGGCGAGCGCCGACAGTGCGCGTAACAACAGCTCGCCTATACTTGTGACTTCGTCACGGATGGGGACAGGCAATGGGTCAGATTCTCGCGTTAGTCATCGTATTGGTCGTCGTGGTCACCCTGGCCAAGCTGGTGCGCATCGTGCCGCAGGGTTTCGAGTGGACGGTCGAAACCTTTGGCAAATACACGCACACGCTAAGCCCCGGTCTGCATCTGCTGATTCCGATCTATCAGACGGTCGGCCGCAAGATCAACATGATGGAGCAGGTGCTCGATGTGCCCTCGCAGGACGTGATCACCAAGGACAACGCGGTGGTACGCGTCGATGGTGTGGTGTTCTATCAGGTGCTGGACGCTTCCAAGGCGGCGTACGAGGTGTCCAATCTCGAGCAGGCATCGCTGGCGCTGATCATGACCAATATCCGCACCGTGCTCGGCTCAATGGACCTGGATGAATCATTGAGCCAGCGCGACGGCATCAATGCCAAGCTGCTGCGCGTGGTGGACGAGGCGACGCATCCCTGGGGCGTCAAGGTCAACCGCATCGAGATCAAGGACATCGCGCCGCCGCGCGACCTGATCGACGCGATGGCGCGACAGATGAAGGCTGAGCGCGAGAAGCGTGCCAACATCCTCGACGCCGAAGGTTTCCGTCAGGCGGCCATTCTCAAGGCCGAGGGCGCGAAGCAGTCGGTCATTCTGGCGGCCGAGGGCGAGAAGGAGGCCGCGTTCCGTGCCGCCGAGGCGCGCGAGCGTTCCGCCGAAGCTGAAGCCAAGGCCACCACGATGGTGTCCAATGCGATCGCCGGTGGCAACGTCAACGCGCTGAATTATTTTGTCGCCAACAACTATGTCGAGGCGCTGAAAGAGATGGCTAAATCACCGAATCAGAAAATGCTGCTGCTGCCGATCGAGGCCACCGGCATTCTCGGTTCGTTGGCCGGCATCGCCGAGCTGGCCAAGGAGTCGCTGGGCCAGCAGCAGCGCTCGATCGCGCAGCCGCCGACGTCCACCCCGTTCCAGCCGCCGCAGCGCTGAGGCCGATGCCATGCCTTTTCCCGTGCATTACCTGTGGTGGATTCTCGCGCTGTTGCTGATCGGCAGTGAGGTGCTGCTGCCGGGGTATTTTCTGCTATGGATCGGTCTGGCAGCGGCAGCGCTAGGTGCGGTGCTTTTGCTGACGCCGCCGCTCGGGCTGCTGGTACAGGCGGTGCTATTTGCTGTACTCGCGTTTGCGGCCTGCGTGCTTTATGCCCGCGTGTTGCGACCCAAACTGGATAAGCGCGAGCCCGGTAGCGAGACGCTCAACCGTCGTGGCGAGCGCATGATCGGCCAGCGCTACGAGCTGATCGAACCGATTGTCAACGGTCGTGGCAAGGCGCGCGTCGGCGATGGCCAGTGGCTGGTGAATGGGCCGGATCTACCGCTCGGCAGCCTGGTCGAAGTCGTTGCGATCGACGGTACCACGCTGAAGGTACGCGCGGCGGCATGAGTGCGAATAGCGCCAGCAGCGGCGTGATCCATCCGTCGTTCGCCACCACCGCGATCAGCACGCGCATGGCGTTTTTGCTGGAGCTGGCACGCCGACTGCATCAGTACGGTGCGGCGTCACCACGACTGGAGATGGCGATTTCCAGCTCAGCGCAACGCTTGGGATTGCTAGCCGATGTATGGTCCAGTCCGACCGCCGTCATTATTTCGTTTACCGATCTGGGGCAGGGTGAGGAAGGCGTCGCACAGACCACCCAGGTTATGCGTCTGGCGCCCGGCGATGTAAATCTGGCACGGTTGTGCGAGGCGGATGAGATCGCGGATCAGGTAATTGCCGGGGAGGTCGGTCTGCGCGAAGGCTTTCACCGGTTGCGCGCACTGGGCCGGCCGGATACACGACGTGAACAGGCGGCGGTGATTGCGACCTACGGCCTGTCAGCGGCCTGCGTGGTGGCGTTGTTTCTGCACAGCGCATGGCCCGATCTTTTAACGGCCGCCTTCATTGGCTTGATCATTGGCAGCATCACCGTGATGGCGGCCAAGCGACCGCGACTGTCGATCGCCAGCGATGCGATCTGCGCATTGGTGGCGACCACGGTGGCGATCGTGGTCAGCGCCTTCGTGGTGCCGCTGGCGATCAAGTCGGTGGTACTGGCCAGCCTGATTGTGCTGGTGCCTGGCATGTCGCTGACCACGGCGGTGCGCGAGATTTCCAGCCAGCATCTGGTGGCTGGCATGGCGCGCATGGGCGGCGCGGTCGCAACCCTGCTTAAGCTGACCTTTGGCACGGTGGCGGCAACGACGCTATGCACGGCCGTGGGCATTCAGGCGCGCGATTACACGTTACCGCCGTTACCGGGTTGGACCGAATTGCCGGCACTGGTCATTGGCGCGTTCGGGTTTGCCATTCTGTTTCGTGCGGCTCGCAAAGACTGGCTGGTGGTGATGGGGGCGGTGATTGTCGGTTATCTCGCCACGCGCTGGGGTGGCAGGATTTCCGGTTCGCTGCCGGCGGCGCCGTTTGGTGTGTTTCTCGGCGGTTTTTTACTGAGTGCGCTGGCCAATTTCTATGCGCGCTTTGCCCATCGACCGGGTGCGGTGATTCGTGAGCCAGGGATTATTCTGCTGGTGCCGGGCAGCGTTGGTTTTCGCAGCATGTCGTTTCTGCTTCAACGCGATACTTCGCTGGGCATGGATACCGGCTTGCTGTTGCTGACTCTGCTCGTGTCGCTTGTTGGCGGACTGATGTTTGGTGAGCTGCTGGTTTCACCACGTCGATCGCTGTAAGTAAAGCCGGTTTTAGCGATCTTTTCTGAACGCGCATCTACGCGCATCTATAAGTTCTGCGTAAAGAAAAACACCGGCTCGAGGCCGGTGTTTTTCTTTACGGAACGGCGCTAGATAATCTTGCGCCAGAACTTGGTTGAATAGACCCGCTGGTCAGATCGCCAGATCCTTTTCCTTCTTGCCGGCCTTCAACGCATCGTTGAACCAATGCGGACGTTTGCCACGGCCGGACCAGGTCTGTGCAGGGTTGGCAGGGTTGCGATATTTCGGCGCCACCGGGCTGCCGGCGCGTTTGGCTTTGCCGCGAGCCTGACCAAAAATGTCTTCGAAGGTATAACCTTCGGCCTTGATCAGCGCGTGGACTTTATCGCGCAGCTTGACGACCTTTTCCTTGCTCAACTCGGTCTGGCGAATCTGCGCCTTGGTGATGAGGTCTTTGAGCTGGGTGTGATTGAGGTTTTTGATATCGACGGCCATGATGGATTCCCGGGTAAGAATGTCTGATTGAGACTGTTTGATTGGTTTTTGAATGATTCGTTTTAATGTGTTTTTGATTAAAGGGTCTGGCCAGTATGCAGGGAAGGCAGACCCGATCAATGGTGTTTCACCGGTGATTCTGGCTGATTTATCAAAGCATTGTAAAGGTAGGAGTATTGGCGTACCTATTTTCGGATAGCTGGTGATTAATTTGCGCCGGATCGATAACTGTCGCGAGCTATTGAAATGACCTCTGTGCCACCCGAATGACCGAAACGAAAATGGCCGCACATGGGCGGCCATTTCGATTAAGTCCGGGTGGGTCTGGTTGAGCGTGTTTAATCAGACACTTTTGCCGGGTGATTTCCGATTCAGCGAGTTAATCCAGTAGGGTGAACAGCTCGTCCTGGCTGACGGCGCGGCTTTCGCTGTCCTGCCGGGCGCGATATTCCAGCGTGCCTGCGGCCAATCCGCGCTCGCTTACCACCACCCGGTGCGGAATGCCGATCAACTCCATGTCGGCAAACATGCCACCGGGGCGCAGGCCGCGGTCGTCCAGCGCGGCCTCGATGCCGCGTTCGTTCAGTGATTGGTATAGCGCCTCGGCAGCGACGCTGACCTCCGGCAGGTTCTTCGGATTGATCACGCACACCACCACGCGCCATGGTGCCATCGCGTCGGGCCATACGATGCCGGCATCGTCATGGCGTTGCTCGATGGCAGCGGCCACGATGCGGCTGACGCCGATGCCGTAGCAACCCATGGTCAGCACCTTGCTCTGGCCATCGTCGTCGACCACGGTGGCCTTCAGGGCTTCGGCGTATTTCTGACCGAGCTGGAACACGTGGCCGACCTCGATGCCGCGCGCGATGTGCAGGATGCCGTGGCCGTCCGGCGAGGCATCGCCTTCGACCACGTTGCGCAGATCGGCGATGCGGGTAACCCGCGCATCGCGCAGCCAGTTGGCGCCAGTGAAGTGGCTGCCGTCGGCGTTACCACCGCAAACGAAGTCGGCCAGCATCGCGGCATCGCGGTCGACGATGACGGGGATGGTGTCGGGCAGGCCGACTGGGCCGATGAAGCCCGGACGCGTGCTGGTGGCGGCACGGATTTCCTCTTCCGAGGCCAGCACGGATTCCTCCGGTAGTTCGGTCAGCTTGCCGGCCTTTACTTCGTTGATCTCGTGGTCGCCGCGCAGGCACAGTGCCACCAGCCCGTCGCGGCCGCGCACCAGCAAGGTCTTGATGCACTGTTGTGGTGGAACCTTGAGGAACGCCGAGACCTCGTCGATGGTTTTCTGGCTGGGCGTATCGACACGCTGCAATTCGGCGATCGGAGCCGGACGCTCGGCCGTGGGCGCCAGCGCCTCGGCCTTCTCCATATTGGCGGCGTAATCCGAACCGTCAGAAAACACGATGGCATCCTCGCCCGAATCGGCCAGCACCTGGAATTCATGACTGGCGTTGCCGCCGATCGCCCCGGTATCGGCCTGCACTGCGCGGAAGGTCAGGCCGAGCCGGGTGAAAATGCGCGTGTACGCCTGGTACATCGCTTCATAGGTTGCCGCCAGCGATTCCTGCGTGAGGTGGAACGAATAGGCATCCTTCATCAGAAATTCGCGTGCGCGCATCACGCCGAAGCGGGGGCGGATCTCGTCGCGAAACTTGGTCTGAATCTGGTAGAAGTTGACCGGCAGCTGCTTGTAGCTCTTCAGCTCGTTGCGGGCGAAGTCGGTGATTACTTCCTCATGCGTGGGGCCGTAACAGAACTCCTGTTGCTTGCGGTCCTTGATCTTCAGCAGCTGGCCGCCGAATTTCTGCCAGCGGCCGGTTTCGTCCCACAGTTCGCGTGGCTGGATCGAGGGCATCAGCATTTCGATGGCGCCAGCGCGGTCCATTTCCTCGCGCACCACCTTTTCTACCTTGCGCAGCACGCGCAGGCCCAGCGGCGACCAGGTGTACAGGCCCGAGGCCAGCCGGCGGATCATGCCCGCGCGCAGCATCAGCCGGTGACTGGCGATTTCGGCGTCGGCGGGTACTTCCTTGACGGTGGCCAGGTGGAATTGGCTGAGGCGCATGCGGGGTTCCGGCGTGATGAAAGACGCCAATTGTAGCGGGCTGCTGGCGAGGCCGTTCAGGTGAATGGCGCCGAGTGAGGCACAGACCTCCACCGGCGCAGAACAGGGCGCCAGTATGACAAGCGGGAAACGACTTACTTCCCGCAGTACTGCTGGTACTGCGCCTGCGCCGCGCTGGCCTGCTGCTTGCGCGCACTGTCATCAAGCACGGTCTGTTTGCCATCTTGCTGCATCACCACCGGAGCACTGCCTTGCAGGGCCGCCAGATTGGTTGTCAGCGAGCTGCACAGCTTGCTGCGGTTCTCCGGGGTGTCGGCGAGCGTCGTAGTGGCAGGCGTCGGCGCGGCATCGGGTTTGCTGGCGGCTGCCGCCGTTACAGGGGGCGGCGTATCCGGATCAATAGTGCCGCTGGATTTCATTTCTTTGTACTTGGTTCCCTGGGTCGACGGTGGTGACTGCGAGTAATGCACCGTGCCGTTGGCATCTTTCCACTTATAGACCTGTGCACTGATGAGCGGAGCCACCAACAACAGCGCCAGGGCGATGAGTGAACGATGCATGGTTTTCTCCCTAAAAGTGGTTCGACGACAGAGGTAAATCGACGTGCAATGAATCATCATGAATCCGGCTGAGGGCCAGATCAACAGTTCTTTAGTTAGCACCCCTACCGTCCGGACTCAAGTGACCGATGGTTTACACTGCGCGCATCCTGCCACGGTCTTGATTCATGAGCGAACCGATGCCCGTCCGTCAACCGCCCCATCGCGGTATCTACCTGCTGCCGAACCTGGTGACCACCGGGGCGATGTTTGCAGGTTTCTACGCGATTGTTGTCAGCATTGGCGGACGCTACACCGATGCGGCAGTCGCGGTGTTCATTGCTGCCGTATTGGATGGTCTGGACGGCCGCGTGGCCCGGCTCACCGGCACCCAGAGCGAATTTGGCGTGCAGTACGACTCGCTGTCCGATCTGATCAGCTTCGGGCTGGCGCCGGCGCTCGTGATGTATACATGGTCGCTGTCCACGCTAAAGGACTTTGGCCCGCTGTGGGGCAAGCTGGGCTGGGCCGCCGCCTTTATCTATGCTGCCTGCGCTGCGCTGCGTCTGGCGCGATTCAACACGCAGGTCGGTGTGGCCGACAAACGTTATTTTCAGGGCCTGGCCAGCCCGGCGGCGGCAGCGGTGTGCATGTCGTTCGTGTGGGTAGTGGACAAGACCGGTTTGCCCGGCAGCGAGTTCTGCTTCATCACGCCGGTCATTGCGGTGGTCGTGGGCCTGCTGATGGTCAGCCGGTTCCGCTACTTCAGCTTCAAGTCGTTGACGATGGGTGAACGCGGGCGCGTGCCGTTCGGCTGGATGGTTTGCGCGGTACTGCTGCTCGGCCTGCTCATGCTCGATACGGCGTGGGTACTGTTCGTCGGCTTTACGATGTATCTGTTATCCGGGCCGTTGTGGACGATGTGGGGATTGGCCACCCACCGGCGCCGCATTCGCCGGAGCAACGCCTGATGACAATGCCATTGCGCCAGCCGGTTGCCGCCAACCAGCGAGTCCGGGTGCTACGGGCTCTGGGTGTAACGCCCTGGGTGCAACGCGTTGAGCGTAGTGTGCCTGTAACCAATGCGGTCGAGCCTGTGCTTCCCACGCATGACTTGGCGGTCGGCGTTGCCTGCGTGGTGGTGCTGCCCGAAGGCGGCAGCACGCGCGAGCTCGATCTGCTCGGTCGCTTGCTCAATGCCTGCGGGACAACCTTGGCCCGAGCTGCACGCGTCAGAGTGGTTGGCGGCCAGCTGACGGCCGACGTGCCGCACGCGCGGGCCTATCTGGTTTTCGGCGAGGCGCAGGCGCATGCGTTGGGGCGGACGTTGCCGGCGGCGGTCATGCATCGCGCGCAGATCGTGCTGGCGGATGAACTGCCGCTGGTGCTGACCGCCGCTGATGCCAAGCGACGGCTATGGAGTGCGTTGCGCAATCTGCGCCGCGCATTGGCCGCTCCGGAGAACTGAGCGATGGTCGCGGTCGTCAAGCCCGTCATCCAGGTACGCGCGATGCGCAGCGACGACCTGGCCAGGGTCAGCGAACTGGAAATCGCCTCGTATGATTTTCCCTGGTCGCTTGGCGTATTCGCCGACTGCCTGAAAGCCGGCCATCCTTGCTGGGTGCTGTGCGTGGACGCGTTGGTTGCGGGTTACGGCATCCTGTCGATGGGCGCGGGCGAAGCGCACGTGCTCAATATCTGCATCGATCAGGAGTATCGCGGCCAGGGACTTGGCCGGCATCTGCTGCGGCGGCTGCTGGATATCGCGCGCTGGAATGGTGCCGAGCGCATCTTCCTCGAAGTCCGACCGTCCAATCCGCTGGCGAAGACACTGTACGAGTCGATCGGGTTCAGGGAGATTGGCAAGCGGCCGCGATATTACCCGGCGAGGAACGGCCGCGAGGATGCGATTGTCATGGTGTTGGTGTTGGGCGCAGCGTCGACGTAGGACGTAGCACGCTGTGTTTTCGCCTCCTCTCCCCGACAGGGAGAGGATTGATATGCGAGGTGGGGCTTTCCTGCCCCTGTGGAGCCTGAGTAACTTTCCCCTTTCTTACCCCAGCTTCTGCGCCTGCTCACGCAGGGCGTCGATCTGTTGGGTCCAGTCGGTGATGCGTTGGCGTTCCTGTTGCACGACTTCAGCGGGGGCATTGGCGACGAAGTTGGCGTTGTTGAGTTTGCCTTCGCACTTCTTGATTTCCGTTTCGATGCGGGTGATTTCCTTGGCCAAGCGGGCCTTTTCGGCACCGAGGTCGATCAGGCCGGCCAGCGGAATCATCACGCGAAGGGTGCCGATCACAGCGGCAGCGGCGGCGGGTTCATCGGCACCGCTGTCGATCCACTGCGGTACCTCGACGCGAGCGAGGAAGCTGATCTGCGCGGCGAATTTCGTGATGCGCGTACGGTCGTTGGCATCGCCGTCGGCAAGTAGCAGCGGGATCACCTTGCCGGGCGAGATGTTCATCTCCGAGCGGATGCGGCGAATGCCGCTGAGCACGTTCTTGAACCACTCGATTTCGGCAGTAGCCGCATCGTCTGCGGTGTAGTCGTCAGCGCGCGGGTAGGCGCATTCAAGGATGAGGTGCTTGGAAGAGTCCGGTAGGGATGCTGGCGTGTTCTTTGCGCTCAGGGAGGAGCGGGCGGGCAACTCCTGCCAGATCTCCTCGGTGATGAAAGGAATGATCGGATGCAGCGCGCGCAACACCGATTCCAGTACCACCAGCAAGGTACGACGGGTGGATGCCGCCGCGGCCGCATCGTCGCCGCTCAGCGCGGGCTTGGACAGCTCCAGGAACCAGTCGCAGAACTCGTTCCAGACAAACTCGTAC
>Ga0302228_10001426_pt1 | contig 17604 bp, 10 predicted proteins | sample II_Palsa_N1_2_FD_193519 | JGI IMG/M metagenome (GOLD analysis project Ga0302228, IMG submission 193519) | Peat permafrost microbial communities from Stordalen Mire near Abisko, Sweden - II_Palsa_N1_2 | ecosystem: Environmental > Terrestrial > Soil > Palsa > Peat permafrost | place: Sweden...
CGTGCTGCCTCACGCAGATCCCTGGTCAGCGCCGCATCAAGGCGCAATGCCGTCGTCGCGCCAGAAAAAGTGAGGGCGTTGCCGCGCGGGTGATCGGTGGGCAGTCGCAAGGGGTCCGGGATGGTTTGATACTGCCCCAACCACCAGGCCAGCGACGCGGCACCTTCAGGCCCATCACGACGCGTGCGCTCGTCTAGTACGAAGCGGCGCCAGGAATCGGCTGCGGGCAGCGCAGGCTCAACGCCCGCTCGGAAGGCGCTGTAGCAGGTCGCGAGTTCTCCGCTGAACACGCTCCATGCCCAGCCATCCATGACCATGTGATGCGCAGTGATCAGCAAAGCATGGCGATCCGCGGCAAGCTTCAGCAAATGGATGCGCATGAACGGCGGTGCAGCCAGATCGAAGGCGCGGGATGCCTCCTGTGCGGCGAAATCGGCATACGCGGCATCCGGATCGGATGTGGTGGACAGATCCGCAATCTGCAGATGCACCCGGCACGGCGGCTCCCACGCCTGCCCGCTGCCGTCTTCGGTAAAGCGCATGGACAGCACGTCGTGCCGCTGGACGACCGCATCGACGGCGCGCTGCAGCGCGCCTACATCGAACGCTCCGCGAAACTCCAGACTGGTCGACTCGTTGAAAGCTGCTGCAGCCTCATCGCTGTAATGGGTCCCCAGCCACTTCTCCAGCTGAGCCTCGGACAGCGGCACCGTGGCGGGCAAATCCGCATCAAGGGTGGAAAGTTCGGGCGCATCCAACGTCTTCGCCGACGTAACTTCCATAGGCGCGGCAGCTGCGCTTGAATTGTCCGCCGCATCACGCGGCGTGAGCACGCCAGCGTCCATCAAGGCATCGACGGCCGCCGTGACGGCCGCGACGATACGAGCTACTTCCGCCTCGCCATGCGCCACCGAAAGGAAGCAGTTGAACTGCTCGTAAACATGCAGGCCCTCGAAACGCAGCCGGTACCAGAACAGGCCCGCGCAAGGCTGATCTTCGTCGACCCGGATGCGCCACAGCGAGCTGTAACCGAGCGCGATGAGCGGTGCGCAACGCGCCTTGAACAACGCGTTCAACTGCTCGATCAGGCCCGCGGTGCTGGCGTTGAGCCCGGCTTGCAGCGCAGGACCCTGCTGTTTGATGTAAGCCAGCGCCGCGCGCGCCGCGGCGAGCGCCAGCGGATGACGCACAAACGTGCCTGCGAAATAAGTGACGCCAGCCTCGGGATAGCTGTCGTCACCGAATTGCCAGTGGCCGCCATCGAGCGCATCCATCCAGTGCGCGCCACCGGCAATCGCGGCGAACGGCAGGCCGCCGCCGATGATCTTGCCGTAAGTGGCGATGTCGGCGCGCACGCCGTAGTACTCCTGCGCGCCGCCCGGCGCCATGCGGAAACCGGTGATCACCTCGTCGAAGATCAGCGCGCAACCGCCGGCATCGCACAGCGTCCGCAGCTCCTGCACGAATGCGCGTGGTTGCGGCGTCGGGTGGCGACTTTGCACCGGCTCGATCATCACCGCGGCAAGCTCATGCGCGCGTTCGCGGATGATGCGCAGTGCTTCGTCGCTGCCATAGTCGAGCACCAATACGTTTTCCACCGCGTTGGCGAGAATGCCTGGTGCGGCGGCGATCGATCGCAAGGTGCGCGTGCCACGCACGATCACTTCGTCGAAGATGCCATGGTAGGAGTCTTTGAAGATGACGATCGTCTTGCGACCGGTCACGGTGCGGGCGATCCGCATGGCGCCCATGACCGCTTCGGAGCCGGTATTGCAGAAAGCCACACGGGGCATGCCGGTCATGTCGCTGATCAGCTGCGCCACCTCGGCGGTCAGCGGATGCTGCGGACCGATCTCGATGCCGGCATCGATTTGTTCGTGTAGCGCCGCTGTGACGTAGTCCGGCTGGTAGCCGAGGAAATTCACGCCGAAGCCATTCAGCACATCAATGTATTCGTGGCCGTCCAGATCCCACAGTCGCGCCCCGCTGGAGCGCTCGACGACGATTGGATAAGTCAGCTCCTTCCATAGCGGATTGAAGCCAGTCACTACGCGCGGATCGGCCATCAAGGCTCGATGCTGTTGGCTGAAGGCTTTTGATTTTGCGGTGCGCACGCCATAGGCACGACTGAAATCATCCACCCAGTTGCGTTGCGCAGTGGTCAGTTCGACAAGGCGGCGACTCACGATGCGGGCAGAGGCGCCGAACGGACGCTCCTTGAGGTCGGCGGGTGCCGCATCATCACCAGTGCCTTCTGCCGCTGCGGGGGTGCGCACGGCAACCGGCGCGGGCGCAGCAACCTGCGGCGGAACGGCAGCCGACAAGGGCGCCTGGCCAGCCAGCGCGCGCAGCAACTCGGTCTGCTGGCTCATCAAGGCCATCTGACTCTGGATCAGCTGCGTCAATGCCGACTGATCAGCTCCCGCGCTCATCGCCACGGGCGCTGGTGGGGCCATCGTCGCCGGCACCAACACCGGCGCGGCCACCGCGGCCGGAGCGACTTCTGCCGGAAGCGTCTCGTCGAGCAGTGCCACCAGCCGGGAGACGCTGTCGAGGTCCTCCATCAGGCGACGAAACTTGAGCTTCATTCCGTAGCGTCGTTCGATCTCCAGCGTAGCCTGGGTCAACGCCAGCGAATCGAGGCCCAGACTGAGGAAACTCTCGGTGTCATGTTGAGGCGCGATGGGTTCGCCGCTCAGGTTCTCGAACAACTCGCGTAATTCACCCGCTAATCGCGCCGCGCGCGGCGGCGCAGAGACGGTCGATGGTGAGATCGCGGATGACATCAGTCCTTCGGGCATGATCGCCTTCTCCTGCACGATGTGCGGCGTCGTCGATGCGCTGGCGATGGTGGGTTCCACCCAATAGCGCTCGCCGCGGAATGGATAACCTGGCAACGGCACGCGTCGGCGTGCCTGACCTGCGTAGAAGGCCGACCAGTTCGGCTGCGCGCCTGAGCACCAGCAATCACCCAGTGCCCGCTGCACCTGCTCGGCCGCGTCGCCCGGTTGTGCAGCGGCGCCCAGCGAGGCCACCGCACGCCCCTGACCATCGAGCATGGCCCGCACCAGACCGGTCAGCGCCTGTGATGGACCGACTTCAAGAAACAGCGTTCGCCCCGACGCCAGCGCATGCTGCACGGCGTCGGCGAAACGCACCGGCTGACGTAACTGACGACACCAGTAGTCGGTCGACGTTGCCTCATCAGGGGTGATCGGCGCGCCACTGACGCAGGAGTAGAACACCTGTTGCGGGGCATGCAGGTGCACGCCCTCGAAGGCACGGCGAAAAATCGGCAGCGCCGCATCCATCGATGCCGAATGGAACGCATGGCTGATGTGCAGCCGGGTCGATGCGAGGTCGTCTTTGGCGAGCATCTCGGCGAGCATATCGATCGCCACGACGGTACCACTGACAACGGTCAACGCCGGTGTATTGCGCCCGGCGATTTCAATGCCGGACAACAGTCTCGGCGCCAACTCATCCGCACCCATGCGCACGGCCAACATGGCGCCGGCTGGCTGCGCGAACATCGCGGCACCGCGCGCAACGACCAGCGCAACGGCATCCTCAAGGCTGAAAACACCGGCGCGGCAGGCCGCCACGTATTCGCCGATGCTATGCCCGATCATCGCCACTGGCACACAGCCCCACGACTCCCATAGCTCAGCCAACGCGTATTCGACGGCAAACAGCGCCGGTTGCGCATAGCGAGTTTCCGCCAGGGTGGCGTCGGCCTCCTTTTCCGTACCTGCGCCTGGCAGAATCAGTACCCGCAGGTCGCGCCCCAGATGCGCCGATGCCAGGGCGCAGCAACGCTCGAAGGCATCGCGAAATACCGGCTCACTGTCGGCCAGCGCAGCGGCCATGTTGGCATGTTGCGAGCCCTGTCCGGGGAACAGGAAGACGATGCGCGGCGGCGTTGTTTCCGTAGTCCGTGCGGGCATGCTTGCCAGCCGCGCGCTGGCATCGGTGCTGTCGCCGGCAACCACGAATCCACGCACCGGCAACGGTTTGCGACCGAGCGCCAGCGTGTAGCCGATATCCGCCAAATCGGCCGTGCCGCGCTCGGCCAGTGCCACCGCCAGGTCAGCGGCTCGGCGCTGCAGCGCCTGCTCGTCGCGCGCCGAAAGCAGCAACAAACTTACCCGCCGCCCCGACGCCACCGTCGTGGGCAACGGAGCTTCCTCGAGAATGACATGGGCATTGGTGCCGCCCACGCCGAACGAGCTGACACCGGCGCGACGTGGCTGCTCGCCACGCGGCCACTCGATCATCCGGTCTGCCACTTTGAATGGGCTCGCCGCGAAATCGATCTCCGGATTCGGCGCGCGGTAGTGCAGCGTCGCTGGAATTTTTTCGTGATGCAACGCCAGCGCGGCCTTCAGCAATCCGGCCACGCCGCCGGCTGCAATGAGATGACCCAGGTTGCCTTTCACCGAACCAAGCCAGCACACCTGATTAGCCGTCGTGTCCTGCCGGAACGCGCGGGTCAGCGCGGTTACCTCGATGGGATCGCCCAATGCAGTGGCGGTCCCGTGCGCCTCGACGTAGCCGATCGACGCGGCGTCGACTCCGGCACTCCCCAGTGCCTGACGGATCACGGCAGCTTGACCGCGCACACTCGGTGCACTGAAGCTGGCCTTGTCGCCACCATCGTTGTTGACGCCGACGCCACGGATCACCGCGTAGATGGTGTCGCGATCGGCGATGGCTTCGGCCACCCGTTTCAGCACCACCACCGCGCCACCGGATGAGAACAAGGTGCCATTGGCTGCGGCGTCGAATGGCCGGCAATGGCCGTCTTCCGATTCCATCGCGCCCTCGACCGGCAGATAACCCGATTCCTGAGGCACCGCGATATTGATACCGCCGGCAAGCGCGAGATCGCACTGCCAGCTCATCAGCGCATACCAGGCCTGGGCGATCGCGACCAGCGAGGTCGAACACGCGGTATGGATGCTCAACGCCGGACCGGTCAGATTGAGCCGATGGGCGACGCGCGTCGCCACATAGTCTTTTTCGTTGGCCAGCATGGTGGCGAATTCGCCGGCGGCCTGCACCAGATCCGCGCGCGACTCGACGAGCTTGCGATAATTATTGTTTGAGGTACCCGCGTAGACACCGATGCTGCCGGGAAACTGGCCGGGATCCACGCCGGCATGTTCAAGCGCATTCCAGCACAGCTCGAGGAACACGCGCTGTTGCGGATCCATCAGCAGCGCCTCACGCGGTGGAATGCCGAAGAACGCCGCATCGAAGCGATCGGCATCGGCCATCACGCCGCGCGCTGCCACATATCGCGGGTGGCGTGCGAGCTCTGGCGGTACCAGCGGCGATAGCTGATCCGGCCTGAAACGGGTAATGCCCTCGCGTCCCGCCAGCAGGTTTGCCCACAGCTCATCGATCGAGTTCGCAGCAGGAAACCTGCCAGCCATGCCGACGATGGCGATGCCTTCTGGCGCGCCGCTCACCGCACGCCTCCCGGCCGCGGGCCGAAGCGGGCCAGCGCCGCACGCTCACGATCGCCGCGTGAATGCGCATCGCCGGCATCTTGAGGAGCGCTCGCTGGCGCAGTTGCTGCCGACAACAGTGCCGTCAGTTTTGCCACGCTGGGATGTTCATAGATCTGCACCGCACTCAGCGTTCGAAACCCGTGGCGACGCAGCTCGGTCAGCGCCTGCACGACAGTGAGCGAACGAGCGCCGAGGTCGAACAGGTTGTCATGCGCATCGAACCCGGTGACCCCGAGCAGTTGCTGCCACAGTGATGTCAGCTGCTGCTCCAGCGTGGCCGTCTCGGGCCACACCAGGGGCGCGCTATCGCCACCGCGTGCCAGCGTGCGGCGATCGATCTTGCCGCTGGCCGTCAGTGGCAGCGCCGGCAGCACGATGAACGCCTGCGGCACCAGGTATGTCGCAAGCTGCGTTTCGCAATGAGCGCGCAGCTGCGCAGTCAGTGCGGCATCGTCGATTTGTGCATCCCGCGGCACCACGTTCGCCACCAGTCGCCTGGCCTGCCCATCGCCCACTACGACGACCGCGGCTTCGGCAACCGCAGGGTGCCTGCATAGCACCGCTTCAATCTCAGCTGGTTCGATGCGGTAGCCATCGAGTTTGATCTGCTCGTCCAGACGGCCGAGATAGGTGAGCACGCCGTCGCCGTCATCGCGCGCCCCATCGCCGGTGCGATACCAACGTGCGCCATCGAGTTCGATGAAGCGCTCAGCGGTCAGCTCGGGACGGTGGATATAGCCTGCAGCCAGACAGTCGCCGCCGAGTAGCAATTCACCCTCGGCACCCGCTGCAACTGCATTCAACGAGGCGTCGACGAGGCGCACTTGTACGTGCGGCAAGGGACGTCCAATGGGTGGAAGTTCGGGCCAGCGCGCCGGGTCACCTGACAGTTCATGCGCGGTGACCACGTGGGTTTCGGTCGGACCGTAGTGGTTGTGCAGGACGGAGTCCGGAAGCGCGCTCAGCAACGCGCGAATGGCCGGTGTGACGCGCAACTGTTCGCCCGCGGTGACGACATCGCGCAACGCAGACGGCATCTCGCCGCCAGCAGCCACGGCCTCGGCAATCGCCTGCAGCGCGACATACGGCAAGAACATCCGCTCGACGCGTTCGCGCACCAGCAATGCCAGTAGCGCATACGGATCGCGACGCTCGTCCTGCGTGGGCAGCACCAGGGTGCCGCCGGTGGCCAAGGTCGAAAGCATTTCCTGGAACGAAACGTCGAAGCTCAGCGGCGCGTACTGCAACGTACGAGCCGCCTTGCCAAGGCGCGGATGGGTCACGTGCCAGGCGATGAGATTGGCCAGCGCTGCACTGCGCATGGCCACCCCTTTTGGCCGCCCACTCGAACCTGAGGTAAACAGCACATAGGCCAGATCACCCGGTGCCGGAGCCGGCGCCAGGGCCGTCATGCCCGCGGATCGCAACTCAAGTTCGAGGTGGCCGCAGCAGGTCGTGCCGGTGATCTGCGGCAAGTGCGCACGCACGTCAGGTTCGGCAACCAGTAACCGCGGTCGCGCATCCTCCAGCATCATGCCCAGCCTTGCAGCCGGATAGCTCGTGTCCAGTGGCAGGCAGGCACCGCCGCCGAGCAGGATCGCCAGCATCAGCACCAGCGTCGGCGGATCTCGCTCGGCGATCAACGCGACCACATCGTCAGGTCGCATGCCCTGCTCATGCAGCGCCGCTGCCATCCGTTCGGCCGCATCGAGCAGGCTCGCGTAATCCAGCGATTTGCCCTCCGCGCGTACGGCCGGTGCGCCTGGTCGTGCATGCGCATGCGTGCGGATCGACGCAAGCATGGCTTGCCCTGCTACCGCAGTAGCCGCCGACATTGGCGTGGCGACCGCGGCAAGCATCACCGGCTTCCCCAACCGCTTGAATGGTTGACGCCAAACAGTTCAGTCGCGCCCAGCAACGGGCCGATCAGGCGCAGATACGAACCCAGCAGCACCGCCTTCACAGGATGTCCCAGCCGACGACGGTCATCAACGACATCGTCGATGAATGCCGGCCAGTTGTCCGCGCCCAGCTGGTCGAAGGCGATCGAAATGGTCATGTTGATGCTGCGTGCCGTATGCCACCAGCCACACGGAAGGAACAGGGTCTCTCCGGCTCGAATCACGATCTTTTGCGATTTCGCCTGGCGCAGCAACGGGTAACGTTCGTAGTCCGGATGGTGGTGATCCTGGATGGTCGACTGCCAGGGAATATCCGGATTGACGTACAGAAAGCGCTCCTGACCAGGCGCGTAGACAGTGAATTCCTTGTCGCCATGCAGTTGGGTGATCCACGCATGCAGGCGCATGACGTCATAGTGCAGGTAGGGAAATTCGCCGCCAGGGCCGCCGAAAAAAATCTCGAGATTGTTGACGTGCTTGAACAGCTGTTGCGGCAGCAGCGGGCTTGCCTGGCGATCCGGCAGGCTATAGCGGAATCGCGGCGTGAGCTCAGCGAGCAATTCGGGAAAATCCCTGGCTACCTCGAACTTGCACGGATAGGGGCCCGGTCGATCGACCGTCGACGCCTCCAGCAAGTCGATGAGCTCACGCAGTGGGTAGTCGCGTTCACGAACGCGAACCACGCGGCTGCCGTAGTCGCCGCGAAAATAGTCCGGCGTGCCGCGGCCGTAGAGTCCCCACTCGCGTGCTGCATCGGTGAGGATGACCGGTCGCCGCGGATTTCGATATTCGGCGATGAATTCGGCCACGCCGATTCCGCTGCGTCGATCCACCGTCATGCCCAGCTCTGCCGGCGCTGCGCCCGGGCCGTTCTTCACATCAAATCGAGCAACGCTTGCCACGGTCTTACCCCCCTTCTGCGTGCCCCGACACGGCTAGACTCGCTACGCAGATATCTCGACAGCCGCTGCGTCCAGGGCAACTTGTTCAGGCGCTCTAATGCAGCCCCCAATCATCGCGGCGATTGGCGCCGAAAAATTCGGCCACGCTCAGGACGGGCCCAAGCATCCGCAGATAAGCCCCAATCAGTAGCGCCTTCGTACCCTGGCCCGCGCGTTGACGCAGTCCGACGACTTCGTTGACGAATTCGTTCCAGTTACTGGGCTCAAGCTGGTCGAACAGCACGCTGATACCGGCGTTGAGACAGCGCGCCGTATGCCAGGTGCCACAGGGAATGAACAGCGCTTCGCCGGCATGCACGATCACCTTCTGGCTGCGCGCCTCGCGAAACAACGGATAGCGCTCGTAGTCGGGATCCTTGGAATATTCCATGCTCGAGCGCCATGGCTTTTGCGGATCCACGTACAACAAATGCTCTTGGCCGGGCTCATACAAGGTCATTTCCTTGTCGCCGTAAACCTGCGCGACCCAACCGTGCATGTGCAGGTAGTCGTAGTGCGGAAACGGGAAGTTGTTGCCCGGGCCGCCAAAGAAGATATCCAGGTGACTTATCGAGTTGAAGATCAGTTCCGGCACCAGCGGATGGGTATGGCGATTGGGCAAGGCGTAGCCGAAGCGGGGCATGATGTCGCGCACAAACGGCCGGCAGTCGTTGATGGCGCAGGGGTATGGCCCCGGCTGATCCTTGCTGGCGTTCTGCTGAAGCCTGATGGCCTCGCCGAGCAGGTACTCGCGATCGCCGCAGCGGATCGGCAAGTCGCCGTATTCGCGACAAAAAAACTCGGGCGTGTATCGATCGCGAGCCGCCCAGTCCTGCATGGCATCCGTCAAGATCACCGGACGCCGCGGCTTGCGGTAGCGGCTGACAAACTCATCCACGCTGATGCCGCTGACACGATCAACTTGCACTGATGTATCCGGCGCGACATCTGCCACTGCGAAAGCGGCGCTAACGTCTGTCATTTCATCCCCCCAGCGGCAAACATGCCGGATCAAGAAACTCACTGATCAACTGGCTACCCGATTGACATATTCATGTCTGTGATCGGGCTCTCATTCTAGTACAGAAAATTGACAAAATGCTGTCTACCAGCTAGTGCTTACGAAAAGCGGCTCGTTGCCAGCCTGTCGCGGCGCCTGCGATCCTGGCAAAAGCGGCAAGTTTGGGCTTCGGCAGTACGGGCCAGCCCCGGGCGGGAGTGGTATCGAGACTGGGTAGAGGGGAATCCCATCGGCCCTGCCGATCTGATCGGGTGGTCAGCAGAGGGTGCCTCCATTGACCGGTTACCCAGCGAGTCATCCCTGCGGCCGTTCAGACCCGCTGGGATGACAGGCAGCGAGGTGGCTTTTCGAGGCTCCCCAAAACCGGGCTGGTAGAGTTTGGGCTACTGATTCGTTCGACGATGGAATCCCTTTACGCAACTGCCGAGGCGCTCCGTGAGAACCGAAGTATCTCCAGGCCCGACCCCCAATCTGTTCATCGTTGGCGCACCGAAATGCGGGACGACATCCTTGTACGAATATCTGCGCCAGCATCCGCAGATATTTTTTCCTTTCGACGACGAGGGCTACTCGCGCATCAAGGAGCCAAACCATTTCTGCCCGGAACTGGAGATACTCGACAAGGACGCGATAACCGACCTGGGTGAATACCTCAGCCTTTATCGAGGCAGTGAGGCAGCACTCTGGCGCGGAGACGCCTCGACGAATCACCTGTTTTCCGAGTTGGCTGCCGAGAGGATCAAGGATTTTCGCCCGGACGCACGCATCCTGGTGATGCTGCGCCCGCCCGTTGACTGGATGCGCTCCTATCACAGCGAATTGCTGCGCCATCATCATGAGGACATCGTCGACTTCCACGAAGCGATCGACGCCAGCGAAGACCGCCGCAATGGGCTGCGCATCCCGCAACACACCAGCGTTCCAAAGTGTCTCGATTATTTCGCCATGAGTAACTTTGCCCCTCAGCTGGAACGCTATTACCGCGTGTTTGGCCGGGATGCCGTGAAAGTGGTGCTGCTTGAGGACATGGTCGCGTCACCCGAGGAAACCTTCAGGGAGATACTGCAGTTTCTCGGTGTTGAAAGTTCGTTTCGCCCTGAATTCCGCATCCATAACGAGACGCCAGGACATGGTCATCTCGAACGATTTGTCACTTTCGTTTACAAGCGACTGGGGGTGAAATATCTGGTGCAGCTTTTTATTCCGTATTCGGCCAGACGTAAATTCCTGTCCCTTATTCGTCGCAAGGACCTCGCCAAGGTGGCGCCGGATCCACGTGACGATCAGCTGCGGGAACGCTGCGCACCCGATGTGGCACGTCTGTCCGCGTTGATTGAACGCGATCTCAGTCATTGGCAACTGCGACCTGAACAGTGATCGGACCAGTGACCGCGGACCGCCGGGACTCGGGCTCATACCTTCGCCAAACCAGGATGCGTTTTTGCCAACCTTGACACGCGCATCACAAGGCGCGCCAAATATCGGCCCTGCCCTCGCATGGCCTGCCATGTCGCTCCGGCCACCCGCTTTCAGCGTGATCATCCCGACGCACAACCGTTGTGCACTGGTTGAGCGTGCGATCGACAGCATACTGGCCGGCACCTTGGGCAGCGACGTACAGATGATTGTCGTCGACGACGCCTCGACTGACGCCACGGTGCAGGTATTGGGCGAAAAGTACGGCCACGACACCCGCGTGAGCCTGTTGCGCTCGGAGCACAACGAGGGGCCATCGGCAGCACGCAATCGCGGGCTTGCCGCAGCGATGGGAGACTTCGTCGTATTTCTCGATTCCGATGACGTGTTGCTGCCAGACGCACTCGAACTTGCCCGGGCGGCGTTTGAGCTGGTCCCGGAAATGCAGTTTTTGACCTTTGAAGGCGACGCGACCTCGATCGACGGACGCAGCTCCAGGCAGCGGATCGTCAGGGACGTGAATCCAGGCTGGCGCAGCGAGGGCTTCAATGCCCATCGCCTGCAGCGTCGCACCGTCGACTCTCCGGACGATGTCGATGCTCCGTCGCTAACCGTTGAATTCGGCGACTTCTTCCCGGCAGTCCTGTTCGGCGATCTATTCTGGCTTTCAGGCCTGGTGATCCGGCGGCATGCCGCACTCGCCGCGGGACCCTTCGATACGCGTTACCGTAACCTCGAGGATTGGGATTTCACGACGCGCCTGTGCCTGACGGGCCTGGGTGGATATCTCGATCGCGTCGGATTTCATCGCGAAACCGGGCGCCCCGATCAACTGAGCAATGCGGGAAATCTGTGGCTCAGGGCGGTAATGCATCAACATATCCTGGCGAATGTGCGTGCCACCGGCCGCGCCGGAAGCGATGCATCACAGCGCCTGCTCCGACGCGCGCAGGCGGCCGCTGACTATTGCCTGGGGCACCGCTTGCTCGAACGACACCATGAACGTTTCGGACGCGCGTATCTGACGCGGTCGCTGCGGCACGCCTACAAGCCGGTCAAGAGCCTGGTGTGGCTGATCGGCGGCCAGCACCTGGCCAGGATCCGCGCCACCTGACCGGATACTGATCCGCAAGATCCGGGGCATTCGATCGTGTACGGACGTACACTGCCTCATCGCTCCTTGGCCTGCGCGCAAACAGATCCCGGCGCGGGCTACGGGGAGATCATGAACAGGCTCATAGGGGAAAAACTTGGCGCGCGAGACCGATTTTCTCGATCTGTACAAGATCCTGGGATTGAATCCCGGCTGCGGACTGACCGAATTCAAGCAAGCCTATCGTCGCCGCGTAGCCGTCCTGCATCCGGACCGCCGAACCGGGGATCAGGTAAGCATCATCGCCGCTGAGCGATTGCAACAACTCACGGCACTGTACGGCGCGGCGATGGAATTCGAACGTCGTCACGGGCGCCTTCCGGGCGCCCCGCCGGTGCGACCGCCGCCAGCCGAAGCCACTCAAACCCCGACACTGCATCCTCCAACCACCGCGCCGCGGCGGCGGCGCATGCGATGGGTGCTGCTCATGACAGCAGCGCTCGCTTGCGGCGCTTGGGTGCTGTGGGATTACGGATCATTGCCAGGGAGCACCGAGTCCGAGCCCGCTACCGCTTCGTCGCAATCAACCCGGCCGGACAGCGCCAGCCTCGACCAACCCCGGCCAGCACACCCACCGACGATCGAGCTGGGCATGGATGCCGATACCGTGCGCAGCATCGAAGGCGATCCTCTGCCGGGCGCCAGCGATCACTGGGAATACGGACCGTCCTGGATCCACTTCGAGAACGGCAAGGTGGTGGACTGGTACAGCTCACCGCTGCATCCGCTGAAAACGAGCAGCGCGCAAACTTCGCCCACGCGCGACTGATGCGACGCAGACAGAATAATCAAGGGAGACGCCGTATCCGCATTAGCCGAGCGGCCACGGACTTTCAGCGTGCGCCACGCCCGAACAGCACGACTTCCACCGTCTGGATGAGGATCAACAAGTCAAACAGCAGATTGTGATTCTTGACGTAGTACAAGTCGTACTTCAGTTTCTCGACGGCGTCGGCTTCGGACGCACCATACGGATACCTTAGTTGCGCCCAGCCAGCGAGACCCGGCTTCAGGCAGTGACGCAGGCTGTAATAACGAATCTTCCGGCCAAGATCGGCGACAAACTGCGGGCGTTCCGGGCGTGGCCCGATGAAACTCATCTCGCCCTTGAACACGTTCCACAACTGCGGCAGTTCGTCGAGCCGCACTTTGCGGGTGATGCGACCCACGTGGGTAACGCGAGCGTCATCCTTGCTGGCCCAACGCGCCACACCGTCCAACTCGGCATCGGTACGCATGCTGCGGAATTTGATCAGATCGAAGGTTTTGCCGCGTACGCCGACCCGTTCCTGACGATACAGAATGGGCTGACCGGGACCCGACTCAAGGCATATAGCCAGCGCTACCAACAGCATCAGTGGCCAGGTGAGCAGCAGCACCAGCGTAGAGATGGCAAGATCGAAACAACGCTTGCTCAGCTGACGCAGCGGCGTGGCGTCGAAACCGCCCGAGAAAACCAGCCACGACGGATCAGTCAGGGACAGCTGCACGCGACCGGACTCCCGTTCAAAAAACGTGGTCAAATCGGTGACGGCAATACCAAGCTGACGGCACTCGAGCAGGTCTTCCATCGGCAAGCCGCCGCGGCGGTCATCCAGGCCCACCACGATCTCATCGACCTGTTCACGCTGCACCCAGATATGCAGCGGCGCATCAAGAGTCAGCAGACGCTCTGTTGGCACAGCGCGCGTTTCGCCCTGCCGAGACACGAAACCCAACACGTTGAAGCCGCGCCGATCGGACTGTCGACGCATGCGGCTGTGAATCTGTTCGGCACGCTGGCCGGCGCCAAGTATCAGCACACGCCGCTGGAATGCCTTGGCATCCACCAGACGCAAAAACAGTGTGCGGAACACCGCTACAGCAACGAAGCCCAGTACCAGCCCGATAAACAGCACGCCGCGACCGACATACGCCTGCGGCAGTACGTAATACATCACGAACAGGCCGAAGCCGCCGAGTACGAATCCCACTATCTGGCGCACCAGCTGGCCAAACCAGCTCGTGCGGATATGCGACTGATACTGGCCGAGCGCCACCATGCCCAGAAGAATAACTACCGCGAACGCCAGCGAACGCTCAGGCATGTGCCGCGAAAACATCTCCAACTCGGCAGGTTGGCGGAAATAACGCAGGTACATTGCCGTGTTCAGCGAAGCCGCCAACAGCAGCAATTCACCCAGCCCTAGCAGCAGAAGCCAACGCATGGTCTGCCGATGAAGAAAGCGAAGCATGCCCCTTCCCCCCATCCATTGCCGATGTTTCCGTTCCTCATGCAAGAGGTACACCAGCAAACCCCTTGTATCGTGATGTCCTTGTGTTGGAGGTCGATATGTCTACACCAAATACATTAAAATCACAAGACGTACACATCACATTTTTGCACTTTCACTTTGGTGAATCGTGCTCCGAGCCAGCAAATACGGCTCAAACGCCAAGCGCAGCGCCACTTGAGCGGCGCCACGACCCCAACCGTTACGACCTGCAGTCCCGCGTGACCATCGGCCAGACCGATGCTGAAAGCTTTGCGCGGACCTGCAGCGCGCGTTGATGCTCCGGCGCTGGCGGCTGACGCGGAGCGCCAAATTTTGACGTTGTCGGTAAACGCTGCGCCTACTGCGTTCGCCACCCATCTGCGCTGTGGCCCGAACGTGTAGCTGGCTCCGCTTGAGCGACCACGATTGACCGAATGGCTACTGCTAAGTCACCTCGCGGGCCGCCCGGGAATCGACACCGATGCTCACTCCGCGGCTGGCGGAGGCCATCCCAACCAGCATCTCGCGGTCGGCGGCTGACCGGCGCGCTGTGATGGGTCCCCAAAAGCCAAAGAGCCCACCAGATGGCGGGCTCTTTGCTTCATCAAGTCAACGATGTCGACTCAAAGAATGTAGACGAACATGAACAAGCCAAGCCAGACCACGTCGACGAAATGCCAGTACCAGGCCACCGCCTCGAAGGCGAAGTGGTGCTCCTTGTTGAAGTGACCCTTGAGCACGCGCAGCCAGATGACGGCCAGCATGATCGTGCCCAGCGTCACATGCAGACCGTGAAACCCGGTAAGCAGGAAGAACGTCGAACCGTAGACGCCGCTGTGCAGGGTCAGGTTGAGCTCTTTGTACGCCTCGATATATTCGTGTGCCTGGAAGTTCAGGAACAGCGCACCCAGCAGCACGGTGATGCCCAGAAACACCAGGATCTTGCCACGATGCCCGGCGCGCAGCGCGTGGTGCGCGATGGTCACGGTCACGCTGGAGCTGAGCAGGATCAGCGTGTTCAGCAGGGGCAGGCCCCACGCTGCCACAGTGGAGAACGCCCCGCCGACATGCTCCGGGCCGTTGCCGCCATTGGCGCTCCACGACGAGGCGTAATTGCTCCACAGGAATTCGTGGGTCAACGCGCCATGCCCTTCGCCACCAAGCCACGGCACCGAGAACATGCGGATATAGAACAACGCGCCAAAGAACGCGCCGAAGAACATCACTTCGGAGAAGATGAACCACATCATTCCCATGCGGAATGACACATCCACCTGGTTGTTGTAATCGCCGGCCAGCGACTCGTTGATCACCGAGCGGAACCAGCCGAAGAACATCCCCAGCACGCCGACCACGCCGATGGTCAGCACGGTCTTGCCGAAGCCGCTGTCACCGGGCTCCGCATTCAGCCAGTGCGCGGCACCGAACACGGTGGTGAACATGACCGCTGCGGCCACGATCGGCCAGTAGCTCTTGGTCGGAATAAAGTAAGCGTCGTGCTGCTGACCCATGGTGAAACCCCGTGGATTACTCTTGATGACTTTTGCCCCGTCATGTCGCGCGGGGAACTGCATATTGGCCGGCCAGACTTCGCCGGTTGAAGCAAGAACGTGTGACGACTGGTACGGCTATTTCATCATCACTATCTGCAGAAACGACAGCAGAAAGAATGCCACTGCGAGCGAGGCAAGTATCGTCACGGTGAGCCGCACGCCCTTGCCGCGATTTCCGATTTCGTGATCTGTCGTCTGCTGCGTCATATCGATGGGCTACTTGAAGCGCACCGGCCGCGCACGGCCGGAGCGATTCGGTGAATGGTCAAGCGTTGACGTTGCCGTGCGCCAGTTCATCGTCGTGAATCACTGGCGGCACGTCAAAGGTGTGATACGGCGCCGGCGACGGCACGGTCCACTCCAGGCCCTTGGCACCTTCCCACACGCGGTCAGTCGCCTTGTTCTTGGAGAAGAACGCGGCGTGGATGATCACGCCCAGGAAGATCAGCTGCGAGGCACCGAACAGGAAGCCGCCGATCGAGCTGACCATGTTGAAGCTGGCGAAGGCCACGTTGTAATCGGGGATGCGGCGCGGCATACCGGCCAGGCCCAGAAAATGCTGCGGGAAGAACAGCACGTTCACCCAGATCACGCTGTTCCAGAAATGCATCTTGCCCCAGAACTCGCTGTACATATTGCCGGTCCACTTCGGCAGCCAGTAGTAGGTGGCCGAGATGATGGCGAAGATCGCGCCGGTGACCAGCACGTAGTGGAAATGTGCCACCACGAAGTAGGTGTCGTGGTACTGGAAGTCGGCCGGTACCAGCGCCAGCATCAGGCCGGAGAAACCGCCGATGGTGAACAGGATGACGAACGCGATCGCGAACAGCATCGGCGTCTCGAACGTCATCGAGCTGCCCCACATCGTGGCGACCCAGTTGAACACTTTCACGCCGGTCGGCACCGCGATCAGCATCGTCGCGTACATGAAGAAAATTTCGGCGCCCAGCGGCAGGCCAACCGTGAACATGTGGTGCGCCCACACGATGAACGAGAGGAACGCGATCGAGGCAATCGCGAACACCATCGCCTTGTAGCCGAAGATCGGCTTGCGCGCGAAGGTCGGGATCACTTCCGAGATGATCCCGAATGCCGGCAGGATCATGATGTAGACCTCGGGGTGCCCGAAGAACCAGAAGATGTGCTGATACAGGACGGGGTCGCCGCCACCGGCCGCATTGAAGAAGCTGGTGCCGAAGTACTTGTCGGTAAGCAGCATGGTCACCGCACCGGCCAACACCGGCATCACGGCGATCAGCAGGAACGCGGTGATCAGCCAGCTCCACACGAACACCGGCATCTTGAGCAGGTCCATGCCCGGGGCACGCAGGTTGAGGATGGTCGCGATGATGTTGATCGCGCCCATGATCGAGCTGATACCCATCAAGTGGATCGCGAACACGGTGTAGGCGAGCGAACCGCTTTGCAGCGACAGCGGCGGCAGCATGGTCCAGCCACCGGCCGCGCTACCGCCCGGCATGAACAGCGTCGACAGCAGCAGAATGAACGCAAACGGCAGGATCCAGAACGACAGGTTGTTCATGCGCGGCAGCGCCATGTCCGGCGCGCCGATCATCATCGGGATCATCCAGTTGCCGAGACCCACGAAGGCCGGCATCACCGCACCGAAGATCATCACCAGCGCATGCAGCGTGGTCATTTCATTGAAGAAATACGGCTGCATCAGCTGCATGCCTGGCCGGAACAACTCCGCACGAATTGCCATCGCGAAGCTGCCGCCGATGAAAAACATCGTCAGCGCGAAGATCAGATACAGCGTGCCGATGTCCTTGTGGTTGGTGGACATGCACCAGCGCTGGAAGAAACCTTTCGGCGCGCCGTGGTGAT
>Ga0302228_10001427_pt1 | contig 17597 bp, 17 predicted proteins | sample II_Palsa_N1_2_FD_193519 | JGI IMG/M metagenome (GOLD analysis project Ga0302228, IMG submission 193519) | Peat permafrost microbial communities from Stordalen Mire near Abisko, Sweden - II_Palsa_N1_2 | ecosystem: Environmental > Terrestrial > Soil > Palsa > Peat permafrost | place: Sweden...
GCTAGTGACGCCCGAGGTGACGGCGCTCTCGGCGCTCATTCGAATAAAACCGTGCTCGCGCAGCACCTCGGCCAGCATGTGGTGTGCATGGATGTGCAGCTCGGGATAACTCTGGCCGGCGCGCACCTTGGCAACGAAGCCCTGCTGAGCCGCGTCGACGCTGTCGATCAGCGCCTGGAATTCGCTGACATTTGCGCCGGCATAGGTACGGGTGATGTCGCTGGCATAACCGGCGGCACTGGCACCGGCGTCGATCAGGAACGAGCGGCTTTGTGCTGGCGGCGTGCGATCAAAGTTCGTGTAGTGCAATACCGCGCCATGTTCGTTGAGCGCGACGATGCTGGCGTAGGGCAACTCGGCATCGTTCTGGCGTGCTGCCGCGAGGTAGGCCATATGGATGCCGAATTCGCTCTCGCCGGCGCGGAAGGCCTGCTCGGCGGCATGGTGCGCACGCGTGCCAAGGCGACTGGCTTCACGCATCAGCTCAAGCTCGTACGGTGTCTTGTAGCTGCGGTACCAGTGCAGATAATCGAGCAGGACTTGCGGATTATTCGCCTCGACACTATCCATCGCCGCGTAGCCGGCAGCGATGACTGCACGCTGGCCGCTCGGTAATTGCGCGACCGCTTCGGCAGCAGTGCGCACGATGACGATATCGAAATACTCGATCCAGTAACCCTGCGGGACATCTGGTACCACGTGCCAGTAATCGCGTGGCTGCAGAAAGATCAGTTTCGGCTTGCTGCCTGGCGTGTAGACGATCCAGCTACCCGGCGCGTCGGTCAGCGGCAGCCAGTGCTTGAAGTGTGGGCTGGCGACGAACGGTTGATCCTGATCGTCCAGAAACTTGCGCAGCGGCATGCCGGCAGCAATCAGCAGATGGTCGAAATCGGCGAGTGCGAGCGCCTTGTCGGCGCGTTCGCGCAGCGTGTTCAGATGGTCTGGATAAAGCGAGGCGAGGCTTGAAGCGGGCATGCATATTCCTGCGGATGAGCGGCGGCGTGTGGGCCACTTCGCGCGGCGTGATCGGGACGCCGGACAACGCCTCAGTGGCGGAAAAGGCCAATCATACGGCCATAAAGAAGGCGCGCACGATTGCGTGCCTTGGACCCAGCCGCCAGCTGGCGGTCAGTTTTTATCGAGCCAGCTGTGCAACCGCTCGGCGTCGGTATCGCTGATGGCGACGATCCGATAGCCGGCCCAGACCTGACCGGGGCTGGCTGCGTGATCATGCCATTGCTCCTGGATGCCAACCTCGATCAGCGATGAGGCGCCTAGCTCCTGGCCTGGTTCGGGCAGCGGTAGCCTGATCTGAAAGAGCGCTTCGCTGCGCGGGGTCTGCGCGCTGATCAGCAGCATGCCGTTGCTGGAGAGATTGCCTACGTAACCGATCATCCGGCCGCTGATGACATCGGTCACCTGCGCAGGGAAGGGAACGCGTTTGCGTTCGATGCGGCGCTTTTCGCCAGAGTGGTCTCGCAAGTTCATCGGCTGTCGGACTCCGGTCGGCGGCTATGTCCCGAGGTGTTCGGCTGGCGCAGGTTGCCGGTGAGACTCCGCCAGGCACGATCGAGTATGCCTTCACGCTGCAGCGGTACTTCGCTGACGCGACCGGCAACGATTTCGTGGGCGAGTTGAGCGATATTCATCTCCTCGCCACGCTGGCCGCGCCGGGTGACCAGCAGGCAGCGACCGGATATCGGCGAATGCCAGGCCAGTTTGCGATGCACCTTCTGTTTGCTGGCGAGATCGGTGAACTCGAACCAGCTGCCAAACGGTAACTCATGCAGATGCTGCTGAACCGCCAGCTCGCGCGGATCGACAGTCGCCTCCTGCGGGAGTTCGGGAATGGTCGAGTCCTGGCTGGCGGTTTCGCCCAGCCGCTGATGCTGTTTGAGGCGCAGCGCAAGGTCGGTGGTGCTGGGCAAGTCCACGTTGGAGTCCGGGTCATCCAGCCCAAGCAATCGCCGTGCTACCTGCACCGCTTCCCCGGCGTGCATGCCGATCTGCTGCAGTCCGACTTCCACATCGACTTGCAGTCGGTCGCGATCCCCTATGGGTAAACGGCCGAGTAATTGATCGGTGATCGCCAGCTGGGCTTGGAAGGCGCCGCTTTGCTCGCCATGACGCAGCAGCGTCAGCGCCAACACGTCGGACCAGGCGCGATCGAGCAGGGCTCGCAGCAGGCCGCGCGGTGGCGTTTGCGCAAAGCGTTCGGCCATGTATTCACTGGCTCGCTGGCGTGCCTGATCCAGCCGCTCGCGACCCCTGGCGGCTTCCAGATGTCGGTTTTCGGCAGTTTGTGCTTTGCGTGTCAACAGGGACAGGTGATGTTCGATATCGGCGAGCAGGCTCGTATAAAGGCCCGCCGTCGGCGGTTCCTGATTGGCGCGGGTCACCAGCTGGTCGAGCTTCGCCGCCAGCGGCCGGCCGCTTTCGTCGTCGCTGCCATCGAGCCAGTCGTGCGCGGCGGCGGTAACCGTATCGAGCAGTTTGCGCGCGGGATGTTCGCGTTGTTCAAAGAATGCGGGATCCGCTACGGCAATACGCGTGACGGGTAGTTGCATATTGCCGAGCAGAGCGTGCGCATTATTTTCGCCGCCCAGCATTTGTTGGCCAAGCTGTTCGAACAGCATGGCGACAAGATCCACCGTGTCGCCTTGTTCGATGCTGAGCTGAGTTCGCGGCGCATCGCTGGGCTTGCCCATGTTGAGCTGAGTGAGCAATTCTTCGCGCAATCGCTGGGCGCTGCGCAGCTCACGGCTGGCCTGATCGGTGACTTTGAACAGATGCTGTTGCAGGGCGCTCAACGCGATCTGCAATTCATCGGCACTGGCGGCACGGCCAGGCGGTTGGTCGTCTGTCGCAGCGCTGGTGGTGCGTCGCTGGGTCAGCAGATCACGCAGAGATTCGAGTACCTCGATGGAGTCACCGGGCGCTGCGCCCGATGCGGCTGTCTGACGTGTCTTTACCGTCGATGCTGCGGTGACCTCCTCTGGCGCGGCAACGTTGGGTCGTGTGTTGATCTGTCGTGGAACCGGGATGCTGCGCAGCTCCGGCAGAATGCCGTCATCGAGCAGCTTTGCGTTGACGGCGTCATAGACCGGCGCGAGCAATTGGATCAGCTGCTCCTCGACACTTTGCATCAGCAGCAAGTGGTGCTCCAGCGGCAGTTCGAGCGCCACGCTGGCGGCGTGAATGGCACGGGTCAATACGTAAGGGCCGAGCGGCAGCGAGTGGCCGTCCAGCGGTGGCGCGCCAATCAATACGGCCAGTCGGTAGCCCAGTTCGTAAAGCACGCCGTTGTGGCGCATTTCGCCGCGCGCGCCAAGACGCTCGATCGACATCACCATTTCCTGCTCGGCCTGATCGAGCAGTTGCAGCGACAGTCGTGATCTTGGGCTGGCAGATGCGTCAACTTTGACAGCAGCTTTGTCGATGTCGTTGAAGGCTTCGGCGAGTTCCAGCAGGAACCGTTCTTCGAAGGCCACGCGGCCGTGTACCATGCGCAGCCGGCTGGTCAGGAAATCCTGCTGTTGCTTGGGCAGTTTTGCGCTTTCGGCCTGCTTGAACAGCTTCTGCTCGAAGTCACTCAGACATTGATGCAGCGGCTCCTGCAAGCCTTCCACGCAAAGCGCATAAGAGGCTTCAAGCAGCCGTTGCGCGCGCGCAGGCCAGCGTCCGTCTTTCAGACGAAATGATTGGTACGCCTCGAACCGACGGCGTCGATTCTGCTCGACATCCATGATGAACTCGCCCCATCCCCAATCCTTGTGAGTTTATGCTGCTTGTCACAGACACGCTACCGGATAATCGTGTAAGGGCCGTGCAGCTCAAGGTTCCGTATCAGTCCATAAAACTGGCGATCACGTCGTTCAGAAAGCGCTGGCCGAGTGGGGTGGTGTGCAGCTTTTGCGGGTCGTCCATCAGCCAGCCCCGCTGGCGGCCGGCGGTCAGTGCTCGCGCAATCGTCTCTGGCATCAGTCCGGTACGTGCCGTGAAATCTTCGGACGGCACGCCGTCTACCAGTCGCAGCGCGTTCAGCATGTACTCGAACGGCAGCTCGGCCGCGCTGACCACGCTGTCGCCGCCGATTCGTGCCGGGCTGCCACCCGCATCCATATAGGCCTTCGGCAGGCGGGATTTCCAGCGACGGCGGACCTGGCCATTGGCCGCGTCGCTGATCTTGCCGTGTGCACCAGCGCCGATGCCCAGGTAATCGCCAAAACGCCAGTAGTTGAGGTTGTGCGCACAGCGCCGGTCGGGCTGTGCGTAGGCGGAAATTTCGTACTGGCCGTAGCCGGCTACCGCCAACGCCTGCTCGCAAGCTTCCTGCATCGCCCACGCATGATCGTCATCCGGTAGCGGCGGCGGATTGGCGGCGAAAGCGGTGTTGGGCTCGAGGGTGAGCTGGTAGTGCGAGATGTGCGTCGGCTGCAGGGCAACAGCTCGCGCGACATCGGCAAGTGCGCCATCGAGCTGTTGTTGCGGCAGCGCATACATCAGATCGAGGTTGATGTTGCGGTAGCCTGCATCCTGCGCCGATTTCACCGCGACCTCGGCCTCGCTGGCGGAATGGATGCGGCCCAGTCGCTTCAGCTTATCGTCGTCGAAACTCTGGACGCCGAACGAAATGCGATTGATGCCCGCAGCGAGATAGCCATCGAAACGGCCATGTTCGACCGTGCCAGGATTCGTCTCCAGCGTGATCTCGGCGTCGTCTGCCAGCGGCAGGCGTTCACGCACGCCGTCGAGCAGGCGCTCGATCAGTTCCGGTGCAAACAGGCTCGGTGTGCCACCACCGAAGAAAATGCTGATGATCGAGCGGCCTTCGAGCGCCGCGGCAAAATCGGTGCGGTCGGCATCGAGATCGGCGAGCAGGTGATCGATGTAATCGGCGTAGGGCGGCGGCTCGCTGCGTAGGCCATGTGAGTTGAAATCGCAGTATGGGCACTTCTTCACGCACCACGGCATGTGTATGTAGAGCGACAGTGGTGGTGCAAGCAGGCTCATGCCGAGGCGTGCAGCTCGATCAGTCGTGCGTGCAGTTTTGCCAGTGCCTGGCCGCGATGACTGAGCCGATTCTTCGTCGCGGTATCGAGTTCAGCCACGCTGGCGGTTTGGCCATCGGGCAGGAATAGCGGGTTGTAACCAAAACCATTCGTGCCGCGTGGTGCATCGAGGATGCGCCCGTGCCAGCGTGCTTCGGCGATCAGCGGTGCCGGGTCGTCGGCATGCTGCAGCAATGCCAGCACGCAGATGAAGAATGCACCGCGTTGCTCCGTCGGCACGCCATCGAGTTCGCGCAGCAGTTTCAGGTTGTTCGCCGCGTCGTCGCCGTGGCCGCCACTGTAGCGGGCCGAATACAGGCCCGGTGCGTTGTGCAGGTAGTCGACGCACAGACCGGAGTCATCGGCCAGCGCCGGCAGGCCGGTGGCGCTCGCGGCATTGCGTGCCTTCAACAAGGCATTCTCGACGAAGGTCAGGCCGGTTTCCTCGGCGTCTTCGACGCCGAGGCTGCCCTGGGTAATCACTTCAAAACCGCTGTCGGCGAACAGCTCGCCGAATTCGGCGAGCTTGCCGCGGTTGCTGCTGGCAAGAACGATGCGCCCCATGGCAAGTCAGCCTTGCGCCAATGCAGCGCGCTGCGCCAGGACCAGTTCACCAATGCCTTTCTCGGCCAACGCCAGCAGCGCGTCCATTTCATCGCGACGGAACGCGTGGCCTTCGGCCGTGCCCTGGACTTCGATGAAACCACCGCCGTCGTTCATCACCACATTCATGTCGGTATCGCAGTTGGAATCTTCGGCGTAGTCCAGATCGAGCACTGGCAAGCCCTTGTAGATACCGACTGAGATCGCTGCGACAGCACCGACGATCGGATTGCGCTTGAGGTTTTCACGCTTCATCAGGTGATTGATCGCATCGACGAGTGCCACGTAGGCACCGGTAATCGCCGCGGTACGCGTGCCACCGTCGGCCTGGATTACGTCGCAGTCCAGCGTGATGACACGCTCGCCCAGCGCCTGACGATTGATGCAGGCACGCAGGCTGCGGCCGATCAGTCGCTGGATTTCCATGGTCCGGCCGCCCTGGCCGCCGCGCGCGGCTTCACGCTGCATGCGGGTGTTGGTGGCGCGCGGCAGCATGCCGTATTCGGCGGTAACCCAGCCTTCGCCCTTGCCACGCAGCCAGGCTGGCACGCGATCCTCGATGCTGGCGGTGCACAGGACGCGCGTATCGCCGAAGCTCACCAGTACCGAACCTTCGGCGTGGCGGGTGTAATGACGTTCAATGGTGATGCTGCGCAGCTGGTCGCTGGCGCGGCCGCTGGGGCGGGTAACGGAATTCATGGGGTTGTTCGCTGAGATCGCCGGATCAAGCAAGGCGGGGTCGGAGAGTTTACCATTGCGTCCTGTTTCCCACGTTTGGATGACTCCCCATGATCCGCAGCATGACGGCCTATGCCAGCGCCGAAGCCACCGGCCCCGCAGGCACCCTCAGCTGCGAGCTGCGTACGGTCAACCATCGGTATCTGGAGCTGAGTCCGCGTCTGCCTGACGAATTGCGCAGTTTCGAGTCGCTGTTGCGCGAGCGGATCGCGGCCAAGCTGTCGCGCGGCAAGCTCGACATCACCGTGCGCGTGCGCGGCAACGAAGCACGCGGCGACACGCTACAGATCAACGGCGCGCTGGTGACGAAGCTCGCCGAGCTGGCGCTGGACATGCAGGCGCGCTTCCCGAACCTGCAGGTGGAACTCACCGACTTATTGCGCTTTCCCGGTGTGATGCAGCAGGCCGAGATCGACCCGGAAGCGCAGCAGGCGGCGCTGTTCGAGGTGCTTGATCGCGCACTCGACGTGCTCACCGCTACGCGCGAACGTGAAGGCGAGAAACTGGGCGAGATCCTGCGCGAGAAGCTCGACGGCATCGAACGCGTCGTTGCCGATGTGCGTACCTGGATGCCGGAAATCCGCGCCGCCCTGCGTACACGGCTTGAAGGTCGGCTGGCCGACATCAAGCAGCCGATCGAGCCGGGTCGGCTGGAGCAGGAGCTGGTCATGCAGATCACCCGCACCGATGTGGACGAGGAGCTGGACCGGCTCAGCACGCATATCGGCGAAACCCGCCGTGTGCTTGGGTTGAAGGAACCGGTCGGTCGCCGACTGGATTTCCTGATGCAGGAGTTCAACCGCGAGGCGAACACGCTGGGTTCCAAATCGGTCGATGCGCGCAGCACCAATGCGGCAGTCGAGCTGAAGGTGCTGATCGAGCAGATGCGCGAACAGGTGCAGAACATCGAATGATGCCTAAGAAGGCTCGTCTAATTCATCGCGCCGGGATCCCGAGATGGCTATTCGATGAGCCTTTTCTTGTCCGGTGCAGAATCATTCGTCCAGACGCATGTGGTAATCCGCCACTGGATAAGGTTGGCGTCTGATTCGAGCGTCGCCGTGATGTCTTGTCGCGAACCGACGCGGGTCTTGGCCGAGGGGATTTTCCCCCTCGGCCTCCCTGCACGGTCGCTATCCATAGAAAGCGACCGAAAAGACTCAGTTCGATTCGGTAAACTGAATATAGGGCGATGATGCGCCCGTGGCGGTGCAGCTGCCGGTCAAGGTCAAATTATTGGTTTCGCCGGTGAAGCCCGCATCGGATGGTCCAACGCATGTTGGCGCGCTCGTGCTGCCGTCAGTGACGGCATCTTTCACCGTTATCGTCGAGCCTGTATTGAAGGTCGCCGCTGATCCGCCACCGTCACCGACGATATTGAATTCCGACTGGTTCCAGACGGCTGCGATATTGACCTTGCTGTCCTTGGTGGTCAAGGTGTATGCGGTGGTGCCATTGGTGAATACCGTCGTATCGTTGCCTCCTGACACAACCGAGCCAGAAAGCTTCACATTCGCCAGTTGGCTAGCTGCTACTGCAGGCGCCGATATGGCGCTGCTGTTTACGTAGCAGTCTTCGCCGATGCCGTCCGGGTCCGCTCCGGCATCGTTCCACCCGCTCGGACAGGTACCGCCACTCCTAGTGCTGCTGCCGTAGCTAAAAAGCCAGTATTGAATGAATACGTAACCCGAGCTAACGTCCGACTCATAAATGAACTGTTGCCAGACTGTGCAATACGAGTAGCTTTTGCACGTAGACGTAGTGCCATTGAAGTTCGTGTTGAGCTGAAGCGTATAGTCATTCGAGCCATCCGTGCCCGTTTCGCTCGTCACCCCGGATACTGTCGGGAAACTTCCGACTGTTCCGCTCAGCAACCCCGGGCCTTGAACAACGTAATCTTCGCCATTGCCGACGGTTTGGGCACGACCTGCCGCTTGTGACTTTGTATTCGTTGAATCACCGAATACGCTTCCACTACGTGAGGGAACCTTCGATCGGTATTTCGCCGGTGCGGCGACGCACGTTGCTTTTTTCCAGAGAATGCTGGGGTAAGAGGCGCTGTAACAGCCTTCGGCAGGCGCGCCATGACGTGCCATGTCCGCACGCCAGGATTCTTGTGCCTGAGCTTCGGCAGCGCTGACAGGCGGTGCGGTAAAAACCGCTTCATTGTCAGTCGGAGCGGCAAAAACAGCGGCTGAGGTTCCAATCGCACCCACGAGACTCGCCATAATCGCGAGCTGAATCATGTAACGCGTGCCGGACTTGGATTTCGATTGCATATTTATTGCTCCCATTTTGTTACTCCCATTAAAAATGAAAGGATGCCAATCAAACCTGATTAAAAATATAATTCAACTAGAAAATGTACAAATTCAGATTCCTGATACTAAAATGCGCTGGCATCATGCTCAATAGGAAATATTCACCTGTAAGGGTTTCCAGGTAATGCGGGCAAGAAAGCATTATTTTACGATGAATCGCAAAATAATGCGTGGTTAATAAATTTTAAACTTCTATTACAGGCGACGTTTCGCACCACATATATCGCCATAACAAATTATTCTTGGAGTGAGTCACAGTTTAAATTTATTGATTCGGAACGTATGTTGCTTGCTCAGAGTTGTAGCGAATGATGGCCATCCGGTGCCATGAAAACACTGCGCTACTCAATAAATTTCAATTTGAGCGCAATGCAGTTCGAGAAAGTGCTGGGCGTTACGAAAAATCGCGGCACTACCAGTCGATGCCCAGAAAACCGAACACGCCGACCGTGCTGGTGCTGGCGAAGAATGGATGCGGCTCACGTCAACGCGCTGGATCGATGCCGACCCGGCGGACCGAATGGGCTGGCTCAGTCGCTATACTGCGGCGATGAAAATCAGCACTCAACCCGGTTGCAACCTGACATATGCCGCGACTCTGCCGCGAGGGAGTCTTGCCTGGGACAACTTGTCGCTCGCATGGATGGTACTAGGCCGGGCGCAGGACATCGCATGACGGCGATGTCTGACAACGCCACCCTGTTCGTGGTTGCCGCACCGTCGGGTGCGGGCAAGTCGAGTCTGGTCAACGCACTGCTGGAGCGCGAGCCGGCGATTTCGCTGTCGGTATCGCACACCACGCGCCCCCCACGGCAGGGCGAGCAATACGGCCGCCACTATTTTTTCGTTGAACGCGCTGAGTTCGAGCGCGAAATCGCCGAGGGCATCTTTCTTGAGCATGCCGAAGTTCACGGCAATCTTTACGGTACATCGCGCACCACGGTGCAGTCGCTGTTGAGCGAAGGGCATGACGTGCTGCTGGAGATCGATTGGCAGGGCGCTGAGCAGATTCGTCGCAGCAAGCCCGACTGCGTGGGTATTTTCATTTTGCCACCGTCACGGGCCGAACTGGAACGCCGACTGCGCGGCCGCGGCTCGGACAGTGCCGAAGTAATCGAGCGTCGCTTGCACAACTCGCGCGGTGAAATTGCCCATGCGCACGAGTTCGACTACATCCTGATCAACAATGTCTTTGCGGATGCATTGAATGATCTGCAGGCGATCGTGCAGGCGGTTCGTCAGCGCAGCGCGTTGCAATGGCGGCGCCACGAGGCACTGATCACGGAACTGCTTGCGGCCGATTCCTGAAAGCTCAGTCGAGCAGGGTCTGCAGGTAGCGCTCGGGATGGTTGAGAAACCTGCGGGTGAGTTCGAAATGCTCCGTCTGCTTGTAGTCCACACGTTCCAGCCCTTGTTCGCCGATCTGATAAATCCATGCATCGGGGTAGCTGAGCAAAATCGGTGAATGCGTGGCGACGATGAATTGCGAACGGTCCTACACCAGTTCATGTACTCGTCGCAACATCGCCAGTTGACGTCCCGGCGAAAGCGCAGCTTCGGGCTCGTCGAGCAGGTGAGCCCTGGCCGCCGAAGCGGTGCATCATCAGCGACAAGAACGACTCGCCGTGGGATTGTTCGTGCAGCGAGCGGCCGCCGTAGGATTGAACCGCGCCCAGCGAATCAATTTCCGTGGCCACGTTGAAGAAGCTTTCGGCGCGAAGGAAAAATCCGTCCTTCGGCCGTCGAAAAGTTTTTGTCAGCAGCAGGTATTCATGCAGATCCGAATGCGAGGCACACGTGGCAAAGCGAAAGCTTTTTGTGCCACCTTCCGGATTGAAGCCCCAGGCTGTGGCGATGGCCTCCATCAGCGTGGATTTGCCGCTACCGTTCTCGCCGACCAGAAAGGTGACTGAGGGATGTAGCTCAAGCGCCGTAAAGTCGCGCAACACGGGCAGGGCGAATGGGTACTGATCGAACGAAGGCACGCGTTCACGGCGCAGTCGCACGTCCATGACGTAATGTTCGGCATCAATCGTTCGCATGCAGCATTCCCTCGCTTTTCGTGGTCCATGGTCAGTCATCGTCGGTCCAGATTCAAACGTCGTGGTCTGAATACCCGCCTGCCGTGTGGGCGGCTTGGCGTGGCGCTAGGGCGAGGCTTCCGGTAACTTGTACCCTCTTTAACGCATCTGATGATCCCCATGACCGAACCCGTTCGAGCCGCGCCTGACGACAGCACCCTGGTGCGGGTTCGTGGCCTGACGACGGTGCTTAACGGCAAGACCATTTTCGACAAGCTTGAGCTGGATATTCCGCGGGGCAAGGTCACCGCCATCATGGGTCCCAGCGGCACCGGGAAAACCACCCTGCTCAAGCACATCACCGGTCAGATGCGGCCCGACGCCGGCCAGATTCTGGTCGGGGGCAAGAATGTGCCGGAGCTGTCACGCGAGGAGCTGTACAAGCTCCGCGAGGGTATTGGCTACCTGTTCCAGAATTCAGCATTGCTGACTGATTTCAGCGTGTTCGAGAACGTCGCCTTTCCGCTGCGCCAGCACACCAAGCTGCCGGAAGTGCTGCTGCGCAACGTGGTGCTGCTGAAGCTGCAGGCAGTGGGTTTACGCGGTGCAGCGGAGCTGATGCCGAACGAACTGTCCGGCGGCATGGCGCGCCGCGTCGCGCTGGCGCGGGCCATCGTCTTCGATCCGATGCTGATTCTCTATGACGAACCGTTTGTCGGGCTCGACCCGGTGGCCTTGAATCAGGTGCTGAAATTGATCCGTACGCTCAACGAGACGCTTGGGATTACCAGCGTGCTGGTCGCGCACGAAATCGAGGCGGTAAAGCAAGTGGCCGATCACGTGTTCCTTATCGCCAACGGCAAGGTGGTGGCGCAGGGCGATCCGAAAACCATCGCCAACGATGGCTCGGCGTGGACGCGCCAGTTTTTCGGTGGTGGGGCGGATGGTCCGGTGCCGTTCCAGTATCCGGCGGGTGATTATGGGCAGGCGCTGGGCTTTTCTGGAGCCGCGAAATGAGTGTGCGCCCCGTACAGAGCAGTAACGTGCTGACCGGATCACTGGCGCAAATCGGCAACTGCGGTCTGTTTCTGCTGACCCTGTTGGCGGCGATTCCGCGCAGCTTCCGCTACGTGCGTGAAACACTTCGCCAACTGTGGTTCGTCGGTGCGATGAGCCTGACCATCATCATGGTCTGCGGCCTGTTCGTCGGCATGGTACTGATGCTGCAGCTGTATCACGTGCTGTCGATTTTCGGCGGCACCTCGGCCAGCGGCATGGTGGTCGCGCTATCGGTGTATCGCGAATTGGGGCCGGTGGTGACGGCGCTGCTGTTTGCCGGCCGCGCCGGCACCTCGATTACCGCCGAAATCGGGCTGATGCGTGCCACGGACCAGATCGATGCGATGGAGATGATGGCGGTCGATCCGATTGCCTACGTGGCGACGCCGCGCTTTCTGGCCGGGCTGATTGCGATGCCGCTGCTGTGCTGTGTGTTCTGCGCCATGTCGGTGCTGGGCGGCCATCTGGTCGGCGTGACATGGCTTGGCATCGATAACGGCACGTTCTGGTCGAACATGACCGCTGTAGTGGATCTGCACACCGACATCGTCAATGGTGTGCTGCTGAAAAGCCTGGCGTTCGGTGCCGTGGTTTCGCTGATCGCGGTCTATCAGGGATTCACCACGCCACCGACCAGCGAAGGCGTGGCCTATGCCACTACGCGAACGGTGGTTGCCTCGTCGATCGCCATTCTGGCGCTGGATTTTGTGCTCACGGCGTTCCTGATGTGAACGCGTTGACGAGATCGTCGCCATGAACCCTTCCGCCATGTTCCAGTACTTATCTCCCCAACGCCTATCGAGGATCGTGCCGTGAGCCAACCGAGAAATTCCTATGCCGTCGGCACCGGCCTGTTCATCGTGCTGGGTTTTGCCGCGCTGGTGTATCTGGCCACCCAGACGACGTCGGTGGCCAATGTCCATCAGGGTTCCAGCTACACCGTCGATACGCACTTCGCCAATATCGGCCAGCTGAAAGAGCGCGCGCCGGTGAAGATTGCCGGCGTGCGCATTGGCCAGGTGCAGTCGATCACACTGCAGCCGGGTGCCGAAGTGGCCGATGTGAAGCTGGCGATCGACAAGAACTACGACAAGATTCCGCTGGACTCGGTGGCGACGATCTTCACCAGCGGTCTGCTGGGCGATCAGTACGTCGGCATTGTCTACGGTACCTCCAAGAAAACGGTTGCCGAGGGTGGCACGCTGGCGCTGACCAAACCGGCAGAGCAACTGGAAGACATGCTGGGCAAGTTCTTCGGTGCGGGCGGCATGGCCGACAATCTCGGCGGTACCTACACGGTGACAGCAGACTTCACCAATGTAGGCACGCTCTCTGCCGGTGCGGCGGTAAAGATGGCCGGTGTGCCGATCGGCAGCGTGCAATCGGTGGTTGCCGATCCGGTGAAGCTCGACGCCAAGGTTACCCTGGCCATCGACAACCGCTACAACCAGATTCCCGATGATTCGTCGGCGGCGGTATTCACCAGCGGCTTGATCGGCGCGCAATTCGTCGCCATACAACCGGGTGGTTCACCTGACGCACTCAAGAATGGTGATGAGATGGTGCTGACGCAATCCGCCATGCAACTGGAGGATTTAATCGGCAAATTCCTGGTCAATGGTTCGTCAAGCGATCAGAAAAATGCCGGCAATGGCACGTCGCCGGGTAAATCGTCATCCGACAAACCGTCTTCCCCTACCCCCACCGGCAAACAGTAGCCGGTCATGTCCAAGGAGTTCTCCATGTTGCGCAGACTGGCTCTTGCCACCGCTATCGCTATGGGCACCATCGTCGCCACTCCGTCGTTCGCCCAGGATCCGGCGCCGGCGGCGGCCCCTACTTCCCAGCAGACGCCCGAACAGATCATCCAGTCGATTGCCGATCAGCTGGCCAGTGCCATCGACGGTCATCGTGACGAGCTGAAGCAGAATCAGGACAAGCTGATCAGCATCATCGACGAGGTGCTGCTGCCGCATTTCGATATCGACTACGCGTCGATCCTGGTGCTGGGTCAGCATGCCCGTGAGGCAACGCCGGCGCAGCGCGAGCGTTTTGCCAAGGCGTTCTACAACTCGATTACTCATCGCTACGCCGAAGGTCTGCTCGACTACACGCGTGGCCGCGTCAAGGTGCTGCCGTTCAGCGGTGACCTCAACGACAAGCGCACCGTGGTTCGCACGCAGGTAACGATGGATGACGGCAAGCTGGTCTCTATTGATTACGCTTTCCGCAAGAGCCGCTCGGGCGACTGGAAAGCCTATGACGTGATCATCGAGGGCATTTCCTATGTCACCAACTATCGCAATCAGGTGGATGCCGAAATCCGCAAGAGTAGTATCGATGCCCTGATTACCAACCTTGAATCCAAGGGTGGCAGCGCGCTCGATGCGATGGCAAAGGACAGCAAGGGCGGGCAGTGACAGCGATCATCACCGAACCCGGATTTGAGCTCGTCACCAGTACGCCGGGTGTTCTCGGCGTCACTGGTCTGCTCAACTTCAACACGGCGGCGGCCGCCATGCAGGCGATCGAATCTGCGTTATCGGATCGCTCGATCGCGCAACTTGATCTGGCCGGCGTGAGGCACGCGGACAGCGCCGGGCTTTCCTGCCTGGTCGCGGTCATGGCTGAGGCTGCCCGGCAAGGTCGGTCGCTCAAGGTCATACATATGCCCAGCGGTATGCAGGCACTGGCCAAGGTGTCCGAGGTCGATCGGTTGATCGATTAGTCAGCATGATTTTCGCCAATAAAAAAGGGGCCGTTGGCCCCTTTTTCATGTCGCTTGATCATATGTCTCGGATCAAACGTGCTATTGCTTGCTGCCTTCATTCGTCTGGCCAGGATGGCTGTTTTCCCATTTGTGCTGCTGATCCAGCAGTTCGTCAGGGTCAAAATTCTTGTCGTCGAGTCCCTGCATATGCTGGATAACGCTGTCCGGCGGATTGCCGTCGTAAATGTCGTAAATGCGCTGCTGACGATACGCATCGCGAAGGAATACGTACGGGTCGTAAGCCGAGTTGAGGAAATTCTCCGCATCGATGGCACGCGCGCGAAGATTGACCAGATAGATGACCTGCGGCAGATACTGCAAGCCATGATCGTGATTGTTCTGCGCGTAATAGCTGAGCGGATCCAGGAAATAGCTGTCTACAGGTATGCGCCAGATATCACGAGCCGTACTCGGACCGAACAGTGGCAACATGAGATAGTCGCCCTCCGGCAGTCCCCAGCGCGCCAACGTGATGCCGAAATCGTTGGTTTCGAGCGGGATGCCGAACTGGCTGGCTGGATCAAACAAGCCAACGAACCCAATGGTCAGATTCACCACCATGCGACCGGTGCTCTGTACCGCTTGCTTCGGGCGAGCTTGTAGCAGATCGTTCACCACGGTGATCGGCATGCGAATCGTGGTGAAAAAGTTGTTCACCGACGTCCGCACCGGCGCATTCGTCACGTCGCGATAGCCAACGGCCACCGGACGAATAATCGCCTTGTCCAGTGTGTCGTTGAATTTGTATACCTTGCGGTTGTACTTCTCGAGCGGATCATCGGTGCGCGGCGGGGCTATGGTGGCGCAACCGGCCAGCAGCACGATCGCAAGCAAAAGCAACCAGCGGCTCAAGGACATGGATCGGGGCATGGGGGGCATCGGTGCTGATCGTTCGCGTGCAGGGAGGGGGTGACATAATTGTACTGACTAGTTTTATATCTTGCACGGCTTTCAGTGTGCTTTCAGTGTCATCAAGCCTGTGTGTAGGGCAGCCGGCCATCATACGCGCTGGCCACATTGCCAGCAAAGCGCCCGCTGGCTACACTACTCAGCCATATAAGTCATTTATTTTTTGAGGATTTCGCATGGCACGTATCACCGTTGAAGACTGCCTCGAGGTGGTCAACAACCGTTTCGAGCTGGTGCTTATGGCTACCAAGCGCGCGCGCCAGCTGGAAAAGGGCGCCGAGCCTGCCGTCAATCCCGAACAGGACAAGCCGACTGTGCTGGCCCTGCGCGAGATCGCCGAGCGCCGTATTGACCAGACCATGATCGATCAGATCGACACGGCTGAACGTGAGCGCGCTGAGCGCGAGGCGCTGGAGTGGGCTGCTGCCGAGGTTGACGACGACCTGTCCAAAGGTGGCGATGACTGATGGATGCCGGCTGTCGACAGCGAGCCTTCCGCACTGTTTTTTCTAGTGCTGCCGGTCACGCGCGTGCAGCCACCATCAAGTCATTCGTAGCCGGTTATTCCTTTGATGTCGAGGTGGGCGCCTGAGCTGGCGCCGGCTTCCATGACAGCGGCCACGCACCCCGGTCCGGTCGACATGTCCGTGTTGCCACCCTATGTGCTGGCTCTCAAAGAGCGCGTCGCTTATTTATCCGACGTGCAAATCGCCAAGGTGATTCGCGCATTCCAGGTTGGCGCCGACGCGCATGCCGGGCAGGAGCGCAAAAGCGGCGAACCGTACATCACTCATCCCGTGGCAGTGGCCGGCATTCTGGCTGAGCTCGGTCTGGACGCTGAAACGGTTATCGCTGCGATCCTGCATGACACGCTGGAAGACACCGAACTGAGCCGTGAAGCCCTGTCTGCTGAATTTGGTGAAGTAGTCGCCGAGCTGGTCGATGGCGTCACCAAGCTGGACAAGATGCAGTTCGGTACCCGGCAGGAAGCCGATGCGGAGAGTTTCCGCAAGATGCTTCTCGCCATGGCACGGGATCTGCGTGTGATCCTGATCAAGCTGGCCGACCGTCTGCACAACATGCGAACGCTGGGTGCCAAAGACGCTGCTTCGCGTCGCCGCATTGCCCGCGAGACGCTGGAAATCTACGCGCCCATTGCCCAGCGCCTGGGCATGAACAAGTTCAAGGCGGAACTGCAGGACCTGGGCTTTCGCGCGCTGTATCCGGATCGTTATCGTGTGATCAGCGAGCGCATCCGCGCTGCCATCGGTAATCGCCGCGAAGCGATGGGCAAGATCGAGACCGCTCTGACAAGCCGGCTCAGCACCGAGCATATGCAGAGTACGGTGGTGGGGCGGATCAAGTCGCCGTGGAGCATCTATTCCAAGATGCACGACGAGCACAAGAGCTTCGCCCAGTTGATGGACGTCTACGGTTTTCGCGTGATCGTTGATAGTGCGATGAGTTGCTATATGGCACTTGGCGCCGCGCATGCTTTGTATAAACCGGTCGATCGACGCTTCAAGGATTTCATCGCGATTCCCAAAGCGAACGGCTACCAGTCATTGCACACCGTTCTGCTTGGCCCGTTTGGCGCCCCAATTGAAGTTCAGATACGCACGGCCGAAATGGACTCGGTAGCCGAGCGGGGTGTGGCAGCACACTGGGCTTATAAAACCGACAGCGGCCCGGCCAACAGCGCGCAGGCGCGCGCGCGCGAGTGGCTCTCCTCACTGGCCGACAGCTCGGCTAATACTTCGTCGTCGGCGGAATTTATCGAAGCGGTAAAGATCGATCTGTTTCCGGACGAGGTTTACCTTTTCACACCACGTGGCGACATTCTTTCACTGCCACGGAACGCTACGGCGCTGGACTTCGCCTACGCGGTGCATACCGATGTCGGCGACCACGCGGTGGCAGCGCGGGTCGACAAGAAGCTGCTGCCATTGCGCACGCGACTGGCATCGGGGCAACTGGTGGAAATCATCACCGCGCCATCAGCGATGCCGAATCCGGGGTGGCTGGAGTCTGTCGTTACCAGCAAGGCGCGCACCGCGATTCGTCAGTATCTGAAAAATCTTCAGCACGAAGATGCGGTGGACTTTGGCCATCGCATGCTCGATCG
>Ga0302228_10001436_pt1 | contig 17556 bp, 13 predicted proteins | sample II_Palsa_N1_2_FD_193519 | JGI IMG/M metagenome (GOLD analysis project Ga0302228, IMG submission 193519) | Peat permafrost microbial communities from Stordalen Mire near Abisko, Sweden - II_Palsa_N1_2 | ecosystem: Environmental > Terrestrial > Soil > Palsa > Peat permafrost | place: Sweden...
GTGGGCGCAGTCGCAAGGCATTGCGGCTATCGACGGGCTGGGCTTTCCGGCCGATTACCTGCTGCTTACCGACGCAGACATCCGGCATCCGGCCGATGCTGCCTCGCAACTCGTCGCGCGCGCGATTCTGGAAGATCGCGATCTGGTCTCGTTAATGGTGCGGCTGCGCTGCGACTCAACGTGGGAAAAAGCGCTGATTCCCGCGTTCGTGTTCTTCTTCGCAAAGCTGTATCCGTTCGCGTGGGTGAACAACGTGAGCAGCCGCACGGCGGCCGCCGCAGGCGGTTGCATGATGGTGCGGCGCGCGGCGCTGGTGGAGGCGGGCGGGATCGAATCCATTCGTGGCGAGCTCATCGACGATTGCAGCCTCGCTTCACGCATCAAGTTTCGTAACGGCGTGAACGCAGCGCGGCCGATCCGTCTGGATCTTGCCGGTGACAGTGAATCGTTGCGTCCCTACGACAACTGGCGCGAAGTCTGGAACATGATCGCCCGCACGGCGTTCACGCAGTTGCGTTATTCGGCGCTGTTGCTGGTCGGGACAGTGCTCGCGATGTGCGTGATCTATCTCGCGCCACCGGTGCTTGCGTTGACGCTTGGCGCGAAGGGATGGCCAGCGTGGCTCGCGTGGCTCGCCATGTGCAGCGCGTATTCGCCGATGCTGCGCTACTACCGCCGCTCGATACTCTGGGCGCCGCTATTGCCGGTGATCGCGCTGTTTTATGTCAGCGCGACGGTTGGTTCGGCAATACGGTTCTGGCGCGGCAAGGGCGGGCAGTGGAAGGCGCGGGTCCAGGCGCCTTGAGCGGAAGAAGCTGAGCCATGTGCGTGGGCGAATGTTGCGTAACCGATTTCGCCCATGGCAGTTCAACTCACCGCTTTGTCAGCATCGCGTACATCTCGATCACCATGTCAGGCGAGAACGAGAACGGAACCCAGCCGTGTCCGGTATGGCGCAACACCAGCAACCGGTCGCCGTTCGCATAACGTTGCGTTGCCATCACCGGGTTTTTCGTTGCGACAAAGCGCCAGCCGGGCGGCAGGCCCCCTGGCTGTTCGACGTCCATCGAAGCGCGCGCGTTCGACAATTCCTCGATCAACTCCGATACCCCAGCGGGGCTCAATGCCACCGACACCCCGCCGATTGTCATCGCGATCAGGTTCTTTTCAGGGCGCGAGATGTTCAGCGTGGGCTTTTCCTCAGCCAAGGACGGTTTTTCTTCAACAGCGGACGCAGCTGCCGTCGCCCGATCAACGGTTGCGTCAGTTGCAGAGTCAGCAACAGAAGCAGGGGAAGATTCGGGAGAAGCGTGAATAAAAGCAGGAATAGACGCGGGAGTAGAAGCGGCTGCGGAAATCAGCTCATCGAGGCTTGATTCCAGCGCGCCGAGCTGGTCAGTTAAGTTCATGCGTTGTTTGCCTTGCTAGCCTTGCATCGAGCCTGCGATTTTAACTGCTGCGTACCGCGCAACGTCGCCACACGTTGTAACAAAATGCGTGTATGCCACTAAAAATGCCATCAAAACAACAGGCGATGCGCATTACGATTGATCGCTTTATTTCTTCAGGTAGCCGTTCGCGCGAAACCAGTCCAGCGCGTGGCTCAGGCCTTCGCCATACGGCCGTGCCCGATATCCCAGTTCCCGCTCCGCTTTCGCCGACGTGAAGTACATCTTGTTCTTCGACATCCTCAAGCCATCGACGGTGACAAACGGCTCCTTGCCGCTGAACTTCGCGTAAAGCTCCGCGCCGATTGCGAGCGGATACAGCGGACCACGCGGCAGCTTGATGGTCGGCGGCTTGCGCCCGGCCAGTCCGGCAATGTCGGCCAGCATCTGCTGCAGCGACAGATTTTCGCCACCGAGAATATATCGTTCACCGATCACTCCCCGCTCCAGCGCGAGAAAGTGGCCGTTCGCCACGTCATCCACGTGCACGAGGTTCAGGCCGGTATCGACGAAAGCGGGGATCTTGCCCGTCGCCGCTTCCACGATGATTCGCCCGGTCGGCGTCGGCTTGACGTCGCGCGGGCCGATCGGCGTGGATGGATTCACGATCACCGCCGGCAAGCCGTCATTCGCGACCATGCGCTCGACCGCGCGTTCCGCCAGCACCTTGCTGCGCTTATACGCGCCAATGGTCTGATGGGCCTGGGCAGGCTTCGTTTCATCGGCAATATCTCCTGCCGGGCTCACCTTCAGCGTTGCCACGCTGCTCGTGTACACGATCCGCTCGACGCCCTCGGCCAGCGCTGCGCGCATGGTGGCCTCGGTGCCTTCCAGGTTCGCGCGCTCGATTTCGCCCGGATCGCGAGCCCAGATGCGGTAGTCGGCGGCAACGTGCAGCAGGTAGCGCACTCCCTTCATCGCGGCCCGCATGGAGGCTTCGTCGCGCATGTCGCCGATCACGACTTCGGCGTCGAGGCCTTCGAGGTTCTGCCGGGAACTGGTCTTGCGTATGACTACGCGAACGTCGAAACCACGTTCCCGCGCGATGCGCGCGACCGCCGATCCAACGAATCCGGATGCGCCGGTGACGAGCACGCGGCCACGGGCGAACCCACTTAACGGGTCAGTCATTTTTGCCTCTTCTTGTCTTGCAAAGGTAACAGTTGCGCGTCTTTCGAAGCGGGTCGATCTGCCGCCAGCCCATATGTGACAAGGGCTCGCGGCTCGTGCTATGGTCCGGTGCTGCTTAAGTCCGCCAGACCCCAAATTTAAAGAAAAGTCTTCAGCCAATGTTCATAGACAGTCGAAATCGATCCGTGTGGCTGTACTTCGCGATCGCGATGTTGCTCCTGATCGTCTTTGCGGTCGACTGGCTCACGCCGCTGCGCGTCGCCATCTGGGTGTTCTACATGCTGCCGGTCGCGCTCTGCATGTGGGCCGACCGGCCCACCGTGCCGTTCATGACCGCCGGCGTGGCCTCCGTGCTGATGTTCACGGGTTATTTCCTCACGAACGCCGACGCGCTCACCGGACCGATCGCGCTGCAAATCAACCGCGTGATCGGCGTGATCGTGATGTTCGTGCTGGCCGCCGTGGGGCATCTCTATATCAAAACGCGGCTGAACCTGCAACGCAGCGCATGGCTCAAGCAGGGCGAAGTCCAGATCGGCTTGCAGACGCGCGGCGATCTCGCCCCCGCTGCCGTTGCCAACGGCATCCTCGGCTCGCTCGTGCCGTATGTGGGCGCGCATGTCGCCGTGCTTTACAGCCGTGAAGGCAATGCACTCGAGCGTATCGCTACCTGGGCGCTGCCTGCCGAGAACGCCGTGCCGCAGCGGATCGAGCGGGGCCAGGGGCTGCTCGGGCAGGTGCTCGACGAGAAACGGGCGATCGAGGTCAGGGGGGCGGGATCGGATTTCCTGACGGTCGGCTCGGCGCTGGCATCGGCGCCTGCGAGCCATTGCGTGGTCGCGCCCATGATGGCCGATGGCCAAGTGATCGGCGTGCTGGAAGTGGGGTTTGTCGGCGATGAAAACGCGGTGGACGATACCCGCGAGCTGCTCGAAAACGCCGCCGAAGCAATGGGCATGGCGCTGCGCTCGGCGCAGTATCGTTCGCGAATGGTCGATTTGCTGGAGGAGACGCAGCGCCAGAGCGAGGAATTGCAGGTTCAGCAGGAAGAGCTGCGGGTATCGAATGAAGAGCTCGAGGAGCGCGGCCGGGTCTTGATGGAAACGCAGGCGCGGCTGGAAACGCAACAGGCCGAGCTCGAGCAGACCAACGTGCATCTCGAGGAATACACACAGCATCTCGAACGGCAGAAAACGGAACTGGTGCGCGCGCAAAAGGAACTGGAATCGAACGCGCTGGCGTTGGAACGGGCGAGCCAGTACAAGTCCGAATTCCTCGCGAACATGTCGCACGAGTTGCGCACGCCGCTGAACAGTTCGCTGATCCTCGCGAAGCTTTTGCAGGACAACAAGCACGGCAATCTCTCCGACGAACAGGTGCGCTACGCCGCGACCATTCATTCGTCGAACAGTGATCTGCTGTCGCTCATCAACGACATCCTGGATTTGTCGAAGGTGGAAGCAGGACAGATGGACGTGCAGTTCGCGCCGGTTGCCATCGACGGGATGTTGCAGTCGTTGCGGCAATCGTTCGCGCCTGTCGCCGATTCGAAGCGGCTGAAGCTCGTCACCGAACGCGCGGAAGGCGTGCCGGAGTATTTCGTCACCGATAACCAGCGTCTCCAGCAAGTCCTGCGCAACTTGTTATCGAATGCGTTCAAGTTCACCGAGCAGGGCCAGGTGACGGTCTCGGTGCAGAAGGCGGATAACAATGAAAATGCGCTTCGCTTCGATGTGCGCGATACCGGCATCGGCATTGCGCGCGACAAGCAGGACCTGATTTTCCAGGCGTTCCAGCAAGCCGATGGCACGACCAGCCGCAAGTACGGCGGCAGTGGCCTGGGTTTGTCGATATCGCGGGAATTCTCGCGGCTGCTGGGCGGTTCAGTGAGCGTATCGAGCGAGCCGGGCAAGGGCAGCGTGTTTTCAGTCACGCTGCCGCTGGCCGTTCAAGAAGGCACGGTCACCGCGAAACTTGATGTGATCGGGCCCATGAGCGAGCCGGAGGCTGCCTTGGCAAACGGCGCGGCGGACACAGCCTTGGCGGTGAGCGCCGGCGTCGTGCAGAGCCACGCGCCGGTGCACCTCGCGGCAAGGGCATCGGCTTCTTCTGCTCATGGGCCGTCGTCCTGGCGCGCGCCGAATGCGAACTACCCGGCGCCGCAACCCATAGCCGACGACCGCGCCAACCGCAAGCGCCCGGACCGCGTGATCCTGGCGATTGAAGACGACGTGCGTTTCGCGCACATCCTGCACGACCTCGCGCATGAACTCGAATTCGACTTCGTGCACGCGACCACCGCGACACAAGGTGTGGAACTGGCCCGCACCTTGCAACCGAACGGCATCCTGCTCGATGTCGGTTTGCCCGACCAGTCAGGCCTGACCGTGCTCGAATGGCTTAAGCACGATCCCCTCACGCGCCACATCCCGATTCACATCGTCTCGTCGACGGATCATGCCGATGTCGCGCTGCATCTCGGCGCGATCGGCTATACGCTCAAACCGAGCGCGCGCGACACGCTGGCGGGCGCGATCCGAAAGCTCGAAGCGCGCTCGGCGCAAGGCACGCGGCGCGTGCTGGTGGTCGAGGACGACCCCGCACTGCGCCAGAGCATCCACGCGTTGCTGAAAAGCGCGACGGTCGAGATCGTGGAGGCCGGGACGATTGCCCAAGCGCTGGAGCAGATGAACCGCGTGACCTTCGATTGCATCGTGATGGACCTCGCCTTGCCGGACGGTTCCGGTTACGACTTGCTGGAGCGGGTATCGACGTCGGAGGAGCATGCATCGCCGCCGGTAATCGTGTACACGGGGCGCGTGCTGTCGCCGGACGAAGAGCAGCGTCTGCGCCGTTATTCCAAGTCGATCATCATCAAGGGCGCGAAGTCGCCGGAACGTCTGGTAGACGAAGTGACGTTGTTCCTGCACAGCGTGGAGAGTGCGTTGCCGCCCGAGCAGCAGCGCATGCTGCGCGCGGCGCGCCAGCGCGACGACGTATTCGAGGGCCGCACGATCCTGCTGGCCGAAGACGATGTCCGCAATATCTTCGCGTTGTCGCATGTGATCGAGCCGCTGGGGGCGAAGCTTGAAATCGCGCGTAATGGCCGCGAGGCGCTGGATTCGCTTGCCCGCCATCCGGACATCGACCTCGTGCTGATGGACATCATGATGCCCGAAATGGACGGGCTCACCGCCATGACCGAGATCCGCAAGAACGCCGATCATGCGCGGCTGCCGATCATCGCGCTGACCGCGAAAGCGATGGCGAGTGATCGCCAGAAGTGCCTGGAAGCAGGCGCGGACGACTATATCTCGAAGCCGATCGACGTCGACAAGCTGGTGTCGCTGTGTCGTGTCTGGTTGCGTCAACGATAGCCACGATCCGCCATGCCACATCGAACCCTGAAGGACACGGAAGAGGCGATCTTCGACATCGAGTTGAAGCTGTTGCTCGAAGCCGTTTATCTGAAGTACCAGCACGACTTCCGCCATTATTCGGTGAGTTCGCTGCGCCGGCGCCTGACGCAGGCGCTGCACGATCTGGGTTTCACGACGATGTCGCAGTTGCAGGAGCGCATTCTTCGCGACGCCACGCTGTTCGCGCGCCTGTTTCAGTACCTGACGGTGCAGGTCAGCGAGATGTTCCGCGACCCGCTGTATTTCCGCGCCATTCGCGAGCAGGTCGTGCCGATCTTGCAGACGTATCCGTCCATCAAGGTGTGGGTGGCAGGGTGCAGCAGCGGTGAGGAACTGTGGTCACTCGCCATTCTGTTCGCTGAGGAGAACATTGCGGACCGTACGGTTTTGTACGCCACCGATATCAACGCCGACGCCTTGCGCCAGGCCGAAAGCGGTATTTATCCGCTGGATCGGCTGGCCAGTTTCAGCCAGAATTACTTGGCGGCCGGCGGCAAACGCTCGCTCTCCGACTACTACCACGCGGCCTACGGCGCGGCTAAATTTTCGCAGACGCTCAAGTCGCGCGTGGTGTTCGCCGATCACAGCCTTGCCACCGACAGTGTCTTTCTCGAAGCGCATCTGGTGTCGTGCCGCAACGTGCTGATCTATTTCGACCGCGCGCTGCAGGACCGTGCACTGGGACTTTTCAGCGATTCGCTGGTGCGGCGCGGATTTCTTGGGCTCGGCAGCAAAGAGAGTCTGCGGTTTTCGAAACACGCGGGAAGCTTCGCCGATTTCGATGCGCGCGAGCGTTTGTATCAAAAGGTCTAGCGATGACGCCGTCGACCGATTCCCTGGATGCCATCGAAGCCATCGTGATTGGGGCATCGGCGGGGGGCATCGAAGCACTGAATCACATTCTGCCTGCGCTGCCGGCCAATTTTCGCCCTGCCGTGCTGGTGGTCGTACATGTCAGGAGCGAGCCACCCAGCCTGCTGCCCGCGCTGTTTTCCGCGCGCTGCCAGTTGCCGGTCGTCGAGCCCGACGACAAGGACGAGATCGCCGGCGGCACGATCTATGTTGCGCCGCCGGGGTATCACATGCTGGTCGAGCCGGATTGCACGATTGCCCTTTCCGTCGATCCGCCGGTGCGGTTTTCGCGGCCGTCGGTGGATGTGCTGTTCGAATCGGCGGCGCTGTGTTTTGCCGATACGCTGCTCGGCATTGTGCTTTCCGGTGCTAACGACGACGGCGCGCGCGGGCTGGTCGCGATCTCGCGGGCGGGTGGACGCTGCTGGGTGCAAGATCCGGACACAGCCGTGGCCAATGCGATGCCGCTCGGCGCCATCGCGCGCGGCGGCGTGCACGACATTCTCACGCTCGACGTCATGACCGCTCGTTTGGCGCGCTTGGCCGCGGGCACGCGCCGCGAACCCGGTTGACTTGGAGCTGACACGCTAATGGAACTCCTCTAATGGAACACATCAGGCAATCTGTCAGGCAGCCGCTCAGGCCGCCCATTTACGTTCTGATCGTGGACGATGTGCAGAACAACATCACTGCGCTGGAAGCGTCGCTGGCGCGCCCGGACATCTCGGTACTCGCGGCCGGCTCGGGGCCGGCCGCGCTGGAGCTGTTGCTCAAGCACGAAGTTGCGCTCGCCATTCTCGATGTCAACATGCCGGGCATGGACGGCTTCGAACTGGCTGAACTGATGCGCGGCAGTCCGCGTACGGCGCATGTGCCGATCATCTTCCTGACCGCGACCGCGCAGGACACCGGTCGCACGTTTCGCGGCTATGAAGCGGGCGCGGTGGACTTCCTGTACAAGCCTTACGACTCGCGGATCCTGAATTCGAAGGTGGATGTGTTCATCCAGATCGAGAAGCAGAAGCAGCAGCTCGCCACGCAACTCGCGACCGTCCAGCAACTCCTCGACGCCAACGAAATGCTCATGGCCGTGCTCGGCCACGATCTGCGTACGCCGTTGTCGGCGGTGATTGCATCGGCGGAATATCTTGCGCGGTTCGTGCCGGATGAGAATGTGGCGAATATCGGCACGCGCATCAAGAGCAGCGGCATGCGGATGGTGCGCATGGTTGACCAGTTGCTCAATCTCGCACGGCTGCGCGGCGGGCGCGTCACGCTGCAGCCGCGGACGGTGGAGTTGATGACGCTGGCGAAAAATATTGTTGAAGAATACGAGGCGCGGGTGGGCAAGGGCCGCATCTTTATTTTCCGCGATGGCGATACGCTGTTGCAAGGCGATGGCGATCTGTTGTCGCAGGTGTTTTCGAATTTGATCGGCAACGCGCTGACTCATGGGCGTGACGGTTCGACCATTCAGGTGCGTCTGAACGGTGACGCTGCCGACGACGTTTTGATCAGCGTGCAAAACGCAGGCGAGATTCCCGTCGATGTCTTGCCGACCATTTTTGCGCCGTATCGCTCGGGACGGCCGCAGCAGGAAACTGGCGGGCTTGGACTTGGCCTCTACATCACGCGCGAGATTGCGCAGATGCATGGCGGGCGCGTGGAAGTTCGCTCCGACGCGGAGAGCGGCACGGTATTCGAAGTCACGTTGCCGCGCGAAGCGGTGGCGCGGCGGGTGGGTGGTGACACGGCCGAGGGGGCACAGCCGTTCCGGCTGGGGTGAGGGTAGGCCGATGCGCAAATCGCAGCTTTGTGCCATGTGCTGATTGCGCGCTGCTTGGTCACGGTAATCCCATCGTCACTGCCGGTTTTCCTGGTCTTGTCTAAAATGCGGCCTGATGGCGCTTGCCGGACGTGCCTCGGGCACAAGCCTGGCGGCGTGGCGAATCAGCACTAATCGGGAGAAGCAAACATGCCGAGTCCAGACCTGGATATTCGAATAGAGACGTATTACGTGCACGTGAAGGGGTTGGTGCAAGGGGTGGGATTCCGCCATGCGACGTTGCGCCGGGCGCATGCGCTCGGTGTTCGCGGCTGGGTAGCCAACCTGGAGGACGGATCGGTTGAAGCGATGATCCAGGGACCGGCGAATCAGGTCGACCTGATGCTTGAATGGTTGCGCCGGGGGCCGCCGCATGCGCGGGTCACGGATCTGGTCAGCGAGGAGCGGTATATCGAGAAGCGGTTTGAACGGTTCGAGCAGCATTGAGGGGTTCTCGACAAGAAACCAGGGCGATTTTGGCTCCCTATCTCCTGAGTTGAACCTCGTCGAGCAAGTACAAATTACCATTTTTCGGCAGGTGGCTGGGTCTGGATTCCTGACCTCAGGGTGTCAGGACGCTAGACTGGGCGGGCTGGTTGCAAGAACCTTTGGGGGGCCTTTCCGGAATGGAGGGGTCTACTCAATCGGGCACAGAATCATCCGGGATTCTGAGGCAGTGGTAGCGCAGAGCAATAAATTGCGCTAGTCCCCGACTACCTCGTGCTAAGGGGATGTTCCGCCTGCCGTTTTCCAGCTTTCAAAGGGTCCCTATCTCGGGGCTCTTTGCATTTGTATCTCTAAAAGCTGTTACGACTGGATAACATATTGGTAAGTCATACTGAGCATTGCCCCGGATACTTTTACACGACTCGTTTCTTTGACACGCTCACGTCGTCGGCCAGTCTTATGTAAAGGATTCGTCATCCGTTGTGTCGCGCCGGGTCCAGTCCATCAGGACCAAAACGGCAGCGCTCCGGACTTCAAACAAGCCCGGAGCGCTCTGTCCAACGCCTGCCCACGTCCATCGCGAGCAACCCACCTCGTTACTTTGCCACCAGCAAACTCTCGGCAAATCCCCATTCGTCGTCGAGCCACTGCCTCGTGGCTTCGAATCCCGCATCCGCAGCCAACGGCCCCACTTCCCCGGGAAGATATTTGTGGCTGCTCTCCGTCCAGATCGTCTCGCCCTGGCGGAATTCCACGCTTAATCCTGCCGCGCGAATGGTTGCTCTCACCGGACGCTTCGCACGCAAATGCATTTCCACGCTGCGGGCATCGGGATTGAAGCGCGCAAGATGCTCGAACGCGTCCAGCGGAATGTCCGCGTCCAGTTCGCGATTGATCCGCGCAAGCAGATTCAGGTTGAACGCAGCCGTAACGCCAATAGGATCGTCGTACGCCGGAATCAGCACATCCAGCGGCTTGAGTAAATCCATCCCGAGCAACAACGAATCGCCCGGCTGGAGCATGCCGCGAATCGATTTCAAAAACCGCGTGGCTGCCAGCCGCGCGAAATTTCCGATCGTGCTGCCGAGAAACAGCACGAGTAGAACTTCGCCCTCTTTACGGTTGGCGCTGACCTCCGCGAGCCCGGCCAGATAATCGCGCTCGTAGCCCACGATCGAAATCCGTTCAATATCGCCTAACTCGCGCCGGCACAATTGCAACGCGGTAGGCGAAATTTCGATCGGACAGTATTCGGTCGGGCGCTTCTTGCATAGCGCCTCCAGGATTTTCCGCGTTTTCCGGCCGCTGCCGCTACCGAGTTCGGCGACGCTCACATTTCGCGGCAACGCGGCCACGATATCGGCAGCATGCGCGTTCAACACTCGCTCCTCAGCGCGCGTCACGCCGTATTCCGGCAACGTGGTGATGACTTCGAACAAGGCGGAGCCAACTTCGTCGTACAAATACATCGACGGCAATTCTTTTTGCGGGGCGTGCGTGAGGCCTTCGTGTACGGCTGCGGCAAACGGGGAGGAAAAGCGCGGCGACTGAACGGCCTGCGTCGTGGCTTGAGGCATGAGACGTCTCCATGTTGCCGCGTCGCAGCGCGCGCGGCGGGTTATCCATGACGAGAATTACGGGTCGAAAACACCTGACGAGAATGGGTAGATCGCAGTTCCGGCCGTGCCAGGCGCCACGCGGCCGGGGAGCGAAGCCTTTGGGTGAGCAAGAAGCGCGCACGGCGCCTTCAAATCCGGATGCGAGGGCGTGCATCATCACGCTAGCCATGTCGCTAAAGGATCCGAAACGCGTCTTTTCAAGCAGAACCCGCCGGAAGCCGACGGGACATTCACTAATATAGGTCAAGGCCCCGCTATCAAATACTGGTGGTAATCGGCTGTACCGGTGTCTTCGATATCCCGCTAAAGTCATCCCGGAATTAGGCCATTTCGCAATAACTACCCACCACCGGGTTGGTTTTTACACGTGCTCTGTGAACGCCGTGGGGCGATCTCCGCGTGAAGCAAGCGCTGCAAGAGCTTTGCCACGCGTGTGGCTCCGCTTCCCCACACTGGCGCAATGCTTGCTTTCCATTTCCGTTCACGTTGCAGCGCATCGACTTGAAAATGCCTTGCGCTGTCCTCGCCGTTCTCTCTTCAGCGCCCGATTCATGACCGACTCAGCTAGTCCCGATCCCGTGATCGCACGTCTCGACGACACGGGCGCGTACAGCATCCCGACGCCGGTCGAGCAGCCCGAACCTGCGGCGCCTGCCGACAAACCGTTCGGTTTTCATGGCGCTATCCCGGCTGTGCCCGAGCCAGAAAGCGCGCCCGCTAGTGGTCACCAGTCCGATAACGACGCTGCCTTTTCGCTTGATTCTGGCGGGTTTTTTCTGAGTGTGCTGAATGGCAGCACGGATTGCATCAAGATCCTGCGGCTCGACGGTACGCTCGAATTCATGAACGCCAACGGCATCTGCCTGATGGAAATCGATGACTTCGCGCCGCTCAAGGGCAAGTCGTGGGCGTCGCTGTGGCCGGAGGAATCCCGGCATCTGCTGGTCGAGGCAATCGATAACGCCCGGCAAGGCCATCATTCGCGCTTCGAAGCGCTCTGCCCGACGGCGAAAGGCACGCCGAAATACTGGGACGTCTCGGTGTCGCCGGTGAACGAGCCAGCCGGTGCGCAATGGTTCGTATCGATTTCCCGCGATATCACGGAGCGCGTGCTCAGCGTGCGTTCACTCGACGCCGCGCTGCAGGAGCAAAAGCGCTTGAGTGAGGCACTTGAGCGGCATCGAGAGACGCTGGAGTGCCGCGTCGAAGAGGCGGTGGCGGCGTTGCGGGCGAGCGAAGCCGAGCGGCACGAGACGGCGGCTGCGCTGGCGCAATCGCAGAAAATGGAAGCCGTCGGCAAACTGACCGGCGGCGTGGCCCACGATTTCAACAACGTGCTGCAGGTGATTGGCGGAAATCTGCAGCTCGCCGTGCAGGAATCGAACGGTAACGAAACGCTGACGCGGCGCCTCACCTGCGCGCACGAAGCAGTCGAGCGCGGCGCGAAGCTCGCGTCGCAATTGCTGGCGTTTGCGCGCCGGCAGCCGCTTGAACCGGTGGCGCTCGATATTTCGCGGCTGCTGCGCAGTTCTGACGACATGCTGCGCCGGGTGCTCGGCGAAACCATCGAACTGGAAACGGTGGTGTCGGGCGGCTTGTGGAACACGCTTGCTGATCCGAATCATTTGCAGAACGTGATCGTGAACCTGGCGATCAACGCGCGTGACGCGATGGACGGCGCGGGGCGCCTGACCATCGAGGCCGGCAACGCGATGCTCGACGACGAGTACACGCGCCATCACGAGGACCTGGCGAGCGGCCAGTACGTGATGGTTGCCGTCTCCGACACCGGTTGCGGCATGACGCCGGAGATCCTCGCGCGCGCCTTCGAGCCCTTCTATACGACCAAGGTAGAAGGTCGAGGCACCGGCCTGGGCTTGAGCATGGCGTACGGCTTCATGAAGCAGACCGGCGGCCATATCAAGCTCTACAGCGAGCCGGGCCACGGCACGACGGTCAAGCTTTATCTGCCGCGCTCGATGGAAGAAGAGGCTGTGCGCGTGGAAGCCGCAAATGATCCGGTGACGGGCGGCACGGAAACGATCCTGGTGGTGGAGGACGACCCGAACGTACGCGCCACTGCCGTGGACATGCTGACCCAGCTGGGTTATCAGGTGCTGAAGGCTGTTGATGCCCAGAGCGCGTTGAGTGTGCTCGAAAGCGGCGTGCACGTCGATTTGCTGTTCAGCGACGTCGTGATGCCGGGACCGATGCGCAGCGTCGAACTCGCTCGGCGCGCGAAGGAAATGCTGCCGGCGCTGGAAGTGTTGTTTACATCGGGCTACACCGAAAACGCGATCGTGCACGGTGGCCGGCTCGATCCGGGCGTGGCGTTGATCAGCAAGCCGTATCGGCGGGATGCACTGGCGCGCAAGGTGCGCTGGATGTTCCGCACGCGGGTTTATGAGGCGCCCGATAAGCCGGACGTGGCGAAGGTGCCAGAGGCGCCGCACGCTGCTGCCGCGCCTGAACCTCAGCCACTTCAGCCACTACGGGTCCTGATCGTGGAGGACGACGCCAACACTCGCGAGGCGACGCGCGAGTTGCTGGAGTTGCTCGACGCAAAAGTGCTGGCGGTGGATAGTGCGCAGGCCGCGCTCGACGTGATCGCCCAGCAATTATTCGATGTCCTGCTCACTGACGTCCGCATGCCCGGCATGTCAGGCCTCGATCTGGCGCGCGTGATGAAGCGCATGCAGCCACGCGTGCATGTGGTGCTGGCATCGGGTTATGGGACGGGCATTGCGGCTGAACTTGGCGACGAGCTGAGCGGCGCGACCCTGCTGCCTAAGCCATTCAACTTCGATGAACTTGAACAGGCGGTGTTCAGGAAGCCATGACGGCTTCGGGCACACGGGCGGTGTGCAAAGCTGGGCCGCAGCCCGCGCGGTCGGGTTCGTCCATCGGAATGACGATACGCACGGTCAGGCCGCCCTCTGCCGCGTTGCCGATATCGCAGCGGCCGCCGAGCTCGTGCGCGAGACGTCCGACGATGGCAAGTCCCAGTCCGCAATGACCATCGCCCGCGCGCGCCGGGTCCAGGCGGACAAACGGCTTGCGGGCATCGTCCAGACGCTCGGGCGGGATTCCGTCGCCGTAATCGCGCACCGTGATGAACCACTCGCCATTGCGCTTGCCCGTGCTGATGTCGACGGGCGGCGCGCCATGTTCCAGCGCGTTATCGACCAGATTGGTCACCAGCCGGTCCAGCAAGGTGCGCGGCAAGTGGAATGTATCGCCAGCGCCCAGGTCGAGGCGAAACAGTGGGCTGTCGCCGGCTTCGTCTTGCGCGAACTGCTCCGCGAGAAAATCGTCCACGTTGATAGCCGGTCCGCTCGTCGGCGCGTTGGCCGCGAATTCCAGGAATTGCTGCACGATGCGCGTCAGCGAGTCGATGTCGCGAATGAAATGTGCGCGCTCGGCATCGTCCTGTACCAGGACGCTCGCACGCAGCTTCAGGCGCGTGAGCGGCGCCTTCAGATCATGCGCAATGCCGGCGAGCATGACGGCTTTCTCGTCGTCGGCATCGTTGATTCGCCGCATCATCTGGTTGAATGCGCGGATCAGGTCGCGGAGCTCACGCGGTCCGCGCTCATCTACCGGAACCGGGCGCTCGCCCGCACCGAACTGCCGCGCACCTTGCGCCACGCGCGACAACGGCCGCTGCAGTTGCCACGCTGCGACCAGTGACAGGATCACGGCCGCCAGCAACATACCCACCGATTCAATCAGAATAGGCGGTGCGGGTGGCAGGTCAACCGGCGTCACGATCCAGTTCGGACTGTTCGGATAACGCACCCAGAGACGCTGCGCGTGCTTCGGGCCATCGACGGCGAGCCGCGTGCCCGGCGGCAGCACGTTCCTCAACTCGCGCAACAAATGCACGACGGGGCCGTTGTCGGGCTCGCGCAACGTGATGCCTTCGGGCAGGTTCGAGGACAACACCAACTGCACGCTCAACGCGGGCGCGAGCCGCACGCCTTGACGTGCGTCGTCGTTGGCTGCGGCGAGTACAAGCATCAATCCACGCGCATAACCTTCTGCGTCGTGATGCGGCCGCTGCACGGTAAGCACCGTGAACCAGCAGGCCTGCACGGCAAACAGCACGACCAGCGAAATGAGCGCCATGCGCCCGAACAGCGTATTGAACGGATTGCCGCGACCCGAACGGTTGCGACTCAAGAGGCGAACCGGCCCGGCATGACCTGACCCGTTGCGGGCGCGTTGGATGCCGCGCGGGCCGTGACCTGGCGCCGTGCCGAAGAGTCTCATACCGTAGAAGCGCGATCGGGCGTGGAGGTAGCGGGGATGGCCGGCACTGATTGGGTCGCCGCGTTCGTGTTGCGCGCACCGTCAGGATCGGGAATGAACACATAACCCTGGCCGCGCACGGTCTGCACATGGCGCGGGCTGGCCGGATCTTCCTCGATAATTCTGCGCAACCGCCAGATAGGCACGTCGAGGCTGCGGTCGCTGAAGGTGCTGTCGTCGCGATGCACAAGGTCGTGGATCAGCACGCGAGACAGGACCTTGTACGGATGCCGTACGAGCACCTTGAGCAACGCGAATTCGCTGTCGCGCAGCGGGATGCGCTCGTTGCCGCTTACCAGCGCGCGCGTGACGAAGTCGAGTTCGAAGCGGCCGAAGCGTTCGCTTGCGCAGGCTTCGGGCCGTCCTGTCGATGCGGGCGCGCGCCGCCGCAATACCGTGTCTATACGGGCGAGCAGTTCGCGCGGATCGAAGGGTTTGGCCAGGTAATCGTCCGCGCCGAGTTCCAGCCCTTCCACCTTGTCCGTCACGCTGTCGCGCGCGGTGACGAAGATCACGGGGATGTCGTCACCGGCGGAGCGCACCTGGCGAAGTGCCGCGAGGCCGTCCATGTCCGGCATCATGATGTCGAGCACCACGATGGACGGGCGTGCATATTCCAGCCGCCGGCGCAGGCCGGTGCCATCGTGAAGGACGGAAACGTCCAGCCCGCGCGCTTTCAGGAAGCGGCTGAGCAGGTCGCATACCGCCGGGTCGTCGTCGACGATCAATACGGATGTAGTCATGGTGAAATTTTAGCTGGCATCTAAAACCTACGGTTTTTCATCTACTCAAAGATGGTTACCGATTCTTACCCAAAACCCTTGCAAAAATGACCGGGAAGGGCGGGTTGAAAAGCCTGTATGCGTTGACCCGGGCGGCTAAGCGCTTTGGTCAGATCTATTAAGCACTTCCCTGCCGTGCAATTCGATGAAAGAAGCGGAAAGGAATCAGTGTCGCGAAAAGGCGCTTTGGCGTCTTAGAATGAATCGCATGACCCATCATGTTCTTCTCGTCGACGACGACCCCGTAGTGCGCGACCTCGTTCGCGAATATCTGCAAGGCAACGGCCTTGCAGTTTCGGTGCTGCACGACGGTACGGGTCTTAAGCGACGTCTCGATGTCGAGCGGCCGTCAATTGTCGTGCTCGACGTGATGATGCCCGAGCAGGATGGCATCAGTGCGTTGCGCGAATTGCGTGCGGCCGGCGACGACATCCCCGTGATCTTCCTGACGGCTCGCTCAGATGTGATTGACCGCGTGATCGGCCTCGAACTGGGCGCCGACGATTACCTGGCCAAACCCTTCGATCCACGCGAACTGCTAGCCCGCATCCGTACGGTCCTGAGACGTCGCGACGCGGCGGCGCCGGGCGCGCCGGAGGACCGGCCGCCTTACCGCTTTGGCCCCTATGAAGTCGATTTTGCCGCGCGTGAGCTGCGTCACAACGGGGAACGGGTGCCATTGCGATCCGGCGAATTTGCGACGCTGAAGATCTTCGTGAAAAACGAAATGGTGGTGCTCACGCGTGCGCAGTTGAACGAGAAGCTGCGCGGTCAGGCCGGAACGTATAGGGACCGCAGCCTCGACGTGTCCATATGGAGGTTGAGGCGCTTGCTGGAAGCCGATCCATCCGATCCCCGCTATGTCCAGACGGTCTGGGGACAGGGCTACATTTTCGTGCCGCACGGCGAGACCGGCGCCGTAGAACGGGCGATCCGGCGGGCATCGACCGAAGCGTGAACGAAGCGCCGAGTCTTGCAGGGTTTTGTCCGCAAAAAGCCGCTCGCGAATATGTATCCGCTGAAATGATCCGTTACCAACTGCATCAGTTATTTCTTCTGTACCCGCATAAGATCAGTTCCATAGTCCCGACCACGGGATCTGGAGAACTCAAATGAAACGCGTAGCAGCAGTGTTGGTGTTGGCCGGAAGTCTTGCCATGTCGGGTCAGGCGTCTGCGCACGGGGGTGGCGGAGACGGCGGTGCGGTTGTGGGCGCACTGCTGGGCGGCGCCGTGATTGGTGCACTGGTGGGGTCCGCGGTGGCTCAGCCGGTCTACGCACAACCTGTCTACGCGCAGCCGGTGTATCAGCCGGTTTATGCGCAACCTGTTTATGCACAGCCGGCCTACCAGCCTGGTCCGCCACCGGGATACTGCTTTGACGACTATCGCCGTGCTTATGTACCGTGCGGCCCGCAACCGCAGGCGGGGTATTACCAGCAACAAGGCTGGTAAGTCCTAGCTGCTTCGCAATGACAAAACCGGGCTGACAAGCCCGGTTTTTTTGTTTTGAACGCCCTGAAATCAACCGACATTCGGGGCAAAAGCTGGTCAAAGAGCCACTCCAAGGTCACATGTACTGCTGGCACAGGATTGCCGAAACGCCCGCCAGGCAAGCGTTACCGCTTATACAATAGCGGCATGTGCGGCATGCCCCTTGCACTAGCTTGAGAGCGAGCGTTGCGACTTGAGTCCTGCGCAACGCACTCAACGGAAGTTCAAG
>Ga0302228_10001437_pt1 | contig 17537 bp, 14 predicted proteins | sample II_Palsa_N1_2_FD_193519 | JGI IMG/M metagenome (GOLD analysis project Ga0302228, IMG submission 193519) | Peat permafrost microbial communities from Stordalen Mire near Abisko, Sweden - II_Palsa_N1_2 | ecosystem: Environmental > Terrestrial > Soil > Palsa > Peat permafrost | place: Sweden...
CCAGCTTAAAAGCCAGCTTCCGCGCCTGGTACGGCTGAAACCCAATCGCCGGATCCACATACTCCTTGAAGATCTTTTCAGGAGTATCTTTCGCCACTTCCTCAATCTCCATCCCGCCCGCCTGCGAAGCCATAAACACCACCTGCGCCGACGCGCGGTCCAGCACCAACCCCAAATAAAGCTCCCGCTCAATCGCCGACCCGGCCTCCACCAGCAGCCGCTGCACCTTCTGCCCCACCGGCCCCGTCTGGTGCGTCACCAGCTGCATCCCCAAAATCGCCTTCGACGCGGCAGCCGCCTCCGTCATCGACTTCGCCAGCTTCACCCCGCCACCCTTCCCTCGTCCCCCCGCATGAATCTGCGCCTTCACGACAACCACCGCGTTCCCTTCAGAGAACAACTGCTTCGCCGCCGTGTCCGCCTCTTCCAGCGTCGTCGCCATCTCCCCATTAGGAACGGCCACTCCATACTTACGCAGAATCTCTTTCCCTTGGTACTCGTGGATCTTCATGCGGACTCCAGCCGTGCGGTTTCGATGAGGACCGTTTGTGATCCCACCATCGAAATCATCCTAGTCACTCGCCTAAGACAGTAGCAACTGACCGCAACGATAATCGGAATAGTTGTGCGATTTCCCGCGCGCCAGGGTTTAGCTGACTGATCAGTCAGCTAAACCTCGAATCCGCTACCTGAAACCCAGCTCAAGCAGTCGATTCGTAACCTGAAACTCACCTCAAACAGCACGATTTGATACGCTCAGAAGCGCCATGCCGATCCAAAACGAGCTCCGCCGCCTCCTCGAACAACGCGAAACCCTTTCGCGTTCCGAGGCCTCTGCGCTCATGGAAAGCATCCTCGCCGGCCAAGCCAGCGACATCGAACTAGCCGCCCTCCTCGGCGCCCTCGCCGCCCGCGGCGAAACCGCAGCCGAGATCGCCGGCTTCGCCTCCACCCTCCGTACCGCCTCTAACCCGCTTCCCCTCAGTGACATAGAACGCTCAGAATTAGTTGACACCTGCGGTACCGGAGGCGACGCCAGCGGAAGCTTCAACATCTCCACCGCCGCCGCCCTCGTCGCCGCAGCCGCCGGAGCCCACGTCGCCAAGCACGGAAACCGCGCCATTACCTCCGCCTGCGGTTCCGCCGACGTCCTCGAAGCCCTCGGCATCCCCATCCACCTATCCCCCACCGAAGCCGCCCAAGCCCTACGCAATCAACACTTTGCCTTCCTCCTCGCCCCTTCCCATCATCCCCAACTGAAAGCAGTCATGCCGGTCCGGAAAGCCCTAGGCGTGCGCTCTATCCTGCACATTCTAGGCCCCTTACTCAACCCCGCCGGAGCCCGCCGCCAGGTAATGGGCGTCTACCACTCCCGTCTCGTCCCACTAGTCGCCAACGCTATGATTCTATTGGATATCCAGCACGCCATGGTAGTCCACGGCGACGGCAACCTCGACGAAATCGCCCTCTCCGGCCCCACCCAAATCGCCGAAATCCGCAACAACACCGTCACCGAATACACCATTACCCCCGAACAATTTGGCCTTGAACGCGCCTCCCTAACCGCCCTTACCGGCGGCAGCGTCTCCGACAACGCATTGATTCTAAACAGCATCTTCGCCGGAAATCCAGGCCCACCCCGCGACATCGTCCTCCTCAACGCCGCCGCCGTCCTCGTCACCGCAGGCCTCGCACCCAACATCCAAACCGGCATCACCCTAGCCGCACGCGCAATTGATACCCGTGCGGTACAATCGCTAGTCTCAGCGCTCCAATCAAACTAAGACCCCGGAGATGTTGCAATGGCAAGAGTTACAGGCATAGGCGGAGTCTTCCTCCGCTCTCCCGACCCCAAGGCCCTCGTAAAGTGGTACGCCACAAACCTAGGGATCACCCTCTCCGACTTCGGTGGCGCCTCTTTCGCATGGTCCGATGAAGTCCCCTCAGGCACCGGCATGACCGCCTGGTCCGCCTTCCCGCAAGACACCAGCTACTTCGGCGACGGCCCTCAACCCTTCATGATCAACTACCGGGTCGACGACCTAGACGCTTTACTTGCTACACTTGAGGCCGCCGGCGTCTGGATCGACCCCAAGCGCTACAACGCCTCCTACGGCAAATTCGCCTGGATCAAGGACTGCGACGGCAACCGCCTCGAACTCTGGCAGCCCCTCGCAGACGAAGAATAAGCAGCAGAATAGCCCCCTGCCGTACACTGTCCCGGTGTCCCCCAAAACCCACCGCCGACGAGCCCCCGTGTGGCTGATGGGCCTCTCCAACGCCACCATCGGCCTCGCCGGCGGCTTCATCGTCCTACCGTTACCGCAGATGCTCGCCGCCCAGGGCGTCCCTGAAATCAAGATCGCCGCCATCAGCGCGGCCTGCCTCTCCCCCGGATTCTGGGTCTTCCTACTCGGCCCCATGCTCGACATCCGCTTCACCCGCCGCTTCTATGCCGCTTTGTTTGCCGCACTTGCAGGCATCGGCCTCATGACGGCCGTCCTTATGCGCGGCCACCTCCTCACCCTCGAAATCCTGCTGATGGTCGCCTACGCAGCCTCCGTTCTAAGCTCCAATGCCCTCGGCGGCTGGCTAGCCGGCGTCATCCCCGACGTAGCCGAATCCGACGGCGACAACCCGAACCACGAAGGTGCCCGCCTCAGCGCTTGGACCCAGGTCGGCCTGTTCCTAGGCAACGGTCTCATGGCCGGCATCGCCGCCGAAGGAATGCGTCGCCTCCCCCTAACCGTCATCGCCCCGCTCCTCGGCGTCCTGGTCGTACTCCCCGCCGCCGTGTTTCCCTGGATCCCGGTCCCCGAACTCATCTCCCCGGACGCCGCAAAGTCTACTCTGAATCTGACCCGCGATGGCTATAGAAAACTGTTCTCTGAGCTCGCCGCCCTCTTCAAGCGACGCGAGGTAGTCCTTACACTGCTACTATTTGCAGCTCCCACAGGTTCCTTCGCCCTCACCAACCAGCTTGGCGGCGTCTCCGCCGACTTCCACGCCTCGCCCGCGTTCGTCGGCCGCATGGGAGGAGTGGTTCTCTCCCTCGCAGGCGCCACCGCCTGCCTTCTCCTCCCCTTCTTCGCCCGCTGGATCAAATCCTTACCGCTTTATTTACTGATCGGTACAGCAGGCAGCCTCTTCACCCTAACCCTGCTCCTGCTGCCGCGAACACCCATTACCTTCGCCGTTGCGTTCCTTGGCGAGAATGTGGTGCAGGCTCTAAGCTTTACCGCCGCCGTAGCCATCTGTTTTGCCACCATCGGACGAAATAATCCCCTGGCCGCAACCCAGTTCAGCCTTCTAACCTCCGCGACCGTCATTCCGATCCTCTACATGGGTGTCCTTGATGGCCGAGTTTACGACAGCCACGGGATAGCCCGTATGTATCTGATAGACGGCGGTTTAAGCCTGGCGGCGTGCGCGGTCATGGCAGCGGTCATGTGGCTTTTCGTCCGCCGCTCGGCGATCTCCCCAACCGCATCCTAGGGAAGAAGCAAACCCCTGATCCCGATTGAGTGACAATGCCAGCCGCAGCCGCCCATATTCTCTTACCTTGCGTTGTCGTGATCAGCATCATCCTGATGCTGCTTCGCCCCCACAACATAGCGGAAGTGTGGTGGATCTCAACCGGCGCACTGCTCCTAATCGCGCTCCGACTAATTCCCGCAAAACTGGCCTTTTCCGCAGTAAAAGAAGGAACGGATGTTTACCTGTTCCTCATCGGCATGATGCTGCTCGCCGAGCTCGCTCGCGAACAAGGCGTCTTCGACTGGATATCCTCGGTCGCCGTTCGCGGGGCAAAAGGTTCTTGCTCCACGCTCTTCCTATCGGTGTACGCCGTCGGAACCATCGTCACAATCTTCCTGTCGAACGACGCCACAGCCGTAGTGTTGACCCCCGCGATCCTCGCCGTCATCCGCAAAGTAAAGATCTCCCCTCTTCCCTACCTGTTCGTGTGCGCGTTCGTAGCCAACGCGGCCAGCTTCGTTCTGCCGATTTCTAACCCCGCAAATCTCGTCGTCTTTCATACTGGAATGCCTCCTCTAGGTCACTGGCTCGCCGCGTTTGGCGTGCCGTCTTTTCTCTCGATTGTGGCCACCTATCTGGTGATGCGCGTGTACTTTCGCGCAGATCTAGGTGGCCAGATCGATCATGCCGCGGAGACGGTAAAGCTCACCGCTCCAGGAAAGGTTGTTCTTTGGGGATTGGTGTTCGTGGTTGCGGCTTTGCTCACGGCTTCGGCGATGAAAAAGGACCTGGGCTTGCCCACCTGCCTCGCCGCACTAGCAATCTCAGCGGTCGCCTCGTTCGTAGCAAAAACCAATCCCCTCAAGCTCTTCCGCGAGATCAGCTGGAGCACGATTCTGCTCGTTGCCGGGCTATTCATCATGGTCGACGCCGTCGAGAGTCAAGGCGCACTCCAGCTGACGCAGCAAAGTCTCGCGTGGGCGCAGCACCTTGCACCCGTCGCAGCGACGATGGTCGTGGGATTCACCGTCGCCATAGGAAACAACCTGGTCAACAATCTGCCACTCGGCCTAATGGCTGGCGCAACGATCAAAGCCGCTCAAGTCAAGGGATTGCTTGCCAATGCGGTGCTTATCGGGGTCGACCTCGGGCCCAATTTATCAGTCACCGGTTCTCTCGCGACCATCTTGTGGCTGCTCGCGCTGCGCAAGGAAAATCTCAATGTGAGCGCCTGGAAATTCATGAAACTTGGGATAATTGCCATGCCGATCGCCTTGGCAGCGGCTCTCGGCGGAGCGCTCATTCTGGCAAAACTCTAAGAAATGCTCGTGGTTCCAAGCACCGACGCAAGCTCCAGCTGCTCCGAGGCGTGCTCGTCCATGTACGGATGGAAGTGTGCCCGGCAACGCGCCTCATAAAGCCCTGCCGCCCCGACGACAACAAGCTCCTGGCTCTGACCCAACCGCTGAGTATGAATCGCCGCCGCACCGCAAACCATGCAGACAGCCGATAGCTTCGTGACCGTGTCAGCAATGGCCATCAGGTTCGGGACGGGGCCAAACGGTTCTCCTGCGAAGGTAGTGTCCAGGCCTGCCATAATGACACGCTTACCCAGCGCAATGAGTTCGACCGCGAGGGGAAGGATGGCCGCATCGAAGAACTGGACTTCATCGATTCCGATGACTTCGATCGTATCGAGCTGAGGGTACAGCGCCTCGCGCAGGTATTCGACATTGGCCACGGTCGTCGCCTCATGCGTCTGCGCGCTATGGCTCGCGATGGACGACCGGTGGTAACGCAAGTCAATGTCGGGCTTAAAGCAGGCGACGCGCTGGCGCGCGATCCGGGCGCGCTTCAGACGCCGGATCAGTTCCTCGCTCTTGCCCGAAAACATCGGGCCCGTGATCACTTCAAGGACGCCGGGAAGGTTGGTGGTTGCCATATCCGCCTATCGTAAATTGGTGCGAAGCGGTGGATAACTGAGGTATGCTGGCCGAGGTATCTGGAGGTCTTTTATGCGCTACGGATGGTTGACGGCAGGTTTGATTTTGACAGCTCTTGCAGCCCCAGGGGCCCAGGGACAAGAACTTCCAAAAATCAAGGTTCCGATTTTGAGTGCGACGGGCCAAGATGCCGGCTTTGCCACCTTCAAGGCCGTCAAGAAGGGCGTGAAAGTCAAAATTGAACTCAAAAACCTCGAATTTGGCCAGCATGCCGTGCATATCCACCAGAATGCGGTCTGCGACGCACCCGACTTCAAGGGAGCCGGCGGACACTTCAACCCCGATGGCAAGCACCACGGCTACCAGAACCCCATGGGCCACCATAATGGCGACATGCCGGAGAGTGTCTCCGTGGGCGAGGACCACACCGGTCAAGCCACCTTTGTCCTCCAGTCGATTTCGCTCGTCCCCGCGGCACCGAACTCCCTCTTCCTCAACGGAGGCACGTCCATTGTGGTCCATGCCAAGGCCGACGACCAGAAGACCGATCCCAGCGGAGATTCCGGCAACAGGATCGCCTGCGGAGTGATCAAACCTTAGCCAAATTCACAAGAAAAGGCTGCCAGCAGCCGTCGAAAGCCAGATAGCATGGGCTCATACCGCTTCGCTGCCCTATCCTTGGCCCAATGGAACCGCTCCCGCAGCTTTTGCGTATGACTTTCTATGGCGAGCGCGACCATTCCGGCACTGTTTGGGCGGTCTTCCAAGACACCTCTGGCGGTGCCCCCAGCGCGCTTCGGGTCCACTCCGGTGACCCGCCACAAGGCCCCCGGGGCACAACCGCCGCTTTCCAAGGAGATTCGCCTCGCAGAGGCGCACATGTCGCCTGAAGAGCCAAAGTCGCAGACCCAGCTACAGGGCGACCGAACAGCGGCTCTCGCTGAGCAGAAAGCTCTAGCCGACCTGGCCGTTCGCTGCCTTGCCGGCGATGCACAGGCATGGGAGCAGTTGGCCAAATCGCAGCATCGTAGAATCTATGGCATCTGTTACCGGTTTACCGGGTCCCAGAGCGATGCAGAAGATCTTGCCCAGGAAGCTTTCCTGAAGATGTATAAGAACTTAGCGAGTTTTGATCCGGAAAAGGGCGGTTTCACGACTTGGCTGACGACCCTTACCCGGAATTTGCTGGTCGACAACTACCGTCGCTCGCGGCTGGAACGCGCAAGCGATTCGCTGGACGAAGGTTACGAAGGTGAAGAAGACGGGCCGACTAAAGCGGAACGCCTGACCGATGGCGGCAAGAGTCAGGAGCAACACGTCGCTGGACTCGAATTGAGGGCGCAGATTCAGGAAGCCCTCAAGCAGGTGTCTCCTGACCTGCGCGAAGCGGTGATTTTGCGTGATCTGGAAGATATGGATTACAAAGAGATCGCCGAGATTTTAGGTGTACCCCAGGGCACCGTGAAGAGCCGGATCAGCCGTGGGCGCAGTGAACTGGCAAGGCTTTTGAAGCGTATAGAAGGGCAGGTGATGTGAGTGGCAAACATGAGCCAATTCGAAGGATTTGAAGGGCGTTCCGGAGCGTGTTCGGTCTGCGAGGCGATGCTGCCCGAAGCAGTCGACGGCATGTTGAGTGAGACCGAGCAGAGCGCGTTCGATCGGCACGTTGCAGGCTGCGTGGAGTGTGCGCGCGAGTTGGCAGAGGCGCAACGCGGTGCAGCCTGGTTGAGCATGCTGAAGACCCAGGCCCCTGAGCCGCCTGCCAGCCTGCTCGCAAAGATCCTCGCCGAAACTACAGGCGCCGCTGAGCATCACATGGCCCCCGCCGCCATTCCCTTTATTCCTGCGCGCCCCGCCGTGGTTCCCGCGGAAGTGGAACTGCAAAAGGGCTTTGCGGATCATCGCCCCGCTCTCCGCAAGCTGTGGGACGGTTTCCTTGCGACCAATAGCGCTAGGGTCATCTCTCAACCTCGCCTCGCAATGACAGCTGCCATGGCATTTTTCTCGATCGCGCTGACCTTGAATCTTACGGGCGTCCGGTTACGCGATCTGCGGGCTTCGAACTTTACGCCGTCTGCCCTCAAGCGGACCGTGGCTGACATGAATGCTTCGGCTACACGGAAATTTGAGAACAACCGGGCGGTATACCAGGTGGAATCACGGCTGAGTGAATTGCATAACGATGAAGATGCATCCCCGGCCGGGCGTCGGTAAGGAAGGGTGTGGCAGGCATGAACGACGACACAACAAGATCGGACGGGTGGGGACCGACAGAAACCTCAAGCGACACCGCTGACACATCAAGTCAAGGAGCACCTCAAGCTGATCCGCAACGCGTGGGATTCTGCCAGGACTGCGGCAAGCCTCTCACCCAGGAAACTCTCCGCACAGCAGGCGCAGGCGTATTCTGCGATCCATGTCTCGCAGCACGTGTGGGCACCTCGACCCCACCTGCCGGATATACGACAGTCCCTCCCTACTCCGCCGCATCCCCCCGGCCAGTGTCCTCCACTGAGCCGAGTCCAACCCTGGCCGCGATCCTTGGTCTCATCCCTGGCGTGGGGGCCATGTACAACGGCCAGTTTGCAAAGGGAATTGCGCACCTTGCCGTCTTTGCTGTTCTTATCTCACTCTCGGATAACGTGAACGGCATCTTCGGCTTGTTTGCGGCAGGCTGGATCTTCTACATGTCCTTCGAGGCCTACCACACCGCAGTGGCGCGACGCGACGGCCTGCCACTACCGAACGCTTTCGGCTTCAATGATATTGGCGAGCGTATGGGCTTCCCGAAGTCATGGGGAGCGGTCAATCCCGTGAGACCGGGTGCAGTCGACAACCCACCCGTAAACGTGAATCAAGCTGCGTCAACGAATCCGGCTGGGCCGGCCTACGCGCCGGTGAACCCAGTCCCGGTAGGCACCGCTCCAGATTGGGTCGGATATGTTCCTCCATCCGCCTTTGTCGCTCAGCCAGCGACTCCCGAAGCCAACGCCGCAGCCGCAATGACAGCCCAGATCCGCGCCCAGGCGATGAGAGACTCTGGAGTCGGTCATGCACCCTACGCCAAAACGTACACGGGCAGTGCGCAGCCTTACACTGCAGCAAACATTTCCCCGGCGCCGAGCGTACCGTTTACCACGGGCCGGCGATTCCCTATTGGCGCTATCTGGCTGATCGCCCTCGGAGTATTGATCCTTCTCGCAAATTTGCTGCCGGATTGGAAACTGACCGCGCAGTGGTGGCCTCCGATCTTATTGGCTGGACTCTCGATCTGGTTGTTTACGCGCCGCCTCCACACAGGAGCCACGCTGGTGTGCATTATTCGCTGGCCGGTCATCCTGATGGTGCTCGCCGTCCTGCTGACCCTGCACGCGGCCTACGTACCGATAACGATCGGGCTCGCCGGCGCGATATTGTTGATCACGTTTGGAGCGCTCCTTCTGCTTGAGCGCACGTCCGGTGTTATCCCTGTAGATGCGCCACCAATCGAGCCATCTCCTTATTTCGAGGCTCCCTACACCGTCACCCCCACGGGGGATGTGCAAACGCCAACCTCATCTGCCCGCGCCGATTGGGGAACACCAGGCCACAACGCCGACGACACAAAGGGTGGTCAGTGAGATGAGTTCCTATCCGCCACCACCGCCCAACCAATATCCGCCTGTGTATGACCGCAGCGCCATGCGGGCTCAGCGAAACATCCTGCGTGCCCAGGCCAAAGCGCAACAGGCACAGCAACGGGCATTGCGCTACCAGTTACGCGCTCAGCGACGCAGCCTGCGCCGCGGGTCCATTGTCGGGCCGCTGATCATCCTTGGCCTTGGCGTGATGTTCCTCCTTGCAGAAATCGGCAGAATCTCCTGGGGACAATCCCTGGCGTGGTACAGCCGCTGGTGGCCAGCGGTGCTGATCGGCGCAGGGGTTCTTCTGCTGCTGGAATGGTTCATCGATCAACAGCGAGGAAACGAAACAGGTCATGTCCGCGTCCTGGGCGGGGGCGTAGTGTTTCTGCTCATCCTGCTGGTGTTCGCTGGCCTCGCGTCGCGCACCGCGGAATATGGGTTGGCGTGGCAAGACCATACCTTCGGGCACGGATCTCACAAGCTGGATTACCTGCTCGGCGATCGCCATGACGCAGACAGCTTCGTCACTTCGCCAATCGCAAACGCAATCCCACTGGTCATCACCAACCCGCATGGAGACGTGACGGTCACCGGGTCGAGCAGTGACGGTCAGGTGCATGTAAACGTACACACCGAGACCTATGCATGGAAAGATTCCGATGTTGAGCAAAAGACAAAGAATCTGCAGCCAACGTTTTCGACCGATGGAGGAGTTCTCAAGCTCAACGTCAACTCTGTGGATGGCGGCGAGGCAGACCTCACCATCACGGTTCCGCACTCCGCGCCTGTGACGGTGCAGGCGGATCATGGCGACGTGAACGTGAGTGAGCTGGGAGCACCTGTAACCATCTCCCAAAACCATGGCGACGTTGACGTGAGTTCCATCGATAGCAGCGTCACGCTTCACATGAACGACGACGACGGCAGCGTTACGCTCCACAGCATCCACGGGGGCACGTCGGTTGAAGGCCACAGCGGCGATATCGATATTTCGGATGTGACCGGCGGCCTTACGCTGCAAGGCGATTTCTTTGGCTCCACGAATTTGGAACATATCAATGGGCCCATTCACTTCACCACCACCAGGACGCAGTTCAGTGCCGCGCGTTTGGACGACCAATTCAACGTCGACAAAGACAGCCTGAGTGCGAGCGAGTTGCTCGGCCCGGTAGTGCTGAAGACGGAGAACAAGAACATCACGCTCGACCGCATTCAGGGGAGCGCGGATGTCACCAATCGCAACGGATCCGTTGAGTTGACCCACGCTCCGCCGCTCGGCACCATCTCCATCCAGAATCAGCATGGATCCGTCGATCTTGGGTTGCCGGGGGATGTCGGGTTTGCGCTGAACGCGCAAACGAGGAACGGCGACATGGAGAACGACTTCGGCCTTGTCCCGGTTGGGGATAACGACGCTCACACGCTGCGGGGACGGATTGGCGGAGGCGGACCTACGGTGACGATCGCCACGACCGACGGAGATGTGACGGTACGGCGGAGCACGGTTGCGCCGCTGCCACCCGCGCCTCCAGCTAAACCACGCATTACCCTCACGCTTCCTCCGCATAAGGCTGCGGCGACTCCACGCGCTCCTGCTGCGCCGCCTCCTCCTGCTCCTCCTGCGGACGAGGATTGAAGGTTCCGGTCTGGGCAATTTTTTCTGATCCCCTGTGTTGAGGTTGGGTGAAATCGCCAAGTCGACGCTTTTGTCGAAAACGTCTCCTGCGATGAGGTTAACCGGGATTTTGGTGGGGTTTTTGCGCTTCTGAGGTGGGTTTCGGGTTACGAATCGACGTATTTAGCCCTGTTTCGCGACACGCGAATTGAGAAAAACCGTTACACAAGAACACCGTGCATCATCGGGCGATCGGGTCCATGGCGAGGCAACGCTGTCACGCTCGTGCTCATTCCGATCCCTACTAGAAGATACTTTCTTGAATGGCCCCTCGATTGCTTGCACAAAAAGTGTCGTGAGGCGTTAAAAAACAAAAAAGGTAGTCGCCAACGTATTAACTTTAGCGGTAAGCTATCAACAAATTGTTCGTACTATCTGGAAGTTGAGCTCACGGTCACGATAGAGTTTTGACCCGATTTGAGCTTCCAACTTGCAAGGCTTGATTGTCTCGATCTCCCCGATGCCCGGATGGGGTGTGATTCTCGCACCAATCTGACGTTTGTATGCGGATACCGTCTCTCGCATGGCTCGCTGCGACTCAGTTTTTCTCCGAGTAAGTTTGAGGTATTCCGGTAATGCGATCTGACGTTCTCCAAGAGCAAGAAGAGCTGAAGCCTGAGTCTCCTATCTCGGCCGTGAGCATCTTGTTCAATGGCAATCCTCTGGCAATCTGGATATACGACGCCACCACCTTCCAGTTTCTCGATGCAAACGAGAGTGCGCTATCCCAATATGGGTATTCGCGCGCCGACTTTCTGCAGCTCACGCTGAGCGACGTGGTTCTCTCGACGCAACAGCCATCGCTGGAAGGTGAGACCAGTGACCGGGCTCATTCGCATGCCAACGTGGTGCAGCGGCACCTGCGCAGTGACGGCACCCAGATTGACGTGGCTGTGCGATCGAATGACGTTTCGTACGGCAACAAGCCGTGCAAGCTGGTGATCGCCGAAGACGTGACGGAGCGGCGCCACGTGGATGCGGAGCTGATCCAGATGGCGCATCACGATGCCCTGACGGGGCTGCCGAACCGGATGCTACTGGCAGACCGCATGGCGCAGGCGCTGTCAACGGCGCAGAGGCTGAAGCACAAGACTGCCGTCATCTCGATCGACCTTGACCACTTCAAGAAGGTGAACGACTGGTATGGGCACGCGATCGGTGACGCCTATCTGAAGCATGTGGCGGGACTGCTGACCAGCCGACTGCGGGGCATGGACACGGTGGCGCGTATGGGTGGAGACGAGTTTGCGATTGTGCTGGGAGAGATCAGCACGGTCGAGTCTGCGGGCCTAGTGGGGAAGATGCTGTTGCAGGCATTGAATAAGCCGACGGTAATTGGCGGCTATACGATTCAGCCGCGCGGCAGCCTCGGAATCGCAATCTATCCGGAGCATGGCTCGGATATGGACGAGGTATGGCGCTGCGCGGATGCGGCGATGTACCGCGCAAAGCGTGCCGGGGGCAATCGTTACATTGTTGCCGGGCCGGATGCGTCGAGTTCTGCCGACGACAGCGCGGCGCTGGATAAGCGGCTGCGCGAGATGCTGGAGATGGATAGGCTGTTGCTGAACTATCAGCTCCAGTATTCGCCCAATGATGCGTTGCGCGGCATGGAAGCGCTGCTTCGCATGCCGGACACGGGGCTGGGATTCATAAGCCCGGATCGAATCATTGCGCGCGCGGAAGACAATGGCATGATCTATCCGGTGGGCCGGTGCGTGGTGGAAGAGGTATGCCGGCAGATGGACGCGTGGAAGACGGTTTCGGCATCGCCGCTGCGGGTTGCTGTGAACGTATCGCCCGCGCAGCTGATGCGCAAGGAGTTTGCGTCAGAGGTTGCTGATTCGCTGACGAAGTGGAAAGTCGATCCAACCTGCCTGGAGATGGAGATTACGGAGCGAGCGATTCTGAACTTCGACGAGATCAGCACGGAGATGCATAAGCTGTCGGGAATGGGTGTTCGCTTTGCCGTGGATGATTTCGGAACGGGCTATTCTTCGCTCCAGCATCTGCACCGGCTGCCGATCTCCGCGGTGAAGATCGACCGTTCGTTCGTACAGCGGCTTTGCAATTCGTCCAGCAGCTATCCCATTGTGAAGGCAATTATTGCGGTGGGACACAGCATGAAGATGGAAGTGATTGCCGAGGGCGTGGAGCACGAAGAACAGAAAGAGATTCTTGACCGGCTGGGCTGCGACGGCATGCAGGGCTATCTCTTTGCCAAGCCGATGTCGCCGGAAGAGATTTCGACGGCGCTGGAACAGGTTCAACACGCTGTTGGCGCGGACCACAAAATCTCTCCGCCGTCGATCCGTCAGCCTGCCTTGCGGCAGGTACGGTCAATCAGCGCGTAGGCTTGACCGCATCCATCCGACAGTAGAAACCAAGCTAAAACCAGTGGTATGCGAACCCTATGCCAACCGGGGGAGCGAGGGCGAGGGCGTGGGCCTATTGGGTCTGTACAGTGCAGTGCTTTGAGAGACAAAGCACTGCACTGCGAGGCGACACCCACCAAGACAGGGGTGGATAGCCTGGGTCATGCTGCGATGCTGGATTAGGTGTGCAGGTAGGCAGCCGTGTAGAGCAGAAGACTCGCGGCCATACCTGCCACCACACCACCGATCATAAGGAACGGGCCATTGTCGGAAACGAAATTGAGAAGGGGCTTCATAACAACCTTTCTGGAGCTAGTTTCGGGTTCAGCTTGCGACGCTTTTCTCGAGCCGTTGTGCCGAGAACAGAATCCATGCGAGCCGAATCCAAGTACGCCTCTTGTAAAGCAACTCTGTCGCCAATCCTAGATAGTTTGAAATGAGACACTTACAAGGTTCCGGCACGAGTTGTATGCAAATGTTTGCGAATCTTCCTCGCCCGTCGTACCACTACGCCGTGCGCTGGCGCGATTGAGGACAAAGCGCAGCAGAATGCACACTGGCCGCGTCGAATGTCTTGCAGATTCTGCAAAGCATTCGGCGCGGCCAGTGTGGAAGCGGTGTGCGGCTGCGGGTGGGGTTAGCCCATTGTCTGGAGAGCCTGGTCCGCGTCTTTCTGTGTCTTGGTATTAGGAGCCAGGGCGGACGCTTTCTTGAGGTGGGTGATGGCGTTCGGTTTATCCCCGAGCTTGGTGTAGATCATGCCAAGGTGGTACTGGATGGACGCATTGTTGGGATCTTCTTTTTCGACGGTCTCAAGCAGATCGCGAGCTGATCCGTACGTGCCCTTGTGGTAGTAAGCCCAGGCGAGAGTGTCGGCGGTATTGGGAGAGTTCGGCAAACCGCGATGAGCGGCTTCGGCCAGCGACAGGGCAACATCGATGTCCTGACCGCGCTCCATCATGAGATAGGCAAGGTTGTTGGCAGCGAGGGGCTGATCAGGCTGATTGGCGAGGGCTTTTTTGTAGGAGTCCTCGGCTCCATTCTGGTCACCCTGGGCTTCCTGGAGAGTTCCAAGGATGGAGTAGGCGCGCGCATCGGTGGGATGCGCGGTGAGCCAGGTTTTCCAGGTCGTGATAGCGGCGGGGATATTCCCCTGCATCACCTGGGCGCGGGTGAAATTGGTGAGCGCGTTGCCGTCGTTGGGATTCAGCTGCATGGCCTTCTGAGCCGCCGCGAGCGCTTCGGGACCGTTCTTGGCGCCAAGCTGCAGCTCGGAGAGGATGTCGTACATCCCGCTGTTGGACGGAGACTTGGCAATCTGCTGCTGAACGACCACGATGGCCTGCGGCAGCTGCTTTTCGTGGAGGTAGTACGCGACCAGGATGCGCAGCGCGCCGGCATCATTGGGATTGGCGGCAAGCGCCTCTTCCAGCAGTTTCTTACCTTCCGGCAGCTTGCCCTGGGAGAGGCGAAGGGCACCCAGCTCCTGCATGGCGGAGGCGTTGTTGGGACTCTTGTTGATGGCCATCTGGAGGTCAGCGGCGGCCTGGTCGGGCTGCTGCTGATGGAGCTCCGCGATCCCCTTCCAGAGGTAGGCGTCGGAGGAGTCGGGGTTGTGGGCGAGGGTGGTGGTGGCGACCTGCATGAGCAGGTTGTAGTCACCCCGCTGGTTGGCGACGCTGGCGAGGCCGCGAGCCGCATCGAGGTTGCTGGGATCCTTGGCGAGCGCGGCCTGGAAGTTCTGCTCGGCATCACTGGGATCGCCTTTGGCCATTGCTGCCTGGGCTAACCACAGCTTGATGGGAACATTGTCGGGAGAGTTTTTCTCGGCCTTCTGCAGAGCGACGAAGGCGTCGTTGGCCTTGCCGGCGTGGAGCAGAAGCATGCCGTTCAGGACAGCCACCTGGGGGTCGCTGCTGTTGGACTTCATGAGATCGTCAGAGACCTTGGTGGCCTCGGCGAAATTCTGCTTCGCAATGAGAATGCGCGCGTAGGTGACCTTGAGCGGAACACTCTTGGGATGCTTGGCGACGAGGCCGGCATAGGCGGAGGCAGCCTGATCGACCTGGCCGGTACGCGCGTAGTAATCCCACAGGAGACTGGCGCCCTGAGGGGTGTCGGAAAGGATGTCCGTGCCCTGTAGCAGGCTGGCTTCGGCGGCCGCCTTGTCACCGGCGCGCAAGTCGAGACCGACGAGGGTGAGACGCGCGCGGATGTTTTTGTGTTCGAGATCGACAGCGGTGGAGGCCTGCTGACGGGCACCCTGGAGGTCCCCTTTCTTCTGCAGCATATCGGCCAGGACGAGATGCGCCATCGCATTCTTGGGATCGAGGGAGATGGCCTTCTGCAGCTCAGCCTCGGAGGTTGCCTGCTGGGCGGGATCTCCGGCCTGGATCACTGCAAGGGCGGTGTGGAAGTTGGAGCGGTTGGGATCGATGGCGAGCGCTTTCTGGATTTGCGCAAGAGCCTCGGCATGATCGCCCTGGGCAAGCGCGATGCTTGCGAGGAGCGCGAAGGCGTCCGCGTTGTTGGGCTGCTGCGTCAGTACGGCGTCGGCCTGTTCTTTCGCCCGCGGATACTGTTTACCCGCAAGCAGCAGAGACCCCAGATCAATCTTGGCCTGGATGTTCTTTGGGTCCAGCGTGACGGTACGCTGGAGCTCCTGATAGCCACCGGCGAAGGCGCCGAGCTTCATGTAGGCCTTGGCGAGATCGTAGTGCGCGGGAGCGTAGTTCTTGTCAATCTTGATGGCGTTGGAGAATTGGATGATGGCTTCCTGCTGCTTGCCCTGGGCCGCGTAGGCTTCGCCACTCTTCAGATACTTCGCCTTCTGGACGTTGGGATCGCGGTGGCATCCCTGCAGAAGACCTGCACTGATCGAGACAAACAAGAGCGCTGAACAACGAATCGTTCCCTGACTCCGTAGCATTTTCATCAAACTTCCTTCCATTCTGTAAATCAAGCTTTGCGGTGGTCCTGAACTATGCGACCGATAGAGATCGTTACAGCGTGTTGCTAAGAGGCTTGCAATCCAACTACCACTCCGTGAGCGATCGCGGCGGTGGTTAGTTGGGGATAAAACGCGGCAGCGTGGGGACTAAGCGATCGGCAAACTTGAGCACGCGAGCCTGGGCCGAGGCGAGCGGCTCATTGGCATCGAGCGGCGTGACCAGGCGAACGAGTGCGCCGTCGGTGCGGTTATAGCGGATCGCGTCGGCCATCATGTAGGCCTTGGCGACGTAGTCGTTGGCAATGCTGCGGCCGTGCGCGAGATACCAGTAGAGAACCACCTGCTTGGCCGTTCCGTTAGCGATGACATACTCGCCAACCGGGTAGTTCTTGAGTTCGGGGCCGTCCAGGTAGATCTTTCGGGAAGAGACAAACGTCCAGCCGGCGCCGGGCAGGCAGTTCTGCGGAGAGTGGATGGATTGGCCGGTACGCTGCGTTGGGAAGTACCCAATGAAGAGCGATACGGGCGGCTCCGCCGGTTGGCCGGTGGGCGGAGAGTTGACGTAGAGACGATTGAGGAAGCGGCCATCGCCGAGGATATCCAGCGTGTCCTGGCTGATGGGGACGTCCTGGCTGGTCCACGCATCGATGGTTTGCGGGAGCAGGTTGAGTGGCTCGCTGGGCGGGACGCGATCGACACTGGCGCGCAGACGAAGCGTGGTGAACGTCGCCAACAGGAGAAGCAAGACGACCCAGAAGCGAGGGCTTTTCATGTGGTTTTCCTGCCCGAGGGAATTTTGAGACGCATCAACATGTGGACGGCATACAGGCAACACAGGGAGACGATGAACATCAGCCACCCGGAGAATTCGTGGAAGAAGCCGACGGCTTTATCTGGATTCCAATACTGAACGCAGAGGCCGGTACCCACGATGCGGGCGGCGTTGGCGAAGACCGCAATGGGGATGGCGGCGAGCGCGAGCACCACACGGCGCCAGGTACTGCGCTCCAGAAAATAGCCATAGAAGATGGCGACCGCGAACAGGCTCATCAGGGAGCGAATGCCACTGCAGGCCTCCGCGACTTCCAACTGCATGGAGGGTAGCTGAATGATGTTGCCATCGCGCAGAACCGGGACACCGAAGAGTGGAAGCAGCGAGCTCGCCATCCGGGACGCCAGCAGTTGCAGGGGGAAGGTGATCTGGTTGAACAGTACTGCTGGAATAGGAATCGCGAGCAGGAGGACGAGAATCGCAAAGCGCATCTCGCGCAGCATGGCGCGTCCGCAGAGCGTCCAGACGATGCCGGCTAGAAGCATGACCAGCGAAAGGCGGGAGAGGAAGAGTTCTGCCCCGTAGATGCCCATGAACAGGACGAAGATAGCCGCGACCAGCAGCCAGACGCCTGACCAGGTTTGCTGGATGGGGGTGTCGCGCAGGACTTTGCGCTTGTCCCAAAGCAGGAAGATCGCGAAGGGAGCGACCAGAAACCCGTG
>Ga0302228_10001443_pt1 | contig 17499 bp, 21 predicted proteins | sample II_Palsa_N1_2_FD_193519 | JGI IMG/M metagenome (GOLD analysis project Ga0302228, IMG submission 193519) | Peat permafrost microbial communities from Stordalen Mire near Abisko, Sweden - II_Palsa_N1_2 | ecosystem: Environmental > Terrestrial > Soil > Palsa > Peat permafrost | place: Sweden...
CCAAGGAATACCTGGGGGGTTTCAATCTGATCGAGGCGGCGGATATGGATGAGGCGGTCCGGATTGCCGCGGAATTCCCCTGGACACGGACCGGCTGCGTGGAAATCCGTCCCGTGCGCGACTTTGACGCCGTGCGTCGCCGGGTCGGCGCATGATGTCGGCCGTGCACGCGCAAACATGGACTGCCAACTTGAACAGTGATCTCGCATGAGCAGTTTCGACGACGACTTCGATGCCGAACGCGACTTCGACGATCCCGCAGAGGATTCGCTGGAGGCGCGAGTCTGGCAGCTGCTGCTGTTGATCAATCCAGGCGATGAAGAGACCGCATTGCAGCAGTTCACGGACTACCGCGAGGCGGTGGTCGACCTTGCAGTCGACGAGATCGAGCCGATTGACGTGATTGCTCGCGTCATCGACTGGCGCTCCGGCTTTATCGTGGATGCGCATGACCTGCGTTCGCTGGTGCAGGCAATCAACGAGCTGTCCTCGCGCTGGAACCTCTTGATCGACTGGGACGGTGACCCGGATGATGACGAGTTCTTCGACGATATGGACGCGGCCGCACTGTTCTCCACCGCATACGACCGCCTGGCCGAATTTGGCTACACGCTATGGGCATGGGAAACCGACGGCGACAGCTACGCGGGCTGGATGACACTGACCCGCGATGCGGAACCGTTGCGCGAACTGGCCACGACGCTGGGCATCAACCTGCGGCTAGGCAGCGAGGTGAGTTGAACAGCGTCAGCTGGCCATCTCATCATGGATCTAAAGGAGCGTGACTGATGCAGCTTCCTTCGCGCCTTCGCCTTGACGGTTCGCCACGTTTGCGTGGTGTGGCCCTGCTGACAATGCTGATTCTGCTCGGCGCATGTGCTCATGCGCCCGAACACAATCCGTTGGCGACATGGGTGCCATCGCCCAACCATGACGCGCGTCGTCCACAGCTGATCGTGCTGCATTTCACCGAGGAGTCATCGGCGCAGCAAGCTCTGAACACGCTACGCACAGGCAACGGCGAAGGGCCGGTGAGCGCGCACTATCTGATCGGCAGCGACGGGCACATCTATCAGTTGGTTGCCGATGCGGATCGTGCCTGGCATGCAGGCGCAGGGCGCTGGGGCACGATCGTCGAGGTGAACTCTGCGTCCATCGGTATCGAGTTGGACAACGATGGTCATTCGCCTTACCAGCGCGCGCAGATCGACAGCTTGTTGCGGCTGCTCACCGACCTTACGACCCGTTTGCGCATTCCGCGCAGCCAGATTGTTGGGCACGAGGATTTTGCGCCCACGCGCAGAACCGATCCGGGCCCGCTGTTTCCATGGAAGCAGCTGGCCGATGCCGGCTTTGGGTTGTGGCCACAAGGCGCATTGATCGACCCTCCGATCGGTTTTGATCCCTGGATGGCCCTGGGTGAGATCGGCTATCCGCTGGACGACCGCGCTGCTGCCGTACGCGCGTTTCACAATCACTATCGCGGCATCGACAGCGACTCGCTCGATGCGCAGGATTTGCCGATCCTTTATGCGCTCACCCGCCAGATCGAACACCTCGATCCGTGAGGAAGTCGATAACGGGTGTCGTCATTAGGTTCATTCGTATCCGGAGCGCTACGCCATGCATGCCCTGATGTTTGAAAAGTTCGGTGGCCCCGAAGTTTTATGCTGGAACGAGTATGCCAATCCCATCCCGACTTCCTCTCAGGCGTTGGTGCGCGTGTGCAGCGTCGGGCTGAATTTTGCGGACGTCTATCGTCGAAACGGCAACTATCACTTGAGCGGTGCTGCACCGTGGATTCTCGGCTACGAAGGTGCGGGCGTGATTGAGCGGTCGGCTGCGGACGACTCTGGAGCCGTCTTTCCGGTCGGTGCACGGGTCGGTTTTGCCGACATGCCGCATGCAAACGCGGAGCTTGTTGCAGTGGATCTCGACAAACTGATTCCGTTGCCCGACGACATCGCGTTCGATACGGCAGCGGCTACGCTGCTGCAAGGCCTGACCGCGCAGTACCTGGTGACCGACAGTTATCACGTGCGGCGCGGCGATGTGGCTGTGGTGCATGCGGCGGCCGGTGGCGTGGGCCTGTTGCTGGTGCAGATGCTGAAGGTGATGGGCGCGACGGTGCTGGGTGTAGCGTCCAGTACAACGAAGCGCGCTGCGGTGCTGGCCGCTGGTGCGGACGCGGCGGTTGGTTACGACGAGCTTGTTGCGCAAACCCGGCAGCTGACGGGTTTGCGCGGCGCCGATGTTGTCTACGACTCGGTGGGCCGCACACTCGGCGACAGCCTGGCGGCCACGCGCATTGGCGGCACCGTGGTGTTTTACGGCATGGCTGCTGGTGATCCTGATCCCGTCGATCCACGATTGCTGATGGATCGCTCGCTGACGCTGACGGGCGGTGACTTGTGGAACGTGCTGACCAGCGCGACGGTCCGCCGCGAACGCGCTGCCGCATTGTTCGCGCAGATTCGAGCAGGTCAGCTGCAGCCGAACATCGCCGCCCGCTTCCCGCTCAGCGAGGGTGGAAAGGCGCATGCCTATCTGGAAAGCCGAGAAGCGATCGGGAAGGTATTGCTGACGCTGTGAGCGCCTATGCAATGGGGGATTTGCTCCCGCCTGCCTGCAGAGGGAGGCTGGAGAGGGTGAAGCTTTTGAAGTTAGAGAGCTAAGAGCGACCCCTCCCCAACCCTTCCCTGCAAGCAGGGGAGGGAGCGAGCATGCGGGTCCCGAAACTACGCTTCGCTAACGGGCTCGGCATCGTCGAATCCGGTGTAGCCGTCCGGGAAGATGGGAGTGCCGTCTTCCTCCAGCCCCAGCATGTCGGCCAGCGCCTTGGCGGCGGCCGTTTCGGCGAGTTCTTTCTGGCGGAAGCTGCGGTTTTCGCAGATGGCGAAATACATCGGGAAGCCGTTCTTGCGCGGCGTGACTGCAAGGTACGCGGTGTAGCGCGAACCTTCGAGCGTGGCGCCGGAGCGGGCCAGGTAGTTGTCGAATTCGCGCTCGGCCATCGGGGTGTGTCCGCAAATCAAAGAAGCGCAGTGTATCGCCTGTCCGCCAGACCGGTGCGTGACGCGCTGCGTCAAGCCGGGGGATTCTCGCTCTCATCCAGCGGCAGCACGTCGTGAAAGACGTTGTAGTCGATGATGTTCAGGCCGCTGCCGTCATCACGGACAAGATCGACGTAGCGGTGATTCCAACGCAGGTCCTGATGACTCCACTGCTGGCGCGCGAGCATGGATTGCGACGTCGTCTCATCGATACCGTCGATGCTCAGCAGGAAAGCCGCCTGCGCACGTTCCAGCGACTCGGGCGTTTCGCCATACAGCGGGCTGTTCGCGTCGATCACATGCATCAGGCTCCAACTCAGCATGAAGATCGGATGGAGATTGCGTACCAGTTTCAGGTCGTGGATCTTGCGCAGCTTAAAACCTTCCGGAGAGGTTTCCAGACGAAGCATATGCAATTGCGCCGATGCTTCAGCGATCAGATTCTGGCGGGTGTTCGCCGAACGGATCATCAAGGTCAGCTGACCGTCGATCGTTCGCACGATCGGATGCTCGGAAAAGATGATCTTTGCGTGTGGCCGCGAGAAGCGCGAAAAGATCAACCCGGTCACCACCGCGATGCTCGCCATGCCGTTGAAGATTTCCACCGTGGCCACGATGTGCGCATACACCGTCTGCGGATGCATGTCGCCGTAGCCCACCGTGGCCAACGTCTCCACGCTGAAAAAGAACGCGCCGGCAAAGCCCCGCGGAAACTGGTTCGCGATAGGTTGCGTGCCGAGTTCGTAGATGCCCGCGAAGACGGTGTTGAGTAGCAGGAACGCCGCCCCGACCAGCCCGAAGAAAACCGGCCAGCTCACCGTCAGTGCGCGATGGTAGATGTCGTCCCAGATGCGTCGGGACAAGCCATGGCTGATAAACGGCCGGCCGCCCACATTGACGATGCGAGGTCGATTCAGAAAATTCAGCTGCTTTAGATTCATCGCCGGCTCGATTCGCAAGGGTGAATGCCGTTCGCGCTGACATCGGCAGGGGCGCATCGATTGTAGCGCGGCTGCGGCTCGTGCCAGCCATCTGTGGCAAGCTGGGCCGCCCTTGGTTCTGGTAGTACGCCATGCTTACACCGTTGGATATCTCCTGTCCTTATTGTGGTGAGCCGATCGAGATCGTGGTCGATGCATCGGCCGGAGACCAGCGCTACATCGAGGACTGCCAGGTGTGTTGTCGACCGATCACGCTGAGCATCCAGGTGGATGCGGATGGCGAGCCGCAGGTCAATGCGACTTCCGAAAACGACGCATGAGCGGAGCCGTCAACCCGCCGATACCGCGCATCGTGCTGGACACCAATGTGTGCCTGGACCTGTTCGTATTTCGCGATCCTTTGTGCTCGCATCTGTTGACCGCGATGAGTAGCGGCGTGGTGCAGGCCGTGACCCGCGAGGATTGCCGCGATGAATGGCTCAGGGTGCTGCACTATTCGCAGCTGCCGATCGACGATCAGTTGCGACCGACCGTCACCGCTGCTTTCGACGCGTTGATCCAGTTGCTGCCGCCTGAAGCGTCGACCCTTGCCGACGACGCTTGCCTGCCGCGCTGTGCCGATCCTGACGATCAGAAATTTCTGGAGCTCGCGCTCGCGTCGCAGGCCAGATGGCTGCTCAGCAAGGACAAGGAACTGCTGAAGCTGGATCGACGCACCAGCAACACCGGGCTTTTCTCGATCCGCTTACCGCAGTTGTGGTCGATATCTGAGGTCCGCGCGAACTGAGTCGGCAGCTTCAGCCCTCGCGCAGCTCGCCCACCTCGACGATTGCGATGCCTTGCCCCAGCAAAGTGGCGCGGGTGGCTTCATCCGAGTCCGGCGTGACCGGGCGGCACAGATCCCACACTACCTTCGTGCGAAATCCAAGTTCGAGCGCGTCCTGCGCCGTCCACAGCACGCACACGTCGCGTGCCAGACCGCAGACAACCACCTCATCCACGCCGCGCTCGCGCAGCCAGCCGGCCAGACCAGTGGGAGGACGCTGGCCATCCGGGTCATGGTTTTCGCGAAAGCCGCTATAGGAATCCACACGCGGATCGCTGCCTTTGCGGATCACCGCATCCAGTGCCGACCAGTCGATGTCCGGATGCAGCGCGGCGCCGGGCGTACCTTGCACGCAGTGGTCCGGCCATAGCGTCTGCGCGTGGCCGTAGAGAGCGATCTGTTCGAACGGTGCCGTGCCGGGATGTGAGCTGGCAAACGACACGTGTCCGCGCGGATGCCAGTCCTGAGTAGCCACGACATGGTGAAACAGGCGCTCGCGCAGCAGCCGGTCGACGCCTGGCACGATCGCATCGCCCTGATAACAGGCTAGGGCACCACCAGGCATGAAATCCGGCTGCACGTCCACCAGGATCAGCGCAGTGCGTTCGTTGATCATCTGGCTCATGGGGGACAAGGGTTGCAGTCGGGGTCCTTCGATTCTAGCGCCTGTCCCATGGACTGACGGCACGTGTCACGGCGCCCGCACTTGTTGCAGAATCTGCCCGGTTACGGGCGGCCGGACAGGCCAATGGAACGGGGGAGATATGGACCAGTTTGATCGTGGCGCTGGCTACGGACAGTCGTCGACTACCAGTGTGAGTTATCCGCGCGACTATGGCTATTCGCGCACATCGCAGATTTTTCTTTATGTGTTCGCCGTGATTCTCGCTGGTGCCGGTGCGTGGATGATCAATATCCAGATCATGCAATCCGCGTCGGCCGTGCTGTTGTGGGGTGGCTTGGCGATGCTGCTGCTCGGCATCTATGTCGCGATGTCCGCTGCCAGGTCCTGCCTGATCCTGAAGGCGGATTCGATCGAGACACGGGGGCCGTTCAAGTCACGCACGCTGCGCCGGGACGCGATTGCCGGTCGCCGTCAGCAACCCACGCGGGGCAAGCCGATCCTGGTGCTGGTGCCCAAGAACGGGCCCACCATGCGGGTCGACTCCGGTTTTACCCGTGACGCGGCACTCGACGCGTGGATCGATGCCTTGCCGGATCTGGACCAGCAGGAGCGCCAAGCCTCGGAAGCAAAGCTGATGGCCGACCCGGCCTTCGGCAGCAGCCCGCAGGATCGCCTCGCACGTCTGGCAAAGGCGCGGCAGGTGGCCAAGGTGGCCAACATGGTGACGCTGGCAGGCGTGTTCTGGGCCTACGTATACCCACAGCCCTATCATCCGGCGATCCTGTTGATGGCGTTGTTGCCGTGGTGCGCGGTGGCGATCGTTGCGCTGTCGCGAGGGCTGATCTGTTTCGATACCTTGCGCAACGATGTGCGCCCCAACGTGGCGTTGATCCTGATGTTGCCGGCGTTGGTGCTGGGCATGCGCGCGATGCTCGACATCAACATCATGGATGTCACGCGGACGCTCGAGTTCGGCTTCATTGCCGGGTTGCCGCTGCTGTTTGCGGTGACACTGGCGGGACAGGGCAGCGGGTCGCGGCCGTGGGTTTTGCCGCTGCTGATGCTGATTGTCGTCACCGTGCCATACGGCGGCGGCCTGGTGGCGTTTGCCGATGTGATATTCGACCATCAGGCGCCACAGACGTTTCAAACCCAGGTGCTACGCAAATACATTTCCAGTGGAAAACACCCGCAGCCTTATCTGGTGCTCGCGCCATGGGGGCCGAAAACCGCGGATGACCGGGTCGCGGTGAATCGAGCCTATTACGCGCATACCCAGGTTGATACCAGCGTATGCGTCGACCTGCACCCGGGCGATGTCGGCTTGCGCTGGTATGGCGTGCACGACTGCTCGTTGGTACCGAAACGCAACACGGCCGCGGTTCGATGAGGGGCAGCCAACCCGGGCATAATGGTCGGCATCGCAGCACATAGAAGCAGACAACGATGCATTACGATCAATCGTGGATGGGCTACGGCTTCATCGGTGGGCTGCAGGCCGGACTCATTTCCGCGATTGTCGGCATGCTGCTGTTCGGCGTGTTCCATTGGATCGGACAGCGCAATGATTGGAACTATGGTCCGCAGATCAGCTGGGCGTTTTTACTGACGACGCTGCTGACTGCCAGCGGCGATCTGTGGGATCTGTTCTATTTCAACTACGCGCAGATGCAGTCGCTGCAGCTGCTCAGGGTGGAACTTGCGCAGGTGCATGATCCCGATGGGATCGGCACCCGAGTCGCGTTTGAGTTGCTTGGCGCGGCGCTGGGTATCTATGTGGGATGGGTGTTGTGCAGCACCAGCTGGGGCCGGCGCCTTTTCCGTTCGGAAAAATAACGGCACTTCCCCCAACCTACGCGTTCTAAAGCAGTGGATCGAACAGACGCGCGACGTGCATCGCGACCCGGCGCAGGTACGGCGCGTTGTCGTACTCTTTTTCGTCGATGGCCACGGAGCGGGCTAAATCAGCCTCAAGCATCGCCTCCACCTCAGTTGCAAAAGAACGATCGACAACCAGCGCACCCACTTCGAAGTTGAGTCGGAATGAACGGCTGTCCAGATTCATGCTGCCGATCGCCGCGCTGTCGTGATCGATCAGCAGAGCCTTCTGATGCAGAAAGCCTGGTTGATAGCGAAACATCCGGATGCCAGCGCGCAGCGCCTGATGGGCGTGCAAGGTGGAAGCGAGGAAGACGGTGCGGTGATCCGCCCGCGCCGGGATCAGCACACGCACGTCGACCCCGCGCAGCACGGCCAGCCTTAGCGCAGCCAGCACGGCATAGTCGGGGATGAAGTAGGGTGTGCTCAGCCAGACACGCTCACTCGCCGCATTGATCGCGGCGGTGAAAAACAGCGAACAGGTTTCCTGCGGATCGGCCGGCCCACTGGCGACCACCAGCGCGCTCGCTTTGCCATCGCACGGCGGCGATGGCAGCAGCGGCGGTGGCGTGCCGGTGATCCACTGCCAGTCTTCGGCGAACAGTTGCTGCAGGTCGGTTACCACGGGCCCTTGCAGCTCCAGATGCGTATCGCGCCACGGTGCCAGGGGTGGCTTCAGGCCCAGGTATTCGTCGCCCACGTTGAGGCCGCCGACATACGCCCGCGTGCCGTCCACCACCACCAGTTTGCGATGGTTGCGGAAATTCAGCTGGAAACGATTGCGCCAGCGACGGGTGGCGAACGGATGGATGGCCACGCCGCCTTCGCGCAGCGTGTCCACGTAGTGCCGCGGCAGGTCGTGACTTCCGACGCCATCGAATAGCACACAAACGCACACTCCGGCGGCCGCGCGTTGCAGCAGTACCTGCTGCATGCGCCGACCGAGGTTGTCGTCGTGAAAGATGAAAAACTGCACCAGCAGGCACTGTTCGGCCGCCGCCATCGCCGCCAGCATGACCTCGAACGCGGCATCACCATCGATCAACAATCGCAATCGATGGCCATATCGAAAAGGTCGTCCCTGGATGGCGCTGATCGCCGAGAAGCGCGCGCATCCCGCATCGACCGCATGTCCGTCGGGCGCGATGGGCACCGATGAAAGCAGTCGCACCTGATGCTTGGAGAGATAGCCACGAAAGCGACTGTCGCCCAGATACAGATAGGGCAGCAAAGTCACGTAAGGCAGCAACAGCAGTCCGAGCGCCCAGCCAATCGCGCCTTGCGGCGTGCGTGTGTGCATCACCGCGTGCATCGCGGCCAGGATGCCCAGCAGATGCAGCAGCACGATGCTTGCGGTAAGCATGCTGACGGTCATCGCGGGCTCGCGTCAGTCATTCAACAACTGATCAGCCAGATGGCGGGCCTGCTGACGAATCTCCGGCATCGCCGTTGATTCCCATAGTGTTCCGCGCAACAGGCTGCCCAGTGCGAACAGGTGCGGCCAATACGTACTGTCATGGTGTCCGACAGCGTGCCGCAAATGGCCGTCCGGACTGGCCATCACGCCGAGGCCGAGCGGGTCCGGCATGACGTGCGCGTTGGTCAGCAGCTGGCTTATCAGGCGATGGCTGGTGCGGCGCACATCGGTGTCCAGGCCGGTGGTCTGGATGACCAGGTCGGCGCTCAGCGATCTCGGCTCGCCGGTGCTGGATGGCGCCATCGTCAGCTGCAGCGCGTCACCGACCCAATCGATCGACTGCATGCGACCGCGCTGACGGCGCAGCCGTCCGTTCTGCTCCAGCGTTGCGATCATCTCCCGAACCTGCGGCGGCATGCGATGCCGGGAACGCTCCCACGCCCAACGCGCGTGACGCAGGAAGCGCGCGCGCTCTTCTTGTGGCAGCTCACGCCACAGGCCCGGTGTATGTGGCCGCAGACTGTCGATAATCGTGCGCCAGTCGGTAGTCGGATCCTGTGCAATCGCCTCACGCAACAGATGCAACCAGTGACGAATTTCCGGCGCGTCGCGCATCGACTCGATCAACTCGGCGCTGTCGCCGGTGGGAGCGGCTGCAGCGTGCAGATGTGCTTCGGGCAGCAGGCCATGGCGAGAGATCGCGATGAACTGGGTCTGCGGCCAGCGGGCAGAAAGCTCCAGCAGCACATCGACAGCGGTCAAGCCCAGCCCGATCACCACGACCGTGCGCGGCGGCGGATCGATGCCAGTGTCGGCCAGCAGTTTCCATGGATCGACTATGTAGCGACCGCTCGCCAGCGCGGCCTCGCTTACGCCGTTCAGCGGTCGCGGCGGCAGTGTGCCAAGTGCCAGCACGGCCGCATCCACCCGGTGGCTTTCCTCGCCGTGGATTACCGTGACACCGTCGCGTTCAGGCACCAGTGCATCGACGGCGAATGGGATGACATTGACGTCATGGCCATGCGCTCTGCCTTGTTCGAGCGCATGGACCACTTCGGCTTCGAGATAATCGCCGTAACGGCGGCGCGGCAGAAAATCGGTACCGGCAAGCGCTGGATCGTCGCGCTGCACGAAATCAAGAAAGCCGCGCGGCTTTCCGGCGAACATGCTCATCGAAGCCGCCCGCACGTTCAGCAGGTGGCGCTGCGAGCCGGTGCCATAGGCGACGCCCCGGGCCAGCTTGCCGCCGCCGGTATACCAGTCCAGATGCAGCGGATGCGGTGGTCGGCGCTCCAGCAACTCGCCGAGCAGAGTGGCCGCCGCAGCGCCGCCGCCGATGATGGCGACCCGTCGAAACATGAAATTCCTTGTTGGAGTGCTACGTCGTGCCGATCAGGTTTGCAGATGACCGGCGATGGCGCTGCGCTGTGGATGCGCAGTCCATTGACCGGTCGGCTGGACCTGTTCATAGGCGAAGTACTGTGCCAGATCTCCGCCGTAGACGTGAAGCGTAAGCGCCGTGTCGTGGTTCGACAGGTTACGGCAACGGTGTGCATGGCTCTCGTCACCTTCGAACCAGGTGCCATCGCCGGGACCGAGCCAATCGCGACCCTTCATGCGCAAATCGCCCGAGGCCGGATCGCGCGCATAGGACTGCACCTCGAGCGCACCCAGCAGGGTCACTTCGAGTCCCCATAGACCCGCATGGTCGTGCACCGGGGTGAGGTGATTGGGTGGCCACGCCATCACCAGCACACTGATCGCCGGCTTGCTGCGCTCGGCCAGCAGCCAGCGCTCGAAGCCGCGCTGGCGCGTGCGCAACGGCGCCAGGCGTTGGGCCAATGCCTGCGAATCGTGATGCACGACGCGGCCCAGCTCACGTGCCATCGAAGCAAGATCCGGCCGTTCGGCGGTGCCGTGCTCCAGCGCGATCTCACGAAGCGTTTTCAAGGTGCGCATGTACTTGCTCATGCAATGAAACTCGACTGGGTGATTGGTGATCAGTGGAGCATGCGTCCTGTTAAAGACGCGTAAGCCAAGGTTCAGTTTCCGCTTGACCTGCCATTCAGCCAGCCGAGGCGGAAAGGTCGGTGCGTCGGACTTGATAACGGTCGTCCCCATTCGGAAAGCCCGGCGGCTGGTAGGGCCGACCGGGCTTGCCTCTTCACTATTGTTCGCGCAGGTCGAAACTCACCGGCACCCGTGCCCAGGCGCGCACGGGTTGGCCGCCTACCATGGCGGGTTGGAAGCGCCAACTGGCCAATACCTGCTCACGCGCGCTGCGATCGAGCAGTCCGTATCCGCTGCCGTGTTCCACTTCAACGTCCAGTGGCTTGCCGGTCTCGTCCACCAGCACGCGCAGCAACACGGTGCCATGCATGCGGTCGCGCAGAGCCTGCGCAGGAAATTGCAGTGGCGCCAGGCGGTAGGCCAGGCTGGCCTCCACCGGTGCAGCGGTCACCGTCTCGCCTTGCGTCCCGCCCGTCGGCGCCAACGCCGGCGAGCTGGTCACCGGCATGGCGAGGCTGCCGTCCGTCGAGGGTACCGTGGCGGGCGGGACGGTTGGGGTGGAGTGCGGATGGCTTTGCGCCGGCGCGGGTGGGTGGGGTATCGGCTTGAGCACGACCGGCGGTGGTGCGGGTATCACGGCTGGCGGAGTAAGAAAGTGGATCTGCTGTACCGGTGTCGATTGACGGACAACGGTGATCTGGGCCGGAGTGATCGGTCGCGAAGCGATCAGGATGACGGCAAGATTGAGCGCAATCGCGGCACTGAGGGCGGCGATGCGCGCACTGTCGGGGTGTGCGCGATGAGCAATAGCCAGGCTTGCGGACGACATAAGCGACCTCCTGACGGTAGTTGGGTTGTCACGGCTGTCACGCTGCACGTCATGCAGGGGGATTGTGCGGCCGCAATTGCAGCGTATGCCTGTCGAACACCACGGCGCAAGTGGACGGCTGGACGTCCATATCCATCGGTTAGTTCCAGCCGAATTCGAGCTGTCGGCAAGGGGAACTGATCGGGTCATCGGGCCGCGCCGAAGGAGCCGTTGCCATGCTCTCTCCCCTGCATGCGGGGGAGTGCCGGGGAGGGGTTGCTCTTCGGAGAGGCCGCCAAGGAGCAGTCATCGCCGTTTCACACGATCCAAGTAGCAAGGGATGGAGCGGCGAATGAGCCACGCAGTGCGACGCCGCACCGGGCAAAAAAAGCCCCACGAGAATCGCGGGGTGGAAGGGCGGATGACAGGGGGATGCAGCACATCCGCGGGGAGAATTGTCGCTGCATGGATGTTGATTGAGCGTGCAAGCCAGGTTAAGGCGGATTAACGCCCATGAGGCAGGCTGCCAGATCACGTCGCTAGCGTTGGCGGGCGGAACAGGGCTCAATGCGTACCTGGATGGCCGTCCATCCGCAGTAGGCAACCGCGTCCGCGCCCGCTAAGGTACGGGGAAGGAGTGCATCGCACCTCCGCGCCTGCCAGGAGTTGTCATGTCCGCCGCACCCAACGTTGCCATTGGCGCGCGCTACAGTTTTGGCGATGAGCTCGCCAGCAGTGTCATCCACGGCATTGGCATTGTGTTGAGCATCATTGGCTTGACGACTCTGGTAGCGTTTTCCGCCAGACAGGGTGATGCCCGTGTGGTGATCGCCAGCGCGGTATATGGCACCACACTGATCCTGCTTTACACGGCCTCCACGCTATACCACTCGATTTCTGTCGCCGCCGCAAAGCCGGCGCTGCGCACGCTCGACCACATCGCGATCTTCCTGCTGATCGCAGGCACCTATACCCCGTTCACGCTACTTGCCTTACCCGGCAGTTGGGGCTGGAGTCTGTTCGCGGCAGTGTGGGCGCTGGCGCTGATCGGCAGCGCGCTGGAACTGGGCGTGCTGAAGCGCTATCGAAAGTTTGCCGTGCTGCTGTATGTAGGCATGGGCTGGATCGGCATGATCGCGTTCAAGCCGCTGAGCGTGCATCTGCAGACGGGCGGCATGCTGCTGCTGATCGGCGGCGGCGTAGCGTACACGTTGGGCGTGCCGTTTTATCTGTGGCGCCGGCTGCCGTATCACCATGCGTTGTGGCACGTGTTCGTGCTGACGGGCAGCGTGCTGCATTTCCTCGCCGTGCTGCTGTATGTGATTCCCGCCGCAGTGGTGTGAGCATGTCGGCCGCGCTCGATGCCCTGCGCCGCGATCTTGAAGACGCCGCCGCACATCTTGGCAAGCCACGACCTTCGCTTCAAGGCAATGTCTGGTGGGCTGATGGCCTATCTCGATGAAAAACCCTGCGCATGGCTCTCGTCCAGCGGGCCGGCCTTGAAACTGGCGCCGATCGATCAGCTATCACTGTTGCAGTTGACTGGCGCGGCGCGACTGATCGCCCAGCCGGGTGCGGCGCTCAGCCGCCACTACATCATCGTGCCCGTGTCAGTATGTCGTGACACGCAGCAGCTTGCGGGCTGGCTGACAAGAAGTGCGTCGGCGTGCAGCGACAAGTCTCGTTCGAGACGTCCGCGCCGCTGATTTTGCAAGACCACATCGGCGGCAGGTGTAAACCCGCCGCCGACGCGAGGCTCAGCGTTTCTGCTGGGTCGGGATGAACTGCGTACGTACCGCTTCGGCAAGCTGTGCCGGCGGCAGCAGTCCCTGGCCGATCAGGAAGTCGTTGAATGCCATGCGGTCAAACTTCGGCCCGAGTGCGAGTTCGGTTTCCAGGCGCAGTTGCTGGATTCTCATATAGCCGTAGAAATACGACGCTGCCTGACCCGGGCTATTGAAGGTGTAGCGATCGATTTCTTCGCGGGCCATGGGTTCGGACAGACCGACATCGTGGACCAGTACATCCTTCGCACGCTCCTTGGTGATCAGGCCGAGGTTGAGCATCGGATCGAGGTACGCGCGTGCCGCGCGCATCATGCGGGCCTGCAATGCGGCGAACTGCCCTGCCGGTGGCTCATACGGCAGCATCTCCGACTCCGAATACAGCGCCCAGCCTTCGACGTTCACGCTGTTGAAGGCGAACAGGCTGCGCGCCAGCGACACACCGTGCTCGACCATCGCGGAAAACTGCAGTTCGTGGCCGGGGCGGCCCTCGTGCGACGTAAGTGTCCAGGCCGCCGCCTTGAACGTGAAGTCGTCGTAGCTCTGGCTGTTGTCGCCCTTGTTCGCCGGGTGACCGGTACTCAGCACGAACGTGCCTTGCTCACCGTGGTTGTTGAGGAAGGGCGGCGGGTCCATGTGCGGCGCCGGGATCTGCGCGTTCTCCGCATCCGAGGCCAGACGCATCTTCATGGGGCGCTGGGGTAGCGTGACGATGCGTTCGCGGCGGATGGTTGCTTCGATCTTGCTGAGCACATCGTGATACCACGGCATCACCTGATCTTTCGGCAGCTGCTGTTTCTTCAGTGCCTGGAACACTGCCTGGTAACCGGTGGCATTGATGCCTTCGGCCTTTGCCACGACCGGCGCCATCATCTGCATCGCGCCACGCATCTCGACGAACTCAAGTTCTGCCTGCTTCATCAATTCCTGCGGCGGGATGTCGATGCCAACCTGCTTGAGAGTGTACGCATACAGCGGCTCGGGCATGCGGAAATCGGTCCGCTCATGCGGCACCACCGTGCTGCGTATCCAGCCGTCGTAGTCTTTCAACTGTTGCGCGAGCGTATCCAGCGCGGCCTTGCCTTCGGCGCTGTCCAGTTTGTTCTTCGCGAACAAATCGCGGAGCCCGTCGACATAGTGAGAGGTGTTGTCCAGCTGCTGATCGAGCTGGCCCTTGTAGGGACCCAGCAGCGTCTTGTTGCCCAATCGCTCCGTGGTCTGCGCTTCAGCCAGCTGGGTGATTGGCGTGCAGCCGGGCGCCTTGCCGATGTAGCACTGCAGGCGGGCGAGTGCGGCCGGGTGTCGCTTGGCATCGACGCCTTCCTTGAGCAGGTTGAACTCACCGCCGAAAATTACCTGGCCGATATCCTGCACAGGCAGCAGGTATTTCGCATTCAGATCGATGCCCTCGACCTGCTGGTCGACCGCATTGATCATGATGTGCAGGTCCTGCTGCACGTTGGCGTCGTGCTCGGTCGCCAGCATTTTCTCCAGCTTCCCCTTTGCCTCCACTAGCGCCGCACGCGAACGCGCGTCGATGTTTGGTTTGAGGTCGATGACTTTGTCGTCGTAGCCGGGGATACCGATTTGCGAGGCAAATTCCGGATTGAAGCGGGCGATCGTGTCGAGTACGACCTGGGCGTCGGCATTGCTGCGCGCAACCCATGCTGGCGGTGCAGCGGCAGGGGCGGGGGCGGTCTGAGCGCTGGCCGAGCCGGCAGCGGTCAGCAGCGCGGTCGCCATGGCGATGACGAGACGGTTTGACATGGACAGAACTCCCGATGAGGTGCCCCAGCCTAGGAGACGACACGGGTTCAGCACCATGTGCCGAAGGTCGTGGCGCTCAACCGAATAACAGGGCCAACCCGAACAGGCCAATCATCATGAATGAGATCACCAGCTTCGCCAGCGTGCCGAACAGCAGGCCGAGCCAGGTGCCGATGCCGACATGCGCCGAGCGCAGCACGCTGTTGCCGGACGCCAGCTCACCGAGCAGCGCACCGATAAACGGCCCGAGCAGCAAGCCGGGCACACCGAAGAACATGCCGATCAAGGTGCCCAGGCTCGCCCCCCACAAAGCCAGCCGACTGGCCCCGACACGTCGGGCACCGAGCACACTGGCAACGAACTCGACGATCACCCCTACCGCGCCCAACGCCCCGATGAGCAGCAGCCACCACATTCCCAGATGCCGGTAATGGTCCACCGCCGCCGTCAGCCAGATGCCGCCGAAGATCATCGGGATGCCGGGCAGCGTCGGTAGGACGGCGCCGGCCATGCCGCCAACGATCAGCAGCGCGGCGAGCACATACAGCGCGATATCCATCATCTATGTCCTGGCAAATCACCGTTGCCGAAGTCTACGCAGTGCGCCGTGCCTATTTCTCGACGAATGCCCGCTCGATCACGTAGTCACCGGGTTCGCGGGTGCGCGGGGATGCGTGAAAGCCACGGCCGTCGAGCAGCGCGCCCAGGTCCTCCAGCATCGCCGGGCTGCCGCACAGCATCACGCGGTCCGTTTGCGGATTCAGCGGCGGCAAGCCGATCGCCTCATTCATCAGTCCGTCGACAATCAAGTCGGTGATGCGGCCGCGATGGTGGAACGGTTCGCGCGTCACCGTGGGGTAATAGATCAGTTTCTCGCGCACGAGGTCGCCGAGGTATTCGTGCTGCGGCAGTTCGCGTTCGATATGGTCGAAATAGGCCAGGTCGCTGACGTTGCGGACTCCGTGCGCCAGCACGATGCGGTCGAAGCGCTCGTAGGTTTCCGGATCGCGCACGATGCTCAGGAAGGGCGCCAGGCCCGTGCCGGTGCTCAGTAGATACAAGTGCCTGCCCGGCTTCAGGTCATTCAACACCAGCGTGCCCGTTGGCTTGCGGCTGACGACCACCGGGTCGCCCGGCTGCAGGTGCTGCAGGCGCGAGGTGAGTGGGCCGTTGGCCACCTTGATCGAAAAAAACTCCAGGTGTTCTTCCCAGTTCGCGCTGGCGATCGAATACGCGCGCATCAGCGGACGCCCATCCACTTCGAGCCCCATCATCACGAACTGGCCGCTATCGAAGCGGAAGCCAGGGTCACGCGTGGTGCGGAAGCTGAAGAGGTTGTCGTTCCAGTGCTGCACGTCGATCACGTGCTCGGTCGCCATTGCCACCATGGTTTTTGCCGCCGCAGATAAAGGATGTCGCCATAACGAGCATCAGGCCGCACATTATGCCATCGCCAAGTGAAGAGTCCTTGAGCGAAGGGGGCAATGACGTCGCCGTTCCGGCACCACCGTCCAGGCAATGCATCCGTATTGAGTGCGGCCAGCGGATCCAATAGTTGTTTCGCTCGGGCGCAAGAACATGACGCGCAACGGCGGTCGCGTCACAAGGTGCCCTTGTGTGGCATACACAACTTAGCGCTTGCCGCAATACACTTCATACGGATAGAGTGCGACGCAAATCACGGTTCGGCACACGACTGGCACAGTAGTTGCTCTGTCGTAGAAGCTGATCCATCAGGGGAAGTTCTTGCATCCTGTTTACTTTATCTCGGGCCTACCCAGGTCCGGAGCGACCTTGCTCGCCCTTCGGTTACGTCGGAACGCTCATTTCCACGTGGGGATGAGCCATTCGGTTGGCGGTTTGTCCAACACGTTGCAAGGCGATATGAGCGGGTGCAATGCATCCCCGATCTTCATCACCGACGCACAGTGTCGCCACGCGCAGCAAGGTGTGTCCGACAGCTGCGGCGCAACGAGTTCGACACCGGTGCCAACACCCCAGTCTTGCATGAGGCGCGGCAAAAGCATCGCCCTTCGTGCACGTGCCAGCGTGGTGCGCTCGAACGTGTTTTGGCGCTTCGAGAACGACGCGCTATGGCGCCAGCCGCCATTGAATCTGCGCGCGGTGCGCGCGGCATGAGTTGACTACGCCACAGCACGCGCACTGGCAACCCAATGTTTTTCCTTTCGATCCGGCACAGGCATGACTTGTCCGGAACTAAGAAATTGTCCAGCGAATGGATTCGCACTACCTCGGGGGCTTCACCGTGAATCGCATTTATCGCATCGTCTTCAACCGCACGCTCGGCGTGCCGCAAGTGGTATCTGAGCTGGCCAACGCTGCCGGCGGCACGCTCGTGGGCGCCGTGGACGCGCTGCCGAAGATGAGCC
>Ga0302228_10001446_pt1 | contig 17470 bp, 1 predicted proteins | sample II_Palsa_N1_2_FD_193519 | JGI IMG/M metagenome (GOLD analysis project Ga0302228, IMG submission 193519) | Peat permafrost microbial communities from Stordalen Mire near Abisko, Sweden - II_Palsa_N1_2 | ecosystem: Environmental > Terrestrial > Soil > Palsa > Peat permafrost | place: Sweden...
CAGCTGGGTGGGCGGGCAGTTTGGTTTTGCTTACATCGGTGCGGCGGGTGGGTTGCTGGCGGCGTTGGCATTGGGGGGTTACTGCCTGGCGATCTACCGGTTTGGGCAAGGGGTCGCTCGGCAATAGGTCACGGGTGGCTCCAACCGGATAGCTGCGCCTGGATTATCAACTCAGTAGTGTCTAAATGATGTCATTGAGTTGACGTCAGTTTTCTATCCTTCTAGTATCGCGGCCCAGTGATGGCACTGTGATATCTCGAAGGACCGAACCATGTTTCTCCGCCACCTCTTCGTGAGGTCGTGTTTTTGCCTTGTTGTGCTTGGCTTGAACGCATTTTCCCCAGTACTTGCGGCCACCCCAGGCGTGCAGGACCTGATCCGTGATCGTCAGGATCGCCTCCTCGAAGAGCAGCGCAAGCGCCTGGATGAGTTGCGCAACCTGCCGGGCAAGGAAGCAGCCCCGACGGCGCCACCGGCGGCTGACGATACTCGTTGCTTTCAGATCAACAGCATTGAAGTGAAGGGGGCGGACAGTCTCTCCACAGATGAACGCGAGCGCCTGACTCGCCCGTATGTTGGCCAATGCCTGGGCGTGCAGCAGCTCAATGCCTTGCTCAAAGTCATCACCGACCGCTACCTGGCCAAGGGACTGGTCACCAGTCGCGCTTATTTGCCCCAGCAGGATTTGTCACACCAGCATCTGGATATCCAGGTGGTCGAAGGCCGGCTGGAAGGCATCAGCAGCGAAGCAGGCAGCGGCTTGTCCCGACGCGAGCTGGCCATGGCGTTTCCCGGCACGACCGGTGAGCTGCTCAACCTGCGCGACATCGAGCAGATGGTGGACCAGCTCAATCGCTTGCCCTCCAACCAGGCACAAATGGAATTGACCCCCGGCACCGCCGTCGGTGGCAGCACGGTGCTGGTCAAGAATGCCCCGCAAAAGCCCTGGCGCGCCAGCCTCTCGCGCAATAACGAAGGCCAGAAAGCCACCGGCGAGCAGCAATGGGGCACCACCCTGGATTGGGACAACCCGCTGGGCCTGGCAGACCAGTTGATGCTGCGCGGCGGCCACGATGCGGTCAGCGACCACCACCGCACGTCCCACAACGAGATGTTCTATTACAACCTGCCCTGGGGCTGGTGGAATGTCAGCTACACCTACAGCCAGAGCGAATACCGCTCCCAGGCTGAGGCCAATGGTTTTAACTTCAAGCAGACCGGCGATACCCAGAACCACCAACTGCGGGTAGAGCGGGTCATCCATCGCGACGCGGTGAGCAAGACCTCCCTCAATACCGGCCTGGCTTACCTGCGCACCAACAATTACATCGAAGACAGCAAGCTGGCCCTGAGCAGCAATCGCTTGAGCGAAGCGCAGTTCGGCATCAACCATGGCCGGCGGATCGGCAGCGCGTTCGTCAACCTCGACGTGGGGATGCAGAACGGTATCGGTGCCTTCGACGCGCAAAGCAATCACGACCTCAAACCCGGCCAGCCCGACGCCCGTTACCGCAAGTACACGGCGACCCTGAGCTATCTGCAGCCGTTCAAGCTGTGGGGCGAATCACTGAGTTTCAGCAGCCTGATGACTGGCCAGCGCAGTGAAGACCCGCTGTTCAGCCCACAGCGCCTGAGCCTGGGCGGCTTGTCGTCGATTCGCGGGTACAAGGATCAGTCGCTGACCGGCGACAGTGGCGGTTACTGGCGCAACGATCTGCGCTGGAGCCGCCCGGTGACCCTGCCGTGGTTGCAACCGGTACTGGCCGAATACGGCGCCAGCCTGGGTTACGACCAGGGCGTGATTCGTGGTGATCGCTACAACCACGAACAACACGGCCGGGTCTCCAGCAATTCCCTGGAGCTGTTCGCCCGGGGCAAGCACGTCAATGCCAGCGTGACCTTTGCCCATTCCCTGGAACGCCCCAACGCCATTACCGACCGCGAAAGCCCGATCTATTTCCGGATGGATTTCCTCCTTTAATCGCCGCTGCTGCAACGAGACTACGACATGGACGTTCGCCAATTCGCCTTTCTGGTTCGCCAACCCTCGGCTGCCTTGCAGTCGCGCGAGCACTTCTGGGGTTTACCCAAACGTGGTCTGGCGTTGCTCCTGGCCAACGTCATGTTCTGGCAACCGCTGTGGGCCCAGGCCGACGGCATCGTGGTCAGTGCGCCCGGCACCAGTCTTGGCCAGGCGGGCAACGGCGTGCCCATCGTCAACATCGCGGCGCCCAATGCCAACGGCTTGTCCCATAACCAGTTCAAGGACTACAACGTTGCGGCGCCGGGCCTGATCCTTAACAACGCCACCGCGCGGACCCAGGACACGCAACTGGGCGGGATCATCGTCGGCAACCCCAACCTGCGGGGCCAGGCGGCCAATATCATTCTCAACGAAGTCAACGGCGGCAGCCCCAGCCAGTTACGCGGCTACACCGAAGTGGCGGGGCAGTCGGCCCATGTGATCGTGGCCAACCCCTATGGCATCAGTTGCAATGGCTGCGGCTTTATCAATACCCCGAAAGTGACCCTGACCACCGGCAAGGCGGTGATCGAGAACGGCCAGATCAATCGCTATCAGGTTGACCAGGGCAGTGTTTCCGTCGATGGCGCCGGCTTGAATGCCAGCAATGTCGATCAATTTGAAATCATCACCCGCGCCGCGAAAATCAACGCGCAGATCCAGGCAAAGAACCTGACGATCGTTGCCGGTCGCAACGACGTGGATGCACGCACCTTGAACGCCACCGCGCGCGCGGCCGATGGCAGCCAGGCGCCGGAACTGGCCATCGACTCCTCAGCCCTGGGCGGCATGTATGTGGGGGCGATCAAGCTGGTGGGTACCGAGGCGGGGGTTGGGGTGAGGCTGGCGGGGGACATGGTGGCCGGTGGGGATATTCAGATTGATGCCAGTGGCCGCTTGAACATGGCCCAGACCACGGCTGCTGGAGCAATCAATGTCACGGCCCAAAGCCTGGAGGCCCAGGGAGCGGTATCGGCGGGCACTACTTTGGCGATGCATACGCAAGGCTCCCTGACCAACCAGCAAAGCCTGGTTGCCCGTGACCGTGTGCAGTTGCAAAGTGCCGACGTATTGACCAACAACGGCATCATCGAAGCCGGGGTCAATGCCGACCAGACCCGCAACGCCCAAGGCGACATACAGATCACTGCCAGGCAGTTGAACAACACCGGCAAGACCCTGACCGCCAGCCGCGACCTGACAGTCAACACCCGCGGCGCCCTGAACAACCAGGGCGGAACCCTGAGCGCGCAAAACCAACTCAAGGTCAGTGCCGTGACCCTGGATAACCAACATCAAGGCCGGGTACTGAGTGCCGCCAGCCTGGAGTTGAATGCCGAACAGTTGCTCAACTCCAGCGCGGGTCTGGTTGCCGGTACCCAAAGCCTTAACGCTACTGTCGGGCAACTGATCAATCGCAAGGGTGAGCTGTCGAGCCTGGCTGACGTCACCTTGCAGGTCGAACAACTGGATAACGTTGCCGGCCTGATATCCGCCGGCCAGGCACTGCGCTTGACCGCCGGCGCAGCCGTGAACAATCAAGGGGGCCGTCTGGCCGCCGGGCAGCATCTGCAGGCTTCCGCCGCACAACTGGATAACAGCCTGTCGGGCATCGTGAGCAGCCAGGGCAGTCTGGGGCTGAACGTCGCCGGTACTCTGGGCAATCAGCAGCAGGGCCGGATCGAGTCCGGTACGGGCGCCCAAGTCAACGCCGGGCAACTCAATAACCAGCAACGCGGCACGCTCACCAGCGGCGACACCCTGGAGCTGACGGCCGGGCAGGTGAATAACAGCGAAGGCGGGTCGATCGCCAGCACCCGGACGCTTAATGCCCGCGTCGCCAGCCTTGACCAGCATGACCAGGGACGGCTCTACAGCAACAGCGATGTGAACCTGGACCTGAGCAACGGCCATCTCGACAACCGCAACGGTGGCTTGATCAATGCCCGTGGCCAACTAACCCTCGGTCACCTCAACAGCGTCGACAACCGCCGCGGTGAAATTTCCAGTGCCCACGGTTTTAACCTGAGCGCACAACACCTGGACAACCGCAGTGGCAAGTTGCTCAGCGATGAAGCCCTGGGTCTGCGCATTGTCGAAGTCCTGAACAACGGTACCGGCCTGATTGCCGCCAGCGGTCTGGATATTGATGTTGCCAGTCTGATCAACGATCAGCAGGGCCGTGTGCATAGCCTTAAGGGGTTGGTCGCCCGCACGGGGGGCTTGCTCGACAATCAGGGTGGTAGTTTCAGTGCTGACGCTGATGTGCAGTTGGCGGTGGGCAGTCTGAATAACAGTGGTGGCGGCCAACTCATCAGCCAGGGCGATCTGAGCCTGAACCTCAATCGTGGCCACCTGAATAACCAGGGCGGCCTGATCAATGCCCCAGGGCATTTGCTGCTGACCCAACTCAATACCGTGGACAACCAGAGGGGTGAAATTTCCAGCGCCCAAGGCTTCACCTTTAACGCCGACACGCTGCAAAACCAGAATGGCAAGCTCCTCAGCCAGCAAGCGCTGACCCTGCGTATCGCGCACGCTCTGGACAACGCCAAAGGCGCGGTGTCGGCTTCGGCGCTCGACGTGCAGGCCGCCAGCCTGGGTAACGTCGCAGGCAAACTCACCGCCACTCACGGGCTTACCGTTGAGCTGGGCGGCACCCTGGACAATCGCAGTGGTGAAGTCTTGGGCCAGGACCTGCGCCTCAACGTTGGCGCTCTGGACAACGGCCACGGCAAGATCCAGGGTGACACCCGGCTGGCCCTCAACAGCCGTGGCGCCTTGAGCAACCAGCGCGGTACGCTGGCCGCGGGGCAGGGCCTGGAACTGGCCGCCGCCAGCCTGGACAACAGCGATGGCACGTTGACCAGCGATGGCCGGCTCACTGCGCGCATTACCGGCCAACTGCTTAATCAGGCCGGCCTGTTTAGCGCCGCAGGTGACCTCAACCTCAGTTTCGGTACCCTGGACAATCAGCGCCGAGGTCGCCTCAGCAGCAACCAGCAGTTGACCCTCAGCGGTGCCACCCTTGATAACCGTACTGGTCGCATTACCGCCCTGGGCATGTTGAAGCTCGACACCGCCAGTCTGGACAATCGCGAAGACGGTCTGCTCAACGCAGGCCAGGGGATGAACCTGACGGTTACTGCTCTGGATAACCGTGGCGGTGAGGTCTCCAGCCTGGCGGATCTGTCCATCAGTGGCAGCGAACTGGATAACAGTGCGGCTGGCCGGGTCTTGGCCAGTGGTGACCTGCAACTGACCGTTGCTCGCTTGCACAACCAGCTCAAAGGCGTGATTTCCTCCCAGCAAGCCCTGCGACTGCGCGGCGACACGCTGGACAATAGCGGCCAGGGCAGTCTGTACGCCAAGCACCTGTTGGACCTGCAACTCAATGGCCCGGTGAATAACGCCAATGGCGTGCTGAGCAGCGATCAAGCCTTGACCCTCAAGGCCGGCCAGGTCGACAACAGCCTGGGTGGTCGCATCAGCGGCCAGCAGTTGAGTGCTTCGGTCACGGGGCTGGATCAACACGGTGACGGTCAGTTGCTAAGCCAAGGTGACTTGAGCCTGGACCTGAACCGAGGGCATCTGAACAACCAGGGCGGGCGAATCAACACCCCTGGACAGTTGCTGCTGAAGAACCTCAACACCGTAGATAACCAGGGTGGTGAGATTTCCAGTGTCCAGGCCTTTGATCTGGTTGCTGACCAACTCGACAACGGCGCTGGCAAGCTGCTCAGCGAACAAGGGCTGAACCTGCGAATTGCCCGTGCCCTGGACAGTACCAAGGGCTTGGTATCGGCCAAGGCCCTGGATATTCGGGCGGGCAGTCTGGGTAACCAGTCCGGCACTCTCAGTGCCGTAGATGGACTCAGCTTGCAGGTCGATGCCGGATTGGATAACCGCAACGGTCAGTTACTGGGCAAAGACCTTGGGTTGACGCTTGGGGCCCTCAATAACGACCAGGGCCAGGTAAAGGGTGACTCGACGCTGACCCTGCGCACTGGCGGCGCGATAAGCAACCAGTCGGGTACTTTGGCCGCCGGGCACACGCTGACCCTCGACAGCGCCAGCCTGGACAACCGTCATGGCACGTTGACCAGCGATGCGGCGCTGACGGCGCGTATCGCTGGCCAGTTGCTCAATCAGGCAGGACTACTGGGTGCCGGAACTGACTTGCAACTGAGGGTGGCCAGCCTGGACAACCAGGCCAAAGGACGAATCGCCAGCCAGGCAGACCTGACCTTGAGTGCCGCGCAGTTGGACAACCGCGGCGGCAGCCTGGCGGTTGTCGGTGTGCTCAAGCTCACGGGTACGCACTTGGATAACCGCGACGGTGGACTGCTCAACGCCGGCAAGGTGCTGGACTTGAGCCTGGACACGCTGGACAACCGTGCCGGTGAACTGTCGACGGCAGGTAACTTGATCCTGACGGGCAACCAGTTGGACAACAGCAGTGCTGGCCGCCTCTTGGCTGACGGTGACTTGCAACTGACCGTGGCACGCCTGAACAACTCACTCAAAGGTCAGATTGCAGGTCAGCAGCAGGTGCAGATCACCGGGCAGGCATTGGACAACAGCGCGCAAGGTAGCCTTTACGCCAAACGCCAGTTGGATATGGTGCTTGGTGGCCAACTGAACAACGCCCAAGGCTTGCTCAACAGCGACGGGCGTATGGTCCTTGAGGCCGCGAGCCTGATCAATGATGGCGCGACCCTGGCCGGTGTCGGCGAGGTGCAGATCAACACCGGTTCCTTGAGCAATCAGGGTGGTCAGTTGAACAGTGGCGCCAATCTGGGGGTGACGGTCACTGCACTGGACAACAGCCTCGGTGGGCACCTCTCCAGTCAGGCGGACTTAAGCCTGGACCTGCAAAACGGTCATCTGAACAACCAGCACGGGCTGATCAGCGCCCCGGGCCAATTGCTGCTCAAACAGCTCAAGACGGTCGATAACCAATCCGGTGAAATTTCCAGCGCCAGTGCCTTCGAATTGTCGGCCGCCGCGCTGAATTCCACTGATGGCAAGGTCCTCAGCCAACAGGCACTGACCCTGCGCATCGCCCATGCACTGGATAACACCCGGGGGCTGATCTCCGCGGCGACACTGAAGGTGAACAGTGCCAGCCTGGACAACCAGGGCGGCAAGTTGAGCGCCAGCACCGACCTGAACCTGAACGTCGATGGCCTGCTGGATAACCGCCACGGCGAACTGCTCGGCCAGCAGACGACCTTGGATATGACAACACTGGACAACGACCACGGTCGGGTCCAGGGCGACAACCAATTGACCCTCACCAGCCTCGGTGCCGTCAGCAACCGCAACGGTACACTTGCCGCCGGCCAGGTGTTGGCTGTCGAGGCCGCCAGCCTGGACAGCAGCGCCGGCAAACTGACCAGTGACGGTACCTTGACGGCACAGATTGCCGGGCAATTGCTGAACCAGGCCGGACTATTTGCCTCCGGTGGTGACTTGCAGATAAGCGCCGCCAGTCTCGACAACCAGGCCAAGGGCCAGATCACCGGCAAAGGCGATCTGCACCTGATCGTGAGCAAGGTGGATAACCAGGGTGGTAGCGTCACCTCGGTGGGGCAGTTGCAGGTCAAGAGCGACGAACTGGATAACCGTCAGGCCGGCTTGCTCAATTCGGGCAAGGCCATGGAGCTGACCCTCGGCAAACTGGACAACCGCGGCGGTGAAGTCTCCAGCGTCACTGACTTGACCCTGGCGGGCAGCCAACTGGACAACCGCAACGCCGGTCGCGTGTTGGCCAATGGCAACATCAACCTGGCCCTGGACACGTTGTACAACCAGCTCAAAGGCCAGGTTTCCGGGCAGCAAGATGTCAGCCTCAAGGCGACGAGCCTGGATAACAGCGCACAAGGTAACCTGTTCGCCAAGCGCAACCTGGACTTGAACCTGGCGGGGAACCTCGACAACACCCAGGGTGTGTTGCGCAGCGATGCAGCGTTGAAAATGCACAGCGCCAGCCTGGGCAACAACGGCGGGCGCATCAGCAGCGGCGGGGCGTTATTGCTGAGCACCAACGAAGGCATCAGCAACCAGAACGGTGATGTGCTCAGCGCCGGTACCTCAAGCGTAACCGGTGCCCGTGTCGATAACAGCCAGGGCCGAATCGTTGCCGACGGTGCACTACAACTGACGACCGGGGTTCTGCTCAATCAGCACCTGGGGCGTGTCACCAGTGCCGATCGCCTGAACCTGACCGCGACCACCGTCGACAACCGTTTCGAAGGTCGTATCGCCAGCGCCAAGGACCTCAACGCCAGCATCACCGGCCTGGACCAGCGCGGTGCCGGTGAGTTCTACAGCAACAGTGCACTGACCCTGGACATGCACCATGGGCAGTTGAACAACACCGATGGTTTGATCAACGCCCCCGGGGTGTTACTGCTGAAAAACCTGAGTGGTGTCGACAACCGCAACGGTGAAATTTCCAGCGAACAGGCCTTCATCCTGGCTGCCGACAGCCTGGATAACAGCGGTGGCAATCTGCTCAGCGATCAGGCTCTGACCCTCAAGGTCGAGCAGGCCCTGCTCAACGTCAAGGGCTTGATCTCGGCTGCCGGGCTTGAGCTTGATGCGACGCGCCTGGACAACCGCGAAGGCGCTGTCAGTAGCTCTCTGGATGCGCGCCTGGGCCTCAAGGAAGACCTGCTTAACGATCAGGGCGAAGTCGCCAGCGCGGGTCGCACGCAACTAACTGCGGGCCGCTTGAGTAATACCAAAGGACAAGTGCTTGGCGATGACACCCTGGACCTGAAGGTCCAGGGTGCCCTGGATAACCAGGGCGGTACTTTGGGTGCCGGGAAGGTATTGGCAGTCAAGGCAACCAGCCTGGATAACCGCCATGCCGGGCGTCTGGTCAGTAACGGGCAACTGAAGGCAGGCATTGACGGCTTGTTGGATAACCAGGCCCAGGGCCGGGTGTTGGCCAAGGGTGCCATGGAGCTGCACACCGGTGGTCTGGATAACCGTGACGGACGCATTTCCGGGCAAGACCTGCTGACCTTGAACAGCGCGAGCGTGGATAACCGTGCAGGGGTGATCCTCGCCAAGCAAGACCTGCAACTGAACGTTAGCCAACTGGATAACCAGCAAGGCCTGCTCAGCAGCAAGGCGTCCCTGGGTTACGCCGGACAACAGTTGCTCAATCAAAAAGGCTTGATCAGCGCCACAGGGCCGTTGCGCCTGACCGCCGATAATCTGCAGAACGCCGCTGGCCGCATTGCCAGTCAAAGTGATCTGCACGCCACTGTTGGTGTGTTGGCCCAACAGGGCGGTGAGCTGGTGGCTCAGGGCGACCTGAACCTGACCGCTACGTCCCTGGACAACCGCGACGGCGGTCTGGTGGGGGCCACAAAAGCGCTGAAACTCGTGATCGGCAGCGTCGACAACCAGGCCGGGGAAATCTCCAGCCAGAGCAGCGTCGACCTCAAGGGCCAGCGTCTGGATAACAGCGGCGGCAAACTCCTGGCCGGCACCGGCCTGGAACTGGCCATGACCCACGTGATCAACCAGGCCAAGGGCTTGGTGTTCGCCCGGGACAACCGCTTCAAGGGCGCCCGCCTGGACAACGCCCAAGGCACCTTTGCCGGGCAGCAGTCGCTGGGCATCACGTTGGCTGTGCTTCCCGGTACCGAGCTGGATGGGCGACTGGACAACCAGCACGGACAGCTCAGCAGTGAAGGCACCCTGCAACTGACCGGTGCCAGCCTGAACAATAATGCCGGCGTAGTCTCTTCCGCGGGTGCGTTATTACTCACCACCACTGGTGCCATCGCCAACCAGGGCGGCATCCTGGAAACCGATGCCAGCCTCGGCCTCGCCAGCACCAGCCTGGACAATAGCCAAAATGGCCTACTTAACAGTCGTGGCGTGCTCACGCTGAACACCGGTGATTTCAATAACACCCAGGGCCGTGTCACCAGTGCCGACCGTCTGGACCTGACGGCTGCCCATGTCACCAATACCGGACGCATTGCCAGTGCCAAGGGCCTCACCGCAACCCTGACCGGCCTGGACCAGCAGGGCGGTGAGCTGTTCAGTAATACCCAGCTCGATCTGGACCTTAACCACGGTCAGTTGAACAACCAGGGCGGCCTGATCAACGGCCCGCTGTTGATGCTGAAAAACCTTACCGATGTGAACAACCAGGGCGGCGAGATTTCCAGCCAAAAAGCCTTCACCTTGGCGGCACGCAACCTGGATAACGGCAGCGGCAAGTTGCTCGGCAATCAAGGGTTGACCCTGCGTGTGGAGAACGCCTTGGGCAACGTCAAGGGGGTGATCAGCGCTGCCTCCATCAACGCTCAAAGCACTCGCCTGGATAACAGCGATGGCCTGCTCAGCAGTCACGGCGGCCTGGAGCTTTCCGCCAGCCAACTGATCGACAATCAGCGGGGCACCTTGATTGCCGACGGCGTCTTGCTGTTGTCCTCCGCCAAGCTCGACAACCGTGGCGGTGAGGTGGCGGGTAAAGCTGACGTTACCGCCAATCTGGACAGCCTCGATAACCAGGACGGCCAACTCATCAGCACCGCAGCCCTTGAGCTGCGCGGCGTGTCGCTGGATAACCGCAAGGGTCTGGTGGGCTCGGCAAAAGCGCTGAAACTCGACGTGGGCAGTGTCGACAACCGTGGCGGCGAACTGACCAGCAACGCCGACTTGAACCTTACGGGGCAAACCCTGGATAACAGCGATGCCGGTCGGGTATTTGCCGGGCAGGCTTTGAACCTCACGGTCGCACAACTGCTTAACCGCAATCAGGGCCAACTCAACGCTCAGCGCTTGATGCTCAGTGGGCAGCATCTGGATAACAGCAACGGCAAACTGCTCGCTCAACAATGGCTGCAGCTTGAGCTCAAGGGTGAACTGAATAACAACCAGGGCTTGCTCAGCAGTGAAGGGCGCCTGGGTGTCAGCGCTGCCAGCCTGATCAACCGCCAGGGCAGTGTGTCCAGCGCACAAGCACTGGACCTGGGGATTGTCGGCACGCTGGATAACCGCAATGGCCAGTTGGTGACCGACAGCACTCTACAGCTGCACAGCAGCAACCTTGGCAACCAGCAAGGCACCGTCAGCGGTAAAGGCGCGGTCTCTGTACTGACCGGTGACCTGGACAATGCCAACGGTCGCCTCAACAGCGGTGATACGCTCGATCTGAAGGCCGCTCAACTGAGCAACAGCGTCGGCAGCATCGGTAGCGCCCAAGCCTTGACAGCCAGCGTCAGTGGCCTCGACCAACAGGGTGGCAAGTTGTTCAGCAACGCCAGCCTGACCCTGGATCTGAACAATGGTCAGTTGAACAACCAAAAAGGCTTGATCAACGCCGCCGGACCGCTGGTGCTCAAAAAACTCAACGGTGTGAACAACCTTGCCGGTGAAATCTCCAGCGCGCAGGCGTTCAGTGTGGTGGCCCAACAGCTGGACAACAGCAACGGCCGGCTCCTCAGCAACCAGGGGCTGACCCTGCGCATCAACCAGGCCCTGAGCAACGTCAAGGGCTTGATCGGCGCCGCCAGCCTCAACACCCATGCCGGCTCCGTGGACAACAGCGGCGGCACTCTCAGCAGTCGCGGCAACCTGGAACTGACCAGTACTGGCCAGTTGAACAACCAACAGCAAGGCCTGATCAGTGCTGCGCAAACCCTGACGCTCAACACTGGCGATCTGAATAACCAGGGCGGCAGTGTCTTGGGTAGCAGTGCCGTGACCCTCCATGCCATGGCCCTGGACAACAGCGCCAATGGCCTGATCAACAGCCAGGGTCGCTTAAGCTTGACTGCGCAGGCGCTGGATGCCAGCAACGGCGGTGAAGTGTCGGCCAAGGGCGATATGGATTTGAACCTCACCGCCCTGGCATTGCGCAGCGGCAAACTGCTCGGTGAGCAACGCCTGACCCTGGACCTGGCCAACGGTGACCTGGACAACCGCAACGGCCTGATTCTCGCCAAAGGCCCGCTGACCTTGAGCCGCCTGCGTGATGTGCAAAACCTGGGGGGGGAAGTGTCCAGTCTGAACGCCCTCAGCCTGACAGGTCGTAACCTTGATAACAGCGGTGGCAAGTTCATCAGCAACCAGATACTGACGCTGAACGCTGCCGGATTGGTCAACCAGGGTGGTCTGATCTCCGGTTGGCAGGGTCTCAACGTCAGCGGTACCAGTCTGGACAACCGCAACAACGGCACGCTGTCCAGCCGCAATGGTGCCCTTGATCTGCGCCTCAGCGGTGGCCTGCTCAACAGCGGTGCAGGGGCGCTGGTCAGCCAGGGGCGGTTAGGCGTCAGCGCGGCGAGCCTGGATAACAGTGACAAAGGCATTATTTCCAGCGGTGCCGAGCAGACCCTGTGGGTCACTGGCCTGCTGAGCAATGCTCAAGGCGGCTCGATCGACAGCGCTGCAACACTCGACCTGAGTGCGGCCAACCTCGACAACAGCGCGGGCAGCATTAATGCCCAGCGCGCCTTGAACCTGCTAGGGGGCAACCTGATCAACACCGGTGGGACCGTGTTGGGTAATGGCCACGTGGTGCTCGACCTGCAAGGCAACCTCGGCAACCTCAACGGCAAGATTGCCAGCGCCGAATCGTTGGCAGTCAAGCGAGCCATTGAGATTGATAACCGTGGCGGCCAACTGGTTAGCCAGGGGCAGTTGTCGTTAGTCATGGGGGGCCTGAACAACAGCGAGCGCGGCACGGTCGCCGCCAAGGGACCGTTGGCGATCAACGCCAGCGCCATCGTGCAAAACAACGCCGACGGCTTGATTTACAGCCAGGAGGCGGACCTGAACATCAAAGCCTTTGGCCTGACCAACGCCCAGGGCGTGCTGCAAGGCCAGAACGGCCTGCGGGTTGAGGTCAACGGTGAACTCGACAACCAGCGCGGCAAAATCATCAGCCAGACCGGTGACCTGCACCTCAAGGCCGGTAACCTCGACAACCGTGGTGGTGTGCTCGCAAGCCTGAAGGGTGACCTCGAAGCCGGGGTGGTCGGTGTACTGCGCAACGGCTACGACTTGAGCCGCAACCAGCAGGGCGGAGTGATCCAGGGCCAGCGCCTGATGCTCAATGCCGGTCATTTCGACAATCAAGGTGGCCGTGTATCGGCCCAGGCCGGTGATGCACTGCTGACCGCCGCGATCCTCAATAACCAACAGGGTGCGCTGTATGCCAAGGGCCTGATGCGGGTCAATGGCGACAACCTCGACAACAGCGCCGGGCAAGTTGCGGGTAACCGGATTGAACTGGGGCTCAACGGTCAACTGACCAACCGCAACGGCTTGATTGAAAGTACAAACACCCTGACGGTGGCGGCCAATGCCATCGACAACCAGGGTGGCAAGCTGCGCGCCCTGGGGAGCACGGGCAAGACTGACTTCCAGTTGGGTGGGTTGTTTGATAACCGCAACGGCGTTGTTGAAACCGCCAACCAGGACCTGACCCTCGCCGCCGCCAGCTTCCAGAACAGCGGTGGGCAATTGCTGCACGTGGGCGAGGGTACTTTCGATATCTCCCTGCCCAACGTCACTGGCGCCGGCGGCACGATCGTCACCCGTGGTGGCCTGACCTTGAACGCTGACACCTGGACCAATACCAGTGTCATCCAGGCGGGGCGTTTGAACGTTAACGTCAATAGCTTTACCCAGACAGAAACCGGGCAACTCCTGGCCTCGACCCACCTGGAAGGCAAGGGTGTCAACTGGGTGAATAACGGGTTGATTGCCAGTGATGGCAGTCTCAGTTTGGGCTTGGGTGGCGCCTACAGTGGTAGCGGACGTGTCAGCAGCGTCGGCACTTTGGGCCTGAGCGCCGCCGCACTGAACCTTGGCGCGACCTCGAGCATTGCCGGCGGCCGAGAGGCTAGCATCAGTGTTGGTGGCCTGATGACTAACCAGGGGCGTGTGAGCTCAGTGGGCAACCTGGCGATTAACGCCGGTACCCTGAATAACTATGGAACCTTGGGCAGTAACGAAGGGCTGCGGATCAATGCGCAGACGTTACTCAACGAGCGCGGCTTGATCGTCAGCGGCGGCGACATGTCACTGCTGACCGATAACCTGACCAATAAATATGCTGATGTTTACAGCTTGGGTAAATTGACGGTTGCACGGGATGACGCCGGGACTTGGGCGAGTCGCCTGGACAATATTTCCGGTAACCTGGAAAGCGCTGGCGACATGGCGCTCAGCGTCGCGACCATAGAAAACAAAAAAGACTTTTTTAACGTTTCCTCGACGCTGGTGTCGGGTGCAATCGGGATGAGAGGGACGTCTCAGTGGGCGGGGCATATGGTCCTGCTGGAAGAATATGAATCCAAGGTGGACTCGGACTCTGCTTCCGCCAGCATATCGTCCGGCAGGAACTTGCAGGTGCAGGGGCGCAGTCTTTTGAATTCCGCCTCTGTCATATCGGCGGTCGGTAATATCAATGCCACGCTTGAAAACTTTAGCAACGTCGGTGCAACGCTGGGTAAATATTCAGTCCTCAAGTCCTTTGATCTTCCAAGACTTAAGGAGGACAAAAACATACTGAGATTTTGGCGTTCAGTAATGGAGTACAACGCCGCCAATGATCCGTCCTATACGCTTCAAGGCTCTGGCCCGAATCGCGCCGGGACTATGCACTTCTGGGATCAAAACTGGAATGAGTCGATGGTGACTCCATACACCAGGGCAGGGGGGACCGCTCAGCGTCAGACGAACGTCATCTTTGGCTGGCAGAGTTATTCGACTTTTATCACAGGTAAAAATTTCCTTTCCATGTTCCCTGCTCCTGCCTATAACGCTGGCAGCAGGTCGGCCCTGCCGGACGCAATAAAAGGCGTCAACTTCTACGATCAGAAAACTGTTTCCAAGCCAGGTGGCTCGGGGGTTGCCGAGGCGATAGTTCAGGCAGGAGGCGCTGTCCAGATCAATGCCACCCGCAACCTGGTCAACAGCGTGATTCGAGAAGGGCAGCCCGTGTCGGTTGGTTCGGGCCGTGGGTTTGATGCAACCCGGCCTGTTGCCAACGCCGTAGTCGTGATCAACGTCAACTCACAATTGCCGCCTGATCTTGCGCAACAACAAGTCAATCCGGTGGCCCTGCCGGGCTTTAGCCTGCCCACCGGCACCAACGGGTTGTTCCGCCTCAGCGGCCAAGCCAGCGGTAACGCCCAGGCTGCACAGGCCGGTAGCGGTCCGCAAAGCTGGACCATGGGTGGCGCCAGCCTCGGTCTGGCCCAACATCAAGACATCCAGCCAACCCTCCAGGCGCGTAGCTTCGACTTGGCGGATGTCGCCCAACAGAGCGCCAGTGCTCGGCAACTGACGTTGGCTGCCCGCCAGGCCAATGGCATTACTGCCGACGGCAGGGTGCTGAATGTCGCTGGGGCCAATGACGTCGACAACGGCGGCGCCTGGACTCCGGGCACTGTCACCACAGGCGACATCGCCCGTGTCGATAGCATCAACACCCAAAACCCGTCCGATGGTTCGACCCAGCCAGTAGTCACAGTCACCGGACCTGCCGAGTTGCCGGGTTTGACACCTGCCGAGCGTGATACCCAGATCCGCCTGACCACGCCAGCCGGGCCGCAACCAAACCTGGTAGGGCAGGTTGACGCCGCACGCCCTGACTTGAACCTGCCAGGCCTGTCTAGCGCCGAGCGTGAGGCCAGGGTTGCTGTTAACCCGTCATTGCCTGGCCAGGCGGCTCAAGTCGATCCCTCGCGGCCGACGCTGACCATTCCTGGTGTGACTCCAGTGGCCCAGGGCATTCAGCCCATCGTCAGTACACGCTTGCCAAACAACATGCCCGGCCAGGACAACCGTCCGACACAAGTGGCCACGGTAGTTGCTCAACCCCTCAACGCCAGTGCGCAAACCACGCCGGTCGCCAGCCAGACTGTGACCCGAGTGCAAGGCTTGCCCAACACCACACCGACGCCCCAGCCCCATAAATACCTGATCGAAACCAACCCGGTACTGACCGATCTCAAGCAATTCATGAGCTCGGACTACCTGCTGCAAGGCCTGGGCTACAACCCCGACGAGAGCTGGAAACGCCTGGGCGATGGCCTCTACGAGCAGCGCCTGATCCAGCAAGCCGTGCAAGCACGCACCGGCCAACGCTTTATCGACGGCCAGAACACCGACGAGAAATTGTTCAAGTACTTGATGGACAACGCCATCAGCAGCAAGCAGCAGTTGAACCTGGCGATGGGCGTCACGTTGACCTCGCAACAGGTCGCGGCCCTGACCCATGACATCGTCTGGCTCGAGCAGCATGAAGTGAACGGCGAAAAAGTCCTGGTGCCAGTGCTCTACCTGGCCCAGGCCGATAACCGCCTGGCACCCAATGGTGCGTTGATCGCTGGTAACGACCTGAACCTGATCGCCGGGGAAAACCTGGTCAACGCCGGTACGCTGCGCGCCACCAACAACCTTACGGCCAAGGCCGGCAACGACCTGACCAACAGTGGCCTGATTGAGGCCGGTAATCGTCTGGACCTGTTGGCGGGCAATAACATCGTCAACAAGTCTGGCGGCATCATCGCCGGTCGTGACGTAACGCTAACGGCCGTCAATGGCGATGTGATCAATGAGCGAGCCGTGACCAGTACCGGCAATGGTCCTTCCGGGCGGCGCGACTACCTTGACAACGTGGCGCGCATCGAGGCGGCCAACGACCTGAGCATCTCGGCGGGGCGTGACGTGACAAACGTCGGCAGCGTGTTGCAAAGCGGGCGAGACACCGCGATCAACGCCGGACGCGATGTGCATATTGAGGCCGTGGAGCAGCGCAACATCCTCGACCTGGGCAGGCAACTGCGTACCGAAACGGTGACACAAACCGGTGCCAGCTTGGAGGTCGGACGTGACTTGAAGGTGACAGCGGGGCGCGACTTCACGGCCATTGCCAGCCGCATCGATGCCAAGCGCGACTTGAGCATTGCGGCCACCGAAGACTTGAGCATTGTGTCGGCGGCGGACGAGCAGCATTCCGCCAGCAAGACCAAAAAAGTCACCCGTACCGAAGACCACATCAGCCAAGTCTCCAGCATCATCACAGCAGGCGGCGACGTTTCGCTGAATGCCGGCAAGGACCTGGAGCTAACCGCCAGCCGGGTCAAAGGCGGCGGTAACGTTGCCCTGGATGCACAGCGAGACCTGAGCATCCTGTCGGCCATGGACGAGGACGCCTCGTTCTATTCGAAAAAGAGCAAGGGCTCGTTCGGTCGCAGCAAAAGCGAACAACGGGAAAGTTACGACAGCACCAACGTGGCCTCCGTCGTCGAAGCCGGTAAAGACCTCACCGTCAATGCCAGCAAGAAAGCCGATGGCGGCATGAACATCGACGGTGGGCGTGACGTCACCGTGATCGGCAGCCAGTTGAAGGCCGGGGGCGACATGCTGCTGGGCGCTACCGGTGACATCGCGGTG
>Ga0302228_10001461_pt1 | contig 17366 bp, 15 predicted proteins | sample II_Palsa_N1_2_FD_193519 | JGI IMG/M metagenome (GOLD analysis project Ga0302228, IMG submission 193519) | Peat permafrost microbial communities from Stordalen Mire near Abisko, Sweden - II_Palsa_N1_2 | ecosystem: Environmental > Terrestrial > Soil > Palsa > Peat permafrost | place: Sweden...
TTTTAGGCTTTCTGTCCTGAGGGGAAGCTGCTAGGTTCTGCATAGGCTTTAGAGAAAAACCGAAGGAAACGGTAAGAGTAACGACAAGACCGGACAAATGTAGGAAATGGTTCCTAATGCCGGGTTGCTACTAGCGACTTTAGTGACTATCGGCTATAGGACCTTTGGTGGGGGGTTGTAAACCTTTTGGGCTCTTGCGTCGGCACCATAGGTGGACAAGAATGACGCTCATGGTGAACGCACATGAAGACCACAACAGTTGGATCTAGATGGGTCGGAGCGGGAGTGCTGGGACTGGTTAGCTTATTTGGACTGGTCGGATGCCGGCATTCGGGTGTTCGGGATACTGTAGCCATGGCGATAGCCCCGGACTTTCAAGAGATTCATGTGAACCAAGACTGCTTGATACTTCAGGATCAAGTGGACGGCGTAACGGGAGTGAGTGTGCCGGGAGCGAAGCCAGTAGGTGGCGGAGCGAACGGTGCGGGTGGTGAGCGGTCAGTCGCTCAACTGGATCTGGGAGTATGCCATCTGGACAGCCAGGTGACGGCGAACCAGGTGAAGGGCGAGCTGGTGAATGGGGCTGTGCAGCGAAGCGTCGTGGTGATGAAGGAAAAAGACTATTTGATGAAGAACCAGTTCGATCGGGCGGTGGTGTTTGTAGTGGAACAGCCGGTGCCCGAGGGATGGCAGATTGCTACGGAGCCGGGCCCCGACAAGATGGTTGGAAACGTCGCGTTGTACAAGGCGGTAGCGTTGCCGGGCCAGATGGTGCGCCTGCATGCGGGCGAGCAACATACGATTCAGCTGGCCGAGTAGTCGGCGGCAGGTGATGACGCGAAAGGACGCCATGGCGGCGTCCTTTCGCGGCTTAAGGCTGGCGGGGGAAGAAGCGGATTCGCTGAGACAAAGACTGCCGGTTGGGGCTGCTGCGTGGTGAGGGGTTACGTCCAATAGGGGTGAGGTGAATGGATGAGTGTGCCCCAGTATCGGCCTGCACGATTGTTTGTTACGGAGAAGCAGAAGAGCTTTGCGCCGGTGATTTCGTCGACGCCGGATTTGCCGGTGATTGATTGGAGCGGGGTGGGGCAGGTGGCTCCGGTGCTGGTGGGCGCGGGGAGTGGGAGTGGTCTGCCGACGGCGGAGGTGGTGGTGATTACCTGGGCGGATGCGGAGTGGGCGGCGATGCAGCATGTGTTCTGCGCGAGTGGGGTGGCGATGCCGTATGCGGATCGAAATAACGGGAGCTGGAGTGGGTGGACGACGTATGCGGTGGGGTTGTCGAAGACCACGGTGAGTGGATGGAGCTATTGGGGGGAGTGGCGGCTGGTGGAGGTTGGGGGGAAGCGGGTGCTGCTGTGGAAGTCGAATACGCATCTGGATTTTCCGGGAGAGGCGGAGCTGACGGCGATGATGCAGATGTTGGTGAGGGAGGTGAAGCCGGGGCTGGTGGTGTCGATTGGGACGGCGGGCGGAGCGATGGTGGGGGACCATGTGGGGACGGTGCGGGCGGTGAGTGCGGGGACGCTGTATGAGAAGGGCGTGGCGGCGGGGAGTTGGCCGGAGTGGGGGAATGGGTGGTCGGCTGCGGGGACGGTGCTGCACAGGACGGGGTTCGCGAGCTTGCTGATGCCGGTGCCGACTACGGAGGGGGATTTGCAGGGGTTGGTGACGCAGTTCAATGCGCACTATGGGACGGGGTACTCAATCTTTGATTTGGATCCGGATGGGTTGAATAACGCGGACACGCAGCCGAAGGTGGTGGATGATTCGGGGGGTGGGACTTCGTTGCTGACTACGCCTACGTTTGTGGTGGGGACGACGGCGGGGACGTATGCGACGTACGCGTGCATCGAGATGGATGATGCGGTGTTGGCCGAGGTTTGCAAGGGGGCGGGGGTGGCGTTTGGGTTTGTAAGAAATGTGTCAGACCCGGTGCAGAGTGCGGCGCTGCCGGCGGAGATGCAGGGGAGTTGGGGGAGCGCGGTGTACGACGCTTATGGGTTTTATACGAGCTTTAACGGGGCGGTCGCGGCCTGGGCTGCGCTGGTTGCGTCTAGCTGATGAGGGTGCGGAGGAATTGCTCGAGGAGGTTGGCGGCTACGGCGGAACGGTAGCGGGCGGTGGAGCGGATGTCGTCGATGGGGTGGGATTCGGAGGCGAGGGCGGCGCGGGCGAGTCGGAGGGTGGTGGGGAAGTCGGCGAGGGTTAGGGAGGCTTGCGTGAGGGCGGCTTCGGTGGCGTAGAGACGGATGGGGCGGTCGGCGAGGGAGGCGGCGGCGAGACGGATTTCTGCGATGGTTTGGTTGGCGGTGAGGGCTATGGCGGCCAGGGCTGTCTTGGAGATGGCTTGCGCGTTGCGGGTGCCTACTTTGCGGATGAAGTGTTGGTGGTGAAGGTCGGGGATGGGGATGGTTATGCTGTGGAGGAGCTCGTCTGGGCGGAGGGCGGTGCGTTTGTAGGACTGGTGGAAGTCGGCGTAGGGGATTTCTCGGGTGGCGGTGGAGGAGATGAGGGTGACGGTGGCGTTGTAAACGAGCAGGGCGGGTGGGGTGTCGGCGGCGGGGGAGGCGTTGCAGATGTTGCCGCCTAGGGTGGCGCGGTTTTGGTTGGCGATGGAGCCGGTCCAGGAGGCGGATTGGGTTAGGAGAAGGAGATGGCGGGAGATGGTGGGGTTGCGGCGGATGTCGGTGAAGGTGGTGTTGGCGCCGATGGTGATGGAGGTGGGGGTGGCGTGGATGAAGCGGAGCTCGGTGAGGTGGTTGATGGAGAGGAGGGATTTTTGGGTGAGGCGGCCGGCGGCGAGGGCGACCATTAGCTCGGTGCCTCCGGCGATGGGGGTGTGGAGGCCGGGATTTTGGGCGAGGATGGTTAGGGCCTCGGCGAGGGTGGGTGGGGCGGTGAGGGCGAATTGGGTGGGGTCGGCGTTCATGGGGGCAGAGTGTAGAGCGTAGAGAGAGCTAATCGGCTGGAGCGGTGGCGAGGGTGGCGCCCCAGTCAGTGGGGGCCAGGTCGCGGGCGTGTTGGGAGAAGATCCAGCGGTGGTTGTCGCAGTCGAAGGCACCGTACTGGCGCTCGCCGTAGACGGTTTCGTGGAGGTCTTCCCAGATGGTGGCTTGGTGTTGCTGGGTGTGTTGGTAGTGGGCGTCTACGTCGGGGACGATGATCGTTAGGTATTGCGTGCAGGCGCCGAGGTTGGCGGGACTGTCGGTGTTGGGGCGGGGGCCGGTGATCATGATGTGGGCGTCGTTGAGATGGAGTTGCATGCCGCCGGTGAGGGGGTCGCCGTAACGGAAGTGCTCGGTGAAGGCGAAGACGCGGGTTAGCCACGCGGCGGCGGCGAGGTAGTCGCGGTAGATGAGGTGCGGGATGAGGGTGCTGGTGGGGACGCTGCGGTTTTGCATTTTTTTAGGAAGTAGGAAGTAGGAAGTAGGTTGGAGGTTCGCGCTTGCTTGTAGGAGGAGGCTAGTGGCGAAAAGGTTCGAAGGGTTGTTTTGTTAATTGAATGCGTCGGGGTTCCTTCGGCCGCGCGCTACGCGCTTCGCTCAGGATGACAGAGTTGTGGGTGGCGGTTGATGGGCTGCGGCTTGCTTTACGGATTCGAAGATGCGCATGTAGCCGGTGCAGCGGCAGAGGTTGCCGGCGAGGCCTTCGTGGATTTGGAGGTCGGTGGGGTGGGGGTGTTGGGTTAGGAGATGGTGCGTGGCCAGGATCATGCCGGGGGTGCAGATGCCGCATTGGGCTCCGCCTTGCTCGAGGAAGCATTGCTGGATCGGGTGTAAGGCAGGGGATTGGGGATAGAGGATAGAGGATAGAGGGGCTTCGCCCGGTAGGGCCAGGCCCTCGATGGTGGTGAGGGTGGCGTTGTTGGCTTGCAGGGCGGGGATTAGGCAGGAGTTGGCTAGCTCGCCGTTGAAGAGGATGGCGCAGGCTCCGCATTCGCCTTCGCCGCAGCCTTCTTTCGTGCCGGTGAGGTGGAGGTCTTCGCGTAGGACGTCGAGGAGACGCTTCATCGGCGGGACGGTGAGGGTTGTTGGCGTGTTGTTGATGGTGAGGTGGATGGTGGTCATGTCTTTAGGGCAAAACGTATTCATATTTGTCGATGAGCTTTCCATTATGGTCGTACTGGAAGGCCCAGTATGTCGGGATGATTGAAGGGAACGGGTGCGCGTATAGCAATTCGCGATCGCAGCCCTGGGGTTCGGTCCCTCCGAAAACAACACCGCAAGCTGTGTCGCGCCAGGGAGTTCCGAGTTGCGTGGTTATATCGCTCATGGCTGTCCCTGTGGCGGCTGACTGATAGGCAACCTTCAATTTTCGAACACGCGCGGAGATGTAAAAGGCAAAGGATGCCGCGAGGAGGATTGGGACGGCGAAAGATATCCATCGCTTTACGGCTTGCTGTCTCATGCGGGCACCCTACTCGTTGGATGTGCTTGCAGCGAAGGCATACCCCAGGGGCTAAAGCCACTCTTCATCAAGTCGGGTATGAGACCCAAGGCTGAAGCCTTGGGGTACCTAGAGGCAAGTGCAGAAGCAGATTCCCAGAGGGAATGACAGAAAGAAAAACAAAGACTGCAGGAGAGGTGAGCGCAAAGGCTCATGCGGGCACCTCGGGGGATTCGGTGCGGGTGGCTTGGTCGACGGCGGGGTCGAGGTCTTCGGTGCCTCCGTGGGGGTGGGTGGTGAAACTGGTTAGGCGTTCGAAGATGTCTTCGGGTAGGAGGGGGATGGCGTTGAAGGCGATGCCGGTGGCATCTTCGATGGCGTTGAGGATGGCTGGGGCGGGGCCGTCCATGGGGAGTTCGCCGATGCCTTTGGCTCCGCCGGGGCCGTGGATGCTGGGGACTTCTTCGAAGTGCACATGGATGGTGGGGAGGTCCGCAGAGGTCGGCATGATGTAGTTGGTCATCTGGTTGTTCATCAGGTGGCCGTCTTTGTAGACGCACTTTTCGTAGAGGGCGTAGCCGATGCCTTGCGCTACTCCACCTTCGATCTGGCCGCGGGCGAGGATGGGGTGGAGGACGCGGCCTACTTCCTGGAGGGCGTCGAAACGGGTGACCGTGGCCATGTAGGTGTCGAGGTCTACGGCTACTTCGGCTACGTAGACGGCCCAGGCGTAGCCGGGGTACGCGTCGCCGCGATAGAGGTCGTCGTCCCAGAAGATTTTTGCGGGGGGCTCGTAGCGGACGGAGGCTCGGAGCTGCGGGTGTTGTGCGAGGTAAGATTTTGCGGCGGTGATGAATTGCTCGCGGGTGTGGGGTGCGGGGAGCGCGGCTTCGTTGCGAAGGGTGGTTAGGATTTCTAGGGCGGCGCGCTCTACTAGCTTGCCTACGATCATGGCGGTGCGGCTGGCGACTGTCGGGCCGGAGTTGGGGACTACGGCGGTGTCTACTTCGTGGATGAGGATGTCGTCGTAGGGGAGGGCGAGGGTTTCGGCGGCGACCTGGGAGAGGATGGTATTGGTGCCTTGGCCGAACTCGGTGGAGCTGACGAGAATTTGCGGGCGGCCGTTGGGGAGGATGTCTAGATGGACTAGCGAGTTGAGGCGGCGCTCGCCGGAGCCGGTGAAGCCGGTGCCGTGCATGAAGGCGGCGAAGCCTATGCCGCGTTTGATTTGGGAGGTGGGGTTGGAGGCGGCGAAGGCTGCGCGCTTGTGGTGGTAGTCGGCGTCGGCGAGGGCGCGGGTTAGGAGGTGCTGCATGTCTACCGGTTCGTGGAGGAGTTGGCCGGTGGCTGTGGTGTCGCCGGTGGCGAGGAAGTTGCGGCGGCGGAATTCTTCGGGGGAGAGGTTGAGGGTGCGCGCGATCTTGTCCATGTGACGCTCTAGCGCGAAGAGGGATTGAGGTGCGCCGAAGCCTCGGAAGGCGCCGTGGGGTGGGATGTTGGTGGCCATGGCCTTGGAGCGGACTCGAAGGTGCGGCCACTTGTAGGGGCCGGGGGCGTGGATGGTTGCGCGGGAGAGGACGACGGGGGAGAGGGTGGCGTAGGCGCCGCCGTCGATGGCTATGTCGATGGTGCCGGCGAGAAGTTTTCCTTCTTTAGAGACTGCGGTGCGGATGCGGGTGCGCGAGGGGTGGCGCTTGGTGGTGGCGGCCATGTCTTCGCCGCGGTCGTAGATGATTTTTACGGGGTGGCCGGACTTCATCGCGAGGAGCGCGGCGTGCGAGCCGATGACGGAGGGGAAGTCTTCTTTGCCGCCGAAAGCTCCGCCGGTTTCTACCTGGAGGACGCGGCACTTTTCTTCGGGGAGGTTGAAGACGAGGGTGAGGGCGTGGACCAGGTAGTAGGGGCATTGCATGGAGCCGCGCACGGTTACGTGTGTGACGTGGCCGGCGGGGTCGAGAGTGCATTCGGCGATGACGCCGTTGGGTTCTATGTAGAGCTGCTCTTGCGCGCCGGTGGTGTACTCGCCCTCGATGATGTGGGCTTGTCCGATAGAGGCGGATTCGAAGGCTGCGGCGATGGCGACTTCGGTTTCGTTCGCGTCGCCGGAATACATTTGGTAGGTCTTGAAGCAGTTGGGGGTACCACCGTGTGCGGAGCCGGGCCAGATGATGTTGGCGGTGTCGTTAGGATCTTTGTCGAAGGCGTCGGCGGCGGACTCGGAGGCTTCGATGGTGAAGATGCCGGGGCGTTCGTCGTAGGTGATGGTGATGGCGGCGCGGGCGGCGAGGAGGGCGGACTTGTCGGGGTGGGCGAGGAGGAGGATGGGCTCGGCTACGTGGTTGATCTCGTCGGCGGCGAGGCAGGGATGGTCTTTGGTGAGGTGGACGATGGTGTTTTCGCCGGGGATGTCGGCGGCGCGGACGATGGCGTATTCGGACCAAGGGATGTGGGGGGCGAAGGTGATGGACACGATGCGCCCACTGGCTATTGTTGAGCGGATGGTGGCGCCGTGCCACATTCCGGGGAGGGTTTGGTCGTCGATGTATTGGGCGGTGCCGAGGACTTTGGCGCGGCCCTCCTTGCGCGGGGGAGAGGTGCCGATGATGGAGGTGCGGTGGGGCATGGGCCTCGTGCGCGCGGGGTTTGGGGTATCCGATGAGGATAGTACGAGCGAGGGGGTCGCGGCTACGGGGCGTGGAACGGGAGTCGGTCAGGGGCGAGGGGTTCGGCGTTGCAGTGATGGCGGGAATGCTCGCGGGGGAAAAGGAAAACGGCTGCCTGGTTGGGCAACCGTTTTTGATGTTGTGGGTGGGTGAGGGTTAGCGATGTCCGCCGCCGCCGTGGCCGCCGCCACCGCCGTGGAATCCGCCACCTCCACCACCACCGCCGTGGAAGCCGCCGCCGCCGCCACCACCGCCATGGAAGCCTCCGCCGCCACCGCCGTGGTATCCGCCGCCGACAGAGGCATGGTAGCCGCCACCAGCATATCCACCGCCACGGTAGCCAGCGCCGCCGTATCCGCCGCGATAGCCGTAGCCTCCACGATAGCCGTAGCCGCCGCGGTAACCGTAGCCGCCATGGTAATAGCCACCGCGATAGCCGTAGCCACGGCCCCAGCCCCAGCCGTACCAGGGACCGACGCCGAGGAAGATTCCGTTATTGAACCATTGGGCGCCGTAGTAGCCGTAGGGAGCGCAGGCGTAGGGCGCGTAGTTGTAGTAGCCCCACTGACATACGGGTGGGCCTGCGGGGTAGCCTCCGCCAACGCCGATGCCTACCGAGACCTGGGCTTGCGCAGGGGGAGTGGCGACGGCGAGGAGTCCGAAGATTGCTGCGATGAGTGCGAAATATTTGAGACTGCGCATGGTGTTGCTCCTGACTGGCCCTGCCTGAACGTTCCAGGTGATTAGATGCGGACCAATGGGAACGGGGCGCTTGGGACCGCGTCGTTCCTGTTCTATGAAACACGGGTTTCGCGAAAAAGTGTCGCGGCGGTGGATGTGGTTGGTGGGACGAGGCTTAGGGGGGAGTGGCGCCGGCGAAGGGTTCGAGGTGCGCTCTCGGCTAGTTGCCTGGGGTCGCGGACGCAGGGGTGGTTGCCGCTCGCGGAAGGGTGAGGACGCGGTAGATGGGAACACAGAGCAGGATTAGCGCAACGACCGTGAGTCCGACGCGCACGGCGTGGACTTTGAAACGCTGCCCGATGGATGTGAGGAGGAGCAAGGTGGCGAGCGTTACGGTGACGCGCACGTACTGGTCTGAGTGCTCGCGCGCGACGTTTCCCTGGTCGAAGGTGGATGCCGCCTGCGCGTTCAATTTGGTGGCGTCCTCTATTTTGGAGGACTGAAAGGCGCCCATGAGCTGAGGCCCTGCAGGGGCATTGGGATTGTTGAGGGGGTCGGTCTGCTTCCAGGCTTCAAAGGCTGGACGGAACTCGGGGAGGAGGCGACGTTCGAAGAGGTCCGCAAGCTTTTGTTGGCCTTGCGCTTCAGCCTTTATCCACTCTACGACGGTTGCGGAGTTGTACAGGCGCTCCTGGTTGGCGGTGGTCGTGACTCCTTCGGCCTGCACGCGCAGTTTGCCGGCGATGCTATAGAGTTCGGCCTGGTGCCCGCTCCAGAGGGCAGCCTGATAGCCGCTCCAGGCGGTGAGGATGGCGACGATGGCCAGGACGATTGCCTCGATGGTCTCCAAGATCCTGTATTCGGTAGACGGAGCGTGATCGTGGCGCGCGCTGAGATGATGGGCGATTTCGATGTTTGCGTTTCCGCCTTCGGACATTCGGAAGCCTTCCTCGACAGGATGATCTGAGATTCAAATGGTTATAGGTGGGCGAGAGAGAGAGAGAGGCTGTGGGGCATCTGTCGAGTATAGGAGGCGGATCGGGTTTTCGGGAAGTTGGTCCGAAGAGTGAAGTTTCCTAAAACACCGTTTTTCAGGACGCGTGCCCTATGACGAGTGGCTGAGACTCAGGAGTTCCTCCGCTGTCGAGCAGACCGTGTTCGTAACAGCTATGCGCTCCGCAAGCAATTTCACCTGTAAACCCTTGGGGTCTAACTGGTAAGCGAGGATCGGATCGTTGTATCCTCTGCCTCCATGCTCAGTTGCTACGACCCACATGCTGCCTCGAACCCAAATGAATATCAGGCGTCGGTTGTGGCCCGTCATGACTACATCAGTCGCATCGAACGGAACACTCGGCGGCACCAGATAACCGAGTTTCTGTTTGATCGCTTCTCTTAATGCCGCAGGCATGTCCTTCTCCTTCGTGTGAGCGACGACACCGGCAGGCAAGTGACAGCCGGGAATGACATCGAGTCTGATACCAACCAAACCTGTGTGGCTAATCGTGACGCTTGAACTAGTTGAAGGCAGCGCAACTGCCAAGGCTATGGTGAGAACCTTGCATAGAGGAATGTTCTTCATGCAGGAAGGATCAGGGTGGCAAGATAGCTGAGTCAAGCAGACCGCCTGGCGCGGACCACCTTTCCCGAAAAGTCGCGTTATCGGAAACGTCGGAAGAATCTCAGTTCCGGGTTTGGCTGGTCTCTAGCCTCTCAGCTTCAGCGATCAGCTCGTCAGCCTTTCGCATGAGCCGATCTGCCTGACCTTGCAAACGAAGAGCTTCTGCACGGAGCTTATCCGGTTCGGGAACGGGACGACGCACAATCGGGGTGTTCCAACCTGTCATGCAGATATCGTCTCAGCCAAGTGAATCGAAGCGCAAATTCTTATCCGGTTTGGCTGTCCATGATAGTGACAGTCAAGAACAGTTTCATTTTCTCCGAAACTCCCGAAAAGTCGCGTTATCGGCAACTTCGTCCGCGCTTTCCGAAGAGCCATTTCTTAGGGAAGGCCCGGCTGACCTGTTTACAGGTCGAGTCCAGGCTCGGGGCGGTCAGCCGTCTCACGGCGTGAAGCGAACCAGCCACGAACTCTTTGAGTGTTCAAGTACCAAAGCAGAAATACGCTCAAAAGCGCGTCATAGATAAGAACTAATCCACCTATGTGTGATGTTGACCACTTCTTTGTCAGTCCGAGCAATGCGACTAGACAGACCACAGATTGGATTTGAACGAGCCAGCGGGCCCAGTTGTGCCCGGTCCAATAAAACCATACGAAAAGCGCAGCGATGATTTGGACGACAATGAGCTCAATGGTCGCGGAATACGACGTACTGAGGTCCCGAGGCAGACTCACCACTGTCTCGGTGAACAGGGATATACACATCAGGATTGCCGTGACGGTAATTCCGATTGGTCTCAGCATTGGTGGCACCATCCTAATACATTCGTAAGTATCAGAGCGGCTGGACAGCGACCCTCCCGCAAAGTCGCGTTTTGAGCAAGTTCGCCAGCGCAGCTTCGATCAAAGAGTTGAACTTGGCCGAATCGACTTTTTCCAAGATCTTCGCTGCACGCATACTATCTATTCAATGAACCCAGGACTCAAAGTCACTTATCTGTATCACGATGGAGACATCATCGAGGTGCGGATCATAGCGCAGAACGCTTCGTTTCGAGGCGCAGCGGACGTGTATGTCGGAACCGGTGGTCTGCTCGAGGCGTCAGCGGTTCTCGAAGGGTTTCCGAAGGATCGCAGCGACACCCGGGAAGTCGCCTTTGGAGCAGCGGGTCCGGAGTCTGCGGGAGGATCAGCTCGCCTCACGTTCTATTGCAAGGATGGAGCTGGCCATACGGCATTCTTGGCAGAGATCGAGGGAGACTACGGAGAGCAGAAGCGAGCACAGTGTGCGACAGTAGACGTGGATTTCGAACCTGCTTCGTTGGACCGATTTCTCATTGAGCTTCAGCAAGTGGAAAGCGAGCACAGAGGCATCGCAGTTTTGCTCACTCAGGCAATTTGACCAGAAGCCTCAAAAGTCGGGTTTTGGGAAAGTACGATTGTCAGTTGTTGCGAATGAGGCGGTGGGATTGCTGAGGTTGCGGATGGATGACGTTCAGGCTCGAAGGCGCTTTAGAGGGATTGGTCTTTGGTTTCGCGGATGAGGAATAGGCCGAGCGTGGTGAGGATTGCGGAGAGGGTTACGTAGTAGCCGACGTAGGGGAGGCCGTAGTTTTTGGCTAGCCAGGTGGCGATGTAGGGAGTTAGTGAGGCTCCCAGGATGCCGGCGGTGCTGAAGGCTAGCGAGCTGCCGGTGTAGCGGACGGGGGTGGGGAAGAGCTCGGAGATGATGGTGCCGAGGGGGCCGTAGCTGAGGCCCATGAGGGTGAGGCCTACGATCATCATGACGATGGCGCCGTGAATGCCTGAGGTGAAAAGTGGGGCGAGGGCGAAGCCGAAGAGGCCGATCGCGGCGGTGATGACGAACATAACGCGGCGGCGGCCGTGCTCGGCTAGCCAGGCGGAGAGCGGGATGGCGGCGGCGAAGAAGAGGATGGCGGCCATCTGGATGAGGAGAAAGCTGGAGCGACTGTAGTGCAGTGCCGTCGTGCCCCAGGAGAGGGCGAAGACGATCATCAAGTAAAAAAGGACGAAGGTGGAGAGGGAGGCTAGGATGCCTCCGATGAGTGCGCGGGTGTGGTTGCGGAAGACGGTGACGATGGGGACGGCGACTTGCTCGGAGCGGCGGGCTAGCTCGGCGAAGACGGGGGTTTCGGTGATGGTGAGGCGGACCCAGAGGCCGAGGAGAACGAGGACGGACGAGGCGAGGAAGGGGAGGCGCCAGCCGTAATTGAAGAATTGCTTGTCGGTGAGGAAGCGGGAGAGAAGGAGGAAGGTGGCGCTGGAGAGAGCGAAGCCGATGGGGGCGCCTAGCTGGGGAAACATGCCGTAGAGGGCGCGCTTGTTGGGAGGAGCGTTTTCTACGGCGAGGAGGACGGCGCCACCCCATTCGCCTCCAAGACCGATGCCCTGGCCGAAGCGGCAGAGGGCGAGAAGGATGGGGGCGGCGATGCCTAGGGTGGCGTAGCCGGGAAGGATGCCGATGATGAATGTCGAAAGTCCCATGGTGGCAAGGGCTATGACGAGGGTGCGCTTGCGGCCGATGCGATCGCCGAAGTGTCCGAAGAGGGCGGAGCCGATGGGGCGGGCGAAGAAGGCGACGGCGAAGGTGGCGAGGGAGGCGAGGGTGGAGGTGGTGGGGTCGGAGTTGGGAAAGAAGAGTTTGGGGAAGACGAGGACGGCGGCGGTGGCGTAGATGTAGAAGTCGAAGAACTCGACGGAGGTGCCGACGAGGGAGGCGAAGAGAACCTGGCGGGTGGTGTTGATTTGCTTGGGGGGCGTGGTGGGCATCGGGAGATTGGATGGGGAGGACGGCACGAGGTTGAATTCTATTTGAATTTGCGGGCGGGGTCATGGGATGGAGGGTGCGGGGGACTCTGCGATGTCGGGAAAGTGCTGCGCCAGCGTGACGAAGTAGAATGTCGCTTATGTCGAACCAGCCTGACTGGCCTGACGATCTTGACGCGTTGAACGCGGCGTCCGAGTATCACGCACTGTTATTTGAGAACGAGTTTGTGCGCGTACTTGACACGCGGATTCCGCCGGGACAAACGGTTCCGCTCCACACCCATCGATGGCCGAGCACTCTGTACATCCTTAGCTGGAGTGATTTCATACGCAAGGATGGAGAGGGAACAACTTTAGTGGACAGTCGTACTCTCGGGAAAATTCTTCCGGAGAGTGCTGTATGGTCGGGGCCGTTACCGCCTCATACGCTGGAGAATGTCGGCGACGTGGAGTTCCGCGCGATCAGCGTTGAGTTGAAGGGAGCGACGTAGGGTGGGTTGGAGGCAACCGGATCGGCGCTAGAAGTGGCGGAGGCGGGGAGGGGTTTCGGTGTCGGTGCGGAGGGGGACTTCGGTGGGACGGGGTGTGGGGGTTTTGTCCATGGTCTTTTCGATGGAGCGGCTGACGAGGTCGCGGGAGCCGAGGCCGATGGCGAGGGAGAGGGTGAGGACGATGCCGCCGAAGAGGATGCCGAAGGCTAGCGCGACGACGGTGCCGCCGATCTGGAGGTGGTCGAGGGCCATGGCGGCGGAGAGGACGAGGACGAGCCACTTGATGCCGAGGGAGAGGAAGCGGGCGTATTGGAGTTGCGCGTTGACGGCTCCGATGAGAACGGAGCGGGCGAGGAATCGGGCGACGAGGGTTCCGACGAGCAGGATGAGGATGGCTCCGGCGATGTGCGCTACATAGGGGAGAAGGAAGATGGAATAGCGGGAGTCTTCGGCGTAGGAGGCGTCAAATGCGGAGATGCCGACGGCGATCCCGGCGAGGAGGAGGAGCCAGAAGGTGGTGCGCTGGGCGAGGACGGTGGGGGAGTTGGAGGGGGACCACTCGGTGATGATGCCGGTGGAGCCGGGTGCTTCGCGGGCGGCGAGGCGCTCGTCAAAGCGGACGGCGATGAGCAGGCGGCGGACGAGCGCGGAGAGTCCCCAGCCGATGAGCGCGAAGACGATGACGGCGAGCAGGAAGGCGAGGATTCCAGGAAGGAAACTGGCCAGCACGAGGACGATGCGGTGGATGGACTGGCGAAGGGCGGCTGAGATTTGCTGAGCCATTTGGTGTCCCATGTGGTTGATCCTTTCTGGAGAGTGAAGCTTAGTGGGTAGTGGGTAGCGGGTAGTGGGTAGTGAGTCGGGCTTAGGGGTTGAAGCGGTCGGGCCAGCGCCAGCGGGAGACGATGTAGGATTTTTCGTTTTCGAAGGCGGCGGCGGTTAGCTCGATGGCGTGGGTGGCGCGGGCGGGATCGTCTGCTACGAAGCGGAGGTAGGAGGCGACCCAGGCGAAGTAGAGAGGGGTCATGGCGCCGAGGAGGTGGCTGCGGTTGAGGGTGCGGAGGTGGTAGGCGAGGGCGAAGTCGTAGACGATGCGCGCCCAGAGGTCGGGCTCCATGGTGAAGGCGTCGGGCGAGAGGACGGAAAGTTTTTTGAGGGCGAGACGCGATTGTGGCGGAAGGACGAGCGACCAGATTTCCTGGAGGTTGTCCTGGGCAATGCGGAAGGTCTCGATCATGGAGTGGATTTCTGGGGAGGCGGCTAGCTCGGCGATGGGCGGAGGGGAAGACGGTTGGATGGAGGGGGCGTACATGCCGCGGGCTCGCTGCCAGAAGGAGGACTTGGTTTCGATGTCGTTGAAGAGGGAACCGGCGATGGAGGTGAAGAGGGCGTTGAAGTCGGCCTGGGTGGCGGGCGGCGGCGGTGTGGGAGGAGCGGCTTGGCAGGTGACATCGCGGACGGAGAAACCGGCGGCTGCGGATTCGGCTACAGGCCAGAGGAGGGATGAGCCCTGATTGAGGGCCATGAGGCGTTGGGTGGTGGAGACGAGGCGCCGGGCGAGGCGGGCGGAGATGGCGGCGTCGATGGGGAGGGGGAAGCGAATGTCGGCGCCGAAGAGGGCGCGGGAGAGGGGGTAGAGGAGGGCTGAGTTGACGAGGGCGTCGTTGGGGCCGATGGAGAAGCGGGGGAGGACGAGGTCGACGTTCTTGGTGCGGAGGCAGTCGATGAGACTGCGGAGGAGGTTGGGGTCGAGGGCATTGGGATGGGAGAGGGCGGCGGTGTCGCCACCGAGAAGGATGATGGCGCGGGCGTTGTGCTCGAGGGCGAGTTGGGCGGCGGCAGAGTAATCGCCGGCGGCGAGGATCCAGCCGACGTCGGAGCGGGCGCTGGTGTAGGGGATGAGGTCGAGGGTAGGAAATTCAGAGGGATTTTCGAGAGCGTGGGAGGAGGCGACGAGGACGGACTCGTTGGGGAAGGCGGCAGCGATGGACTGGAGGGCGTAGGGCAGGGCGTCGGGCGTGAGCGCGGGGAGGCAGATGAGGACTTCGGCGGTGGATTTGCGCGCGGACGCGAGGGTGGAGCCGGACTCCGGGAGTGGGGAGGGCTGGGCGGCGTCGGCGGTGAGTGGGGTGGAGGACATGGGAGAGACGGGGCGCGGCTACTGAGTTTTATGCTGACACGATTATGCGCTGTTGCGTGCGATGGCGAGAAGACCTTCTAGTGGGATGACTAGCCAGGTGGGGCGGTTGTTGAGTTCGTAGAGGGTTTCGTAGGAGGCTTTCTCGAGGAGGAGTGCGTTGATCGCTGTGGTGATGTCGTGGGGGAGGAGCGCGGGGTTGGTCGCGATGGTGGTGTTGTATTGGTTGAGGAAGGCGGTGGTGGCTGCAGCTTCCCAGGCAGAGGCCCAGGCGTTGAGGTTGGCGGCGTTGGCGGGTGTGCGTTTGATGGCGGTTTGGAGGGCGGTGCGGGCGGCGTAGCTGAAGCTGCGGAGCATGCCGGCGACGTCGCGGAGAGGGGATTGCTTCTTGCGGCGGTCGGCGAGGGAGCGGGCGGGCTCACCTTCGAAGTCGATGATGAGGAAGTCGGCGGTGGTTTTGGATTGGGTGCGAAGGATCTGGCCGAGGTGGTAGTCGCCGTGGATGCGAATGCGCTGGCCGAAGCGAGCGGCGTCGCCGTTGAGGGAGGCTATGCGGGCGAGGAGGTTGTCGCGGTAGGAGAGGAGCTCGGTGGCTAGATCCCGGGTCCGAGAATCCGGACCCGGGGCACCCGGATTCGTGGAGGTGGGATTTGTAGGGGTCTTGAGGAACGACCGGAGGGCGTCCAGGGCGGTGGTAACTTGCTGGTGGATGCGCTCGCGGTCGGTGGCCAGGTCGGCGGGGGTTGTGGGGACGGCGGTGAAGGCTTCGTTGTAAGTGGGCGTGGCCAGCGCGAGGTGGAGTTCGGCGGTGCGCTGGCCGAGGAGGGCGGCGGCTTCGAGGTAGGTCGAGGCGTGCTGATGGATTTCGGAGGTGGGATCCGTGGCGGTTCCAGATACAGGGGTCTCTCCACTGCGGCCTGCGGCCTCCGGTCGAGATGACGGATTCTTAGGTGCGGGGAGGGTTGCGACTTCCGAGAAGAAGCGGTCGAGGTCGGCGAGGGTCCAGGCCCAGCCGTCGCCTACGTTTGGGGCGAAGGACTGGAGGAAGGCGAGGGTGGTGTTATCGGAGATGAGGTGGAGGTCGCCGAGGTAGGCGGGGATGTGATCGAAGTGCGCGACTTCGGTGAGGAAGCGAGCAATTTCTACGTCGGGGTTTTCGCCGTTGGTGACGCGGCGGAAGATCTTGAGGATGGCGAGGTCGTCGTAGAGGATGCTGGTGTTGGATTGCTCGGCCGAGCCCAGGCGGGAGGGGAGATCGGTTAGGCGGGTGAGGTCGAGTGCGGCGGAGTGGGCGGCGGTGATGTTGGGCGCGGTGGCTTCATTGGAAGGCGTGGGTCGTACGGCCCGGGTCCGAGAATCCGGACCCGGGGCACCCGAATTTGTGGCGGCCGAAGAGGAGGCTGTGATGAGCTTTAGGAGGGCGGCTCGGAAGGTGGGACTGGCGGAGGCGTCGACGAGGGCGGCGTTGTCGAGGGTGGTGATGACGGTGTTGGGTGCGAAGGTTTGGAGGGTGGCGGCGTCGGCTTCGGTGACGAGGGCTAGGGGGAGTTGGTAGAGGTCGGTGGAGTTGTCGGTGTAGATGATTTCGACGAGGGCGATGAGGGAGGCGGCGTCGATGGAGGTGGTGGAGGTGATGCGCGTGGAGCGGATGGTGCGGGACTTGCCGCCGAACCAGCGCTGCTTTGCGATGTAGGCGGGGAGGACGGTGTCGAGGTTGGGGGCGAAGTCTTTGAGGACGGCGAGAAGGGTGCGTGCCGAGGAAGAAAATACAGGGGTCTCTCCACTGCGCTGCGCTTCGGTCGAGATGACGGGATTTTTGGGTGCTTCGGTCGAGATGACGGAGTTGGTAGCCGGTGTGGCGGAGTCTTCCTGGAGGAGGTCGACGATGGGGTAGGGGGGACGAGGGGCGCCGGGCTGGAGTTCGAGCCAGAAGAAGCTGTAGGGGGCGAGGGTGATGGCGTAGGGAGTTTGGTCGACGAGCGGAAAGGGAACGTAGCCTAACATTTCGACGGGCTGGCGGCCGGCGTACTTGCTGAGGTCGAGCTGCACGGGCTGGGCGAAGCGGGAGAGGTTGGCGACGCAGAGAACGGTTTCGGAGTGGCCGCCGGCAAGTTCTTCACCGAGTTCGGTGGTCTCTTTATATTCTCGAATGTAAGCGAGGACTTTTCGATTTTCGGGGTGGAGGAATTGGAGGGTGCCGCGGCCAAAGACCTGGAAGATTTTGCGCAACGCAATCATGTTGCGCGTCCAGTGGAGGAGCGAGGAGGCGTCGGACTGCTGGGCTTCTACGTTGATGGCCTGATAGCCCCAGATGGGGTCCATGATGACGGGGAAGTAGAGCTTGGCGGGGACGGCTTTGCTGAAGCCGGCGTTGCGATCGGAGTTCCATTGCATGGGGGTGCGGACACCGTTGCGATCGCCGAGATAGATGTTGTCGCCCATGCCGATTTCGTCGCCGTAGTACATGATGGGCGTGCCGGGGAAGCTGAGGAGCAGAGAGTTTAAGAGCTCGATGCGGCGGCGGTTGTTGTCCATCAACGGAGCGAGGCGGCGACGGATGCCGACGTTGATCCGCATGCGGGTGTCGGCGGCGTAGG